>Ga0209137_1000430_pt1 | contig 45604 bp, 43 predicted proteins | sample SaaInl5LU_22_DNA_FD_184642 | JGI IMG/M metagenome (GOLD analysis project Ga0209137, IMG submission 184642) | Marine microbial communities from expanding oxygen minimum zones in the Saanich Inlet - ESP_105LU_22_DNA (SPAdes) (version 2) | ecosystem: Environmental > Aquatic > Marine > Intertidal... | reverse complement strand
TACAGTAAAATTAGGCTCGAGCGCGACTGCAGGCTCTGTGTAGTTGACGCAGTCGTAAGCGGCGCTCTCGCCACAAATGCGACAAACGCGCCAGACGCGCCAGACGCGCCAGACGCGCCAGACGCGAGCCGCGGGCAAGGAGTGATTGGCCTATTGCTATTGTGTTATCGCTAACGGCAGGTTGAGCTAGCGGGGCACTAGTGCGGGTGCGCTGTGCCCCGGTCGCTCATTGGATCCGCGTCATGTTTTGCTTTAGATCGGTTTGGCCACAACGCCAATACTCTCAGCCGTAGCCTCACTGTTATCCACTAAGGGTCCTTTCCCAAGCTGGCCCATGCAAATAGCGAGGCTCTTCTTTACAATGTAATTACAGCGCTCAAATCGACGGTCGCGATAACGCTTAAACGCCTCGTTGGGTGAAGATGCCTTGCTTAACTCGTCAGCTAAAACGAGCGCATCTTCGATAGCGAGCCCCGCTCCTTGCCCCAAATGTGGCGTCGTCGAATGTACGGCATCGCCTAACAGTCCTATGCGTCCTTTGTGCCAGTCTCCTTCAAGCATCAGCCACTCCAATGGTCGATACACCACGCCTTCATTCTCTGTAATGTCGTCGATGAAATGATGCAGGGTGGGGCATGCCATTTTTACTCGCGCCTTCATTTCTTCGGCAAGCGTTGACCTTTCGAAGTGGGGGTTGCCCGGCTCGGGAGTGGTCACATACATGTAGATTTTTTGTTCAGACATGGGAACAAGGCCGACGCCGATTTGGCCATTGTAAACATGCAGACCCTCTGTCTCGGCGGGGCGATCAAAATTATAGCGCCATACAGATTGTCCGGTGAATTCAGGTTTTGGTGCTTCTGGGAAAATGTCTCCGCGCGTTTTCGAATAAATGCCGTCAGCGCCAATAACCAAATCATACCTGCCTTCGCTGCCGTCGCTGAAGCGAACATCAACCCAGTCGCCGGTATCACTGATCGTCGTGGCCGTTAGCCCTAATCGAATGGCAGCCCCTGCCTTTTTAGCGCTTTCAGCCAAAACTTTTTGGAGTGCTGGTCGTGCGATTCCCGCATTAGCCGGGTATCCGTCAACAAGCGGCGGAAGCGGCACTTTCGCCACCTCTATTCCATTGGGGGCGAAAATTTTGACGTGATCAAACCCGTATCCTGCGCCGATGTAGTCGTCTATTACACCTAGCTCATGCATCGCTCGGATAACATTATTCTGCTGAATGATCCCTACACCGTATACGGTCCAACTCGGGTCTTTTTCAATCATCTCAACATCGTAGCCTTTGCTACGTAGGGCGATGCCTGCAGACAAACCGCCGATACCTGCGCCGATAATTAAGGCTTTCCAAGGTTTCGATGCTCCTTGAAAAGAGGGATTATTAATGCTCATTTTGGTGCTCCTTGTTGGGCGACCCGCTGGTCGATAGCGCCGAAGAGGGGTTCTTGGTTCGGGCCTTTAGCCTCCATACGAACCGTGCTGCCAAAAGACATAAAAGGTGTTCGAATCTCTCCGAATTCGATCAGATCTATTGCACGTCGCTCGGAGATGCATGAAGACCCCACGGTATCGTATTGCTTATTCGATACGGTGCCAGAGCCAATGATCGTTCCGGCGGGGAGGTCCCGCGTTGCAGCTGCGTGGGCTATTAATTCGTGGAAGCCGTAGTCCATTTCATTGCCAACCGCCTCGCCGAATCGCTCACCGTTTAGATCGACACGTAGCGGCAAGTGGACTTGTCCATCGCGCCATGCCTCACCCAGTTCATCGGGGGTCAATGCCACGCCGGCCATACTGCAGGCTGGCTTTCCTTGGACCCAGCCAAAACCGGTTTTCATCTCCTCAACACCGAGTGCACGCAGGCTCCAATCATTCAGTTGCACGATGAGTTTGATATGCTTCAACGCATCTGCAGCAGAAGTACCCATCGGAACCGCGTCAACAACGACGCCAAATTCACCTTCGAAATCAATTCCGCCATTTTCACTCGGAAGCAGAACGTCGTCTGAGGGGCCATAAAAGCGGTCAGATAAGCCTTGATACATCAAGGGTTTGTCGGTTTCGATTGGCGGGTGCCCATAGGCCTTTTCCATCAAATACCCATGCTGTGGGAAAGCAGATCCGTCCAGCCATTGCCAAGTTCGTGGTAGCGGAGCGGCGGCGCTTTGCGCGTCAAATGCCTGCCCCACTGATGCGCCATCTGAATTCAACGAATTCGATAGTGTTTGCAAGTCGTGTTCGACAGTTTGCCAATGTTCAATGGCTGTTAAAAGATTAGGTGCTACGGCGTCCGCTCTAACGCAGCGCTGATTATCGTTTGAAACGACAACCAAGATTCCGTCCTGCTGATCTGATTTTAGCGTGGCGAGTCTCATGCTGTGCGCTTCTCCTATTGGGCCAGTTCAGGGCTAAACTTGCCATCGATCAGGATGAAGGCAATGCGGCAGTTTTTGTCTGACCGGTTTGCCCACCCATGATTGGTGCCCCGTTGAATAATGATATCGCCCGTTTTACACAGCGTTTCGCCCTCATCCATGATTAAAAAAATCTCGCCCTCAAGGACAATGCCGTAATCGATGGTTTCAGTTTTATGCATGTGGGCATGACGCTCGCTGTTGCCGCCATCCGCCACCGCGTCTCCAGCGCCGATCTCAGCAAAATGCGCAATGCGCTCTTCCGCAGTCATCGTGTCAAAGCTTGGGTCGTCTGGCGGTATGTCGAGTACGCGGATACGCGTACCGTTCTCCGGAGGAGCAAGTTGGATACCTTCCTCCGCAGGTTCTCCGCTACTGGGATCGATTGGGGCCGGCGTTGCAGTGGTGTTCCATACTTCATAAAACATCGGGCCCGTTGGGCCTCCGATACGCTGGACTCTTGGCGGGGGACTATCCTCTTGGATAATCGCTTTTCCCTCGGCGTTATGGCCTGTGACAATTCGACGGAATGGGGCTTCTTGCATGTTAATGTCCTACTGTTCAATTTTTATTGGGAGGCTAGCGAACGAGCAAAGCGTATTGTTAAGTCTTGAAACGGGCTGACCTTGGGCAGTGATTCTCGATATTTTTTTACGCATAGCGGATAGCAATGCATCGGCTTCCATTCTCGCTACCATTTGGCCCAAGCACACATGAATACCATGGCCAAAACCAACGTGGCCAGATGCGTTTCGTTGCACCGAAAATACTTGGGGGTTTTCCCAGCGACGCTCGTCGCGATTCGCGGCCGCTAGGAACGCAAGCACTTTGTGACCCGCGGGGATCTTAACGCCCGCAACCTCGGTATCGATAATGGCGGTGCGGAAGAATGTTTGTACGGTTGAGCGCCAGCGTAAGCCCTCATTAAAAGCGCGGCGCGTTGAAGCAGAGTCCGTCCCCATTTTTTCCCACTCCTGCGGAAACTGGGTAAAGGCGTATATTAAATTTGAAATTCCATTAACGGTGGTATCAACGCCGGCCGATAGAAAGGATCGAACGAGTCGCTCAGCTTCTTCGTGAGTACAATCGCCGCGGTCTGCCGACCGGTATACCGCCTCTCCCCAGCCATCGCTCTGCAAATTTTCTCGTTTGCAGGCCTTTTCAATCCATTTATTGGCCTCGGCTGCGCGAGTCATCCCTTCCTCAAAAATCTTATTCCTAGGGCCGAAGGCATTAAAGACGATAGACGCATAAGTCATTAAGTGGTGTCGACCTTCCTCTAAGAGGCCCACCGCATCTGGAAAAACGCGCAGTGGGAATTCTTCTGCTAATTCGGTAACCGCATCAAATTCGGTTTTTTGAACGAGTTCATCAACCAGGATCTCCGCCTTTCTTCGCCAGTCGCTTTCTAGATCCTTAAGAACTGGCAGCGCAACGATGCGACTCATTAAGTCTCTGGTGCGCGTATGCAGAGGTGGATCGGCCTCAAGCAATAAGGACGGAGGTCGAAACGGTTTTTCTTTGGCGAAGTCTGCAAGTCCCACACCACGACTCGATATGAAAACGTCGTGGTGCTTCAACACATGGGTGACTTCATCATGCCGTGCGACACCATAGGCACCGATGGCATCTAGCCAGAAAACCGGACTTGCATCTCTTAATTGCGGGTGAAATGCAAAGGGGTCTGCTAAGAACTCATCTGAAAAAGGGTCTACGGCGACACGCGTTACATTCGCATCGTTGTGGATCGGATCGCGCTGCATAAACCTATGCCACCCGTCCATCCAGTGTTTCCGCGAACCAGTCCGCAATATAATCACGGCCGAATGACATATTATCTGCGCCCACGTGTTCGACACCGCCCTCGCGCGACGTGAATATTTTCAACGCCTTTTTTCTGGAATTGGTTATTTGCTCATACGCCTGATGGGCATATTTTACGTTTATTTGTCGATCGCTCTCGCCATGGGTGACTAAAAACGGCATTTCAATTCGATCCATGTGGCCATTCATATTCATGCCCTGAATCTTCTCAAAGAAATCGTCTTTATCCTTTGCGCCAAATACCCAGTACACATGATTCCAGTAGTGGGGTACGGGATTCTCTCCCTCGCTATCAAGCCGACCAAGTTGTACCTCGTACCAATTGTGATTAGCGCCCCAAACAGCGGCCGAAGCGAAACGTGGCTCGTAAGCCGCGGCTCGGGCTGCAAAATGCCCTCCTAGTGAGATGCCCGTTATGCCAATTTTCGCTGCGTTAACGTCCTCTCGACTTGCCAAATACTCGTAGCAGGGTGTTGCCCACTGCTCAGAAAAAGGTGTGGCCGGCAAGTTGTGTAGGCGCAGTGCTTCACCCGTGCCTGGTTGGTCAATGCAAAGGGTTGAAATGCCTCGTCGGGCCAACGCAGTGGGAAGACCGGACCAAAAAAGCAATTCTTTGCAGCTGTCTAGTCCGTTGGTATATACCACGCAAGGTGCGGCGCCCTCGACGCCCTGTGCACGCGTGTAAAGGGCGGGGATAATTGCCCCCTGATAGGGGATTTCAATGCGCTCAATGTTCTCACCGCTGTACTCGACGTATTGCTTAAATGCGGCTTGTGCTTTGGCAAATGTCTCCGCTTTGCCCGGTTGTCCAGCACCCTGCATCCGCTCGGCGGTTGTGTAATAAAGACAGGCACGGCGCAACTTTTCCGCCGCAGACAACTTTCTGCCAAGGCTTAAATCTTCGCTAGCAAGCTCAGAGAGCGTATCAGCTTTCTTTGCCCACTCCTTCATGAACTGCGGCGTGCCCGCATCTGCGCCCTCGTCGGCAGCGCGTTTGATCGGCTCGCACATATCGACGATTTCGCCAAGCTCGGCACCACTCGCAACTGCGATAGCTACGGAAAGGTTCCAAATATAATTCGGGAAATATTCATAAAGAGCCATCGTCTATGCCTCCGGAGCCGAGAAGAGGCCCGTGTTGGGCACTGACTTAGGCATGGTCTCGGGGCCGCCAATACCAACACCCCATTGATCCATAGTTTCTTTACTCGGCTTGTGCACCGTAGCCGTCCAGGTATCGTCGTCGACCCATTCCAAGTCGGTCGTGTATTCAACAATGTAGCCCGCAGGCGTCGCGAAATAAGAAAATACGTTATTGCCTGCTGTGTGACGACCGGGTCCCCACAGCACATCACTGTTGTGCTGTCTAACTCTGGCGATACCTTTCATCACTGAATCTATATTGGGTACGTCGTAGGCGACATGGTTAAACGCGGGTGCGCCGGGTAAGATCGCAAGCCTATGGTGCCACTCATTGCAGCGTAAAAAGCACATGAAATCACCGAGCCAGTCCGACACTTTAAATCCCAAAGCCTTTTCATAGAATTCAACATACGCCTTGTGATCTGGGGCGTGCAGTACGACGTGACTGATTTTTTCGGGGCGTGCGTCGCCGGGCTCAATAATTTCAGGCGTGCGGCTTTCGAAGTCGGTGGAGACCTCAACAACAAAACCTATTGGGTCAAAAAAGCGGAAGCCGTAGCCGCCGCCCAGAGTATCCAATTCATGCGGTTGACTAATGATTTTACCGCCAGCGTCCTCGACTTGGCTTGCTAGTTGATCGACGTCCGCTCGACTGGCAGCGCTCCAGCCAATAACGTCGATGCGCGGTTCTTCGGTGTGTCGTAGGCGAACGGAATAGGTCGCTGTACTCCCCGGCGCGACGAGATACACCATACCGTCGGAAGCGGCTACTTCATTGAGTTTCCAGGCATCAACATAGAACTGCTTTTCCGCCTCTATGTCAGATACTCCGTAACCGACGTACCGTATTTCGTTGACCCGTACCATTTTTCATTCCTTCCTAGTGATTAAGTAGTTTTACGCCGTGTACACGGCAAATTTCGTTTAAAATCTGGGCATCATGCCTTGGGACTCCAACCATTTCTCGGCCTCAGCCTCCCGCGCAATAGCTCGCTGCACGGCCGGAATTTGCAGTGTTCTTGAATAATGCGCCGCTATGTTTGGAAACATCGAAGAATCGAATCCCGCACCTGTTATGCGAAACCATACCCAGTGCAGGTAGGCATCGAGGATGGACCATTCCTGGCCTAAAACCCACGTTTGCGTGGCTAAATCGTTCTCAAGGGACTGCAGCTGAAACGTCATACCTTCGGTCGCAAGTTCAACAACGCGGCTTGGTGCGCCCTCAAGATCACAAAAAAACTGTGGGATCCGAATTCGTGTCACCAGAGGGTGCAGGTCAGCTGTAAATCTGAGCAGCGCGCTTAAGTGCCGTGTTTGGCTCATCAGCGAGTCTGATTTGGGCAGTAAGTTCGCTTGTGGATATGTCTGAGCAAGCCACATTAAGATGGCGACGTTCTGCGATATTGGGTTGCCATCCACCATCAGCACAGGAATCTTGCCACTGCTATTTAACCGCGTAAAAGCTTGGGCTTTATGCTCACCCTTCATGAAGGTGATTAATTTTGTCGTAAAGGGGTGGTTTAGTTGTTCGAGCGCAATGAGCGGGACTCGAGAGCACGCTCCGGGTGCAAAATACAGGGACAACTCATGCATGCCGAGATTGTCCTATTTGGGGTTGGTCTAGAAGCGAAGAGCTGTTTTTAGCATCGAACATGTGGGGTACTCATAAACTACGTTTCGGGTCGCTCTCAAGAGTGCCGGTATAGTTGTACGAGCAAACGTTAAATTATGAAAGGTGATTGTTTTTATGCAAGTCCATTCGTTTTATTTATAACTACGTCTCGCACCAACGCGATCATCCACTGAATGCCCGGATCACCCACTCGGGTGGTGTGGTACTGCACGTGCTCTCTGATACGAGGGAAGTCAAACGGCAGTGGCGCGGTTTTAATAGGCAAGCGCTTCGCAAAAATATTCGCGAGGCTCTCGTGCATGACTGTAATCCGATCGGTGTTAACCACCATTTCTGGCGCTAATAAAAAGGAGCTTACTATTATGTCCGTCGCTCTCATTTTTTTACGTGCTTTGAGCTGCTGATCAGATATCGATATTGGGCGGCGGTTCCCGAGCTTCACCACAACGTGTCCTGATCTATAGAACGCCTCCTCGGTAAAGCCGCTATCGAAAATAGGGTTTGAAGCGCAACCCACGGCCACAAAGCGATCTTCGAAGAGAAAATCGGATGGGAACTCGCTTGATACAAGTTGCTCTGGCAGTACGACGAAGTCGATGACGCCCTGAGAGAGCAGTTCATAAACGGCGTCTGATGGGGGAATAATCTCGAGCTGAACCTGCGGCGCCTCCTCGCGAAGACGCTGAATCAGTGGCACGAAGATAACTTGCGATAAATAATCGGAGGCTGTTACGGAAAATTTTCGAGATGATGTTGTCGGATCAAAAGACGCGGTTTTTGAAATTAGAGCGTCTACACTGGACAGAACGCCTTTTAACTCGTCGTGGATAATGCCTGCGTGGGCTGTTGCGACCATACGCTTGCCGTGTTGTTTGAGAATAGGGTCATTAAAGTATTCCCGCAGCCGCCGTAAAGCGGCGCTCATGGCAGGCTGACTCAAATGTAACCGCTCCGCAGCTCGAGATACGCTCTTTTCATCCAGCAGCGCATCCAGCGCGAGAAGAAGATTGAGATCTAGTCCTTTAAAACGCATGGTGGTCGCTCCAATTCGTGTTGTCGTCTTGGCCGTGCGCGCTGCGCTTGCTCAGCAATGCATAACGGAATTTCATACATCACGATAAAAACAATAAATTTTACCGATAACTCAATGCAGTCTAAGGTAACGCGATAATCACGGTAAATAAACCGCAATAATAGGAGAATATCCATGATGAAAGGTGCCCTTACAACATCAAGCGTGACCGTCCTCACACTAGCGCTTGGCCTCCCGACCGCGCATGCCCAGCAGAGCGCTCCGTCGGAATCGGTTAATAAAGCCGCCATCGAAGAAGTCATTGTTACTGCACAACGTCGGGAACAGTCGCTACAAGATACGGCTGTGTCAGTCCAGAGTTTTGGACAAGACCAGCTTACTCAAGCAGGCATAGAGTCTGCTCAAGATCTCGCGCTACTGTCTCCTGCACTCGGTATCTCCGCGGGCGGTGGCCCGTTAACCAGCGTATTTGTTCGGGGCGTGGGTGCGTTAACGGTTAACCCTTTAACTGACTCGGCGATTGCACAGAACATCGACGGCGTTTACATGGGCCGGTCCAGTGGTGCAGCGGGTCAGGCGATGTACGACTTGGAGCGAGTAGAGCTGCTGAAGGGTCCCCAGGGCACACTTTATGGGCGAAACGCCACCGGTGGCGTACTTAACTATCAACCCAACAAGCCCGTCATTGGCGAGAACTCTGGCTATATCCAGGGCGAGGTGGGTAATTACAGCAAAATGGGTGTTCAAGGTGCCGCAAATTTCGCTGTATCAGACACGGTTGCGATCAGAATCTCGGGTAATAAACTGGACCGAGACGGATTCTCGGACGACGGTACCAACGATCAAGATACTTATAGTCTACGTGGTCAGGTTTTGTTCGAGCCTAACGACAGATTTTCGCTGAGAGTCGCTGCGGACCACTCGCAAGTGGATAGTAAGGGACCAGGCGGTGATCTGATTGGTACTTATGCAAACCCAACGGGAGCTCCAAACGGGCCTTCGATTACAGACTTCACACCGTCAGGTATTCCCATTAGCTCTGGGCCCAGTGACGCCCGAGCGAATGAATTACGTGGAAGTGTTTTGCACACACCCTCGTTCGCGCCGTTTCAGCCAATCGATGGCGATAATTTATACCAAGATATTAGCTGGACCGGTATCATGGCCGAGCTCAATTATCAGATGGATGCAGGTACGCTGACATTTATTCCTGCTTATCGAGAGTCGGAGCAGGACTATGCGTTTTCTGGTCCCGGTTTCGCCCCGGCTTTAACCGCGGAAGATAACAACCAAACGTCGTACGAGATTCGGTTTGCGACAGATTTAGAAGGCCCTCTCAATGGAATCGTCGGTGCCTTTTATATCGATGAAGAGATAAGTACCAGCACGGTTTTCGCCCAAAACTACGCCTCGCCGATTCAAAACTACGACAATGGTGGTGATAGCTGGGCAATCTTCGGGCAAGCTACGCTGGATCTCACGGAAGCTTTTCGCGTGAGCGCGGGTGTTCGTTACACCGAGGACACTAAGTTTGCTTCCGGCATAAGCGACACCTTTGTGACGTTCTGTGGTGGGGCGCCATACTCGGGCAATTTCCTAACGCCGCCCAATAGTTTCCGCAACGGCTGTAACTCTGGCCAGATGCCAGTGTCACCAATTACGAGCGACCGCGACGCGTTCATCCAGTATTTTGTCGATAATGGACTGATAGCTGCGGATTCGATAGCCGATATCCCAGGTCGCGGACGACCACCTTCGTATAACTTTACGATTCCCGGCAATCTAACGGATTCGATTGGGGCTATCGTGAACGTCGGTGACGGCGAGCTATCGTCTGACTTGAGCTACAGCGAAACGACGTATCGTTTGGGCGTTGAGTGGGATTGGGGAGCAGATAATCTCCTATACGCCACGTTCGAGACTGGTTACCGAGCGGGCGGTGTGGATTTAAGCACCGTATCGCCAACGTATGATCCAGAATATCTCGACGCGTTTACTATAGGCTCTAAAAACCGTTTCCTTGATAATACGTTGCAGGTGAACGCCGAGTTGTTCCATTGGAAATACGATGGGCAGCAAGTCACTTACTTCACCACGTTAGATGGAGCGTCTGCGTTCCCGATTGCGAATGCCGATGCAACGATTCAAGGGTTAGACTTGGACATCATATGGGCAGCAACGGGTAACACTACCATAGGCCTTAATATGCAGTTCTTAGACGCAGTCTATGACAGCTTGGCGTTGGTTTCTGACCCTGGTCGCGGGCGGTTCGGCTGCGCATCTACAGGTGTTAGCGGTGGCGTCCAAAGCTACAGCTGTGCGGGTAACGAGATGCTGTACTCACCAGAGTTCGGAGCAGACCTCAACATTAATCATATGATTAATATGGGCAACTATGATCTGTCGCTGACTGCAGTCGCGTCGCATCGATCTGAACAAGAAACAAACTTCTTGTTCCTCAATGAAACCGCTTCTGAGTCTTACACAATGTTCAATTTTGACGCCACGCTGCTTGCAGACGACGCTGGATGGTCACTTTCTGCCTTTGTGCGCAATGCGACGGACGAGCGATTCTCGATGAACACTAACGTGTCTAACCGAGGCCTTGCTTACGCGATTTTCTCACCACCTCGCACTTACGGAATACGGTTGACGGCAAATTTCTAATCGATAACGTCGTCACCTGAACCAGGGCCTGTGCGAAAGATCTTCGGATGTGACGCGGGCCCTTTTTTTATTTGGCGAAAGCCAGTTTTCATGTGTACTGTTTAGTGAGCGAATTATGATGAAACCGTTAGTAGCGATTCTAAGTCTGGCTTTTACATTGGTAGGCGTGCAGGCTGTCCTTGCATCTGAGGTCCCCGGTCGTTTGCTTGACGGGCCATCTCATGTCGATCGCCCCAATATTCTGCTGATCGTGGCAGATGACCTCGGCTATTCAGATTTGGGTGCTTTTGGCGGTGAAATTGACACGCCTAATTTAGACGCCTTGGCCGAGAATGGTATTCGACTTACAAATTTCTATACGGCGCCTACGTGCTCACCAACACGCGCAATGTTGCTTACTGGGCAAGACAATCATCGTGTTGGCATGGGAGCAATGGCAGAGGCGCTTAGGACTTTTAAAATACTGCAAGGCCGGCCTGGTTACGAGGGACATCTGAATCCTGCCAGCACAACCATCGCCGAGGCGTTGGGTCGCGCCGGATACAGAACGTTTATGTCAGGTAAGTGGCACTTAGGCAGTGCGCCAGAGCAGCAACCACCTGCTCACGGCTTCGACCGTTCTTTTGTCCTTTTACAGGGAGGCGCTGACCATTTTGGTGCCGGACAGAATGGTGGGCCATCGCTGCAGCCGGCGACGTATACAGAGGATGGCCAGCCAACGGAATTTCCGATCGGTTCGTACTCGAGTGACGTTTATGCTGAGCGTTTGATTGACTATCTGGGGAATGGAGGTGGCGAAAAACCTTTCTTTGCCTATTTAGCATTCACCGCACCGCATTGGCCTCTGCAGGCCCCCAAGAATCTGATTGAGAAATATGAAGGGCGTTACGCCGAGGGTCCAGCAGCGCTGAGACGCGAGCGTCTGACAAAGATGCAGGCAATGGGTCTTGTGAACGAGTCCATCGACGCTGAACGTCTTGTTTCGCTCAGTGATTGGGCTACTAAGCCTGAAGCGCAGCGTCTTATTCATGCGAGAAATATGGCCATCTACGCAGCTATGGTCGATTCTTTAGACCAGAACGTGGGCAGAGTACTCGAGCATTTACGGGCCACGGGTGAATATGACAACACCGTGATCCTCTTCATGTCAGACAATGGTGCGGAGGGCATCGCTCCGAAGCCGTTGATTCAAAGGACGTCCAATTCAACCCCTCCAGTGCATAAGGCCCAGGTGCTTGCAACGGTCACTGCAGCCAACGAGGATCTGTCTAAAATGGGCACGACCGACAGTTTCATTACCTATGGTCGAGAGTGGGCAACAACGGCGGTGGTGCCCTTTCGAAATATTAAGGGAGATGCTGAAGAGGGCGGCGTCCGTGCGCCAGCGTTCATAACGGGTAAAGGAATAAAGGGGCAACGGCTTATCGATAATCCTTTGTCCGTGCGCGACGTCATGCCAACGCTGTTAGACATTGCTCAGGTTACTCACAGTCAAGACTCCGAGAGCGAGGCTGTACGTGTTAGCGGTATTAGTTTACCTGCGGGTAAATCTTGGTGGCCGATTCTGGATGGGTCTGTCGATCAAGTCCGCTCGGATACCGATTCACTGGCTTGGGAACTGCATTTAAAACGAGGCGTTCGAGTAGGGCAGTGGAAAGCAGTCTTTGGAAGAGACGGAGGGGGTCCGCCCGGAGCCAAAGACGCTAAGCCGCCGTCATGGAAGTTATATGATCTGTCATCTGATATTGGTGAGAGCCATGACCTGAGCCAACAGAATCCGGATGTGCTTGCGCGTCTAGTGGCCGTTTGGACTGCCTACGCTGAGCAGAACAGTGTTTTTGTGCCGGGGCCTCCAAGAAAATAGGGCCCTTCTCTCTACAGCGGTAGCCCAATATAGTTTTCAGCAATACTTTTTTGGGCTGCCTGCGAACTGCCAATATAGTCCAGCTCCGCGATTTGCATTCTCCTATTGAACTCGCCGTTCTCGGGGAAGTTGTGCATGAGATTCGTGAGGTACCAAGCGAATCGTGATGACTTCCAAACTCTGCTTAATGCTTTCGACTCATAGGCTTCAAGGAGCGCTGAGTCTTTTTCTTTGAAATGAGCAATGAGTCCTGGCGCTAAATAAGCTACGTCCGAGGCGGCCAGATTCAGACCCTTTGCTCCCGTCGGCGGTACTATATGTGCGGCGTCTCCAGCCAAAAAAAGATTCCCAAAGCGCATCGTTTCGGAGATAAATGAACGAAGAGGCGCAATGGATTTCTCAATGGCTTTACCGGCGGTAATCCCGCGCGCAAAGTTTGGGCCGAGGCGAACCTTGAGTTCATCCCAAATGCGATCATCCGGCCAATTATCAACGTGCTCGTCGGCAGGTACTTGCAGATAATACCGACTGCGCGTTGCCGATCGCATAGATGCGAGCGCAAAGCCATTGTCATGGCTGGCGTAGACCACCTCATCGGCGCAGGGTGGCACATCGGAGAGAATGCCCAACCAGCCGAACGGGTAGGTGAGTTCTAGCGCCGACCCACCGCCCTTGGGTACACTTTTCCTTGACGGCCCATGTTGTCCATCACAACCCACGATGAATTGCCCGTCAATGCGGTACTGGCGTCCGCCTTTTTGATAGGTGATATAGGGTTTAGGGCTGTGAATATCATGAAGGGCAACGTCTGCGGCTTCATAAATTGTTTGAACCCCGCGCGCGGGGGCTGCGTCCATTAGGTCTCGCATTATTTCGGTTTGACCGTATGCAATGACGTGTTTTCCCGTTAATTCTCGTACGGGGATCCTGATCAATTGGTCTCGATTAGTGAGTGACACATAGTCATGCGGTAGCCCTTCCTTTTGCAGTCGGTCATCCAAGTCCAGCTGGGACATAATGCCGATCGTGCCTTGTTCAAGGATACCTGCGCGAATACGGGACAGAATATGCTCGCTTGTTTGCCGCTCAATAATTAGAGCGTCCACCCCAGCTTGAGCGAGTAGATGCCCAAGCATCAAGCCCGCGGGGCCGGCACCAATAATTATGACATCGGTTTTCATCCCGGCTGACTTGAAGCAATTTGCCTCGTCACTAGTTGTTGGATCTTCTCCATGACCTCCATAGTCGGCAATATTTGACCGACTGATCCATTGGGTTCGCGTGCTTCCTTGATTGCCGCGAAAAATTCCCGCTCCATAAGCTCTATGCCATTGCTAGAAACATCGACATTCGCAACGTCTATTGTGTTGCCGTGTCCATCTTTCATGTCATCGTAGTACGCAGTAAATGTGCCGTTATCGCAAATGTATCGGAACTCAGTGCCGAGTGGACCATTGTTGTTGAAGGAGAGCGACACATTACAAATCTTCCCGCTGCCTGTTCGAAGAACGATGCCCATATCCATGTAAATCCCTAGGTCTGGATGAACAGGTCCCGCCACCGCATAAACATCAGTAATGGCCTCGCCTGTTTGATACATGAATAAGTCAATGGAATGAGCGGCGTGGTGCCACAGCAGATGGTCAGTCCAGCTACGTGGCTCCCCAAGCGCGTTTAAATTTGATCGTCGAAAAAAGAAGGTTTGAATATCCATTTGTTGAATGCTCAGCTCCCCTTTGGCAATTTGCCTTTGCACCCACTGGTGAGGAGGGTTAAACCGTCGAACGTGGCCTACCATGGCGGTTAGACCGGTTTCGCGCACTTTAGCGGCAAGCGCCCTTGAGTCCTGTATGTTGTCGGCCATCGGGATTTCAACAAAAACATGTTTACCGGCATCTAAAACCTGCATAGCCTGAGCAGCATGCACGGGGGTGGGTGTAACCAGTATTGCAGCGTCGACACCCGGCTGGGCTAAGCACTCGCCAAGATCGAGTGACCAGTGGGGAATGCTAAAATCCGCTGCGACAGCTTTTGTGGCATCGGCAACGCCCCCAGCCAGTGATACCACTTCAACATCAGGAATGTTGCTCAGTGCCTCCAAGTGCTTCCGACCAAAGGCTCCTTCTCCTGCTACGACTATTTTCATTTTTCATTCTCCAGCACTATGTGACCGAGTGCCGTGTTTGAAGCCGGCACGTGGTAATGACGATGTAACTCTTTGGGATTAGTCAGCGCACCTAACATCACGAGCCACATGACTAGCTCGATGCCCTCTGATCCTGTCTCTCTCAGGTATTCAATATGTGGGATTTGGCGAAGGCGGTCGGGATTTTCGGTGAGATCGTCCAAGAACTTCTGATCCCAAGCCTGATTGATTAACCCTGCGCGTGGCCCCTGTAACTGATGACTCATGCCGCCGGTGCCCCAGACTTGAACGTTGAGGTCTTCTGGGAAGCGTTCGATGGCCCGCTTGATCGCCTGGCCGAGACGAAAACAGCGATCGCCCGATGGAATGGGGTAGGTCACCACATTGATCATGATCGGAATAATGAGAACGGGCCATTCACTGGGCTGCCCAAATATTGCAGACAGCGGCACGGTAAGACCATGATCAACGGTCATCTCGTTAATGATGGTCATATCGAACTCATCAAGAATAAGACTTTCAGCCACGTGCCAGGCTAAATCGGGATGGTTTTTAATCGTGGGTACAGGGCGTGGCCCCCAGCCTTCATCAGCCGATTGAAATTCCTCCGCGCAGCCAATGGCAAACGTGGGAATAATCTCCTGACCAAATGCTGAGGCGTGATCGTTGTAAACGAGGACAACAACATCGGGCTTATTGTCAGGTCGAGATACCCACTCTTTGGTCCATTCGTAACCCGCAAAAATAGGTTGGAAATAGGGCTCGTTTTGTTTGCCCTGATCGATACCGACGCCGATGAGTGGCACGTGACTCGTGGCAATGCCCGCCGTTATTTTAGCCATGTTAATTACCGTCCTTGATCGAGCGTACACCGTTTGGGGATCGGCCACCGGCAGCCATCATTGCTTGATAGTCTTCCACCGACATGCCGGTCATGGTTGATACCGCCTGTACAAATGACAGGCCGTCGGTAGAGAACACTTTAGCCAGGTAGTAGATATTTCCGCCCAGTTCGAGAAGACGGTTGTAGTCTCGATCGAGCAGCGCCGACTTCTGATCTTCGGTCATGTTCCAAGCTGTTAAGTACGCTTTTTCGTCTGCAAGCCATTTCTCACGATTTTCAGGCTTCATTAACGACATGCAAAATTGATTCAACCAATAACCTTGACGCGCTTTATCCGCGGTGAATACAAGGGTGCCGGGGATGTCGTCGAACGCAGCTTTGTAGTTATGAATACTTTCAGACATTTTCCACTTCCATGAGTTCGTTGATAATGCGTCTAGCTTGTGCGCCGCCTGAATCAATAGAGAGTACTCGTAGTCGCATGTCCTCATTATCGGCAAGGGATTGTTGCTGTCGTTCCAGGATTTCGATGTCTTCAGTGAAGATCGACTGTTGTCCTCGACGAATTCGCTCTGTGAGGCCTTGGTCATCAATTCTGAAGTTACGCGCCATTCCCCAAAAGTAGTGACAGCTTGTACTGGTTTCAGGAGTCATCGAGTCGATGACAAATCCCCTTACCCCCGAGTCATGGCTTTCAAGACTGTCGTGGTTTTCAATGGGCGAAACGCCAACATCGATGTTGACTGAGCATGGTTCCAGAAACTCACAAATCTGCCAGCGATCAACGGGCGTGTCCTTTTGTAGCGCGTCTCGCCAGAACGGAGGAGGCGATATATTAGGAATCCATCGCGAGAGCGCCACTTTGTTGCCGACGACAGATGTTTCGAGCGGAGATTCCATGAGTTCTTTCTGGCCAATCGATCCCGAATGCACATAGGTCTCATGCGTGAGATCCATAAGATTATCGATGAATAGCCTGTAGTCACATGCGACCGGCATGTAACCCCCGTCAAACGTCCATCCATCGGTATCGCAAGGCCAGAAGTTAGGCACTTTGGCGATGTCAGCTTTTTCCTGGTCACCAATCCATACCCATACGTAGCGGTATTTTTCAACGACAGCATAGCTCTGCGTGCAGATCCTTTTATTTACGGCTTCATTAGTTAGTGGCATTTCCTCGGGAGTTCCATCGGGTCCGATTAGCATGCCGTGATATTTACAGCGAAGATTATCGCCTTCGCGATTACCTAGTGAGAGGGGTAAAAGTCTATGCGGACAGGCATCTCGCAGTGCAACAACGGCGCCGTTTAGCTTCCGATAGAGAACAATGGTCTCACCACATATTTTTCTCGACAGAGGCTTGTTTGCGATCTCCCCATCCCATGCGGCGATATACCAACGATTTCTGATGAAAGTCATAAATTACGTTCTCTTAATAACTCATCAAGTCGCGGATAAATGCGGCGGGCATTGCCTTCAAAAATGTCATGTCGCACGTCGTTAGGTAGATTGAGATTTTCTATGTAGCGTTTGGTGTCGTCAAAATAGAAACCGGTCTCTGGATCGATGCCGCGAACAGCGCCGATCATTTCCGAAGCAAACAGTATGTTCTTTGGGTGTATAACTTCACACAGCAGGTCGATACCGGGCTGGTGATAAACGCAGGTATCGAAGTAGACATTTTGCATAATATGCTGATCGAGTGACGGTTTTTTCAGCATATCGGCTAGCCCGCGATAGCGTCCCCAGTGATAAGGCACTGCGCCGCCGCCATGAGGAATGATGAAGTTAAGCTCCGGAAAATCTGAAAACAGATCACCCGTCAGCAAGTTCATAAACGCATTTGTGTCTGCGGCCATGTAATAAGAACCCGTGGCATGCAGGCAGCTGTTGCATGAGCCTGATACGTGAATCATGGCAGGAACTCTTAGCTCCACCATTTTTTCGTAAATCGGGTACCAATAGCGATCAGTTAGCGGGGGGGCTGAGAAACGCCCACCCGAGGGATCCGGATTAAGATTACAGCCGACAAACCCGAGGTCTAGTACGCATCTTTCAAGCTCTCTAATAGCGTCTTCGAGACCGGCAGGCCCCCCATCGTTGATTTGCTGGGGGAGCTGGCAGACGCCTACAAAGTTATCAGGGAAAAGATCGATCGTTCGCTTGATCATATTGTTGCAAGCTTTTGCCCAGTCGATGGACGTCTCGCTATCGCCAATATGGGGTTCCATGGCTGATGCGCGAGGCGAGAAAATCGTGATATCCGCGCCGCGCTCCTGTTGAAGCTTGTATTGATTATTTGCAATTATTTCACGCAGCTCCGAGTCCTCGTAGCTTGGGAGGCTGGGGCGCGGTATTAGAGGATCTTTAAGGCGAGCTAACTGGGTAGCCCGAAAGTCCAAATGCGCCTGGGGGACCAGGGTTTGGTGTCCGTGACAGTCAATGATAAGGGTCATGTTATGGCTCGCACGCAATAATTTAGATTTACTCTAACTAAATTATGGTTGTTCCACGAATTCGGAGTGTACATAGGGCATAAGAAAATGCTAATAGTACCCTATGAGTATATGGCGCTTTAACATCAGACATTTACGTGCGTTTTTGAAAGCGGTTGAGCTGGGAACGCTCATTGCGGCTGCTCGAGCGGTAAATCTCTCGCAGCCTGCCGTAACTCAGGCGATAGCTAAGCTTGAAAACCAATTAGACGTCAGGTTGTTTGATCGCCACAGCGAGGGCATGGTGCCGACCGCTGCGGCACAGCTTATTTATCCGCGCGTTAGTCAGGCGCTTACCCTCATTGGTCGAAAAAACGTTACGCACACGCAGATCAAGGCATTTTTGGCGCTCGCGCAGCGCGGCAACTTTTCTGAGGCATCGAAAAGTACTGGCTTGTCACCCGTGTCCCTGCATCGCGCTGTTAGGGATATGGAGGTGGTTTTAAAGCAAGATTTAACCCGTCGTAAAGGGCGAGGACTGGTATTGACCGATGTTGGGCAAACTCACGCGCGCCAGTATGGTCTTGCGGGCGCGGAGTTACGCTACATGGTAGATGACCTTGTTGCTTTCAAAGGTATGAAGTCTGGGTCTATTGCCATTGGTGCGATGCCGCTGTGTCGCGCTCGCGTTTTGCCCGCAGCCATTGTCGAATTTCAATTGATGTATCCGGACGTGGATATTCGTATTTCTGAGGGCTCCTTTACGGATCTAATAGACCCACTATCGGCAGGCGGACTGGATTTCCTGATCGGCGCTCTTCGTGAGCCAACTCCTGGCCCAGACCTCGTCCAAACGTCACTTTTCAATGACGCGCCGGTCATTGTTGCACGCGCGGGTCATCCGCTGTGCGATACGTCGCGCTCATGGTCCTCGCTTCTTGGAGTGCTTGGCCAATTCCCTTGGTGCGTACCGCATGGGGGCTCGCCACTTCGTGAAAAATGGGAGGCGCTTTTTACGGACGAAAATTTGGCGGTGCCGCGTATTTCCGTCGAGTGCGGTTCTATCATTGTGAATAGGCAAATTCTGCTGCGCTCCGATTGTTTAACCGTTTTATCGCCTGATCAAGTGGCGGTAGAGCTCGATGCGGGCTTGTTAAAAGTTGTGTGTGCTTTGCCTCAGCAACTAAACCGCATTATAGGGTTGACGACCAGGCTCGGCTGGAGACCAACGGAAACCCATAGCCGCTTTATGGATATATTGAGGACCGTTTGCTAGATAAATTCGTATTTTCTTATGGCACGGACCGACTTCCGAGTGGTATCGATCCACTAACAAAACAATACTTCCATAGGTAGAAAAATGTGGAGTTCCTATGTCTGAGCATGTTGTTGTGCAAAATATTAGTCGAGTGGCGCTAGATGTCGTCGACGCACTTGGCCTTTGCGGAGTGTCTACGGTTTCGGAGGCTCAGGGGCGCGTAGGCTGTATGCAGCCGTTTATGCGCCCGATTTACCCTGGGGCCCGCGTCGCGGGCAATGCGGTAACGGTGTCTATTCCCCCCGCAGACAACTGGATGATTCATGTTGTGGTTGAGCAATGTCAGCCGGGCGACATACTGGTTATTTCACCAACATCCGAGTCTGATGCTGGCTATTTTGGGGACCTGTTCGCGACGGCATTGAAATACCGCGGTGTTCGAGGGTTAGTCATTGAGGGAGGCGTTCGCGATCTGGCGGAACTTCAAGCTATGGACTTTCCCGTATGGTCAAAATATGTGCGAGGAACGGGTACGGTGAAGGAAAGCCTTGGTTCTATCAACATACCCATTGTCTGCGCGGGTGAGCCCGTTCAGCCGGGGGATGTAATTGTTGCAGATGATGATGGCGTTTGCGTGGTGCCCCATGGTTCCGCATCGTCGGTTCTCGCAAGCGCGCACGCACGAGAAGAAAAGGAGGCGAGGAACCGCGCAAAATTTGCCGCAGGGGAACTTGGCTTGGATGTCTATGGAATGCGTGAAAGGCTGAAAGAAAAGGGGTTGAAATATATCTGATGTCTGATTCAAAAACACAAGCGCAGCCGCCTTCGGACGATGCGAGAGACGTGCACGCGAATCCTAAGACCCCCGATTTTCGGGCGCCCGACGGTGCTGTCGATGCGCATTGTCACGTTTTCGGTCCCTCCGATATTTTTCCGTATTCGCCGATCCGAAAGTACACACCCTATGATGCACCCGCAGAGAAATTATTTTCACTTAGGGACCATTTAGGCTTTGCGCGTAATGTGTTGGTGCAGGCTAGCTGTCATGGAAAAGATAATACAGCCATGATCGATTGCCTCGAGCGATCAAACGGCATGGCGCGCGGCGTAGCCATTGTCGATACCACGATTTCAGATGAGGAGCTCTCCGCGTTAGATGCAGCCGGCGTGCGAGGAGTGAGATTTAATTTCTTAAAACGTCTTGTAGATCCAACGCCCAAATCTGATTATCTAGCTATCGCGCAACGTGTCGCCAAGTTGGGCTGGCACGTCGTGGTCTATTTTGAGGCCGAACTCCTAGACGACATTGCACCCTTTCTCGAGGCCATCCCAACAATCGTTGTCGTCGACCATATGGGGCGGCCTGACGTTGCACTTGGGGCGACACACCCTCAATTTCTACGATTTGTAAAATTGCTCGATGACAATCCTAATTTTTGGGTAAAAGTATCGTGCCCCGAACGATTGTCCGTTGCAGGCCCCCCCTATGAGGATGTCACTCCCTTTGCCCGAGCGCTCGTTGAACGGTTTCCTGACAGAGTGCTATGGGGGACAGATTGGCCGCATCCTAATATGAAGACTCATACGCCCGATGACGGTGAGTTGGTTGATCGGATTCCATTTATCGCGCCGACTGCGGAGTTACAGCGCAAGCTGCTGGTTGATAACCCAATGGCTCTTTACTGGCCGGACCATTTAGTATGACGGGCATCCCCTGCACAATAATGCGCGGTGGTACCTCCAAAGGGCCTGTTTTTTTGGAGAGTGACCTGCCCGCGGATGTGAGCACGCGTAACCAAATGCTGCTGCAGATTATGGGTTCCCCTGATGCTCGTCAGATCGACGGTGTCGGCGGAGCCCATCCATTGACTAGCAAAGTAGCAATCGTGTCACCCTCGACGCGTATTGACGCTGACGTTGAGTATTTATTTTTACAAATAACGCCTGAGACGGGCGCAATTTCGGACGCGCAAAACTGCGGCAATATGTTGGCCGCTGTGGGGCCGTTTGCCATAGAGCGCGGTTTGGTCGACGCCTTGGTGGGCGAAACCGTGGTGCGGGTTTACCTGAGAAACTCTGATTCGTCTGCGGAGTTGGTCGTGCAAACGCCCAATGGACGCGTGACGTATAACGGAGACGCCAAAATCGACGGTGTCCCGGGCACACATGCGCCTGTTTTACAGCGCTACTTTGGAACGTCGGGAGCGCAATGCGGTGCGCTGTTGCCGACTGGACAGCCGATTAACGTTATCGACGCGGTGGCCTGTACTTTAATCGACAATGGCATGCCCAGCGTTTTGATACGTGCCGCAGATTTAGGGTTGACTGGGTATGAAGCCCCGGAGGAATTAGAGGCGGAGGGTGCGCTCAAAAAGCGGCTAGAGGCAATACGCATTCAAGCGGGTTCGATGATGAACTTGGGTGATGTAACTGAGCAAACAATCCCAAAAATGTGTTTAATTGCGCCCCCACGCGCCGGCGGCATTATTTCAACGCGCAGTTTTATCCCTCATCGCGTTCATCAAACAATCGGAGTGCTCGCCGCGGCTTCTGCCGCAGCTGCGTGCATGCTGCCAGAGAGTGTTGCAGCCGGCTTGGCGCAGTTTGAGCCGAGTGAGTCTGGTCGGGTGGACGTTGAGCACCCTACGGGGGCATTAACCGTGGAGCTACAATGGGCCGGTGATACCGTAGTACATACCGCTCTATTGCGAACCGCCCGCAAAATTATGGAGGGCATAGTGTTTTCATGAAAATCGCAATTATCGGTTTTGGCGAGGCGGGGAAAATGTTCGGCGAACAGCTTGCCCACCACGCCGAGGTGTCAGCTTACGACGTGAAGCAAGACTCTGAAATGAAAATTCAGGCGCAAGAAAGGGGTATTTGCTTTGAGGCACATGTTGAGGACGCCCTGCGAGGCGCGCAATTTGTTATGTCTCTTGTGACCGCGGACCAAGCAACCATCGCTGCTCAGAATGTGGGTCAGTATTTGCGACCAGAGCAATACTTTTTTGAAATGAATTCGGTAGCGCCTCAGACTAAGCGAATTAACGCATCAGTATGCCCTGGACTTGTCGATGTCGCGGTGATGGCACCGGTATATCCGCAAAAGGCGGGAGTGCCTTTGCTGCTCGCGCACCCGGAAGGCGATTTTCTTACCCAAGCGCTCAATGGACTGGGCCTTAATGTAAGGTGCGTTGGTTCAGATATTGGACGAGCCGCTGCGATAAAGATGTGTCGCTCAGTGATGATTAAGGGCATGGAAGCGCTCACGCTTGAGTGTTTTGAGACGGCGCGTTTCTATGATGTGGAAGATGAAATAAAGTCTTCGTTAGACAGCAGCTTTCCGGGGATGGACTGGCGTGGTAACCGTGTCGACTATTGGTTTGAAAGAGTTACTACGCACGGTAAGCGCAGAGCGGAGGAAATGCGCGAAGTCGCTAAGACAGTTGAGCATGCACAGGTAGATTCAGCAATGTCAGCAAGCGTTGCCGATACGTTCGATCGGTTTATGCGAAAGCAGGTTGGCGACGGTCTGGCATCGAAGTCCGAGGCCTAATCAGCCTGTACGAGTTAATCTGGGTCGCGTTTCCACGCAAAAGTCAGGCAAAAAACGGTCAGGTAGAGAGAAAGTAATAAGCAATAATAATTCAGTGAGGGATCTTATGACATCTAATTCAGTATCAGACGCCCGGAGTATTCACGGCATTATCCTAGTGCTCGCAGCCATTATGCCTGCCATGGCAATTATTTCTTTGGTGCCTGTCATGCCGTTACTGGGGCAAGAATTTGCAAGTACTCCCGGTAGTGAAGCGCTTGTTCCAATCGCGCTCACGATCCCCGCGTTGTGCGTAGCAATTTTTTCTCCATTCGCGGGTTGGTTATCTGACCGAATCGGTCGGAAAATGTTGCTGTTTTTCTCGTTGCTCGCGTACGCATGCATCGGTACCGTCCCATTTTTTTTGACGGATCTTAAGCAGATCATTGGTGCACGCTTTGGCCTTGGCATCTGTGAAGCCGTCATTATTACCGTGGCGACCGCTTTAATTGGCGATTATTTCAAAGGCCCTGCTCGAGAGAAGTGGATTGCCATCCAAATTGGCGTGGTCAGTGTAAGCGCGATTGTTCTGATCGCGATCGGCGGCGCACTTGGTGAAATCGTTGGTTCCCGTGGCCCTTTTCTGCTTTATCTATTGGCAGTACCGATCGCGTTTTTGACACTTTGGAAGCTCTTTGAACCGTCCATAATTGAAAAGACCAGCCAGGTGAGCGAGGCGCTCCCATGGAAGCTATTGCTACCGCTTCTCTTAGTCACTCTCGTCGTTGGCGTATTTTTCTATACGACTATTGTGAGGCTCGGCGACATTTTACTGTTGGTGCAAGATGTTACTCCTGGCGTTATTGGCGGTATCGGCGCAGCCTTCAATATGGGCGTCCTGGTTGGTTCCATGATTTTTATCAAGCTAAAAGGACGCTCATCTGGACCAAGGCTACTGACTGTAGGAATGATATTTTTCGTACTCGGATATGCGGGCATGGGATTGTCATCGGTGCTATCGGGTACGGTGTTTGGAATGATTATCGCAAGCCTTGGCGCCGGTTTATTGCTACCAACTATGTTGGCCTGGACTATGAGTATCCTTACGCCGAGCGTCAGAGGGCGAGGGACCGGGCTCTGGAGCGGCATGTTTTTCCTTGGTCAGTTTTTAGCGCCGTTAGTTGTCTTAGCAGTCGAGCAAGTATCAGGTGGGCTTGGTCAGGCACTGTTAGCCTATGCCGTCGCTGCAGCTGTGCTGGCGATAGCCGCTCTCCTACGTACTCGCGGCGCGGCACCTTTAGAGCAATTGCATTAAACTCGAAAGGGCTCTTTTTAAAGGTCTGTTGGGGCGTTACCGGTTCGGTAATTGCCTCTCTCTGTAGTAATGGTCCTCTAACGAGCAAAAGGGATCGTAATCTTTGGCGAGGATGATTTTCCCTCCCAGAGGTGGGGCAATTTTTACTGTGAATCATCCTATGGGAGAAAAATGTTGCCGGACCAAATAGCGCAAAGAACTGCGCAAAGCGTCATTGAAAATGAGCATATGACCTTTGCACAGTGGCTGGTTGTTGCTGTTACGGTGGCGCTCAACGCCCTCGACGGTTTTGACGTTTTATCCATTAGCTTCGCCGGGCCAAGTCTTGCGCGCGACTGGGGAATCGACCAAGCAACGCTCGGCTGGGTGTTATCGGTGGAGTTGATTGGAATGGGGGTGGGCTCTCTAGCTCTCGGTACTCTTGGAGACAAAGTGGGTCGGCGGTCCGTCATTCTTACGTGCTTGATCGCTATGATGCTGGGTATGTTTGGTGCGGGGCGAGCTACTGGAATCGATTCATTGCTTGCCTGGAGGTTGCTCACGGGATTCGGCATTGGTGGCATGTTAGCCATAACAACGGCAGTTACTGCTGAGTTTTCAAATCAGCGCTGGCGGGGCCTCGCGATGTCGCTTATGGTGATCGGTTATCCGGTTGGCGGAATAGTCGGTGGCTTGGCCGTACAGCACATACTCGCCACGGATACATGGCACAGCATTTTCACTCTAGGCGGTTGGGCTGCCGCCGCTCTAAGTGTTGTTGTTATCGTTGTGGTCCCAGAGTCACCTATGTTTATCGATCGTCGTGGCGGCCCAAATGCATTGGCAAGAATAAACCGCACGCTTGCGCGACTTGGGCACGAGCCTGCGACGGGCTTAACGATCTCGAGTTCGGTTACACGCAAAGCGCCCATTCTTGATATTTTTAAATCGGACCAGCTTAAGACGACGCTGTTAGTCACGGGCGCTTACTTCGCGCTAATTATTAGTTTTTATTTTCTTATTAAATGGGTTCCCAAATTAGTCGTTGACATGGGCTTTGAGCCGGCAGAGGCCGCGGGCATTCTTATGTGGCTAAATGCAGGCGGCGCAACGGGTGGGGTGATTTTTGGTGTGCTTGCTACGCGTTTCCAATTGAGAACTCTGTCGATGATATTTTTAGTCGGCGCTGCAGTGGCGATTTCTTGGTTTGGTAATGGTGCGACGAATTTAGGATCACTGGCTATCGTTGTCGCGCTTGCCGGATTTTTCACCAATTCGGCGATTTGCGGTATGTATGCATTATTTGCGCAGGTATTCCCAATAGCATTGCGTTCAACGGGCACAGGCTTCGCGCTAAGCGTGGGGCGAACCGGCGCGGTGCTCGCACCCGTTGGCGCGGGTTATTTATTCCAAGCCGGATTCAGTCTGCAGACCGTTGCTGTGATCATGGGCCTCGGCGCGCTGCTGGCTGCCTTGCTACTGTTTTTCTTGCGTGGCGCCCGATCGCGTGTGGGCGATTAGGCAACAGTAAAAACGCGTCTAACAGGTATCCTGTCACCGAATGAATAGGCTAAGGGTGTATCGAAAAATCTGCCTAGGAGGCTGTGAGCGGACTTTCGGGCGTGGGTTTCGACAGTTTGTGTGCTCCATGCACTGAACCGTCAGGGTTTAAGGAAAGGTACTGACCATTGGGTAATAGCAGTACCTGTGCGCAGCGCCATTCGTCTGCCGCTGGCTTAGCGGTTGGTGTAGCCGCTGTAATACTTGTCATGCGAGTGCAGCGTTCATTGTTTCGCGCGGTCCATTGCCCCCTCGCTTCACCTTTATGAGCCTTGCTCCACCAGCGCGTGTGAAAGGTTCCCGAGCTATCCCAGTGGGTTTCAGCGCGCGTTCCCGGCGCATCGATGACGTCGGCTTGATCCAGTGTGTCACTGAAGGTTGCAATGATTTCTTGAGTTGTCAGCGTTTCAGCGTCGGCGGGAGGAGTGGCAACGAGTTCAGCGCTCGAGCTAATAAATACGATCAATAGGGCGAATGAAGGCATCCACTGATAGAGTCTTCGGTGTGGTTTGTCATTCACTTGTTTGAGTCTCAACGGCACGTCTCTCGGTGGCTATTCCCTCAACCCTAGTATAACTCGCAACGTTGTTTTCAGGTCGATTCCTCGGCGTTCTCAAACCATCATTTCGTTTCCTCTCAGCGAGCTGTCTTGCCGTTAGACGAGGCGAAAAAAAAGCCCGCTGTGAGCGGGCTTTATCGAGATGACTGCGAAGCAGTCTTTTTTAGAATTTATACTGCACTTCCGCACCAAAATAGCGTGGACGATTCATCGTACCGAATGTCCACAAGCCTGGTGCATAGGTAGGCGTCGCATCGGTTGCCGATGTAGCAGAGAAGCCTGCGGCAACGTCAAGCACGTGGTAGAGGTAGCTCTCATCGGTCAGGTTTTTACCAAAGAGAGATATCCGCCAATTTTCAAGCTCCAAGTTAATTGACGCATCAAGTAACCCGTAGCCATCTTGCATCAGAGGGTCATCCGAATAATGCTTCGGACCGCCGTTTGCACTCGCATTGACTGCATAGTCATCGCGGTATCGATAGCTAACATTTGTTACGAGATACATCTCAGATGCGAGCTCTATTTCATAATTCGCGCCAAGAGAGTAGGTCAAGTCGGGTGCTTTACGAAGATCGAAACCAGATTTATCAACTAGGTTACCATCGGGTCCAGGCACGCTATAGTTGTCGTATTCAGCGTCCAAGAAGCCAACATTTGCGGTTAGCGTTAATCCAGCGGTTGGCACCCAAATCGTTTCAATTTCCGCGCCATTCATCGTTGCACCCGCCGCGTTTTGTACTAAGGTCAACGTCACCGCGCCATCGGTACCGGGGAGAACCACGTCCTCTTGCTTATCTTCATAATCCGTTGCAAATATCGCGCCGTTAATTTGTAGCGTGTTGTTTGCCCAAGAGGTCTTGAATCCAAACTCGGTGCTCTTTACGAGCTCTGGCTGATAGGGCCCGGCGTTACTAGCGGCTGTAGCGCGGCCGTTAAAGCCTCCAGATCTGAATCCCTCGGTATAGCTTAGGTATACGATGCCATTATCTAGGTTGTAGGTGATGCCGGCTTTTGGAGTGAACTCACTCCATGATTCGTTACCCGTGAAGGTTGAAGCCGCCCCCGTAACAGGATCGGTATACGCATTGTTAATGACTCCTCTGCCCCACGACGGACAGACGTCGCTGTTGCCCCATCCTTTGACCGCTTCCTTGGGCAAACCGTCAAAATCGATAACCGAGGGTGTGTCGCTGGCCGCGGTGAATACCTGGCAAAAATCTTTTTCTTCATCGATATAGCGGCCACCCAATGTAACGGTCACTTTGTCTGTGACGTCCCAGTCAACTTGCCCAAACACGGCAAAATTGCTGGTTTCTTGCTTTGTCCACGGGGAATCATTTAGACCACCAAAGAAATAGGTGTTCTGCCATGCGTTGTACTCGCTGTCCCAAAGATAGCCACCCACGGTGGTCCTAAAGTTGTCAAACTCGGACTCTAACCGCAATTCATAGCTAACTTGCTCTTCGTACTGTGGGCGAGAGACTCCGAAAACATCGGCAGTTAAGCCGTCAGCTTCCCAATTAGACGTCTCTTCCATGTCTCTAGAGCCGATTAACAGCACCATTTTATGCGCATCGTTAATCTGCCACTCAGCATTAATAGTTAGAGACTCTAAATCGACACTCGCAGTTTGGTCAGTGGTCGTATAAGTGTTGCGGTGGAAGTCTTCATTGCTGACCGGTGCACAGTTGTCACCCAGCAATCCAAGAATAGCAAACAGCTCGGGGGACTCCGTTAAGCAAGTGACCGGGCGAGAGGGCGTATCATCGTCAATATCGTCATAAGTGATTTGCAGTGAGAAGTTATCGTTTGGCTGCCAAAGCGCCGATGCAGACCACATGGTGAGGTCCGACTCGCCCTCGGATTCGCCGCGAACCTGATTATCGAAGTAGCCGCCACCTGAAATATCCATGAAGGTGAGTTTAGTGGATATATTCGCGACCTCGGGAAAGTTTATGGTGCCCTTGAAATCTTCTTGGTCATCTTCTGCAACGGTTACTGCAAACTTTCCGCCAAGCTCACCGGTTGGCTTTGAGCGAATAACGTGAACAAGCCCTCCGATCGTATTTCGACCAAACATGGTGCCTTGGGGGCCTCGGAGCACTTCAATCCGCTCCGCATCCCACATATTAAGCAAGGCGCCCGTGGTCGTCGCTAGATAAATACCGTCTTGATAGACCGCAACCGCTGGGTCGAAGCTCTTTTCAACGTCGTTAAGCTGCATGCCTCGAATCGAAATGGAGGCGGTGCCGTTACTTAGTATGGGGTCGATACCCAAGTTAGGAACCATGCCCGCGATATCGGTGATGTCTCGCGCGAATGTTTTCTCGATCATCGCTGCATCTAGGGCAGAGACGCTAACCGGCACGTCTTGCAGGTTTTGTTCGCGCTTTTGTGCGGTAACAATGACTTCTTCAAGTTGCCCTGAGATCTTACGCTGTGCGCTGGCGTCACCAGAGCCAATAGTGAGCGATAAACTAGCCGCAAGCGTCGCCATATAAATGCGATTATGTTTCATGAGATGCTCCCACCATGTAGGTTTATTTTTATCATTTAAGTGTATACATTTTGCTTTCCATTGCCATAGTATGGATTCATTGAGTGCAGGTCAACCAAGGAATAACAGACTAATAAACCTCATTGCTGGTGCTTCCACGACTGGTTTATAGTCAAGACAGTGAGTGGGTAAGTTGAGCACTGCTCATACACTACTTATTGGGTAAATGAACAACGTCTCGTAAACGTTTTCTCAGAGGGCTAACTATAATGAAAACATACAACCCGCTATGTTTATCAGTGCATGGGACAAACCTTGGCTTCATCCTCGGATTGATGCTGCTGGCTTTAGCGCTGCTTGCGCTGTCTTCCGGAAGTCTCCACGCTGCGGTACCCGAAGCTAAGGCGCTTGAATCATTGGATGATATGCGGGCTGGGAGCGGAGCGCTGGGTGATCGATCTGCCATGCCGGGAGCCCCCTTATTTGCTCAGCACTGTGCGGGTTGTCACGAAGGACAAGTTTACAAGGCACCCCATACTAGCTGGCTAGAGATGATGTCTGTCCATACCCTCTATCGCTCGTTGACAGAAGGCGTCATGCAGACTCAGGCTTCGGCTTTGTCTGACGACAACAAACGAGACATTGCGGAATATATTGCCCAGGCGAGGCTCGATAGTGCTCCTGATGAGCCTGCAGTAGTGTGGTGCGCCGAGACAGTTGTCGAGAAGGCATTTAATGCTTCGGAGCTGACGGGTTGGGGTCGCGATACCAATCGGTTCGTACCGCACGATGTGGCGGGCCTGTCCAATGCGGATTTGACGAATCTTGAGCTTAAGTGGAGCTTTGGTTTCCCCGGCGCTACCCGCGCGAGGTCTCAGCCACTCATTGCAATGGATACAGTGTATGTGGGCAGCCAAGACGGTACGGTTTACGCTTTCGATTTAGAAACAGGCTGCGCACGTTGGACGTATGAGGCTCGTGCAGAGGTGCGAACTGGCGTGGTTCTCGGAGAATCACAGGACGGAAGTGGAACGCTTGCCTTTTTCGGAGATATCATCGGCACGGTTTACGCGGTTAATGCAAGAACCGGTGAGGAGATGTGGCAGCGCAGTGCCGACGATCATCACAGCGCCACCCTGACAGGTACGCCAGCGTTTTTGGATGGACGACTTTATGTTCCCGTCTCGTCGCTCGAGGTAATACCCGCGGCAAACCCTGAGTACGTGTGTTGTTCATTCCGAGGCCATGTTTTGGCACTAGAGGCCGACTCAGGGCAGACCGTTTGGGACAGTTACTCGATACCCGCGCCTGCGGTGTCTGTCGGTAAAACGTCAGCAGGGGTCGATGTTCTGGCGCCATCTGGCGCACCTGTGTGGACAAGTCCCACTATCGATAAAGAGAAAAACCTGCTGTTGTTTGGCACGGGTGAAAACTACTCATCGCCGGCCGATAATAACAGTGACTCGATTATTGCGGTGGACCTAGATACTGGGGCGCGACGCTGGGCGCGGCAGACGTTTGAGGGCGATGCATGGAACGTGGCGTGCATGATGGCCAATAACCCCAACTGTCCCGAGGAAGATGGGCCGGATTATGATCAAGCGTCGAGCCCGCTACTAATTACTACGAAAGAAGGAAAGGCATTCGTTGTCGCCGGTCAAAAAGATGGGCGTGTATTTGCACTTGATTGGCAAACTGGCCAGGACAAATACTGGGAAGTCGATTTAGGCCGCGGCAGTATCCAGGGCGGCGTGCATTTCGGAATGGCGGCTGCCGAGCAGACCGTTTACGTTCCCATTAATGATATGAACGATACTCGCAATGGTGAATGGCTTGATCCGGCGCTTGCGAAGCCCGGATTGACGGCTCTGAATGTAGAGACAGGTGAGGTTCTCTGGCAGCATGTTCAGGAGAACCTCTGTCCTGAAGATCGCCCACTGTGTGACCCAGGTATTTCAGCGCCGGTGACTGCGCTCGAAAATGCGGTTATAGCCGGTCATTTAGATGGCTATGTGCGCATTTACGACGCGAAGAATGGCGAGGTATTGTGGAGCTTCAATACCGTTCGGCCCTTCGATACGGTCAACGGTATTGCTGCAACGGGGGGCGGGATGAGTGGCTCCGGCCCCGCGGTAGGCGCTGGGCATGTGGTACTGAATTCGGGGTATGGTTTGTATTTTCATGAGCCGGGTAACGCGCTGCTGGTATTTGCTCCGGCCGGAGACTGACGTTAACAGTCGTAGTCGAGCGCCTGCACCTCGCAATACTCTCTAAGAATCCCTCCTAGCGATACGTGATCGGGGTGCTGCAAGTAAGGTTCGAGAAAGTCGAAGGATTCGAGTGTGATAATGGCGCCATAGGTGGCGCCGCCTGCGCGATCGGTTAAGTTTCGACCTGCGGAAATGCCCAGTACGCCGGGGATGTGAGTAAGGTTGCGGATGGCAACTACGATCTGTTCCATTTGCGTGTCAGGTGTGTCTGGTTTCGGCGTTAGCCAGACGATGTGTTCAAGTGCCATTGGTCATAACCTTTTAGACGAGATTGAATCCCTGAGTGGAAAGAGGGAAGCGCCGCACGCGCTTTCCTGTGGCGTTAAAGAGGGCGTTAGCAATCGCTGGAGCGATGGGCGTTGTGGCCTGTTCGCCAACCCCTGTTGGCGGCTCATCGCTGGGCAATATATGAACTTCAACGACCGGCATTTGGGCTAGGCGTAACACACTGTAGTCGTGGAAATTGCTTTGTTGTACTTCGCCCGCGACGATATCGACTTTGCCAAATGCCACTGCACCCAGGCCGAGAGCCATACCTCCCTCTACTTGGCCCTCGATGCCCAGCGGGTTCACCGCGAAGCCACAATCAACGACGCAGACGACGCGGTCAACGGTGAAGTCCCCATTTTCTTTCACTGTAATTTCAACGGCTTGTGCTATTGGCGATACAGAATAAATACGCGACGCCATGCCTCGCGCGCGACCCGCACCCAGGGGCGTATCCCATTGTGCTTTCTCTTTGAGCGTTTGCAGCACACGATGCATTCGAGGGTGCTCACGGGTTAGGTGGAGGCGTAGCTCCAGTGGGTCCATGCCGCCAGCGTGTGCAAGTTCATCAAGGAAGCACTCGTAAGCCACGCCCGTATGTGTGTGTGCTACTGAGCGCCATTCTTGGGGCACAAAGCCCACGCGTGGCGCATTGTGACTTTCCACTCGGTGGTTAGGTATCTGATAAGAAGTCCCGTAAGGGAAAACACCAAAGGGTTCCTGCAGGCAGCCATCGAGGGAGTACAAGTCCATTCCCCTTACCATATAGGCGGGGTCGTGCTTCGAACCCTGCATCAGGGATTGGCCGACCACTGTTTGATGCCAAGCCTTGGGTAGGCCCTGCTCGTCGAGACATGCTCTCAGTTTATGCACGAATAAGGGACGATAGTGACCGCTTTTAATATCCTCTTCCCGTGACCAGATGATTTGAACCGGAACATCTTCTCCCAGTGCCGCTTCCACAGCTTCCACCGTGTAGTCAGCGGTCTTGCTTGATCGGCGACCGAAGCTGCCCCCCATAAGAGGGCGATGAATCACAACCTTTTCTTGCGCGATCCCTAAAAAACGTGAAATGACCTCCTGGTCATTACTCTGATACTGAGTCCCGCTCCAGATTTCGCAGCCGTCGTCAGTCACTCGAGCGACACAGTTTAGGGGCTCCATGGTTGCGTGGGCGAGAAGAGGGAGCTCGTAGGTCGATTCAATGACGCTGTCGCCGGCGCTCTGAATCGCCGAAAGGGCGTCGCCGATGTCCTCTGCTAACAGTCCAGGTTGATCCGCCAGCGCTCGGTAATCCGCATAAAACTGTTCGGTAGAGACGGTCGCGTTAGCACCTCTGTCCCATGTGATGGCCAGCTTGTCTCGCGCTTTTTTAGCCTGCCAGTAGGTTTTTGCGAGGACCACGACGCCCGCGCGAATTACCTTGACCTTGATCACTCCTGGCATGGCGAGGGCTTCAGCGGCGTCAAAATCCACCACTTTGCCGCCGTATACAGGGGGGCGAGCAATGGCGCCGTACACCATGTTAGGAAGCTTTACATCGATGCCATAAATCGCGGAACCATCGACTTTGGACTCACCCTCGAAGCGTCTTGCGGGTTTGCCCAAAATAGTAAATGCCGATGGATCCTTTAGCGTGACCGATTCTGGCGGTTCAATTGATTGGGCGGCGATCACCGCGAGCAGCTCTCCGTAGCTGGCACTTTTGCCTGACGCTTCGTGATGCACTTTGCCATCTCGGGTGGTTAGTGTGGTTGTATCAACTGTCCACAACGCTGCCGCCGCAGCGATTAGCATGGCGCGAGCCTTTGCTCCCGCGGTTCGCAGTGGCAGCCATGTGCTGCCCGTGGTGACGGAGCCCGCGGTGAGATACTCGCCAAATAAAGGGCTGTAATACTCAGGGCGTGTAGGTGCGTCTTCCAGTTGAATCGATTGATAATCGACGTCGAGCTCTTCGGCGAGCATCATGCTCATAACCGTGTAAGCGCCGTTACCAAACTCTGAATGGTTAGCAATTAGCGTTATGCTGTTGTCCGGAGCGATTTTAACGAAGCTATTGAGCAGCGCAGTTTCCCCCCGTGCAGTTTGCGTGGCGAAAGTCGCTGGGCACTGTGCTGCGAACAATAGCGCACCTCCCGCCTTCATGAACGCGCGCCGATCTATTCCCACAGCACTCGGATTTTTGTCGTTCATGCTTTCACCTCCTGAGCTAGCCGCTCAGCGGCAAGGTGAATAGCTTTGCGTATTCTCGGATAGGTGCCGCAGCGGCAAACGTGTCCATTCATCGCCTGCGTGATTTCCTCATCGCTGGGGGAGGGGTTTTCTGCCAGCAGCGCGGTTGCGGACATAATCTGTCCACTTTGACAGTAGCCACATTGCGCGACGTCGGTTTCCAACCACGCCTGTTGAACCACGGAGAGTTGCTGGTTGTTACGCAATGATTCGATGGTATCAACTGAGCGGCCTTCTAATGCCGATAGTGGCACGCTGCAGGACCTTACCGGTTTGCCGTCTAAGTGGACGGTACAGGCGCCACACTGTGCAATACCACAACCGAACTTTGTGCCGGTAAGCTGCAGATGATCACGCAACACCCACAGTAGCGGGGTATCTTCCTCGGCACTGACAGAGCGCTGTTCTCCATTGATGGTAAATGTGACCATGATCACCTCCTACTCAATACACGTCCTGTAAGTTGCGCGAGTTTAACGCCGTTTTCAAGCACCACCGCGGATCTTAAAGCCAGGGTGACTGGTGCAGAGTTTACTCTGCGATCCTCTTGGAAAGTATATGCACTTGAAATAAAAATGTATACACTATGCATGTATAGGCAAGCAAAACGCCTTCGTATTTTAGTTGGAGAAGACCTTGCGCACGGCTGCCGCTCACTTAAGAGAGATGCAAGAATGACGAGTAAACCGAACACTACCCAGGCCGCGCTGGTGCGACGCGGTATTGAACAATCCATTTTCAATGGCGACTTAGCGCCCGGAACCGCGATTGAAGAGGGTCGGTTGGCGAGCGTTTACGGAGTCTCTAGAACGCCTGTTCGCGAGGCAATCGCTAATTTAGTGCAGGTGGGGTTACTGACTAAGCTCGCTCACCGACGTGCAGTGGTAAGCCAGCTGGATCCCGGCAACTTACTTGAGTTGTTTGAAGCGCTGGCTGAGATGGAGGGGTTGGCGGCGAAGCTTGCGACGATTCGCATGAGCCCGAGTGAGAAAACAGCATTACTTGATATCCATAATCAAGCGGCAGACATCCTCAGCACTGACGGTGATATCAACGACTATGCCGTGCTGGGCGAGCGGTTTCATCAATCCGTTTTAGAGGGGTGCCGAAATCGCGTGTTGATCGAGGCTACTGCGGCGCTTTCGATTCGAGTTTACCCTTATCGACGTTATCAAATTGCGGTCCCTGAGCGGCTGCAAGGAAATCAACGTGACCACCAAGTCATTGTGGATGCGATTACGTCAGGAGACAGTGGCGCGGCGTACGACGCTATGCGGGGGCACACCGCCGAGCAGGGCGATGCTTTAGTTAGGTTCATCTTACTTAACAAGGCATCGTATAAAGAGTTACATCGGAGCCCCGGTGTAATCGGGGCAGCTGAGCCGAGGATCGCAGTATGAGCTCTCAAGAGACGGGTTTTTTAATTACCAACGGCAATGTAATCGATGGCACGGGCGCCGACCCGTTCCGAGGCGATGTGTTAATAGTGGGCGATCGGATCGTGTCTGTAGGGCCCGATATCGGTACAGAGATGCCGAGGGGCGTGCAGGTTATTGATGCGGCAGGTCAAACTGTAATGCCGGGGATGATCGATAGCCACTGTCATATCAGTTTCGACGAGCCATCGAGCAACGACGAGCTCTTTTTCCACCGGCGTCACGGGCTAGCGACAGTGGTTGCATCGGTCAACGCGCAAAAAGTACTGCGAGCAGGCTTTACCAGTTTTTTCGATGCCGACTGTGTATTCGATGTGGGTGTTGATTTGCGCGATGCGATTGAGGGCGGCGTGGTCGTTGGCCCGCGCATGACGACGGGTGGCAATGTTCTTATTAATTGCGTGGGTGGAACTGCTTCCAGATTGCTGCCCGATGTCGGCACTCGTGGCTATGCGAGAATCGTGCATACCCCCGGTGAAATTGTGACGGAAATTCACCGTCAAATTAAGCTGGGTGTCGACTGGATCAAGGTTCACGTGAGTGGCTTACCTATTCGACCTGGGCGAACAACTGGCGAGATACAAACCTGGTCTCTCGACGAGCTGAAGCTAGTGTGCGATACCGCGCATAACCTCGGTGTGCCGGTAGTGGGTCATTGTCGCACCGCTTCAAGTACACGTGATGCGGCCCTTGCTGGCTTTGACATGATTCTGCATGCCACTTATATGGACGATGAGGCAGTGTCTGCTGTGATAGACAAACGTGTGCCCCTGGTTCCTACATTTACCTTTCAAGCAAATCTTGCCGATTACGGTGACATGATTGGTTCCGACGCGCGTTTAAAGGAGGTTTTTCGCGCAGAAATCGTCGAAAGCGTATCAACCATTCGCGCGGCGTACGATGCGGGTGTGCCTCTATTAACCGGTAGTGAGAGCGGCTTTTCTCTGACGCCCTATGGTGACTGGCATTACCGTGAGTTGGAGGTATTTGTCGATTACTTGGGGCTCTCGCCTTTGCAGGCAATTAATTGCGCTACCGAGCAGGGCGCGCGGGCACTTAGGCTAGACGGCGAATTAGGTTGCTTGAAGCCAGGGTACTTGGCCGATCTATTGATATTTGATGGGAATCCTCTGGACGATATAACGTTGCTCGGTGAGCAATCGAGATTTTCGCACATCTTTAAGGATGGTAAGCGCGTTGATTGCGCTGCGCCGCTCGCAACAAGTTGGAAGCTGCCCGGTTGGCGAGTCAGTGAATTTTCAGAGCGCGTACTCACTAAGGAATTAGTACAAAGCCTGAAGGAGACGAAATAATGACCGTACACCGCGTGGACAGATTTATAGATGTAGAGCATGCGCTCCGTCAGAATGATTTGAAGCAATCGCTTTACGACTCCGGCGGAATTTTAATGGATAAAGTGCTGGTCACACTGCATGGTGATGAGCACCGCGTGCGTCGGACAGTTGAAAGTCAGTTATTCAAGCGGAATTTCTTCCGTTTTTATGAAAGCGATGTTTTCCCTGTTCTACTCAAGGAAACGCTCGATCAATTTTTTAATGACGAGGAGCTGGATTTAAAGGAGTTGGGGTATCGCATCATGGTGCACCTTTCCCTGTCGTTCGCGGGCATTGACCGTATCGACGGCAGTGTCGAAGAGGCGGATGCTCAACATCGACTTTTGATCCAGCTTGGACAGGCGGCAACTATCGGACAATTCAAGGGCGATCGACAGCCGATTTTGGATGAGATAGCAGCCGCATTAGAGGAGTTTGAGACGCGTTTCTTCAAGCCATCGCGGGCTCGGCGTGAAGGTTTAATTGCAGCGTTTCATCGTGGTGAAATTGATGAAACCGCTTTGCCCCGCGACATCTTAACTATATTGCTTATGAACGAAGAAAAGCTGGCGATGGCGGATGAATTGCTGGTGCGTGAAGTGGCTTTTTTCTACCTTGCAGCGTCACACACGTCAGTGCATACCTTAGTGCACGCAGTGAACGAGATATTCCAATGGTGTAAAACCCACGATAAAGATGCACACGCTTTAGGTGCGGATCTTTTCACGCTGCAGCGTTTCGTGCACGAAAGTTTGCGGCTGCATCCGTCGAGTCCCGAGGCGTGGCGAAAGGCCGAGACGTCAATAGATTTGAATGCTGAACTTTCTGTGAAGGCGGGAGAGAAAGTAGTTATCGATCTTCAAACGGCTAACCGTGATATCAGTGTCTTTGGTCACGATGCGGCCGAGTTCAACCCTTTCCGAGATCGACCGTCTCGAGTGAGCGCAGCGGGTTTATCCTTTGGTGGCGGTATGCACGTTTGCTTAGGTATGAATCTTGTGACCGGCACAATGTTAAAGCCGGATCAAGCGCCTGATCCCGATAATCATCAGTTCGGCACTATTACGTTGATTATTGCGGACCTGTTGGGGCGTGGAATGCGGCCCCACCCAAAGAAAATAGCTGAGAAAATTGAAGCGTCAGAGCGAGATGTTTGGCGGGTGTTCCCCGTGGTCTTCAGTGACCGAGACAACACTGCATGACAGACACTGCTCTTGTTAGTGGGTATCAACAGGCCTTCGAAGCCTTGTGTGATAAACGACTTGTTCAATCGATGTACAGTGAATGCGATGAGCTCATGGAGCGTGTGCTTCTGACGCTCCACGGCGAGGCTCATGCGCGTCGTCGTGCTGTCGAGCTGAAATTGTTCCGTCGGGATTTCACGCGTTACTACGAAAAAGAGGTCTATCCTACGACGTTGTCTGCAACGCTTGCACCCTATCTAGAGCGTGGGCACATGGATCTGCCCGAATTTGGGTTTCGTGTGAATATTAATTTAAGTGCAGATATTGCGGGTATTGATCGCGATCCACACTCACATGAAGAAACCGATTGTCTGATTGAAATCGTGCGCACGTTCAGCGAGGGAGCAACCTTGTTTCACTCTACGCGTGACAAAGCCGAGGTTAGACGTGAAGTGGCCGATGCGTTGGCAATCCTCGAGGCGCGATTTTTGAAGCCGTCTCGTGATCGAAGAGAGGCCATACTGCGGGCTATTGCCGAGGGTCATCTTCCTGAAGACGCAGCGCCTCGCGACATTCTCACCGTTTTACTCGCCAATCAGCAGGAGCAGGGTTTAGATGAGGCGATGATTCGCCGTGAAGTTGCCTTTTTTATGCAGGCGGCTTCACATTCATCCGCTAATGCGATGGTCCATGCGTTTCATGAGATCACGATGTGGTGCGCAGAGCGTCCGGAGGATCGCAGGCGCATCAATGAAGACCCGTTTTTCTTGCAGCGATGCGTGCACGAAAGTTTGCGGTTACATCCTGCGAGTCCCGTTGCCTGGCGAGCCGCTCAGTGTCCATTTCATCTGCCGGACGGCAAGGTCGTTGAGTCAGGCGATAGTGTCGTTATCGATTTGGAATCAGCAAATCGTCAGCAAGACCTTTTTGGTGAAGATGCTGAGCAGTTTAACCCTCATAGGCGTCTTGCGGATCGTATTCCCCCTTATGGACTTACCTTTGGCGTGGGCATTCACACTTGTTTTGGACGCGACCTCGCTGGCGGAGCATTGCCAAAAGAAGACAGCGATCGTGATTCCCATCACTACGGAACCTTAACCAGTTTGCTACGAAGTCTGTTTAGCCGTGGGTGTAGGCCAGACCCGCACATAGCTCCTACATTAGACCCTGTTACTCAGCGCAATAATTGGGGCACTTACCCCGTACTTATTAATAAGGATTGAAGATAATGAAGACAGCAATTATTACCGGTGGTGCTGAGGGTTTGGGTGCTGATATTGCAACGTTGCTCAGTGACAAAGGTTATCGTGTGGGTTTATTGGATATTCGAGCTGATTTGGTGCATGAGACCGCAAAGGCGATACCCAATTCAGTGGCGTTGGTTGCGGATGTTACTCAAGCCGATCAAGTAGCCGACGCCTTTGCTGCGTTCGGAGACGCGCCCGACTTACTGGTAAACAATGCGGGCATTGTTCGCTTTGGACCTATGGAAGAGCAGAGCATTGAAGACTTCCAAACGGTTATTAACGTCAATATTTTAGGGAGCTGCATTTGTGCACGGCAGGCTGCGCTGGGCATGCTGGTTCGCGGGTCAGGCCATATCATTAACTTCACGTCGATTAACGCCGTTCACCCCTCGCCCAATATCGGAATGTACAGCGGTACGAAAGCCGCCATGGCTAATTTAACCGAGGCGATGGCCATCGAATGGGGACCACGTGGTTTAAGGGTAAATTCAATAGCGCCGGGGTTTATTAACGCAGGAATGTCCAGGCCGATTTACGCAGATCCCAAGGTTCGTGAAAAGCGCGGTTCCGGCGTTCCCAGCCGTCGTCTGGGTGAGGCGAGAGATATAGCAGAAGCCGTACTATTTCTTGACTCAGAGGGAGCGAGCTACATCAATGGCCATCAGTTGGTTGTCGATGGCGGGGTCAGTATTAGCGTCATGGCTCATTTGCCACGCGATTAGATTTGAGCATGAAGAACCTTATTTTATCGGGCGGGATATTCCACGACTTTGCAGCCAGTAGTGGTGCGCTGGACGAGATCCTGGCGCCTCTGGGTATCACGTCCCGGATTGAGTCTGACATCGAGCGAGGTCTTGCCAGCCTTGCAGATGAACCAGTGGAGCTGCTCACTATCAACGCCCTTCGTTGGGAGATGGTGGGAGAGAAATACGATGCCTATCGAGATGAGTGGGCTATGTCCCTATCTCCTGCAGGGCGACACGCAATTGTGAATCATCTGGGACAAGGTGGCGCGCTACTTGGGCTCCACACTGCCAGCATTTGCTTCTCTGATTGGCCCCTCTGGGGGAATATTTTAGGTGGGTCATGGCAATGGGGGACCTCCTGGCACCCTGCACCCGAGACAATAAAACTCACTCCGACAGCACACCCGCTGATGCAGGGTATTTCAGTGTTTGAGGTTTTCGATGAGCTCTACACAGAACTCAGCGTCTTGCCTGAAGTGGACACCCTGATTACCGGCAGCAGCACATCGCTAACGAGTAATAATCCTTTGTTGTGGATTCACGAGTACGGCGGTGGCCGAGTCGTCTACGATGCAATGGGCCACGATGCGCAGGCAATTAAGCAAGCTGATCATGCAAAAGTACTTCGTCAGTCGGTGGCATGGGCTACGGGAAGAGAGCGGGCAGCGTAATGAAAACATTAGTAGGCATGTCAATACTTATTACGGGCGGCGCATCAGGCCTCGGCCTTGGAGCGGCCCGTTATTTTATTAATGCGGGTAGCCGAGTCACCATTTGTGGGCGGCGACCTGAAAAAATAGCAGCGGCACAGCGACTGCTTGGTGATGCTTGCCGCGGTGTCGTTGGTGATATCACTAACAGTGATGACAGACAAAATATAATGGCGACAGCTGTAGAGCATGGTGGTGGGGTATTACACGCTCTGGTTAATAACGCGGGCAATATGTACCGTGGTGCTATTACCGATCTCAATGAAAAAGCATTATTGGATGTCTTCAATACCAACGTTGTGGCAGGGATGTTGTTATCGGGTTTGGCAGTACCGCACTTAGCAGATACTGAAGGCGCTATTATTTTTATTGGCTCGGTTCATACCCGTCGAGCATTTCCGGGCGCGTCGCCCTACGCGGCAACCAAAGCTGCAGTGGAGTCACTAACGCGAGTTTTGGCCGCGGAGCTCGGTGAGAAGAAAATCCGGGTTAACTGCGTGGTGCCCGGCGGTGTGTACACGGAGATCAATCAGCGGGCAGGGCTGTTCGACGATGAAACCGCATTGGCGCGCTTGCAAGGAATGGCCTCGCTTCATGCTTTAGGTCGAATCGGCACCGAGACGGAGATTGCTGAAGCAATGGCTTACCTTATTTGTGCCGAGTGGACGACCGGTGCAATAGTCGATGTCGATGGTGGCCTAGGTCTTGGCCTTAGTCAGGGTTAATGAAGTGGCAGCTACGTTTTTGGGAGAATGAGTAATGACGAGTAGTACCGAAATTAAAATTCATGTAACGCAGCGAGACGGTAGCCGTCATGTCTTGCAGTCACGGCCGACCCAGGTGACTTTAATGCAAGTGCTTTACGACGAGGATCAGGGCATTGAAGCGGTTTGTGGTGGCTGCGCATCTTGCGCGACCTGCCACGTCTTGATCGATGAGGAGTGGATTCCACATTTGCCTGAGAGAGACGAAATTGAGGGCATGTTGCTCGAATATCAAGAGCACTTTGACGTCCGCCGTTCGCGATTGAGTTGTCAGGTAGCGCTCTCTCCTGAGCTCGATGGGCTGGCGGTGGTGATTGCGCCCGAAGAGTAAAGTGCCGTAGGCACAGTGTATGCGTTGTTAATAAATAGAAAGATCGAGAGATGGTACTCAGGTTTGAGGAACACGAATGAATGTTAAAGAAGCGCTTCGACGCGCGACGTCCATCGATATTCATGCCCACGTTGTGTTGGCCGACAGTATGCATAAGGCCGGCCCCCATGGGCCTGAAATTGGTTACACCGATGCGGGCCAGCCATTTTTTCGTGTCGGCGACTATCGACTCGATGGGGTTCGATATGAAAATAGCCCCTTTATGGATGTCGATCTTCGTCTTGCCGCGATGGACAAAGCGGGCATAGATTTTCAGGTGCTGTCGCCCAATCCATTAACGTACTTTCATTTCATTGAGGCGGGTCACGCGATACGTTTCTGTCGGGAGCATAACAACGCATTAGCGTCACTTATTGCCAATAAAACAAGCCGATTAGCTGGATTTTGTGCCTTACCGATGCAGGACATTCCTGCGGCGTGCGATGAGCTAGAGCGTGCAGTCAGCGATTTAGGATTGCTCGGCGCCTACATTGGAACTGATTTCGGAGTGCCGCTAAACAGCCCAGAGCTGGATCCTCTCTATGAGAAATGTGTGGCGCTCGACGTGCCCTTGTTTATTCACCCGGCGCCCGCTGGCATTGACGGTCCATCTGGAGACGCCAACCTCAAGCAATTCGATTTAGATTTACTGACGGGGTTTGCTGGGCAGGAATCTATTGCGGTTGCAACGCTCATTTACGGTGGTGTGCTCGAGCGGCATCCGGCGCTCGATATCTGTTTGAGTCACGCCGGTGGAGCTGTCATAGCGTTAATAGGTCGGCTTAATATGGCGTGCGTGAAGCGCGCCTGGGTGCCTGAGCATTTACGCTACGAGGGTGCATTTGAGGAAAAACTTAGTAGCATTTGGTTTGATACTCATGTTCATGACCCGCGCATCCTAAGGTTGGTAATCGACATTATGGGGACCGATCGCTTGGTAATGGGCACCAATTTCTCTGGTTGGGACCAACATGCGATTGGCGCAAGAGACGATAATCAAACGTTGTTCACCGACAACGCTAAGCGTCTTCTGAGGGCTCTATGACAACGCCCGAGCAGACGGTAAGGCGGTTTATAGCGGCGTGGAATGCAATGGATTTTGACGCAATTATCGACGGTCTAGCTCGGGATATTTACTACCACAACATGCCGATGGAACCGGTTGTTGGCATTGACGGCGTCAGGGAATATCTGCGTTCGGCGTGGACTTTCAGTGAATGCCATTGGGAGTTGGTCAATATAGCGGTGGCAAATGAGACCGTTTTGACCGAGCGAGTCGATGCATTCGTCATTAACGGGCGCTCGGTAGTGTTGCCTTTGATGGGGGTTTTTGAGGTTCATAACGGCAAGATTACTGTCTGGCGAGATTATTTCGATCTCGCAGACTATCGAACACAGCTGCAAGCAGCCGCAGCCCAGTGAGTCGGTATTATCGGGAGAAATAATGTGAATCAACCCTCGGACGGTCAGAATGAAATCAGTCAGCGCTGGCCGCTGATTCTCGCCACCTGCATAGGCATTGTTAGTAGTTCATTTGTCTTGCCGTATTACACCATTGGTGCATTGGTTGTTCCGGTGACTGAAGAATTCGGCTGGACACGTGCAGAATTTCAAACGGCAATTCTATTTAGCTCGGGGCTGGGTGCTCTGACCTCGCCAATCGTGGGCTGGTTGATTGATCGATTCGGTGCAAGACGCATCGCACTTCCTTCGATGATTGGTTTGAGTATTGGTTTCTTTCTGGCGGCCTCCATGCAGGGCCAGGTGTGGATGCTGTTTGTCGCTTATGGAGCAATGGCTTTGTTGGGCGCAGGGACAATCCCCGTCAATTGGACGCGCGCTATTGCGACCAGTTTTTCTAAAAATCGCGGCCTTGCTCTAGGCCTAAGTCTGACCGGTACTGGTATTTGTGCATCGATCGCCCCGCATTACACGGTGTGGTTAACCGAAACATTTGATTGGCGCGGTGCATATATTGGCTTGGGGCTAATTCCGCTGTTAATAGCTTTACCCGTGCTTTATTTCTTTTTTCACCCGATAGAAATATCGAGTGCTAGCGCTTCTCACGAAGCACAGTTGCAACAGACGGGTAAAACCCTGAGCGAAGCATTGCAGGACTATCGTTTTTGGGTGCTGTTATTTTCTATTTTGTTTGCCTATATGGGCTTCTCTGGTATTGGTCCTAACTTATTTCCCTCACTGACGGATGATGGGTTTTCTAGAGAGCAGGCAGCTGCTGTTCAGAGTGTCTTTGGCGTATCGATCATCATTGGGCGTGTGGTTGTTGGCTTTTTGATAGATCGCTTTTGGGCGCCCGGCATTGCAATGATTTGTCTCTTACTTCCGGCCATTGGCGCGATGATATTTTACGGTGATCAGACACTGGTGGCGGCGGGTGTGGCGAGCTTCTTTATTGGTTTTGCAGCGGGCGCTGAGCTCGATCTCATGGCTTTTTTTGCGGCGCGTTATTTTGGGTTAAAGCATTACGCCAAAATTTATTCGATTCTCTACGCTACTCTCGCAGTGTGTTCGGGCACCGCGCCAATGCTTTTTGCGACTGTTTATGATCGCACGGCTAGTTATGATTTGGGTTTTTCCGTGGCTATGGTGCTGTTTGTCGTATCAGCCCTGATGATTCTCACCTTGGGACGCTACCCGAAAGATTATGCGGGCGCCCATTGATCGAGGCGCAGCTTCCTTCGCATCGATAATGAATTTAATGCTATTGCCTAGAGCCAGCGATTGACCCGAAATGCTATTAGCAGTGCGGCGCCCAAGCCAACGCATGTGCCCACAACCCACCAAAAAGCACTGGCATCGTCGACGCCGGGCATGCCGCCGACATTGATACCTAAAAGGCCTGTTAAAAAGCCCAAGGGTAAAAAAAGCGTTGCGACCACGGTGAATACATAAGAGCGCCGGCTAGTGTCTTCAGATAAGCGCGCTAACAATTCCTCTTGGGCGAGTGATGCGCGCTCGCGAATTTCATCCAGTTGCTCGATGAGGCGCGATAGTCGGTCATTAGTTTCACGCAGAGCTACGCGGTGATTGTCATCGATCCAGGGTAGCGTGCTTGCAATAAGTCTATCGAGCGCCTCTCTCTGAGGAGGCAGGTAACGCCTTATGGCAACAATATCTTTGCGCAACGCGCTCAATTCTGCCCGCCAGTCCTGCTGTGTTGACTCGAGCAGAGCTTCTTCAAACCCTATGATGTGATCCTCGAGATGTGCAATCGGGTCGTGAAGGGTATCGATAACGGCTTCGATAAGCGCTATCAGAAGAGAGGGGACGTCCTTTGCACCTTCGCCCTGCTCGAGTAATTGGCATTGCTCTTCGGTACAGTCGAGGGCTCTTAAATAACTGGTAACTAGTTGCTCGCCGTCACTCCAGCAGCGCAGCGAAATAAGGTCCGCAACCCCCGTGGTGATATTGGTATTTACCCCTCTGAGGGTGATCAACAATCGGGTGCCGCGGCACAAAGTCCTCGGTCGCGTTTCCTCTGAGAGTAGCGCTTGCACCGCAACAGGGTGCAGCAGGCTCTCATTTTCCAGCCATTCACGACAGGCTTCGTTATCGGCGCGCAGGTGAACCCAGTTCGGCGCGTCGCGGCCCACAAATGATGCGGCGTCATTATTATTTAAGGTGGCAAGACCGCCCTTGCCATCAAGTGTCAGTGCTCGAAACACAGTCGCTTCCAAAAAGAGATCACTCGTCTAAAAAGTAGTGGCCAGCATACCATCGTGTGGCGGGGAGCAAATACGGTTAATGTCGGATATCGTTGAACGGGGCTAGCGCACCTTCTTCTGTGATTTCCCAGGTTTCAGTGTCGTTGGCATCAATCATAATAACGGTAGGTGGAAGGAATAATGGTCGTCGGATAAATTGCAGCACCCAACCGAAATTTTTGCACGCATCCACTCTATGACGTTGCTCATCAGTTAAGAGCGTCTCGTAGTTGTGCGGTATGCGGGGCTGTTGGCCGCGCTTCTCCCGTGATGGGTTCACAGCGTCCCTGATGTGAGCCATATCCCTCTTCCTATTAGCAGTGCTTGTCTATAATCTATCTGAGTTTAAAGCGCATTTGGAGCCCGTTCTAGTAAAATGATAATTAATAATTGCAAAATGAGAAATAATGTGCCGGCGCCGGCGGTTTGGCTGTTGGCATTGCTTGTGAGCTTAAGTGGCTGCGGTGGTGGTGGCGGTGGCAGTTCGACGCCCAGCCCGAATCCCACGCCTGTCCAAGAGGTAGCGAGTTGTGACGTTGCGTCACAAAAGCGTTTTGTCGACGACGTCATCGATGATTGGTATCTCTGGTACGGCGAGTTG
>Ga0209137_1000429_pt1 | contig 45616 bp, 39 predicted proteins | sample SaaInl5LU_22_DNA_FD_184642 | JGI IMG/M metagenome (GOLD analysis project Ga0209137, IMG submission 184642) | Marine microbial communities from expanding oxygen minimum zones in the Saanich Inlet - ESP_105LU_22_DNA (SPAdes) (version 2) | ecosystem: Environmental > Aquatic > Marine > Intertidal... | reverse complement strand
TATAGCGCGGGCTGAATTTTTAAACCACGAAGCCAGGAAGTTAGAGGCTTGGCTCAATCAAAATCTCCATGGTGAAATGGCCTATATGGCCAATCATTTCGACCTACGCACCGACCCAAGTAAGTTGGTGCCTGGAGCAAAATCGGTCATTTCCCTGTCCTTTAATTACTTCACTGAGAAAAAACAAACCGATACATCGGCACCAAAAATTTCCAAGTATGCCTACGGGAAGGATTACCATAAAGTGATTCGAAAAAAATTAAAATTACTGCTTCGCTTCATTCAAGACGAGATTGGGGAAGTCGATGGCCGTGCATTTGTGGATAGTGCACCGGTTATGGAGCGTGTCTGGGCCCAAAAAAGTGGAGTGGGCTGGATAGGTAAAAACACCCTTATGCTTACCAAGGGTAAGGGCTCATACTTTTTTTTAGCCGAGCTTATTTTAGACCTTGAATTAGTGCCCGACGGACCAGTAAAAGATTACTGCGGCTCATGTACAAAATGCATTGATGCCTGCCCAACTGACGCCATTTATGCCCCATATCAAATGGATGCTAGTAAATGTATTTCCTATCTAACGATAGAATTGAAAGACCAAATCCCAGCATCTTTTAAAAACAAAATGGAAGGCTGGATGTATGGTTGTGATATTTGTCAAGAGGTTTGTCCAATTAACGCAAGAGCCAAACATCACAATGAACCTGCTTTTGAACCTAAAAATGAATTACTCTCTAAATCTTCTGAAGAATGGGAGGAGATTACCGAAGAAATTTTTGACAAATTATTTGAAGGCAGTGCAGTAAAACGAACAAAATTTCATGGGCTGAAGCGAAACATCCAGTTTTTGAAAAAAAATTAAAGTCTTTTTATACTTGCGCCCAATGCATTCAATCGACCATCTATATTCTGATAACCTCTGTCGATTTGATGAATATTGGAAATAATACTGGTCCCCTCAGCAGACAAGGCAGCGATAAGCAAAGCTACACCCGCGCGAATATCCGGGCTACTCATTTGAATACCCCGAAGTTTATATTTTCTATTGATTCCTATTACTGTTGCCCTGTGCGGATCACACAAAATGATTTGCGCACCCATATCTTTCAATTTATCAATGAAAAACAAACGTGCATCAAACATTTTTTGGTGTATCAACACACTTCCCTCCGCTTGAATCGCTGCCACGAGAATAATTGAAATCAGGTCCGGCGTAAACCCTGGCCAAGGCGCATCATAAATTGTTGGTATAGAACCATCTATCATGCGTTGAATTTCATAATGCTCTTGAGCAGGCACATAAATATCGTCGCCTCGAAACTCCATTTGAATACCCAGGCGCTTAAAAACATCGGGAATCGGACCCAGTTTATCTATTCTACAATTTTTAATCGTCAATTCAGAGGCGGTCGCTGCAGCTAATCCGATGAACGATCCCACTTCAATAAAATCAGGAAGTAGAGTATGCTCACAGCCACCCAATTCGGTCACTCCATCTATCTCCAACAAATTACTGCCAACACCCTTAATCTTTGCGCCCATACTATTTAGCATGCCACAGAGTTGTTGTAAATAAGGCTCACAAGCCGCATTGTAAATCGTAGTGTGTCCTTTGGCCATAACAGCCGCCATCACGACATTAGCGGTGCCTGTAACCGAAGGCTCATTCATCAACATGTAAGTGCCCTTCAAATTGTCTGCTGTAACCGTATAAAAGTTGTCTGATTGATTGTAAGTAAACTCCGCACCTAATTTTTGAAAACTTAAAAAGTGGGTGTCTAGCGGTCGTGCACCAATTTTATCACCACCAGGTTTAGGAATATAAGCCTTCTTAAAACGAGCCAATAGCGGACCCATGATCATCACCGAACCACGCAATGAACTTGCTCTTTTTTTAAAGGCATTACTATGTAAATATTCTAAGTTTACTTCATCCGCCTGAAAACTATAGCTACCTGCGCGAAGTTTTTCAACTTTCACTCCGAGTTCTTTAAGCAACTCAATTAAAAAGTTTACATCGCGTATGTCGGGTAAGTTGTGCATCACTACACGCTCTGAAGTGAGCAAAGGAGCACAAAGCACCTGAAGGGCCTCGTTTTTTGCGCCTTGCGGCACGATATCACCCTTTAATTTTAAACCACCTACAACTTCAAATTGATCTTTCATAGACAAGCTAAGTATTATTTCATCTTAAACTTAAAAATAGTTTGGTTTCCTTTTGAGGGAAGTGCCAAATAGAAGTGGGCAATGCTTTTGTGGAGTGTAGGGAATATTGGGCAATAAGAATATGAGTAAAGCCTTACTTTTGCAGCCATATGCGCGCAGAATCGATTTTTATTCCGATTGGAGAAGGCCAACTTCATCTGAAAAGAATTTACGAAAACCCCGAGGGAAAACCGGTGTTTCTTTTGCATGGCTCCATGGAAAATGGCAAAATATTTTACTCCAAAAGTTTGAAGGGCTATGGTCCTTTTTTAGCTAAACAAGGCTATGATGTTTTTGTGTTGGATATGCAGGGAAGGGGAGAGAGCACGCCAAGAATGAATAGGAATAGTCGCTATGGTCAAGTTGATGTTATAAAAACAGACATTCCTTTATCTATGCAAAAAATAAAGGAAATCAAAGGAGATACACCCGTATACGCCGCAGCGCATTCCTGGGGCGGTGTTTTACTGCTAGCCTACATGGTTCGATTCGAAAACAATATTCAAAATGCGATTCTTTTTGGCGTGAAGCGGTGGATTACCATTAGAAATTGGGAATATTTCAAAAAGCTAAGCCTGGGCTGGTATACTTTAGGGAAGATTTTGAATCCAATTTATGGCTACTTTCCAGCGGTTAAACTTGGAGTAGGTTCAGACAATGAACCTATCGAACACTATAAGCAAATCAACCAGTGGTTAAAGGTAAACAGCCCTTGGATTGACAACATAGATGGCTTTGATTACGGTCGGGCTTTTGAGGAAAAGCAATTGCCTCCCTTATTATTTATTGCAGGCAAAAACGACACCTTGCTCGGTCGACCGAAAGATGTTAAACTTTTGATGGATGAAGTAAAGCGTGCCAAAAAAGACTACTGGTATTTAGCACAATCTTCTGGCAATTTGCACGATTATGGACATGTAGATATGCTCAGTCACAATGATGCTCCAAAAGATCATTTTCCCAAAATCGCTAAGTGGATGAGGAAGAACTAACGTTCTTAATTGATAATGTAGAATGAATAATGAGCACTTAAATGAGATTGCTTCGTACCTAGCAATAACCGGAGTGGGGGTGTTAGAAGTCGACTTTTTAAATTCGGTTATTGCACGGAGTGACGAAGGAGCGACAAAGCAATCTTGAGAAAGTGCTTAAACCATTAATCGAAATGATAAATTTCGGCAGATAAATCACGCCACGTTGGATTTAAACTACAAATCAAATTGATTTTGTTATCTCGATTCCCTCCTTTTAACTTTTTCTCAAACCAGACAGCTTCTTGAATTGTGTCAAAACATTTATAATATACCAGCTTATTTAATTTATATCTAGCAGAAAAACTGTTGGGGTAGTAATTAGATTTATGCTTATAAATTCTTGTATGCAATTCAGCTGTTACCCCAACGTAAAGCGTTGTGTTTGCTTCGTTTGTAAGTATATACACATATCCCACTTTGACTATTGGATGCATGTCTTTGAAGGTAATAAGTTGGGAGAGCTTATTTTTTTCTATTGAGTACATGCAAGAGATTGCTTCGTAAATCTCCTTTGTCGATTATTCTCGTAACAACCCAAACACGAGGGCTACTTCTCAAAAGCCTTATCGAGTTCTTCGAGGGTGTATTTAACGAATGTTTTCTTTCCTGCAGGTGTTGATTGTGGATTTTCGCAGGCAAACAATTCATCAATCAAATTCTGCATTTCCTGGGCACTTAGTACTTTACCGTGCTTTATGGAAGCACTATACGCCAGGGATTTAGCGACATTTTCTCTTTTGCTAAAATTAGCCAAGCTTGCGCCCTGCTTATACTGTTCAATAAACTCATCGATAATCTGAGTTTCATTCACATATTCTATGTCCGCAGGAAAACTATGAATGACAAAGTTGTTATCGCCAAATTCACTAATATCAAAACCTAAGGTATTAATATCTGGCAATATTTCCTTCATAATCGCGGCATCTTGAGGCGAAAACTCAAGATTTTGAGGAAACAACTGTTGTTGACTCAAACTTTTGTTGGACTGCATCGTTTGTAAATAGCGCTCAAACAAAATACGCTGATGCATCGCTTGTTGATCGAACATGATATAACCCGATTTAATAGGGGAAATAATGTACTTTCGGTGCAGTTGATATGGTGCATTCACCTTCTCACGAAGTATAGGCTGGTTGGTGTCGGGCAAACCTTCTATAGGCAATTCACTATGTATCTGACTCACTCGCTGAACTAGTGATTGCGAGCGCTGATCATTATTTATTTTGTAAAGGTCCTGCCAATTGTCCAAATTCGATTTTTCACCAGTCCGAGCTTTTTGTTTCGCTGTGAAAGGAAAATCAGTTTTTGTAAAATTCATGGCTGATTTCTGGATATCGAAATTCTTATCTTTTTGTCCAAATGTACCCATTTGCGTAAAAGAATCTTCTTGCTCAAAATCCAGGCTCGGAGTTACACTGTATTGAGCTAAGCCATGCCGGGCTGCTGCATTGACAAAAGTATATATCAAGCGCTCTTCATCAAACTTTATCTCGTGCTTACTTGGATGCACGTTGATATCTATGCGAGCAGGATCTAATTCCATGAATAAAAGAAAGAAAGGAAATTTATCCTTGGTAATAATATCTTCATACGCTTTAAAAATCGCATGATTTAAATAGTTGCTTTTAATAAAGCGCTTGTTTACAAAAATATATTGCTCGCCACGTGTCTTCTTTGCAGCTTCAGGCTTTCCAATAAAACCACCAATACTTACCACATCTGTTTCCTCTTGAATCGGCACAATTTTATCATTGTATTTGTCACCGAAAAGAGCGACTATACGTTGACGTAAATTACCCGATTTTAAATGATACAACTCATGATCATTGACAATTAGCGAAAATGAAACTTCAGGGTGGGGTAGTGCGATTCTAAAAAACTCATCGATAATATGCTTCGTCTCGACATTGTCACTCTTTAAAAAGTTACGGCGCGCGGGTACATTAAAAAAGATATTCTTTACCGCTATAGATGTACCCTTTGCCGTTTGACAAGGTTCTTGCTTTTCAATAGTAGATCCCGCGATGTGGATTTGCGTACCCACAGTGTCTTCCTCTTGTCTTGTTTTGAGCTCAACCTGGGCAACCGCTCCAACGGAAGCTAACGCTTCTCCTCTAAAACCCTTAGTCACAATCGCAAAAAGATCGTTGATGTCTTTGATCTTTGAAGTAGCGTGCTTTTCGAAACTCATGCGCGCATCTGTAGGCGACATTCCGATACCGTCATCAATCACTTGAACGAGGGTTCGGCCGGCATTTTTAATAATCAACTTGATATTTGAAGCCTCGGCGTCCACCGCATTTTCCATCAACTCCTTTACAATACTTGCAGGACGTTGAATAACTTCACCAGCAGCGATTTGATTCGCTATGGCATCCGGTAAAAGTTGAATACGATTAGCCATTGACTCTTATAAATTCTTGGTGCATTACTGCAAAAATAGGGTTAATATTTTTTCCAAGGTATTGGAAAAACGTATAAAGATGTAGGTTATTCCCAGCATAATTAAAACCGTAACCAACAAGGTCCGTCTTCTTCGTTTAGCTTCTTCTGCTCGGCTAGGACCCATTTGATCTGCATACCGATTTTTATATCTTGAAAAGCTGCCCTTTTCCACTTTTGCACCGGTATCTTCAGCCAACTTATTTTCATCATAATAGCGTGTATGAAAAGAAAATCGTCGCGGCTTTTCGGTTTGAAAAATTTTAAAACGCATAATCTCTAAGTTACAATTTTAAAAGGTCTGAAGCGAATTATTCAACTTCTTTTAACAAGGTTCTGAAGGCAACAAACTTATCCTTAAATCGCTCAAGGGTTTTCGCCTGCAGCGTCAAGGCGTGTTCCGCTTGATAGTCAAAATAGTCACTCATGTTAAGGGCATAATATTGCACATTATAGGTAATCCCATCCCGCTCATCGTCGGCTAGTACCTTGTGAAATTTGTATTTTACGAATTTACCCGTATTGAGTACCTCTGATATGTGCTCCTTTTTCATCCAAGCTAGCCACTCATCGTGAGTGTCTAAATCGACCTTAATTGTTACACTGTAGATTACCATAGCTCAAAGGTAGAATAAAAAAGCTAAGCAGTTTAATGAAGCTATATTATTCAATTTCAACCAACATTACAAAGTTTAACTCCAAAATTTGGGTTAAATTTGTAGGATCACGATAAGCAGAAAATGAGCATATGAATTTCCAATTAAACGAAGAACAGTTAGCCGTGCAACAAGCCGCCCGAAGTTTTGCCCAAAACCAATGTTTGCCTGGTGTAATCGAAAGGGATACCCACATGACACATCCCACTGAATTACTCAAAGAACTTGGTCAGTTAGGATTCATGGGTATGATGGTTGATCCTAAGTATAATGGCGGGGGAATGGACACCCTTAGTTATTGTATTGCTATCGAAGAAATTTCAAAAATCGACAACTCTTGCTCTGTAGCGATGAGTGTAAATAATTCATTGGTATGTTGGGGTATAGAAAAATACGGTAATGAAGAGCAAAAAGAAAAATACCTTAAACCGTTGGCTTCCGGTGAGAAATTGGGTGCTTTTGCCCTAAGCGAGCCAGAGGCGGGAAGTGATGCAACAAGCCAACGCACAACAGCGATTGATAAGGGCGACCACTATGTGGTAAACGGAACAAAAAATTGGATAACCAATGGCGGTAAAGCTGACATTTATTTAGTTATCGCTCAAACTGACACAGAAAAAGGACACCGAGGAATCAACGTGCTGATTATGGAAAAGGGCATGGAAGGTTTTACTTTGGGTGCTAAAGAAGACAAGTTAGGCATTAGAAGCTCCGACACCCGCAGTTTACTTTTTCAGGATGTTAAGGTGCCTAAAGAGAATAGAATCGGTGATGATGGGTTCGGGTTTAAATTTGCTATGGAAACCTTGTCTGGAGGTAGAATCGGAATTGCGGCTCAAGCTTTAGGAATAGCGCAAGGGGCTTATGAGCTTTCAGTAAAATACTCTAAAGAACGTAAAGCATTCGGAAAAGAAATATCCAAACACCAAGCTATCGCTTTTAAGCTCGCCGATATGGCAACCGAAATAGAAGCTGCCCGACTCCTTGTTTACAAGGCTGCCGCATTAAAAGATGAAGGTAAAGACTATACCCAAGCAAGCGCTATGGCTAAAGTATTCGCTAGTGAGGTTGCGATGAAAACTACAGTGCAAGCTGTGCAAGTTCATGGTGGTTACGGCTATGTGAAAGAGTACCACGTTGAGCGTTTAATGCGCGATGCTAAGATCACTGAAATTTACGAAGGGACCAGTGAAATTCAACGAATAGTAATTTCAAGAGGTATACTAAAATAATCACCTCGATATTTTTGTCGTGCAACTGGCTTCCACTTTTTTGGTATTAGCTTAAAACCCTTTTACTAAAGACTAATCCAATTCGGGTAGCACGAGTTCAACATGTTGTTGGTTGATCTCGTACTTCGTGTACATCTGTTTTGCAAACAAAACAAAAACAAACATCAACACGAAAAAACTAAGCAACATCAAACTAATATATCTTTCTTGAGACAGCATACTTAAAGAAACGCATTTTTATTGAGTTTTATTCCGTGGTTTTGTCATGTGTGTGTAAGTTGTTTAAACCAGGGAAACCATACCGCACGTATGGATACAAAAAAAGTCCCCATCAAATTGACGGGGACTTTCCAATAACAAACAAATAAATTTAATCCTGCTCTACCTTTTTATTGGCAGCATAGATAATTTTCAAAGCATCTGCTTTTCTTAGCTCTTGCTTAACATCGGTAACAATACCCATGGTTACTTCTTCATCTACTTTCAAGGAAACTGTAAAAATTCCTTTGTAAGCATCTGGCACTTCGGCATATGATTGCTTAACAAAAGCCTTCACATTTTCAACTTCAGCATATTGATCATTCAATTGAATGCGCGGAGCTGATCCGAAGGTATTTACATCTGTAGGTGTTCCTATAAGTATGTATGCCACAGATTCCTTTAACTCTATCTTACTCAACTCTGTAGCTTGTGGCAACTTAATTTTCAAGATAGGATTTGTTTCTCTCATCACAGTTACTACCATGAAAAAGAAAAGTAGCATAAAAATAATATCGGGTAACGATGCCGTTGAAATTGCCGGCGTCTCCTTTTTTCCTGAATCTTTACTAAATCTAGACATATCAATTACCTCCTAAATTTACCGGTTCTGCTTCAGAGATCTTCATCGGATACTCTTCCTGAACTTTTTTCTTCAAATCATCACAGGAATTTCTCTTCGCAGAATCCAAATCTTCATTGTCTGAGCATTCATCAATCTCCCTATAGTTCATAGAGCCATTTGTCAAAGTTAATGCATACTTATCGCGTACCTCCGCGTAAGCTGCTTTCAATGAATTTTGAATTTCAATATAGGTGCCGTAATTAGTACCCCTATCATTTTTCAAGGAAATCACAGCCTCTTGTGGACTCTCCGAAAAGTTTGGCAACTTTCCTCGGTTGTCCAAGTGCTTAATTACGACATCCTTCAATTCGTCCAGCTCCATATATTCTTGCTCAACCAACAATTGATTGTTTGCATTAACAAGAATTTCTAATAAGTTCTTGTCATTGATACGCACATCATCTGGTGGTGGCTCTTCAGACCAAGCAGGTAGCTTATGGATAATTCCCTTGTCTTGGTCAATCGTAGTGGTCACAAGGAAGAAAATCAGCAAGAGAAAGGCGATATCCGCCATGCTACTCGCATCAATTTCTTTTGCGCCTTTTGTTTTACTTCTTGCCATACTATTTTCTAATTACCGTCCATAAATCCCTTAACAACATCCACCAAAACCAACACTGAAGCAACTATAGCTAAAGTATACACGGTAATGATTCCTGCGCTCGATCTTTTATAAGAAACCGGGTCTCCAAACCCTTTTTCCATCAAACGCTGAGATACATCGTCAGAACTTAAAACGTAACCAATTCCAAAAAATATTAATACTGCTCCTATACCAATCACTGCGTGCATTCCGCCATCTTTCCAGTTTTGTGCTACAGCGATTACCACCCCAGCTAACGTTCCAACTAGTGCAATAGCTATCAGCACATAAGTAATGTATAGTCCGATTTCTCCAAATGTTTCCATGCTTTCCTTTTTATTAAGTTAAAAATTAAGCTGAAATCTTATGCTTCTTCAACATGTCAATGAAAGAGATTGAAGCATCTTCCATATCATTTACAATACTATCAATTCTTGACACAATGTAGTTGTAAAAAATTTGTAGAATAATCGCTACAATCAAACCGAATACCGTTGTTAAAAGAGCCACTTTAATACCACCAGCAACAACCGTTGGAGAGATATCTCCCGCCGCCTCAATCGCGTCAAAGGCTCCAATCATACCAATTACCGTTCCCAAGAATCCTAACATTGGAGCTAAACCAATAGCCAAAGAAATCCAAGTTAAACCTCTTTCCAAACGTCCCATTTCAACCGAACCGTAAGCCAATACCGACTTTTCAACGATATCCAAACCGTCTTTAGAACGAGATAAACCTTGATACATAATAGAAGCGATTGGGCTTCTGCTAGCCTTACATACTTCTTTAGCACCCTCTACATTTCCGTTAGAAAGATTCTCTTCAACTTGGGTTAATAATTTATTTGAATTCGTAGATGCTAAACTCAAAGAAATAATTCTTTCTATGCAGAATGCTAATCCGAAAATTAAACAAACCAAAACGAGCGACATGAAACCAGCACCACCCTCAATGAACTTCTCCAATAAAATTTTGTGTCCGGAAGCTTCCTCTTCAGGCGCTTCTTCCGCAGGCATTTCCTCTGCCGGAACTTCAGCTGCTTCAGTCACTTCTGCTGCTGAATCTACTACCTCTTCAGCAACTGTCTCTACGGAATCCATTTCTTCTTGAGCCTGAACATTCATTCCGAAAGTAAAAATTGCTACTAGAGCAAGGATAATACTTAGTTTTTTCATACTAGTTAATTTTGTTTGTTTTTAATTGTTTTGTTTTCGTTTTAAAATTCTTTCTTCTGGCGGAGAGAAAGGGATTCGAACCCTTGAAACCATTGCTGGTTTACTTGCTTTCCAGGCAAGCCAGTTCAACCACTCCTGCACCTCTCCCAGAAGAAGAGTGAGCCAAAAATATAAATTAAATTCCACAAAGAAAAAAAATTCATTTATTTAAGGTCAGAAAGGTCGAACTTAGTATTTCGAGAAAGAAAATTGACATAAAGCTTGCTAGTCTATTGAAAATTAAACAAAGCCCTGGCATTAGCCGTCGTAACCATAGCCAAATCTGCAAGTGCGCAATCTTTGACCTCCGCTAATTTTTCAGCGACATGTATCAAATAGGCACTTTGATTTCTTTTGCCTCGATAAGGAACCGGAGACAAATAAGGTGCGTCTGTTTCTAAAATAAGATGATTAAGATCGATTTCCGTAATGGTTTTATCCAAACCGCTGTTCCTGTATGTAATAACACCTCCAACACCTAGAAGAAAACCATTGTCAATTAACTGTTTGGCTTGATCCACATTGCCCGTAAAACAGTGCAAGACACCTCGAAGTCGCCCATCTTGCTCCTCGTCAATTATCTCTAAAATGTCGTCAAACGCTTCTCGGCAATGAACCGCAATAGGAAGTTTCAAGTCTTTTGCCCAATTGATTTGGGTGCGAAAGGCTTTCGTTTGTTCAGCTTTATACTTGGTGTCCCAATAATAATCCAGTCCGATTTCGCCCACACCTACAAAACCTTGACCTAAAAACTGAGCTTCAGCAATCTTCAATTCCTTCTGATAATTATCGTCAATTGAGCAAGGGTGAACCCCCATCATCACCTCAAAATAATCTGGAAACTTTGCTTTTAAACGCAACAAACCATCTATCGACCCTGAATCTATATTAGGTAAAAGCACTTTTGACACGTGATTGTTTCTGGCTTCTTGAATGACGGCCTCTATATCTGATTCGAATTGATATAAATAAAGATGCGCATGTGTATCAATAAATTCCATAAAGCTCAAATTTGCGGATAATTGCGCTTAAAAGAATAAAAATTTAATTTTTTATCGAGGAAAATGTTTAACAGACTTGTTACATTGACTATAATATACAGAATTGTATTTGTACAACTTTTAGCCGCCTGTATCTTCTAACCACAAATAGTCCATTCTATTCAAATAAATAATCTTATTTTTATATTTCATAAAACATAATATTATGAAAATATTTAAACGCTTACTCCCGGTTTTTGTAGGAATTGTTGCTATTCAAACCGCTCAAGCACAGTTCACCGCAGACTTTACTTATAACTTAATTGATAGCTGTGGGTTTTCCGAGGCTATATTTGTTGATCAAAGCGGAACAAGTCCTTCGATGCAAGCCCAGTACTTTTGGGACTTCGGGGACAATACGTTTTCCACGCAACAAAACCCCTCACATATATATGCCGGCCCTGGTAGCTATCAAGTTTTACACATTGTTTCTGTAAATGGCGCAAGTGATACTATCCTACACACTATAAGTTTTGTTGCTGTTGCTCCTGCTATTAGTTATTCTGCCACGGTTAATAACTCTGGTTGCACCGGCCCATTTGTGATTAACCTAACAGGTAATACCAATCAACCAGGAGTTGGTAACTGGCAGTGGGCTTTTCAAAACCAAATTATTGGCTCTGGTCCAAACCTTGTGTACACTGTTACCGCCCCGGGCTCATACGCTTTTACGGCTTGGGCTTCTGGACCGAATGGATGTTTGGCTTCTTATGACAGCACTGTCTTTGTCGGTGGGGGCGGTTTGCAGGTATCTACAAGCTATCAAACACTTGCTTCCGATTGCCAAACAGCAACAATTGACTTATACTCTACTGTTTCTGGTGGCACGGCCCCCTACACCTACCAATGGAGCTGGTTTGATTTCGGCGCTTCGTCTCTTGCAAACCCACAGCAAGTCATGGTTTTAACCAGCATTGACCCAAATGTATATTTAACAGTTACAGATGCCAATGGTTGTTCTGGCTCTACCCTTTTGACCATTCAGAATAATTCACCAAGCATTACTGCTTTTGCTTCTGCAACTCCATCTTCCGCATGTGGGCAAAATTGCGACGGCGTTGTAAATGTTGTGGCAACAGGTACGGCTGGTCCTTACACATTTACAATGAATAATGGCTCCACTCAAACAGGTTATCAAGTGCAGTTTACTGGCCTATGTCCCGGAAACTACTTTATAGATATTTCTGACCCCCAAGGATGCACAGAAACAGTTAATGCAACAGTGGTTCAAGATTCTCTTTCCTCAATTATTGTTGATGTTTTTATTTCAAACAACTCCTGCACGCCCAATGTAGCGTGTAATACATCTATAGAAGTTGTTGCTTCAAACGGGGTTGGTCCCTACCAATACTCCTTAGACTTTGGCACAACTTTCCAAAGCAGTAATATTTTTGATAGCATCTGTCCGGGCACCTATGCCGTGCTAGTTCAAGATAGTAATGGGTGTGAAGCATCTTATAGTTTTGTTGTTAGCGGTAGTCAAGGTTTGGGTATACAGTCTTATGAATACTTCGCGACTTGTGACAGCAATGCAGCTGGCGGTGGAAACGGGTCGCTTATTGAAGTGTTTGCCTTTGGCGGGACCGCCCCTTATACGTATTTATGGAGTGACGGAAGCACCAACCAAACCTTGTTTAACCCTCCTGCGGGAACCCACTCTGTAATTGTTACTGATGCAAATGGATGCACAATATCTGAAACCTTTGTAGTTCCTTCAAATCAGTGTTACACGATTAGTGGAAATGTCTACGTTGACGTGAACGGCAACTGTGTATATGACAGTGCGGATTATCCAATACAGGCTTTTGTTGACCTAACAGCAAGTGCTGGTGGACCGTGGTTGTGGATTTATGATTACACCGATTCCAATGGTGCATACTCCATTAGTGCTCCTGCGGGCACCTATTATTTCGATATTAACGGATACAATGTAAGCAACTTTACACCATTGTGTCCTAACGTAAACTATAGTGTTACGCTTGATGCGAATAACCCGAATGTTACTCTTGACTTCTTCTTAACTCCACCACCGCCAACACAAGATTTAAGCATCAATATGTATACTCCCTATACTTTTACTCCAGGATTTCCAACATATACCACGGTGCAATACTGCAACGATGGCACAATTCCTATGTCAGGTAGTGTCGTTGTTGAATACGACGCCTCTTTGGTTTGGTATCAATCTGGCACAACGCCATCCGGTTATTCAATTACAAACAATGATGTGCCTACTAGCCATGATTCCGTAAATCATATACTAACTTATGATTTTACCAACTTACTTCCCGGTCAATGTGCTTATCTAGATGTTGATTATGAAACACCAATTAATACCGGTTTAATGCCCGGCGATCCGATTTTAATCGACGCCACAGTAAACCCAATTCCGGGAGATGTTACTCCAGCGAATAATGTAACTTACCTATCGAAAGTAATCACTTCTTCTTGGGACCCGAACGATAAAGCGGTTTCTCCTGATGGGGACATCACTGTAGATCAAAATGATCATGCCTACTACATCCGTTTCCAAAATGAAGGAAATGGCAATGCCACTACCGTGGTTGTTAAAGATGAACTTGATGCTAACCTTGATTTACACAGTTTACGTAATGTGTCGGCTTCTCACGATTATATTCTGACTGTCGAAAATGACAATACGCTTGTGTTTACCTTCAATAATATTCAGTTGGTGCCACAAAGTGTTGACGAAGAACTTAGTCAAGGCTATGTTGCCTTTACTTTAAGTCAAGATGGTGATTTGCCGATAGGCACAGTAATAGAAAATACGGCAGCCATCTATTTCGATTTTAATCCAGCAATCGTAACCAATACCGTAGAAAATGAAATTGTAGAGAAAACGACCGGAACTATTAATATTCAAGTCAAAAATGCATTATCTGTTTATCCTAATCCATCTACAGGCAACTATCAACTTAGTCTACATGAAATGGAAATCAGAAACATTCGAGTGTATGACTTAATCGGAAGTGTATTATTAAAACTGTTGGATTTAGACAGCGAAGATGCAGAAATTGATTTAAGCAAACACAACGATGGTGTTTACTTTGTAGAAGTTGAAACCGCCCAAGGCAAAGCTGTTCAAAAGCTTATCAAACGATCAAAATAAAACCCAAGTTAGTTTTAAAAAAAAATGGCCCGCCGAAGCGGGCCATTTTTTTATCTTCAAACAAACAACTCTTATGGAAATCATAGTTAATATAGGTGTTGCATTAATCGCGCTGGAGTATATGGCGCAGTGTCGGTTTCGAAACACATCTTTGTCGTGCAAGGATTTCCGACATTAATTGTTTGGGCGCTCGTAGATTATTTGCAGTATTTTAGTTGACGCGCACTACATTACTCAAAACCTATTCTATAGCCCAACCTATGTCATTTCGAGTTGACGATAGGAGACAGACCTGCCTACCGGCAGGCAGGGAAATCTATCTTTGCTATGAAAACTAATTGAAGTATATAGCATGGGATATCAATGGGCTAGAAGCTATTCTTTAACTCAGTAGTTCCCTTTTCAAGTCAATGATAGTTCTCTCCCTTCAGTCGAGATGACCAAAGGTTGAAAGCCTCTATTAAAACCTCCAAACGGAACGATTTAAAAAATCCCAACGAGGGTTTACACTTTCAATCAAAGCCTCTTTCTTTTTTCTTGACCAAGATTTGAGTTCTTTTTCTCTTTCTATTGCATGACCTGGGGAGTCAAACCATTCCCAATACAGTAGCTGATAGCAATAATACCTTCCAGCAAATGTTTTTTTCTTTCCACGATTTTCGAAGTGCTGCTCCAAACGATATTCAAGGTCGTTAGTAACTCCAATATATAAAGTTGTTCGCCTAGGGTTTGTAACAATATAAACAAAATAGTTTCCCATAGAAGTGAATATGAGAAATGCTATTTTTTTTCTACAAACGATTTAGTTTAAACAACATCCTAACTATTATGTACGTATAGTTTTTTAGTTGCACATTGTCATTTCGAGCTGACGGTAGGAGGCGGGGAAATCTATCTTTGCTATGAAAACTAATTGATGTGTATTACCCAAAACATCAACTGAATAGTAGTTATACTTTAACTCGAAGGTTACTTTTTTCAAGTCAATGATAGTTCTCTTCCTTCGGTCGAGATGACTTTAAAGAAAGATTAAAGATCTAATCAACAAAAAACACGCGCTTAACTCTTTCGGAGACTGCAGTGAATACTTCATAAGGAATGGTGTTAAGTTTGGCTGCCAACTCTGCCACAGGAATATTTTCTCCAAATATTTCTACTGAATCACCCACCTTTATATCAGGAACCGACCCAACATCAATCATGGCCATATCCATACAAATATTACCAATAATAGGCACGCGTTGTCCCCGAACATATACTTCGCCCAATCCATTGCTGAGCAATCGGTTTAAACCATCAGCATATCCTATGGCAATGGTCGCAATTTTTGTATTCTTGTCAGCCCTTCCCTTTCGGCCGTAACCAATGGACTCTCCCTTTTTTACCCGCTTAATTTGTGATACAGACGTCTTCAATCGAGTAACGGTTTGTAATTCGTTCTGCCACTTACCACTATAACCATATAAACCTATTCCCAAACGAACCATGTCAAAATTAGCCTCGGGAAACCGCTCAATTCCACCGCTGTTTGAAATATGTCTAAGTATGCCACCTCCAAGCACCTCAGTAAATTGATCACTAACATTTTTGAACCGCAGGATTTGTTCTTGGGTAAATTCATCCAGGCCCTCCTCGTCCGAACCTGCAAGATGAGAAAACACCGAAACCGCCTTAAGATTTTTGTCGCTTTTACATAAAGCGATCAACTGATCTATATCCTCCGCTTCAAAGCCCAAACGTTTCATGCCTGTATCTATATCGATGTGCACAGGAAACGCTCCGTCGAAATCACTGAGTTCAACCGCCTTGCTGAACTTGTGATAAAGGTCGAAACTGTATATTTCTGGCTCAAGTTTATATTTGATAATAGCGCCAAAACTACGCTCTTCCGGGTTTAGAACCATTATTGGCGTTTTAATGCCAGCTCTTCGTAGAGCAACGCCCTCATCTGTATAGGCAACTGCAAAATAATCAACCTGATGAAACTCTAACAAGGTAGCCACCTCTATCGCACTTGCGCCATAAGCGAAAGCTTTTACCATCACCATAAGCTTCGTATTTGGACTTAATCGTGATTGAAAAACTTTTAAATTATGCACCAGAGCGTTCAAGTCTATCTCCAATACCGTAGCGTGCGCTTTTTCCTCCAAAACCGCACTAATATTTTCAAACTCAAAGCTTCTTGCGCCTTTAATTAAGATCGTTTCTTGCCCATAATCATCTTCCTGAATCTGCTGAATAAACTGCTTGCTTTCTTTATAAAAATAAACTCCTCCCGAATAATTCTCGGGTTTAAAGATGGCCTGGTGACTTGTTAAATGTGGGCCAATAGCCACAAAACGATTCACTCCATTTTGCAACAACAGGTCGTTGACCGCCTTATACAAATCCACTCCAGCCATGCCGCTTTGTAAAATATCAGAAAGTATGACCGTCTTGTTTTGCTTGTACTTTTGCTGTTGCATAAAGTCAAGCGCAATGCGCAAGGAATCAATATCTGAATTATAACTGTCGTTGATTATTGTTGAATGATTAATTCCTGCCTTTTGTTCTAAACGCATAGCCACTCGCTGCAACTTTTCCAGGCGCACGTTGATTATATCGGCATCGTATTTAAGATGCAAAAGCAACACAATACACTGTATCGCGTTTTGTATGGACGAAACATCTGTAAACGGAATCTTAAACCGCGATATCTCTCCGTTGTGCCTCAGAAGAATTTGGGTTGAATTCGCTTCTCGTTTCTCTTCAACAATTTGATACTTTGACTCTTTGTTTTGCCCCCAGCTCAATAAAGTTGGCGTACTCGACAATTCTGATTTATTCCCAAAAACCTGTCGAATGTTTTGATGTAAAGAAGATATATCAGCACAATAAATCAAATAATCAGCTTTCAAAAACAATTTTAGCTTCTCTTTAATCTTGTGTGTTTCGTGAATAAAATTTTCACCATGAGCAGAACCAATGGTAGTAAAAACACCGATATTTGGTCGAATAATTTTTTGAAGCTTATCCATTTCGTCAGGTTCCGAAATTCCCGCTTCAAAAATTCCAAGCGTGTGGTCTATATTTAGGGACCAAACCGACAAGGGAACGCCCAATTGAGAATTATACGATTTAGGGCTTCGGCAGATATTATAATCTTCCTGGAGCATCTGGTGGCACCACTCCTTAACAATGGTTTTTCCATTTGAGCCGGTTATTCCAATCACAGGAATATCAAATTTATTGCGATGATACTCGGCTAGTTTTTGCATAGCCCGCAAGCTATCACCAACCACCACATAATTTACATCGCTTAGACCAGCAATAGCCTCTTCTTGTGAAAGCACAAAATTTCGAACACCTGAAAGATATAAGTTCTGTATATAATTGTGTCCATCCAACCTGCCTCCACGCATAGCAAAAAACAAGGTGCTTTCGGGGTCTATAATTTTTCTGCTATCTTGAGCAATGTATTGAATTTCAGCATCCTCGTTGCTTATCTTCCATTTGCCTGAAATAATACTTTCAAGTTGATTAATACTGTACCGCTTTGTGTTTTTCGTCATGGCTTAAAATTTACCAATCCTAAAAAATACATTTCCCCCAACACCACTTAAACTACTTGGCTTAAGTTGCGTAACATATTCAAAACCAACCTCATTGCGTGTGTCCAAAGCCTCAAAAACAAACAAGTTATAATTTATACCCAAACCAATCCTAAAAAAATCACTGATGTTAAAAATCGCCCTTACGGCCGGGGAAACAAGCAAACCATTCACTTGCGCTTCTTCCTTATTGGTTTGCAGTTTGATTCCCACCCAAGATGTGGTGAAATCCGGAGAAAGTGAAATCACCTTGTTATCATGAAAAAGCATATAACCCAACCGAACACCAGCGGATTGATATTTAATTGTCGTTCGTTGATCAAAAACAGGCAATCCTACAAGTGGTTTTTCAGCTGAAAAAAACTGCTCCACATTAGCCAATTGCGTATAACTTGCGCCTAGATAATACTTGTGATTTACTAACCAATTGGCTGAAAAATCAATATTCATAGCGGCATTCCCATTAAACTGCATAATTTGACTGCCCAACTCCACGAAGGCGTCACTATCAAATTTTTTAGCGTATAATAGTTTGGTGGAATCCTCTTGCGCCTGGATAGACCAAAAGCTCGAAAAAAGACCAATCAACAATAATTGAAATCTTAGCATAGGCGAAAGTAAAATTAGTAAGATATATTGAAATAAATACCGCATTTTTGTATTTGTGTTTGCAGTAATCGATGTTGAAACCACGGGTGGTCATCTATATGATGATAGAATTACGGAGGTGGCGATCTACGTAACAGATGGATCTAAAATGATAAAAAGCTTTAGCTCTTTAGTAAACCCCGAACGCAAGATTACCCCTTTTGTGGTTAAGTTGACTGGCATTACCGATGAAATGGTAAGCACCGCCCCAACCTTCTCTCAAATCGGCCAGGAAATTTTAGCCCACACGGAAAATTGCATTTTTGTTGCGCACAACATTGGCTTTGACTATTCGATGATCAAACGCGAATTCAAACGGATAGGCATACCTTTTCGTCGTTCTAATGTTTGCACCGTGCAGCTGTCTCAACGAGTTTTTAAAAATCAACCTTCATATAGCCTAGGCAACCTAAGTAAAAATCTTGGTATCATTCTAGAAAATCGCCATCGCGCTTTTGGCGATGCTGAAGCCACAGCCATATTGCTCCACAAAATAATTGAAAAGAAAGGTATAGACTACGTAATAGAGCACTCAAATGCCAACACCCAAAATATAGAGTTTGAAGGAGCGCTAAGTCAGGAAATGATAGATGCCCTGCCTGAAGATCCGGGTGTCTTTAGATTTCTTAATGAAAAAAATGAGGTGCTTTTTCTAAAAAGCGCTAAAAACATTTTTGCTGAAGTTTCTAAATTCTTGCTGAATGAGATTAAACATCCTCGTTATGATGATCTTTTCAAAAAGATTCATTCTATAGACACACAGGTGTTTAATAGTGTAATTGTAGCAGAACTACAGGAAATAGAAGAAGTTCGAAGCATAAAACCTCGATACAACAAGCAAAGTATTGCTAAGGCTTACCCGGTGGGAATTTATGAAAATAAATACGAAAATGCCCCCGCTTTTTATATTGAACGAAACCCCAATGGTAAAGCCCTGTGGCGCTTTATTAACGAAAAACGGGCTAACAATTTTCTGAAAAGATTAACCAAAGATCGGCGATTGGCACCTCCTGCTTTTCCAAACAATAAAGATGTAATTAACCGCTATAGGGACCGCGTGGAAGGAGCGCTGATTGATGAACTTTATCCGATGCGAACCTTTTTCATTATCAGAGAAGTTAGTTTTGCCAACACAATTTACGCTATTTACATAGAAGACTTTTCCTATATAGGCTATGCTGAAATTGATAAAGAATTCTATGACGGGCGTATTGAAACCTTAAAAGAAAATATTGTCTATCGCGAAAACAATCCTTATGTGCAAAAATCTCTTAAAAGATATTTGCGACGCAAAAAATCTGTTAAGCTGATTGCTTGCTAGTTTTAATTCTTAACAAAGTATAGGTTCGCTTAAGCTTCAAGCGCTGTGCTAAAAGAAAACTCTTCCATAAGCTCCCCAAGCTCCTCATTAATCATCTCCTTTGTCAAACCATATTGGGCCAAAGAATAGGTGTGCTTGGACTTATATTTTTTACTTTCTAAATGATACTCGCTTAGCGCTTTCTCAAATGACGGTGAAATTTCAAAACCGAAATAATCGTATATTTTTAGCGCTACCGCCGTTGGGTTTTTTACGATTTCATCGTAAGATAAAACTAAGAGGTTTTCCTTATTAATTATTGACTTTTGATCGTAAATGTACTTATAATAACTAATTGCAATGTTTGCAAAAGTTTGACACTCCTCGCTATTATCCTTAATGTCCTTACTGTGCACCTTCCATGGCCCAGTAAACATACTCACTACCGAAGGAACTGCTTTGTATGGATGACGAACAGGATAAATTATTTTAGCATTAGGAAAGCACTCTAAAATAAAATTTAATCGGCCTGTTGAAAAAACGTTTTTCATCAAAAGCGTTGCTTCAGGATTTGTGGCATATACGATACGCTTTAAACTTCCGATATAAAACGCTTTAATTTTCTTTTTCACCTTTTCATCACTATTGTCTAAAAAATCAAGGTATCCCAACCGAGAAGCCCAAGGGGAAAGTAAGACTAAAGCAGGCGAATAAGCTGCTATAGTAAATAAAGCCTCATCCTCCTCAGAACGATCAAAACCCATAGGGTGTACGTGTTTCCATCCTCCAAAAAACATCTCATTCAGCCATTCTATTGCTTTGTGTAAATAACCCCCAAGCCTTTTGTCTGCCTTAGCAATAAGCTGAATAATTTTGATGTAAAACACGGAAGAAAAAATCGTATGGTATAATTGCGAGTAAGTATAATGTTCCTTATCCAAACACAATAATCGATGTAAAAAAGTTGTACCACATCGCGGATTGCTGATAATAAATACTGGTTCAGATAAATCCGTTTTCTTATAGGCTCTAAAAAAAACTTCGTCAATCAAACGGCCAAAAGAAATAACTACAACCGCTAAAAAATGAAGAATAAGAAAGATTACGGTAAACAATAACCTTGGTATACTAAAATGTTTAATGCAGTTGAAATAAACCAAGCGCAACACGGTTTGGTGGTGAAAATAAAAAATGCTTGGCTTAAAAATCGTCATGAAAATGGTTTGGAGTTGCAAAGAGAAGAGATTTTGTGCTTATATCCAAATACTATCTTTGCTTAATTCACCAAAAAAAGCTTACTTTTAAGCTGTTAAACACCATGAAATGAAAACAAAATTTACCTTTTTATCTATTCTTTTATCTGCTTTTTGTGTTCAAGCACAAACTACTGCAGAAGTAGTATACAATATATTTCAGACGAATTGTGCTACAGCATATTGTCACAGCAACACCACTAAAGCCGGTGCTTTAGACCTCGAGGGTGCTGGTGCTACTTTAGCCGCCAAACAGTTAAACGTTTATGACAACATTTATAAGGTGACTCCAGCTAATGCAACAGCTGCAGCCAAAGACAACTACATCGTTTACCCTGGAGACCCATACCGAAGTTTCTTGTTTAGAAAAATCAGTAATGGTTTTTCTGACGACAACCCTCTAGAAGCTAGTGAAGGTGCTCATATGCCTTCGGCCGGTTCTCTTTCCGATTATGAAAAAGAGGTAATTAGACAGTGGATTGTGTGGGGTGCTAACGATGGTCCTGATGGTGTTGACTTAAGCCTTGTGGATGACTACTATACCAACGGGGGTATTGAATCGATTCCCGCTCAAATTGCTCCACCTGCAGCAGGAGAAGGATTTCAAATTCACCTCGGTCCTTTCTTTATAGCGCCAGATGCTGAAGTTGAATACCTCTCCAAATACGAAACCTTGCTAGATCAAGAAACAGAAATTATCAAGTTCCAAACGGAAATGGGTACTTTTTCTCACCACTACATCGTCTACAACTACAGCGATCCTGCTGGTGGTGGTTTTGATCCCGATGTCGTTCCATATGGTCTTCGTGATGATATCGGATTTGATGGTAAATCATTTGTTTTAACAGAACAATATTCTAATACGCTCGAAACTCCGGAAGGAACCGCTTTTAAATGGGATCCAAATACCGTATTGGATTTGAACACACATTACATCAATTATTCCAGCACCCAAGTATTAAAATGTGAGGTATACTTAAACGTCTACACACAAGACGTGGGAACAGCCAACCAAACTATGCTTTCCCAATTAATACCCAACACCAATATTCCTATTCCAAATAATGGACAGGACATCACCTTTAACTATCCATTTAATATTCCAACCAACCTTAACTTGTATGTTTGGGGGGTTGTTGCACACACCCATCAATATGGAAAGGATTTTAATATATACAGAAGAAATACAGATGGATCCAAAGGTGTGCAGGTCTATGATGCCGGTTGTGCTGATGGTTTGCCCGGTTGTTCAGTGGAGGATTTTGACTACCAACATTTGCCGTTCCGATTCTATGAGCCCTTCTTAGATGTTAACCTTCAAGAAGGTGTTATAGCAGAAGCTACCTATAATAATGATGGTCCAGCACCAGTGGGTTGGGGGCTAACTTCTTCCGATGAAATGATGATCTTCGTTATTTTCTTTACCTTGGACACAACAGGAATTACTATTTATGAGGACACAACAAGTACGACCATCCGAGAGCGAATAAACGCTGAAGCAAACATTAACTTTTATCCGAATCCTTTGAGTCAAACAGCCACTTTAACACTACAAGGTGTTGACCCGGCAGAAATCACACTCCAGATAGTTGATATTACTGGAAAATTGTGTGAAGAAACCATTTTTGACCATCAAGGGAAAAGTGAGCTAACTATTGATGCTAAAAACTTCAATAATGGGATTTACTTTTATCGCTTCTTACAAGATAATATCTTGCTAGGAAATGGTAAATTTGTTGTAAACAAATAGCCTATACCTTTGACGCTACGGCAAAGATTTTTACAACATGTTGCCCAAACCAGCGAAGCCCCTTTAGCCATTGAAACTAGTCATGCATCGGGGGTATATATCCATACCAAGGAAGGAAAAAAATTACTCGACTTGATATCGGGAATTTCCGTAAGTAGTCTAGGGCACAGCCATCCAGACATAGTTAAAGCTGTTCAAGAACAAGCGGAGAAATATATGCACTTAATGGTATATGGGGAGTTTGTAGAAAAACCCCAAGTCGAATTAGCTGAAAACCTTTGTGCCCTTCTTCCACCAAAACTGAACAGTGTATACTTCACAAACTCGGGGACAGAAGCCACAGAAGGTGCGCTTAAACTAGCCAAGCGAAAAACCGGAAGAAGCGAAATTGTCTATTTCCAAAACAGCTACCACGGAAGTACAGCGGGAGCATTAAGTGTATTGGGTGATGAATATTTTAAAAGCAATTATCGCCCATTGATTCCTGGAACTAAAATGCTGCGGTATAACGATTGGAGCGATTTAAATAAAATAACCAATCAAACCGCTGCAGTAATAATAGAACCCGTTCAGGCAGAATCGGGAATTACTGTTCCCGACAAGGGATACTTAAAAGCTATTCAAGACCAATGTAATGAGCATGGCGCATTAATGATTCTCGATGAAATTCAAACAGGAATGGGTAGGACGGGTAGCATGTTTCGTTTAGAAACAGAGCAAATTGAACCTGATGTTTTACTCTTGGCTAAGGCTTTTGGCGGCGGAATGCCTTTAGGCGCTTTTATAAGCTCCAAAGAAAACATGGCAGTTTTTCAAGACCAGCCATTCCTCGGACATATCACCACATTTGGGGGGCACCCTGTAAGTTGTGCGGCAGCCCTAGCTTCTCTTAGATTATTGCAGAAAAACACATGGATAAATGATGTTGAAGAAAAAGGTGCGCTATTCGAGGAACTACTAAAACACCCAAAAATTGAGAAAGTTTCCCGTGCAGGATTAATGATGTCTCTTCGGTTCGACAGCTTTGAGACAAACAAAAAAATTATTGATCAGTGCATTGTAAACGGCGCAATTACAGATTGGTTTTTATTCAACAATTATAGTATGCGTATTGCCCCTCCGCTTATAATTAGTCACGAAGAAATTAAATTAGCATGCACTATTATTCTAAAAAGTATTGATGAGGTGGTTTAGCTTAGTTATATTTTTCGTTTCCCTTTCTGCTTGTCAAAAAGAAAGCATTAATCTAGAGATTGCTGAACTTGCCAGTCAAACTACGGACAACATTTACGATATTACTTTTGTGAGTGATGATATCGCTTACTATTGTGGAGGCCAATTATGGAAAACCGGAGTAATCGGTAAAAGTACTGACGGGGGAAATACCTGGGCCACAGTTTTAGAAACAGACAATGTGTTGTTTACAATTGTTTTTAAAAATGAAAACGAAGGAGTCGCCCTGGGATTTTCAGGAAGAGCCTGGAAAACAACCGACGGTGGCGCAAATTGGTCATTAACCGAAAGTTACCCCAACTATCCTGTATTTAGTGATGCACAGTTTATTACACCCGATAAACTAATCGTGGCTGCGGGGTTTAATTATTATTCTGGGGGTTTTGCTAGTTATTTTTTTGAAGGCCAAGGCTTCGGGGATAGCCTCATCAACCAGGACATGCAAACCCTTCATCTTTTTGATGAGACGGAAGGAATCATGGCTGGTTATGGTGGTGTATATAAAACATATAACGCTGCTCGCGATTGGGAACCGATTGATGTGCGTGGTGATTATTTTAAGGACATCGCTTTTAACTCTGAAAATGAGGGTGTTCTTGTTGGTTATCAAGGGCGTGTTTTACATAGTAACGACAAGGGTGAAAGCTGGCAAAAGAATACAAAGAAGTCTAATTTCTTCACTACGAAGGGTAACTTGGAAAGCGTAGCGGTTTATAATCGTCAAGCCTTCATTTGTGGACAAAATGGTACTTTTTATTATAGTGACAATTTTTTTGAGGGTAACTGGGTCGAGGTAAATACCTCCTTAAACAGAGATTTCCTTTGTATTCGACTTAAGGACGAAAACACAGGTTTTATTTGTGGAAGCGACGGCTTAATCCTTAAGTTTAAGTATTAAGGTTGTTTACAGGTTCAGCCCCACACCTAAATCAAAGTGCTGTGCAACGGAATAGTGTGTTTTCATGTGAATGCCAAAAAATAAACTCTTCTCATTCGACTCTCCAAATTGCACTGCGTGATAGTTTAAACCCAACTTGGCAAAAACGGGGGGTTTACTGTCATAGGCTTTTAACAGATATACACCCAGCAAAGCATCAAAACTTACCCTACCTAAAAAAATCTCATCACCAAGAATCACACTTAGGTCACTTGCTTTGATAGGGTCTATATCCACCACAAACTGAGAAATATATTCTCGTTTTCCTACATCAAACGCATAGTTAATCCCTGCAAAAACGCGATTATTGATACTTGTAGCGCGTGAATACGCCGCACTCATCACATAAATAGGATACTTGGGTCCGCCGGGTGTTCTATTCTCATAAAAAGCCATGGCGTAGTTCAAACGAAAGAAATTTTTCTGAATAGGTTTCGGTATGACCTGCTGGTTATAGTTCCCTTTTTGACTATTCGGTAAATATCGAAATCCTGTTGAGAATGCAACATAGTTGATTCCAAGATTTGGTGATTGAAAAGAAGCGTTGGAGAAATGCGTAAAGTTCAAAGCGCTAAATAGGGTTAGTTCCTTATGCACTTTATAATCCAGGCCCAAACTAAATTGCGTACAGTTGTTGACTTTCGATCCTATAACATTATTGGTTGGATTACTTACCCGATTATACGGTCGGTTTAAATAGCCCAAACCAAAGCCAGCGCGCAAATAAAAATCTAGGTTCTTTCCTCTTTTTAACCAAAACTTAGTAAAGGGAATTAAGGCATAGGCATTACCAAATATCTCGTGATTTCCAAATCGCGCCACAAAAAAAGCACCACCAATTTCAGGATAATTCAATTTTCGCTGCCACGCTTTTTCTCCTTTCGTTACCCGCGAAACAGTTAACTCAAAAGCGTGAGATTTCTCGGTAATATCCGGAACAAACTTAGACGAATGCTTAAAGATTACACCATAATAATAAGACCCCGAAATGTTCATTGAAGGATGCTCATAATCGTTAGGGTTATACTTTTGTCCAAACCCTTGAAAGGCAAACGAGAAAAACAACAACAGACCTACTAGGCGCATAGAGTAAAAATACAAAAGGCTATGCAATAAATTGCACAACCTTCTGTTGGGGTTTTGGGTAATTTCATAAACTTGGTTTTTCTAAGTTAAGAAATTTTCAGCATAAAAACCCTTATTTTATTACCTCTTTTATTCTGTCCACGCTAATTGCATTGTGCGAAATATGATAAACAACCTGCTCGTTTTTTAAAATAATAATCTGTGGCGACTGGTGAACCACATTAAATTGATCCGCTATCCCATTAGAAATATCTCTATGCTGAAGCAAATCCAAGTAATAAAAACCCAGTTCACCCTCTTCAAAATCCCACTCGCTTTCTAAACGATGCTTAGCATGTAGTGAGGTTCCACATCGTGTACTGTGCTTAAACAAAACGATTGGTTTTTGTTTTGAATCTTCAACTATCTGATGAAGATCGTCAAGACTTTCTAAATTTTTCCAGCTCGTAATCATGCTTATTGTAACACCAATTTGATTGTCCCTGTTCCTAGAGCTGTAGAAACTTTTACCAAGTATACTCCGCGACTCCAGTCATTCGTATTCACAAAAACAATATTGCTATCCGCTTGGTTTTCATAAACTTTATGACCGAGGACATCAACAACCTGAATAGATTGAACTGCTTGCTTTGCGTCAATAGTAAAACTATTGTGACTTGGATTTGGATAAAGTGTAAAATCTATAGTGTTTACATCACGAATACCGCTTGCAGGTTCTGACTTATCAAAACAATAGGTGTATTCATCGCCGATATCATCACCATTATATATCTCTTCACCGTCTACTTCTAAACGGTAATTTCCTGGGTCGAAGAAGAAGGTTGGCGACAAGCCATCACCGCCGGTATCATAAATAGTAATACAATATGCTCCCTTAGATAAACAATAACTAAAAGTATATGACTCCGTATCGTTGAAATCATCTTCAAACTCAATCAAATCATTATTCTCATCTCTAATCTCAATGCTGTTTTCATCCCCTGCAAAATTCGTAGTAAGGTTAATTACAACGTTAACCCCGGCAACAATATCAAAATCTACAGATACTGCATCATTCCCAGTATCTTCATCTAGAGATAAATTACTGAAAGATATATAAGCCTCAAAAGTGTACACTCCCGTACCGACCACTACATCTCCTAAATCAATAAGTTCCGACTGATTAGAGGTAAGCAAACCGCTCCAGTTATAGGTTTGAAAATTACCATTTAAGTTATATTGTATTTCCACGTTTGTTAAATCTACAACCCCTCTGTTGCGCAGAACCAGTTTTTGACTTATCGTCTCACCGCAAAGGGAACCCGCTGGAGCTTGACTGAAAGTTATGGAAGCGTCTTCGTTTAACACGATGGCATTGGGATCATATCCTTGTAAAGTTGTTACCCCTGTATTACAAGGGTCTAACCATGTTTTCAGCTCATTGCCTGGATTACTTCCTCCATCCCAACTAACATCGAAACGGCCGTAAAAATCTTCTGTTATACTTGAACAGCTGGCCGAACCGCCATACAACTGACCCATAATCAAGCCAGAACTATTAAAGAGCGGGGAGCCAGATGAGCCACCCTCTGTAGTTCCGTCTTCCCAATTACCAACACGCCAGCAGGCGGCGCCTGAGAATGTTCCTTGTGATCCCGCGTTCGAGTCAAAAGAAATCTTCTTTAAATCTCCCGCCGGGTGGTGAATGCCCACGTGGCCAGTTGAAGGATTTCCTGTTCTATCCCAACCACTATAATAAACATTATACGTTGCTGGAGGGGTACTACTTAACTCAAGCAACATTACGTCTGAACCACCATTACTTGCTCTTAACGTTACTCCCGAAATCGTATTATTTAGGTATGGTCCGCTATTTCCAGAGCAAGTTGTAGATTCAAAATTAAAACCAACTACAGTTGTGGGATCATCCGCACCACAGTGGTTTGCCGTTAGAAAGAAGGGTGTTTCGTCTTGACAAGTGTTATTAATAAGTGCACCTGAACAAAAACCAGCTGTAAGGTTGTTTTGAGTTAATAGTATGCCAACTGAACGAATTTGATCTCTCCAATTATCCCCTTCAGGACAAACGACATTATTGTTACAACCGCCCGAATCACCAATATACTTTTGTTTAAAATCTAAAGAGCGATATCCGTGCACCACCCTTTGTAGGTGCAAATCACTTTGGCCAATTACATCTCGGGGCTCATAGAGTTCAATTATAGCCCGGTCTGCCTCAAGTAAGGTGGTTGTTAGAAAACCATGGTCCTTATTGTTCTCGTGTGTAAAAGCGCCAATTACCCGCTCGTATCCTGTTGTATATACATAAAGTTCGGCGCCTGGAACTAAACGAAATTTATCAAAAGTGAAATTAATAGTTTGAGCACCTGAAGAAATTATTTCAATCTGCCACACCCGATCTCCATTTGGCAACTCTGTTAGTTTACCTTCTTGAATCGACACATCTACATAATGAATATAGCCATATCGCCAAGGCATATCTTTAATTGCGTCTAGCGTTTCATCTTCTGCGCGTAACCCTTCCACATTTGTTTCAGCGGTTGCGAAGCTTGTAATATTCTGGCTTAAATTATAGATGATACTTTTTGGTGTTCCACCGTGTTGAATCTGAGCAAAAAGACCAAAACACATACCAATAAACACGATCGTTACTATTTTTTTCATCACTTTAATTTTTCGTGAGCTAAAGTTAAACTTTTTGGCAACAAATAACCGGATAGATTACAGGGTACTTGTTTTACGCAATATCATTCATCATCTTTGTACTTTCTAAAAAACATGGATAAGAGCTTTAGTTTTTCTTCCAAAGACCGCGATCGCTTTCTTAGTAATTCACATGAAGAATTTGACCTGCTAATTGTTGGCGGTGGTATCACGGGTGCGGGTATAGCATTGGATGCTACACTCCGTGGCTTACGTGTAGCTCTGGTAGAAAAACATGATTTCGCCTGGGGAACGAGCAGTCGTTCGACCAAGCTTATCCATGGCGGCCTTCGTTATTTAAAACAACTCGAATTTCAACTAGTTAAAGAGGTTGGTCAGGAACGTGCTATTGTGCACCGCACTGCCCGCAACTTGGTTTTAGCAGAAAAAATGCTATTACCCATCCAAAAGAATGGATCTCTCGGTAAGTTTTCTACTTCAGCCGCATTATGGGTTTACGATTTCCTCGCAGGTGTTAAAAATAAAGAGCGAAGAAAAATGCTCGACAAAGAGAGCACGAAAAAAACAGAGCCTTTACTCGATTCCAGTAAATTATTGGGTGGCGGTTTGTATTATGAGTATCGAACAGATGATGCCCGCTTAACTATTGAAAACATCAAAAAAGCTGTTGAGCATGGCGCATTTTGTATAAACTATGCAGAATTTAGCAAGCCTGTTTATGAAAACGCCCTATTGGCGGGGGCAGAAATCAAAGACCTGTTGCATGATAAGGTTTATACTATTCGGGCAAAAAGTATAGTAAATGCGGCTGGTCCGTGGGTAGATCTGCTAAGAAAAAAAGATAACTCTCTCAAGGGCAAGCGATTACAACTAACCAAAGGGGTACACATTGTCGTCCCTTTTTCAAAATTACCACTCAAGCAGGCCATTTATTTCGATGTGAAAGATGGTCGTATGATTTTTGCCATTCCAAGACAGGGTAAAACCTACATTGGAACAACCGACACAGTGTATAATGATAATATTGATGAGCCAACCGTTACCAAGGAAGATGTTAAATACCTGATAAAGGCAACAAACAGTATGTTTTCTAATGTTGATTTAAATATGAGTCACGTGGAATCGAGCTGGGCGGGCTTACGCCCTTTAATTCACGAAGATGGAAAGTCGCCGAGCGAATTGTCTCGAAAAGATGAAATTTTTGTTTCAGAAAGTGGTTTGATTTCTATTGCCGGGGGAAAATTGACGGGCTATCGCAAAATGGCTGAACGAATCGTAGACAAAGTCATCAATACAATTGGAGCTAAAGCAGAACCTTGTAAAACAGCAACAACTCCTGTCTTTGGAGCCAATTTTGCCCACAATGACGAAGTAAGCGAATATATAATCCAATTAACAAGTGGAAATAAAGAAAATGGATTGTCAATTGAACAAATCAAAGAGTGGGTGTATCGCTACGGTACAGAAACCAGTAAAATCATTGACGAATACTTAAGTTTAAGCACTAGAATGAAAGATCGCGAATGTGCAGCTCAGCTAGCAGAATTAAGCTATTGTATTGATTATGAGTTAGTTGTGTCCTTAGAAGATTTTTACATTCGACGAAGCGGAAAAATGTATTTCGATTTACCGAACATGCTCATTTACAAAGAAGAAGCTGCTCACTTACTTCAAGAAAAACTATTGATTAGTGATGAGCAAATCAAAAAACAAATAGATGAGTTGACAAGGCAAAAAGACCTGGTTTTATCATTCAAAAATTAAGTTGCAGTTCCTTGTCCCAATTTTCTTTAATCTCTACCCCTTCCTTATAAATTAAAGTGGGCTCCGGTGCTTCTTGCAACAATATATCTCCAGTATCCCAGATATTATTTCTATTCAGATCTAGATATATTCGTATGGTATAATTGCCAGCACGCAAATCCGCAATGCTAATCTTTTCTTGTCCTGCAACATACTCCTTTTTAATACGCTTTTCCTTATTGGTATACAACTCAAATATAGCTCGTTCTGGTAGGGCCTTATTAAAACCTAAAATCAGCTCACTCCTCGGTTTTTGTTCAACGAACAGAACCTTCAGCAAGGTACTTTCAAGATTACTATTTCCCTGGATATACCTTAGAGCTCCTTGCTCCACGTTAATCAACAAATTATTTTCAAGCGTATTATTTGGGGTAATTAACAAATACTCATTATCCCAACTTAACTTATAGGAAATAGTGTTGTTTAATGTATCGCTTACCTTAATTAATGCGCTGTCTGCATTAACAATAAAATCTCCTGTATGAATACGAATGGGATTGTTTACATGGCATGGCAATTTCACCCTAAACTTTTCTTTTACTTCTTTTTTTAACAAAGGAATATTTAACGAATCCACTGCACCGTCCGTAAAATTTAACACGAAATCCAATTGTTCTAAATCTGGTGTCGACCAATAATAAAACAAAGTATCATTATTCGGATTAAGATACCAGTAATCGCTTTCTATAGACGGATTAACATGAACCGTCATTTCTTCCATTTCGTTATCAAAAAAAAGATATAATGAACTGTTAGTCAAAACTTTATACCCAGCAATCCGTGACGATTCCTTGCTATAAAAAACTGGCAAATCGCGATCTAAAACACCTCCTGCTGTGATAAAAATTGACTCACTCGTTAAACTTATACGCTCATTGGCCTTGTCCAAGGCAAAATTGAAATTTTTATCCTCTAAAGCAAGTATTTTATAGTAACCCGGCTTGACATAGTCTAGTTTAAATTCTCCTTGCCCGTTACTTTTCGTAACATAAACAGGTTTAGTTTTTATAAATTCCAGACTATCTGTTTCGTTAAATAAACCAATAAAAACATTTTCTACACCCAGTCCATCAAAACTGTTTACTACTTTACCAGCAATTGAACCCGAATCAATGGTCTCTCCTTGGGTGAAAACATATTGTAAAATACTTAATGGGTTGTTTTCTGTATAATCTGTTATGGCATTAAGGAAGTTAATCGTGTAAGTGACGTCTGGGTTTAAATTATCTGGTAAATCAACTACAAGCTTCTTTCCTTTTAAGGTAAAACTGGGTGGTGGATCCATATGGGGAGTAATAAGCACCTTTTCTGTACCGCCCCGGAAATTTATATACTCATCAAATAAAAACTCAATCCTATCACCCTTATAGCTTGTTGAACCGTTTGCTGGTTGCTCTAAAAGCACTTGTGGTGGATTGGAATCTTTTACTCCTCCTGGTGGGCTAACAGGGTTAGCACAAGCACCAAAGAACAAACTGATGAATATTAGCCTGAATAGTTTTATCATTACTTATTTAAATAAACCATGAGTATTGAAATATCGGATGGTGATACTCCACTGATTCGACTGGCTTGGCCCAATGTTTTTGGCTTAATAGACGTTAACTTTTCCATACCTTCTGCAGATAATGCTGTGATTTGCTTGTAATCAAAATCAGATTTAAGTTTCACTTTTTCAAGCTTCTTCATTTTAACAACAAGCTCTTCTTCCTTCTTCAAATATCCCTCATACTTTAAATCAATCTCTGCACTTTCGATCGTAGTGTATTTAAATGAATTTAAGAAATCATTTAAACGAGGTATTTCTTTTCTTAAGCTTTCCAATCCAACAAAAGGACGTAACAACACTTTGTCCAGTTTTACTTTTTGTTGTAATTGTGCGGAGCCTAAGTCATCTAAGTAATTACTCAATTCCTCCGGATTAACGCTTTCATTACGAACATAATCTATGATTTTCTCTATGTCCTGCATTTTTTGCTGCGTCCGCTCCATTCGTTCAGCGGAGGATATTCCCAATTTATGACCAATAGGTGTTAAACGAATATCTGCATTATCCTGGCGCAATAGTAAACGAAACTCCGCACGTGAAGTAAACATTCTATATGGCTCCTTTGTGCCTTTATTAATTAAATCGTCAATTAATACTCCTATATAAGCCTCATTCCTGTTTAACACAAAACTTTCCTTGTTATATACCAAATTGTGCGCATTAATTCCCGCCATCAAACCTTGACAAGCTGCCTCTTCGTATCCTGTTGTTCCGTTTATTTGTCCAGCAAAAAACAAACCTTTAATCAACTTTGTTTCGAGCGTATTATACAATTGCGTTGGTGGAAAATAATCATACTCTATAGCGTATCCCGGTCGAAACATCTTTACATTTTCAAATCCAGGAATCAATCGTAGCGCTTTATACTGCACATCTTCTGCTAGAGAAGATGAAAAGCCGTTTACATATATTTCAACCGTATTCCAACCCTCTGGCTCGATAAATATTTGATGCCTATCCCTATCGGCAAAGCGATCTATTTTATCTTCAATAGATGGACAATACCGCGGTCCTTGTCCACGAATTCTTCCATTGAACAAGGGAGAATCATTAAATCCAGACTTCAACGCTTCATGCACCTCGGTGTTTGTATAGGTTATATGACAAGCCAATTGATTCTTTGGTTTCTTCGTATCTAAATACGAAAACCCTTCAATGAGCTCATCACCCGCTTGTAGCTCTGTCTTACTATAGTCAATTGACCGACCATCTACTCGGGGGGGTGTTCCTGTCTTCATCCTTCCCGCCTCAAAACCCAGATCTATCAATTGTTCTGTAATACCTGTTGCTGAACGCTCTCCAGCACGACCTCCACCAAATTGTTTACTACCTATATGAATTAAACCATTTAAAAAGGTTCCGTTCGTTAAAACAACAGCTTTTGCTTCTATTTCTAAACCCAGCGCCGTACGAACACCCTGAACCCTTCCGTCCTTTACCAATAAACCGGCAACCATTTCCTGCCAAAAATCAACATTGGGCGTATTTTCCAACATCTCTCTCCACTTGGCGGCAAACATCATTCTATCGTTTTGCGTTCGAGGACTCCACATGGCTGGTCCCTTGGATCGATTCAACATTCGAAACTGAACCATAGAAACATCTGAAACAATTGCGGAATAACCACCCAAGGCATCTATTTCTCTAACAATTTGCCCTTTTGCTATTCCACCCATTGCTGGATTACAACTCATTTGAGCAATTGTATTCATGTTCATAGTAACCAACAACACCTTAGAACCCATATTTGCCGCAGCAGCAGCAGCTTCGCATCCAGCATGGCCAGCACCAACAACAATAACATCATACTTCGGAAACATAACAAAAATTATTAGACAAAGATAAGGTAAATAGGCATTGTTTCACGTGAAACAAATTATAGAGACACTTCTTTATGTTTCACGTGAAACATTAATACGACATATAAAATGATTCCTTTTCCCGCATTATTTTTTTTGCTTGCGCTGTGTCGTCCTTATAACCTGCTAAATGCAGTATGCCATGGAGAAAAACACGTAGTAGCTCATTAGAAAAACTTTCATCTTCGTTTTGGGCATTATCCCTAACCCTGTCAATGGATATATACAACTCAGCCTCTAGCGTGTCTTCAGATTCTTCTATTGGAAAGGTAATTATGTCTGTATAGTAATCGTGGTTTAGAAACTCCTTATTTATTAACAAAAGTGTTTCATCATCCAAGAATATAACTTGTAAGATTAAATCCTTATTAAAATGCTCCAACCCAAGCAGGGTTTGTGCTTTTGTTCGATACAGGTCTTGACTCTCAAAAGTAAAACCTTCAACATCTACAATAAAATCGATAGACATATTACAGTTTGAACTGAAGCTCAACTGAATTTCCAGAATCATTAAAAATAACCCAATCAGCAAGTTGTTTCATTAGAAACACCCCTCTTCCACCTATCAAAGCTAAATTCTCTGGAGCTGTTGGGTCGGGTAAATTATTATAATCGAAACCATTACCCTCATCAACAATAACAAAAGACAACTTCTTTAATGATGAATCAAAAATGTGGTGAATATGAACCTCTTTACTCGAATCTGATTGGTTACCATGATAAATAGCGTTATTAACCGCCTCTGTAACTGCAATAAGAATATTGCCAAAAACATCTGGACCCACATTGTAATTATTACAAGTAGTATCGATAAACTCTTCAATCTTTACAAGGCTTTCGGGTGATGATTGAACTGATATTTTTTCCATAGTATTAGACAAGGAGTGGAAAATTAGTTAATTTAATTAAGTTTATAAACGTTTTGAACATATTTTTCTGAAATCAACTTATAAAACGGTCGCAGCTTCGGAGGAATATTCTTATATAACTCAACACTTCCCTTTTGTTTTTTAATATATTCTTCTAAGGATGGAGGTATTGTTTGTTCGTACTGCTTCCCTGTAATAGATTCTCGCTCATCTTTTTGATCTCGTTCTTTCTCCGCATTCTCAGCCTCCAATAGACGAGTTAAAATATCTTGTTGGCGATTAATTAAACCATTTGTTAACTGCTTATTTACCAAATCAGTCTCTGTTTGATCCATTTGATCAATGATTTCTTGTAGGTTACCCAAAGAACCTTTACCATCTTTGTTTTCCTGCTGGTTAAGTTCCTCTAAGGCTTGACGAATAGCTTGCTGCTTTGCGGCCATTTCTGCCAACTTTTGCGACTGGCCACTTTTCGAACCTTGACCATCTTTTTGCATCTCAGCCATCTGAGTAATTTGGTTACTCAATTGTTGTTGCATTTGTTTTAAAGAAGGAATTTTTCCTGGTTTACTACCGGGCTTATTACCGGGATTTTCACACATCTGACTTCCCTGCATTTGTTGTGCCATTTGCTGTTGCATTTGTTCCATAACCTCGCTTAACATCAAAGCTAGATTATTATAACCGGTCATGACATACTGCTGATTAACTGAAGCATTATTTACTCTACGTTCTTCCAATTCAGCCACCGCCTTATCTAGGTTTTTATTAATATCCTGAATTTCATCCGTTATAAAAGACTGCATTTCGAAAACACGTTTCGCTAAGGCGTATAAACTGTCTTCAACCAGTTCTGAATCATCAATAATCTTAAACTGATCTTGAACTAAACTAATATATTTAGGCGTGTTAATAGCTGTTTCTTTAAATGCATTTAATATGCGCTCTTGCTCTAATGATAAAACAATTAAATTTTCCAGCAATTGGCGCAATGATTCCATATCTTCCTCCATACTAGCCATCTCCATGTCCATCATCATATTGCTCATAGCTTGAGCCATCTTACTCATTTTTTTAGCTGACTCCCTTTGTTTTTCTGCTGCACTCTGTTTCTTACCCTTCTTTAAATCCTCGCTCGCCCCATCCATTTTGTCACTTACATCCTCAGATTGTTCTTGTATATCACTTAAATCTATTTCTCCACTCTCTTCTTGCATTTCAGCTAAATCTTCCTTCAACTCATCAAATGCGGCATTCAATTTCTCCTGTTTCTGAGCAAGATTTTCAGTATCACTATTTTTCTGCTCAGCTTCTTCCGCAAGCTCATCCTGCTTTTTAGCTAACTCTTCTAGTTTATCTATCGTTTCATTCATTTTTTGCTCAAATTCCAATTTCTTGAGCAGTTCTAACATTCTATCCAACTCATTTTCCAAATCTTCATCGCTAACCTGCATTTCTTCCATTTGTTCCAAAGCCTTCTCCTTATCCATATCTTTCATTAATTCCTCAAGCTTTTCTATCATTGCTTTAGTTTCTTCATCTAAAACTTGATCAAACAACTCTTGAATTAACTCTTGTTTCTTTTGAATTTCTGGATTAACTTTTTTGTAATCACTCTGCTTATCTAAATTTTTATCAAATCTTTTCTCTAAGTTTTCTAGTTTGTTTTGTAAATCTTTTTGTTGATTTAAAAGATTTTCAAGTTCTTTTTTGGTTTCCCAACCCAATTCTTGTTTTTGCAATAACTCGGCTTGTAATTCATCAAATTTTTCTTGCAAATCTTTTGCTTCATCAATCGATTTAGTCAATTCCTTTTTCATGACATCCATCTCTTGATCAGATAGATCTTCAAGCTCATCACTTGAAGGAAGTACAAAAGTCATCCATTTACTCCGCGTTGATTTCGATCCATTTACTTCATCATTATCATATACTTCAAAAAAGTAATTCAGGCGATCTCCTGGCTTTAATCCAATTTCTTTAAAATTCCAATAATAAGTAAACTCACTAGCTCTTCCCTTATTTATCGGAATAGACAGCTTCTTAGATTCTTTTTTGCCTTCATTATCATATATAGTATAGAAGAAATTTAAACCCGTAAGACCATAATCATCAGTCACATTACCGATATAGTAATATATATCATTATTCGTACTATCTATATATTCATCAACCTGAATTTCAGGAAATGCATCATAAACCACTGAAATATTGAAAGCAGAAGAGTCAATTGAATTTATAGTATTATTAAATAATTTTATTTTATATAACTCATTATTTTTCAATAATTTATTAAAAATAAATTCATTATTTCCTTTGTTTTTTTCTGTAAATAAAGCGTCTGAGAATTGCATAGAAATTTTATCCGTGGCCTGAGCGTCAAATATCCAAGTTATTTTCGTTCCTTCTGGTACAGTTGCATCACCCGAATTAATTAAAACATCATCCTTTAAGTTTAAATAGGACGGATAATTCATTTGTAATTGAAAACTAGTAATTAATGGCTTAGGATTTACTTCAAGTAAAAAATTACGCGAATTAAAACCTGCAGCCTCTAAAAAGAATGATTGATCTTCTTGTAAATTGGAAAAAACAAATGAAAAATTATTATCATTTAATTTTTGCATGGTATACTTCAAACCATTCTTGATAATATACACTTCATTAGGAAGTTCTTCTCCTTCTACCTTAATATCTAATCTATAGTCTTCAAACTGCAAGACCTTTAAATCCCCTTCATTTAAAATAAACTTAAAAGGCATAGGTCTTTCAAAATTTATATTATTCTTAACCAGTCGTTTCGTGCTATCTGTAATAATAGAAGGTTGAAAAAAAAGTAAAAGTAAGAACAAGACTATAGGGGGTATTACGTATTTTATATAGCGCTTATTGTCCTTAAGATCTATTGCATTAGTAAAGGGTATCGGTTTTAACTCTTCACTTTTCTGATTAATACTGGCTTCTATTAGAGAAGCATCTTCAAGTGATAAAACTTTTTCCTTTAATTGTAAAATATTTAAAAGCTTATCCTGGACAGTGGTAAAATGAATACCTATTATATCTGCCGCCTGTTTATGTGAAATTTGCTTACCTAAACGATAGAGTTGTAAAAAGGGTTTTATTACCCAAAGACTCAAAACATATAATCCTCCACTGAGAAAACCAAAAAATAAAATTTTTCTAACTAGAGAACTGAAATAAAAATAATTCTCAGCTAATATGATTACCAAAAAGAAAACTAATAAAAGGGCAGTAGTAAATAAAGTACCTCGAAGTAAACGATTGATATAATACTTTCGAATGAAAGCATCTAGTTTATTGATTAGAAATAAATAATTATCCGACATACCCGCTTATCAAAACATAATTCGTACATACACAATATGTTTGAATCCCAAAATTATAGGAAAAAAACCAGTATGCTAAAAAGAATAAAGCTTTTAACTCAATTTAAACGCTATATTATTTAAAACGATATCTAACACCAAGCATAATACCAAAAGAGTTATAATTATCTCTAAAAGCTAATTGCTCGTACGGTTCATTTTTTCTTGAAGGAATATATGATGAATTAGATGCTTCTGTTATCTCCGCTTGATATTGAGTTAAACGTAGTATTTCAGGCAGATCATTAAATCCATACTCATATTGAATATTTTCTATACCCAATAATCCTTCTGCAACAGCAGCTAAAGATTGCGGTACTTTTGTATTAAATTCAGTAAACTCGGTCTCTTTTGCTAAAATACTCAACATATTCATTTCCATCTCTGCAAATATTCCCCACTGCTTATTCAAATTAAATACTCCACCTATTCTAGCAGCAAAACCTAGAGAAAAAGCGCCAGATGTCTTTGCTTTTATTTCACTGCTCGTCGGAATAGGAATATTTAAGCCACTAGACTGAATTGCCTCATAAAGTTCAGTATTTAACACAGGCATTAGTTCTTCAGCTAACTCTCCAGTTTCATCCGCTATACTAACTTCCACTATAGTCTTACCCGCTAGGGGTAATAAAATTCCGAATTTTGCATAGGGTGTAAACTTCTTGTTTGGGTCACCACTCACGACTAATAAAGGTGACACTCTAAACATATTTGTATACGAATACTGCTCAGCGAAGTAGCGCTTACTAATCGTATTATCGATAATGGTTTCATCCCGTGAGGCATCTAAAATCTTAGTACTCCGTAAAAAGGAAAATTCCATTTCCACACCAAAATTAGCATTAAACATATACCCTATGTTAGCTGCCACTGTAGCACCAGCTCCTCTTGATCCAAAAGGATTCTGAATTGATTCTGTATAATTTCCCTCAGCTGAACTGAAAATCAAACGATCACCCACTTCATTGCGAGGAGAACCTATAGTTGTTTTAGCAACTGGTATAGTATAACCAGTCTTTAATCCAAAATATAAACCTTTATTCGTAACTAAATCTTGTCCAAATAGGATATTAGAGCTAAAAAATAGCAAGCAATAGAGTATGCTTCGATTCATTTTTAAATAGTTTAAAAGAAAGATAATATATTAATAAAGTATACGCAATTAATCCATTAAAATATACTCACCGCTTTGGGAAATATAAAAGTTTTGAGGCAGTTTATGTTCATTAAAATAATTGTATGACTTTTCAAGAATGTTCCATAGTTCCTGATAAGGAAAATTAAAGCTAAAAATTGCCTTATTTAAATCAGTAAAGCGATAAGGTAAAATATGAATAGGAATACTCTCTTGACCTCTATTTTTAGCTAGTATGGATAATAGATAAATCTCCTTAATGTTTTCATCATTCATAGGAAGACAACCAACAGTTGAACAACTTCCATGTATAAAAATATCCCCACCTAAATCATTAGCATTTGAACGTGCAGCATCAGCCTTATTGGGATAATTTATTCCTAAACTTAGCCAAAAATTACTAAGTGGATTAAAACGATCAATGAAATAAAAACCTTCAGGTACCTGTCTATCTCCTTGTTTATTTTTTGGACCTAAGCTTCCACTTCCAGCACAAACATCATATTGTCTAAACAAGAAATACTTATCTTTTTCATAAACCCAAAGCTCCAGTTCTAATTCAGATTTAAAACTTCTGATATAAATAGCTTCTGGAGGCCAGGTTAAGCATTGAGCTTCAAAATCTTTCTTAAGATCATCTTCTTTTTCCGTAAATGCTAACTGAACACGTTGGTAAGTTAACTGCTTTTCTAAAAAATTAGTTTGACCTAACATAATGTTAAACAAAAATAACTGTGATAAAACAGTAATCCACAATTTTAACCTACTATAGTTAATTAATAAATAAATTTTCTTCTTCAAATCTTCGTTATTAAGTGTGTTAATTATCTGATAAGATTGGGTATATATTTTTGTTTTTCACTTTATATACATTTAATCCACCTCAATTAACACCTTATGTACAGCGCAAAGTATAGTAAGTGTTATTATTAATACATTTATTCACATTCTTTAATACTTTAATTAACTAAGTAAAAGTTTATAAAATATTTTTAAATTAATACACATTCAATGTGTATTAATTATTATTTGTGAACAGAATATTATAGCTTATTTCATACTGTTAAAACGGTGTGGGTTTTTTAATAAGTTACAATACTTTTTAAACGCTATTATCCACCTTAATCCACATAGAAATACACACTAATCATTATTGATAAACATGGCTGGACTTATAGTGGCATCCAATATATTCACTTGTAAATATTGAGCAAGAACTTTAGCGATATAAATAGCGCTAGATTTTCTTTCATAATCGTCAATAACTATATATTCTCCAGGCTTAATAAATAAACGTAAACGACATTCTTGAACAAGATCACCAGAAGAATAACGTGCATTTTGATCGGATAAAACAATGCTTTTGTTAATCGTGATAATAGATAAGTATTTAATATCACCCAATCTTTTCCATTCACCCCAAACGCGAGAAAAAATTTTAATACCATTACGATAGGTATTATTCTCTAAATTGATTTGGAATAATTCAATAGGTAATGAAAGAAAAATGGGTATTATGATCAATAATAATCCTGGAATAAGTAAATAAAAGGAGAAGTTAATCGCTAAGTCTATAAGTTTTATTCCCATCAATGCCCCAACAAATCCGATTATTAAAACACCATTAGATATGTATCTACCATAACTGTAATTGAAATATTTATTTTTGGGTATTTTATGGTTTGAATTTTTAAAAAACACCTTAGATTTTTACCTCAATTACTTCAATTATTAAAAATTTCGATTAATCGTATAATCCAATAAAGCGCCAAGACTATCGCGAGATGCAGACGGTTCGAAAGTATTTAAAATTTCCATGGCTTTGTCACGATAAAACAACATTTTTTGCTTTGTATAAGCTATACCTTCTGTGTTTTTTACAAAAGCGATAACCTCCTTTACTTTTTCACTATTTTCGTTTTCATTTTTAATGATGTTGATCATTTTATTTTTTTCTTCTTTGGCGCTGTGATTTAAAGCATAAATCAATGGTAAGGTCATCTTACGTTCCTTAATATCTATTCCCCGGGGTTTACCTATTTCATCTTCTCCATAATCAAATAAATCATCTTTAATTTGGAAAGCAATACCAATGGTTTCGCCTAACTCACGCATTTTATCAATGATCTTTTCATCCGTTGAAGTACTAGATGCACCAATTGCGCATGCAGACGCAATCAATGAAGCGGTTTTTTTCTTAATAATATCGAAGTAAACATCTTCTTGTATATCTAGTCGACGAGCTTTTTCCATTTGTAATAACTCACCTTCACTCATTTGTTTTACTGCATTACTTAAAATTTGTAAAGAACGATAGTGATTGTTTTCTACAGCTAAGCTTAAACCACGAGATAAAAGATAGTCGCCAACAAGAACAGCTATTTTATTTTTCCATAAGGCATTAACAGAAAAAAAACCACGTCGTTCAATGGAATCATCCACCACGTCGTCGTGAACAAGGGTTGCGGTATGTAGCATTTCGACCAACGATGCACCATCATAAGTTGAATCATTTATATCACCACAAATTTTAGCTGCAAGAAAAACAAACATAGGCCGAACTTGCTTACCCTTGCGTTTCACGATATAACTAGTAACTTTATCGAGAAGGGCCACTTCACTTTTCATAGCCTTTTTGAAACGAGATTCGAATTCATCAAGTTCTTCAGCGATGGGTTGTTTAATGTCATCTAAGGATATAGGCATGAATTGAATTTCTTTAAACGAAAATACGTGTTTTAGACTTATTGATTGGTATAAGATAAATAAAATGAAGGTTCACTACAATATCAAAATTAACCATGATGTACACCCTATTCTAGCTGATATTTTTTATCCTAAATTATCGAATGGGTGTTTAGTTGTTTTTTGTCATGGTTTCAAAGGTTTTAAGGATTGGGGCGCTTGGCACCAGGTAGCTGAAAAGTTTACCAAGGAAGGTTTTGTTTTTCTAAAGTTTAATTTTAGTCACAACGGTGTCGGTCAAGAGGATTTACACGCTTTCACGCGTTTAGATTTGTTTTATAAAAACAACTATTCAAGAGAGTTACAAGACTTGAAATTAGTCAGCGATTGGATAGAACAGGATGCTACTATTCAAGCGCTGGAGATTAAAAATTATTACCTTATTGGTCATAGTCGAGGAGGAGGAATAGCAATAAAAACAGCATCTATGGATAAGCGCTGGAATAAACTAATTACCTGGGCTTCTATAAGTGATTTTGATAGATTTGGTGATATAAATGAATTAAGTGAGTGGCGAAAAAAAGGTTTTCGGGACTACTTTAATACTCGAACGCAGCAAAATATGCGAATTGGCATACAGTTTTATGAGGATTATAAAAAACACCAGGCTCACTTAAATATTGAATCTGCGGCCAAGTCTTTAGATATTCCCTGGTTAATTATTCACGGAACATTAGATAATGCTGTGGGTTTCAGCCATGCTAAACGTTTGAATAAGTGGAATAGGGATTCTGAATTAGTTTTAATTTCTGAAGCTGATCATGTGTTTGGAACTAAACACCCATATAGTGAAAATCAACTTCCTTCTCATTTATTACAAGTGTGCGAAGAATCGATAACATTTTTGAACCAGTAAACGGGGAGAAGAATGAAACCGGAATGATAATTATTTCGTATTAGTGACTGACATTAGTTTATAATTAACAAAAAAATAACTTTTTAGCGGGTAACAAAACCCAGCTACAAAGAACTAAGCTAAAATAATCAGACTATGAAAAAATTATTAGTATTAGCGCTTGTCTTTGTTGGATTAAACACGGCCAATGCACAGCATGAACTTGGAGTTGGATTGGGTTCTTCTCATTTATTAGGAGATTTTGGTGGTGGTCCCGGTAAAGGAACTATTTTCCTAAAAGACTTGGATTTTCCCTCCACAAAATATTCAGGAAGTGTTTTTTATAGGTATAATTTCCGCAAGTTTTTTGCTGTTCGAGGACAGTTTTCTTATATGACTTTTTCTAGTAATGATATTTATTCTGCTGAATCATCAAGATTTAACCGGGGTTTAAACGCTAGTTCAAATCTTCTCAGTGGAAGCTTACATTTTGAATTTAATTTTGTTCCTTTAAGACCGTGCTCGGGCAAAGTAGGCTTTACTCCTTTTGTGTCGGGCGGTGTTGGTGTGCTGAAATCAAACGGAAAGGTTAATAACCTTAATGAAGACGGTTTTGATGTAAGTGAATTACAATATATTGAAGGCAATGAGGACGCTTTAGCGCTTAACCTGCCTTTCTCGTTTGGTTTGAAATTAAAAACAAAACGAAATCTGCTTCTCGGTTTAGAAGGAACGTATTGGATGGCTTATACGGATAAGATCGATAGTTATGTTCGTCAACAGAACGACCACTATTTAACTGTTCAAGTGCAGGTTTCTTATCAATTTTGTAAAGGAAACTATTTACCAACGAAAAAGCTTAAACGACAATATTATTGTCCAACATATTTCTAAAAGAATTAATCGCGATATAGAGACCTGCCAAGTTTGCTTGGCGGGTTTTTTATTTTCTGAATGTAATGGCTTTGTCTGGGTGATTAGTGATCAAACCATCAATGGGCAAGGCCATTAATTTTTGCATTTTCTTTGGATTATTAATTGTCCATTTCCATATCTCCAGTTTGGCATGATGAGCTTTTTTTAAATACTTTTTAGATATTTTATTTAGCGGACCTAAACCTATAGCATTAACACCTAGATCTAAGGCGGTTTGAATGGTGTTTTTGTTTTTTTGGGTAATTAAAAACAGGGTTTGAATATTGGCATCTAATTCACGGAATGCCTTAACGACGGATGGATAAAAAGAAAAGATAATCACTTCGTCTTGCATTTCGAGGTCCGTGATGACTTTATAAATTTCTTCGTTAGCATTTTCGACCTTAATCTCGATACATACTTTAATTTTATTTTGAGCCAATTCTAGAGCTTGTTTTAAAGAGGGTAAGGTTTCGATACTGTATAAATTGCCGAATTTAGCGGGGTAACCCACACGTTCGTTAAGCAGTTCTCGGAAATTCATATCGGCTACTTTTCCGCTGCTGTTACTTGAAGTGGTTTTGTCGAGGGTGGCGTCGTGGATGACCACAGGTTTTCCTTCTAGTGATACACGTACGTCGAGTTCGAAATAATCAGCGCCTATGTCAATTGCCTTTTGAAATGCTGTGATGGTATTTTCGGCAGCTACTGCGGAAAATCCTCTATGAGCGATAATTTTAGTTTGAGCTTGACCCATGCAATAGATAAAAGTAAGCATCAATAAAAAACTGTTTTTCATTTTATTTGATTTCGCATAATATTAATAAAGAGTTCTAAAAGATGAATAAACGGTCTTGTTATGTGTAGGTTAAATGTTTTTGATTTAACACTTTGTCTTGCTTAAAAGAGTTGAGTTGGCTCAACCAATGTGTAAAACTTCTCTCAATTTCCTTGCTCAACCCCTTCCCTTTTTAGACCCTTTTTTAGTACTTTGCAAGTAAATCTCTGTTGTGGATTTCTAACGCGTTTTGCCGTTTATTTAAATTCAATTATCACCATGCCTCAGTTTTCTCATTTGCATTGCCATACCCAGTTTTCACTTTTGGACGGAGCCGCCTCTATTCCTGATATGATTGCTAAGGCAAAAGCAGACGGACAAGCTGCGGTGGCTATTACCGATCACGGCAACATGTTTGGTGCTTTTAAATTTGTGGCTGAAGCCCAAAAGCAAGGAATTAAACCAATCATTGGCTGCGAGTTTTATGTGGTGGAAGATCGCTTCCAAAAAAGTTTTACTAAAGAAAATAGAGACAAGCGTTACCATCAACTGTTGTTGGCGAAAGACGAGGTGGGTTATCGTAACTTATCCAAGCTTTGTTCTTTAGGATATATTGAAGGCCTGTATAGCAAGTGGCCACGTGTGGACCGCGAACTGATTAAGCAATACAGCGAAGGATTAATAGCCACTACATGTTGTATTGGTGCAGAGGTGCCACAAGCCATTATTCATAAAGGTGAAGAAGCTGCAGAGAAAATATTTCTTGAATGGTTGGATATTTTCGGGGAAGACTACTTCATAGAGTTACAACGACATCATATTGAGGACCTTGATGGTACGGGCGTGAGCCAAGAGGACGTAAAT
>Ga0209137_1000423_pt1 | contig 45918 bp, 32 predicted proteins | sample SaaInl5LU_22_DNA_FD_184642 | JGI IMG/M metagenome (GOLD analysis project Ga0209137, IMG submission 184642) | Marine microbial communities from expanding oxygen minimum zones in the Saanich Inlet - ESP_105LU_22_DNA (SPAdes) (version 2) | ecosystem: Environmental > Aquatic > Marine > Intertidal... | reverse complement strand
GTACAATCTTGATTTGGATGCTTTTAGATCGTCTTTAGAGTACCAATTAAGTATTGCGAAAGGTAAAAATCGTGTTGTGATTATTGGAACCAACGAGAAACATGACGAAATCAAAAAGATTTTAAATGCATTCGAACCCATCACTCCCATTTTTGTCGGAGATGCTAAGGAAGAGTTGCCTGAGTTTCATAATTCCATTATTCTGGTAAAAGGAAAGAGGGACTTGAATATGGAACAGATGGCCTCTCGTCTTCGTGCAAAAAAACATCAAACTTTTGTGGAGGTCAACCTTTCCGCATTGCGAATGAACCTGTCCTATTTTAAATCACAACTCCCTGAGAACACCAAAGTTTTGGCAATGGTGAAGGCAGCTTCATACGGTTCTGGGATTGATGAAATCGGTACTTTTTTAGAGCATATTGGAATTGATTCCCTGGGTGTTGCTTATGCAGATGAGGGTGTTCAATTGCGCCACGCGGGTGTTAAACTTCCCATTCTCGTTATGAATACCGAGGAAGCTGGTTTTGAAGATTGTATTCAGTACAATTTAGAACCTTGCATGTACTCCATAGAGCAAATGAATACGTTTATTAAACGATTGATTTACGATGGAAAAACAGACTATCCAGTTCATTTGAAATTGGAAACAGGAATGAACCGTTTGGGATTCACTGCAGATAAGATCAAGGAATTGATTCGCACAGTAAAAAGCCACCCAGAAATTCGAATCCGAACTGTATACTCTCATTTAGCGACTTCCGACACTCTCGATTCACCATTTGTTTTGGAACAGGTAAATCGATTTGAAAAGCTGAGTGAAATGATTCAAGAGAAAATCCCTTATCATTTCGAACGTCACCTCCTGAACTCGGAAGGGATTTTAAATTACTCTCAATACCACTATGACATGGTTCGTGTTGGCATTGGGATGTATGGTTTTTCTAACAGTACCGAACATAGGGCGCATTTAAAGGATGTCATTCACTGGTACAGTGCTGTATCGCAAGTCCGAAAAATTAACGCCCATGAAACGGTTGGTTATGGTCGTGCTGGTATATCACAAAAGGATACAAGAATTGCAGTCATTCCCGTTGGATATGCAGATGGATTCCGACGATCACTTAGCAAAGGTGCAGGCGGCGTTTTCATTCATGATACCTGGTGTCCCGTGCTGGGAAACGTCTGTATGGACATGATTATGGTTGATATTGGAGACTTACAAGTTTCTGCCGGTGACCGCGTGGAAATTATTGGTGATAATCAACCTTTAATGAAATTTGCTAAAGCCGTGAACACTATTCCTTACGAGGTGTTAACAGGAATTTCTAAGCGGGTGCATCGCGTTTATATTGAGTCTTAAAGACCGATTTTAAAACTTGATCCTGAAATCGTTTTTGTTTCGTCGATCTCCATTTTCTTGGAGAAGATGAAAATTCCAGCTTTTGCCTTACCCTTCAATTGGACTTCAATCTGAGGTTTTGTAGCATACGCCATCAGTTTCATCATTGCACCTTTTGTGAGTGTCGCCGTTAAATCTGCATCAATCGTGGTTTCTCGTTTCGACTTCATCTTCACCTTTTTATTCAAAGTGACGGTTCCGATATTCTCACCTTCAACAATGAGATCTAATGTCGATCGCTTCAATTTTACACCAAAGCAATTTCCGTTGTAGACGTTGGCCTTCGCATTGAATTGGATTTCGTTGCCATTTATTTTTTTAATGTCGAAACTTTCCCCACCGCGCATTTCTGGACTGCTATACTGAAAGCAACCACAAGAGGTCAACAGAAGGATTAAGCTGGAGAGAAGGGCTAATTTTTTCATGTTCAATTATTAAGGAGTTCTTTAAAATAACTGTAGAAATAAGGAATTGTTTCAATTCCCTTGTAATAATTGAATACTCCAAAATGCTCATTAGGTGAATGAATTGCATCAGAATCCAAACCAAAGCCCATCAAAATGGTCTTCAGACCCAATTCTTTTTCAAACATTGCAACAATAGGAATAGATCCTCCACTTCGCACTGGAATGGGTTTTTTCCCAAATGTTTTTTCATACGCCATACTCGCTGCTTCATAGCCTTTTGAATCGATTGGAGTCACAGCTGGTTCTCCTCCGTGATGCGGTGTTACCTTCACTTTCGTTCCTTTCGGCGCGATGCTCTCAAAGTGATTCATGAATAATCGTGTTATGTCTTCTGGATCCTGATCAGGCACAAGTCTCATGGATATTTTCGCATACGCTTTTGACGCAATAACTGTCTTTGCACCTTCTCCAATGTAGCCTCCCCACATTCCGTTAACGTCTAAAGTTGGTCTAATTGAACCACGTTCCATCGTCGTGTAACCATCTTCACCATAAACATCTTCGATACCAATGCTTTTGCAATAGGCTTCTTTGCTAAAGGGAGCTCTACCCATTTCTTCGCGTTCTTCCGCAGATAATTCAATAACTTTATCATAAAAACCTGGGACAGTAATGTGATTGTTTTCGTCGTGCAATGACGCGATCATTTTGGCCATGATATTCAAAGGGTTGGCAACACATCCACCGTAAAGTCCCGAATGTAAATCACGATTTGGACCTGTAACCTCAACCTCAACATAACTTAAGCCGCGCAATCCTGTAGTTATAGAAGGCACATCATTGGCGAGCATTCCAGTATCAGAAACGAGAATGATATCCGCCGCCAATTTCGAATGATTGTTCTTCACGAAAACTCCTAAGTTAACGCTTCCGACCTCCTCTTCACCTTCGATCATGAACTTTACATTGCAAGGAAGCTCATTGGCTTTCATCATTGCTTCAAACGCCTTGACATGCATATACATTTGACCTTTGTCGTCGCATGCTCCACGCGCAAAAATTGCTCCATCTGGGTGTGCTTCTGTAGTTTTCACTACAGGTTCAAAAGGTGGGTTATCCCAAAGATTGATAGGGTCTGCAGGCTGAACATCATAATGTCCATAGACCAAAACTGTCGGAAGGTTTGCGTCAATAATTTTATCCGCGTAGACAATTGGATATCCCGCAGTTTCACAAATCTCAACATTTTCTGCACCCGCTTCTTTTAGTCTTTCAGAAACTATTTTTGCAGTCTGATGCACATCTTTTGAATACGAAGCATCCGCCGAAATAGAAGGAACTTTAAGAAGATCCAATAATTCGTCTAAAAAGCGCTCTTTGTTCTGATTGATAAATGCTTGCGTGTTTTCCATCTGAAATTTGTTTGATTTGATTCTCAAAATTGGCAAAATTATAGGGATTATTAGGTATTCTCATCGGATTATTCGATTTTAGTGCAACCATTTTGAGACTATTCCAGTCTTGATACTATAAACTGCTTATAATTTCAATTTATGAAACGAATTATTGCTTCGGCATTATTACTACTAGCGACTGCTTATTCTTACGGACAGATTGTCGTACAAAACACACAGACACCCGCTGAACTTGTTGAAAACGTACTTCTTGGTTTTGGTGTAACGGCATCTAATATCACCGTGAATGGTTCTCCAGTGAACGCCCAAAACATTCAAGGAAACGTGACTTATTTTGACGCAACAAATACAACGTTCCCGATTGGAACAGGAGTTTTGTTGACTACAGGTAACGGCGTTGGTGCAATAGGCCCAAATAGCAGCGGTAGTTTTACGGATAACCTTCCTGCGACTCCTAATGTTTCTGCTGATCCACATTTGAACGCGATTGCGAATGCGGGACCAACCAATGGTGTCGTTCTAGAGTTTGATTTCATTCCATCAGGAGATACAATTTCGTTTAACTATATTTTCGGTTCTGACGAGTATCCTGAATTCTCACCTTCAACTTTTAACGATGCATTTGGATTCTTTCTTTGGGGACCAGGTATTTCAGGTCCTTACGCATTAGGTGGGTATCCAAATGGTGGAGAAAATCTTGCGATCATTCCTGGAACTACAGTTCCGGTTACTATTAATAACTTAGGGCCTGGACCAACTCAATACCCACAATATTATCAAGACAACCAAAACGGATCCACCTATGGCACTGCCATTCAATACGATGGAACCACGGTTACACTCTCTGCGAATGCTTCAGTACAATGTGGGCAAACCTATCATATTAAATTAGCGATATGTAATGTTGGTGATCAGGCTTATGATTCCGGTGTATTCCTTCAAGCAAACTCTTTTGCCTCAGAGGCGATTCAGGTTGCTGTTGCGACAGTTTCTGGAGATACAACGGTAATTGAGGGGTGCTCTACTGCAGAGTTACAATTTATCCGTCCAGCAACTCAGATAGGAGATACGTTAATAGTCAACTACGACATTACAGGGACAGCGATTAATGGCGTTGATTTCCCATTATTACCAAACCCAGTTACTTTCTTACCAGGTCAAGACACCATTACTTTGGTTATCGATCCTACTTTTGATGGAATTCCAGATAACTGGGAGTATGTTACGATTACAACCACCACTATAACGGTCTGTGGGGATACCATTGTTTCAAGTGGAACACTCTATATCTTGGACTCCGTTCAAATAGATATTAACGAACCAGACCCACTAGAACTTTGTCAAAATGACTCCGTGCAAGTCGTAGTTAATTCCAATGGTGGTCAGCCGCCTTATACATACAGCTGGGATGATCCGAATAGCCAAGTAGGCGATACTGTGTACCTTTCAACTGTAACTGGAGCCATGACTGGATCAGTAGATTATATTGTCACTGTGACGGATGCTTGTGGTTATACTGGAACTGATACAGTGACGGTCAGCCTCAATCAAACCTTAGCAGTCGACACGATTGTGACGCAGAATGCAAGTGCATGTCTACCCGATGGCTGGGCTTCTGCGACGGTTACTGGGGTAACTTCAACCCAAGGACAGCCGTTTTATAACTGGACAGGCCCAGGGAGTTCTGGAACTTATAACGTAGATGCTACAGCAATTATTGACATTCCAACAGGTTGGTATTATTTCACCGTTGAAGATGATGTGTGTTCAGCTCAGGATAGTGTGTTCATCGATATTGATAACGCTCCGATAGCAGATTTCACTTTCACCATAGATGGTGTATGTAACCCTGTTAGTGTGGTATTCATTAACGAAAGTCAGAATGCGACAACTTATGTATGGGATTTCGGCGACGGTTCACCTACCTCTACTTCCACAGATGTTAATCATACCTTTACGTCAACATCAATTGTGACACTTACAGCTACTGATGCTAGCGGGTGTTCCAATACCAACGATGCTCAGATTGACGTATTGCCATGTGGTTGTACGGATCCAACAGCAGACAACTTTGACCCATCCGCACAAGTTGATGACGGAAGTTGTACATACCCTGTTCCATCAATCGTAGCACCAAACGTGTTTACACCAAATGGAGACGACTCGAACGACTTGTTCTCACTTGATGCAACGAATACGGTAAATATTAAACTCGTTATCACGAACCGTTGGGGGAATGTAATGTACCAAGGTGAAGGCGTAAATCCAGCATGGGATGGAAAATCTCAAGCGGGTCAACTTGCCGGCGATGGTGTATACTTCTACAAGTACGAAGCTTTCGGAGTTTCAGGAGACATGATTTCAGGTCACGGTTTCTTGCACTTAGAGAGATAAACTAAGAAACTCTTAATCGATATAGAGATCCCTGTCAAACTTGAATAATTTCAAGTGGCAGGGATTTTTTTTAGTATAAGAAATTGTGATACGGATAACGATCTTGAAAAATCACTTTTACCTGTTCGTACATGACGCTTCTAAGTTCTTCAATATTCGTCTTGTTTTGAGCAGAGATAAAGACGCATTGTGCATCCGGTAATTTCGCCATCCATGTTTTCTTGAGTTCATCCAAAGAAACAGGCACATTATCTGCATCGATGTCATGATCCTCCTTTTCCTCATAATGGTACGCGTCGATTTTGTTAAACGCGATAATAACAGGCTTATCGCTATCGTCGATTTCCGTCAATGTTTCATTGACAACCTGATAATGATCCTCAAAATTGGGATGCGAAATATCGAGCACATGTATGAGAATATCAGCTTCTCGAACTTCATCTAATGTTGATTTAAACGACTCTACTAATTGATGCGGTAGCTTGCGAATAAATCCAACAGTGTCCGCCAACAGGAAAGGTAGGTTTTCAATCACCACTTTTCGCACGGTGGTATCCAAAGTCGCGAAAAGTTTGTTTTCAGCGAAAACGTCTGATTTACTCAGAAGATTCATGAGTGTACTCTTCCCAACGTTCGTATATCCTACCAAAGCCACACGGACGAGTTGCCCGCGATTGCCTCTCTGAACAGACATTTGCTTGTCTATCTCCTTCAACTTCTCTTTTAACAAAGAGATTTTCTTTTGAATGATTCGGCGGTCCGTCTCAATTTGAGTTTCACCAGGTCCACGCATTCCAATCCCTCCTTTTTGTCGTTCAAGGTGTGTCCAGAGCCGCGTTAATCTCGGCAATAAATATTGCAATTGCGCTAATTCTACTTGCGTTTTGGCATGAGATGTCCTTGCTCTGCTGGCAAAGATGTCTAGAATCAAGTTGTTTCGATCCAGAATTTTGACGTTCAGGATTCGTTCCACATTTCGCAACTGGGAAGGACTCAATTCATCATCAAAAATTACTATTTCGATGTTATTAGAGTCCACATAAAGTCGAATTTCCTCCAATTTGCCTGTACCGACATACGTTTTTGGATTGGCTACCGGCAATTTCTGAAGAAATTTTGCTTTCGTAACCGCACCAGCAGTCATCGCCAGAAATTCTAGCTCATCGATATACTCCTCCACTTGCGTTTCGGTAACTTCGGAAGTAATTACTCCTACCAAAACACAGGTTTCTTCAACAGCGTCTACAAGTACGTGTCCTTGCCCCATTTATTTTCTGAGTGATTTTAGATGTTCAATTAAATTATCAAGCTCTTGATCTGACTTGATATGTTGCATTTGTCTGGGCATTCCATTCTGACCATTTTTCAGAATTTTGACAACGCTTGTTGAATCCATTTTAGAAATAGACAAATCTGAAGCGCCTCCCTTTTGCATCTTCCCATCTGGCCCGTGACATTTTTCACAATGGCGTTGATAGATCTTAATACCTGATCGTGACTCATAACCTTGAGGAGGATCAAATTCATTGATTTCTTCTCCGCCTCCGCAGGATACCGTTAAGATCAAAAAAAGTGGTAGCAAATATCGCATTAGCCCATCTGTCCTCCAAGCGAAGCCCAAGGTCCAAATGGCCAAGGAATAGACGCTAAAATAATTAATAACCCTATCGTGTATGAAATGAAGATCGCTCGATGCTTGTTACGGGTTCCTTCTAATTTCTTTTCTGCTCGACTTCTACCGATAGTGATTAATACAATTGCAAGAAGCATCATCAATAAATGCTCTAATCCGTAAAATCGACTTACTGGATCTTTCATCCATCCACCTTCGAAAGATACTTTTGGACTTAAAAAATAGAGTATCAAACCCACTAAAAATTGCGTATGAAGAAAGATCATTGCAAACAAATTGATCATTTTATCTTTCTTTAAATAATTCCCTGAGCCGATAGAACGCGCTGCATTCACAATCGCCGCGATCAATAAAATTAATATCACCCAGCGCAATCCAGAGTGAGCGTGTTTCATTATGCTGTAATTATCCATTCTATTTTTTTTACAAAAGTACGAAAATGGAACGAGCCTATTTGTGTTGTAATCCGTTCATTTTTTTCTAATTTCACGGCAACAACAATACTCTTATGAAACAAATACTCGTGCTCTCCACGATTTTCTTATTTCTTGGAAATTCCTACGCGCAAATTCGACCAGAAAATGGACTAGCAGAATCCGAAGCTCCGGCTTACGTGTTGAAAAATGCAACGATTTATGTCTCTCCAACAAATTTTTTGGAAAAAGCAACCCTCGTTATTAAAGGAGATAAAATCCTAGAAGTGGGCAGCGGATTCCTAATGAAAACTCCGAAAAATGCTGTTGAGATTGATTGTGAAGGCAAGGTAATTCTACCCTCTTTTATCGATCTTTTCAGTTCAGTAGGTATGCCTGAGGTAGAACGACCTAAAAGCGAAACACGATCAGGTGCAGTTCATTGGAATTACTCGATTCATCCAGAGGCAAGCGCTTCGGATGCCTATTCGTTTGAGGAAAAAGGCATCAAGGAACTTTCTGAAAAAGGATTTGGGTTTGCTGTGACGCATACCGATGATGGCGTAGCTCAGGGCACAGGAACTTTAATTGCGCTTCAAAATTCTCCAGAAGCGAGAATGTATGCTCCAAATGTACCTAGTTACTTTTCGTTCAGCCCTGGACAAAACCCACAAGATTATCCCTCTTCACAAATGGGTTGCATCGCCTTACTTCGCCAAGCATTTTATGATGCAAAATGGTATATCGACAATCACGACGAGTTAAACCTCTCATACGAGGCACTAAACAATCAAAAATCGGGGCCAATGATCTTCAAAACGAAAGATGATTTGGAACTTCTTCGTGCCAATAAAATTGGGAACGAATTTGACCTAAACTTCATGTATCTTGGTTCTGGTGAGGAGTATCAATCCATTCAAACAATTGGAGACCTGAATACTACAATCATTCTTCCTTTAAACTATCCAGAAGCTTACGATGTGCAAAATCCATATATATCACGTCAAATACCGCTTAGCGATTTGAAACATTGGGAAATGGCTCCGTCCAACCCCAGAATTCTCTTACAAAATGGGATTGACATTTGTTTTACAGGATATGGATCGAAATCGAAAGACTTTTGGGCGAACATTCGCAAAACACTTGCGCATGGAGTTGCTAAAAATGACGTATTAAATGGACTCACAGTCAATCCAGCAAAAATTCTCGGTGTCGATAATAAAATGGGTACACTTGAAAAAGGAATGCTTGCGAGTTTTGTGATTTACGACACTGACCCATTTGAAGCGAGTGCTACCATTTTAGAGTATTGGTCTTTGGGAGATCGTGAGATTAAATTCACGCCAACAGATCTTGATGTAGTGGCGGGCGATTATATTGTTTCCTTTGAGAGCCAAAGCTACCCGCTTACATTAACGGCACAAGGAAGCCAGCTTAAAGGAAAATTGACCTATAAAGTCAAAATTGAAGATCATGAAGAGAAAGTAGATACAACTACAAATGTTTCTGCGAGCTATTCTGAGAACAACATCACCCTTCAATTCATCCTACATAACGAAAACTTTAATGGCAACGTCTCACTTCGAGGGAAGGTGAACACCAAAATGGGTGTTTTTGAAGGTGAAGGACTTTTACCGAATGGAAATTGGGTGAAGTGGTCTGCAATTCGCAAGAAAAAGACCGATCAGAAAGATAAAAAATCAGAAGAATTTAGATTGGCAGACACTACCAATTATACTTGGTTCCCAAATCTTGCTTACGGCTTCCATACTATTGTTGAAAGTCAACCGATAGTGATTAAAAATGCCACTGTTTGGACGAACGAAGAAGAAGGAATTCTAGAAAACGCAACCGTTGTTGTGAAAGACGGTAAAATCACCTTTGTAGGTATAGGGAAAGCGCCAAGTCCTAAAAATGCTATCGAAATCAATGCAAAAGGGAAGCACGTCACGTCTGGCATTATTGATGAACATTCGCACATCGCGATTTCCAAAGGAGTTAATGAAGGAGGTCAATCGATCACTGCAGAAGTTAGTATAGGTCATGTCGTAAACCCACAAGACGTTAACATTTACCGCCAATTATCGGGTGGAGTTACCGCTGCACAATTACTGCATGGATCTGCAAACCCGATTGGAGGACAGTCGGCATTGATTAAATTGAAATGGGGGTCTGACGCTGAAGGAATGTTGATCGACGATGCTCCTGGATTCATAAAATTCGCCCTTGGAGAAAACGTTAAACGTTCCAATTGGGGAAATTCGGATCGTTTCCCTCAAACAAGAATGGGAGTCGAGCAAGTGTATTACAATGGATTCAAGCGCGCGGAAGCTTACGAAGCGGAATGGAAAAAATACAACGCGACGAAGAAAGGCACTGAACCACGTGTTGATCTAGAGCTGGAGGCTTTGGTTGAGATATTAAACGAAAAGCGTTTCATTTCTTGTCACTCCTATGTTCAATCAGAGATTAATATGCTAATGCATGTCGCCGATTCCATGGGATTTCGAGTGAATACCTTTACACACATTTTGGAAGGGTACAAAGTTGCCGATAAAATGCGCGAACATGGTGTTGGAGGATCAACTTTCTCCGATTGGTGGGCCTACAAATACGAAGTGAATGACGCGATTCCCTACAATGCCGTTTTAATGCACAATCAAGGTGTTGTTGTAGCCATCAATTCAGATGATGCCGAAATGGGAAGACGTTTGAATCAAGAAGCGGCAAAAGCCGTTAAATACGGTGGAATGTCAGAAGAGGATGCTTGGAAAATGGTGACCTTAAATCCAGCTAAGTTACTTCACCTTGATGACAAAATGGGAAGTTTGAAAGTTGGCAAAGACGCTGACATTGTCGTTTGGTCCGACCATCCTCTTTCCATCACAGCGAAAGTAGATCAAACTATTGTAGACGGGGATATCCTCTTTGACACGGAGCGCGACGAGGCCTTACGTAAAACAAATCAAGCTGAGAAAGCACGAATCATTTCGAAAATGCTTGATGACAACAATGCAGGAGGTGCAAAACGTCCATTTATTAAAATAAAGAAAGGCCATTTCCATTGTGATACGATGGGAGAAGAGGCTTCACAAGAACAAAATCACCATTAAGATGAAAAGCATATTTTTCGCTACAGCTGTTTTACTGTCTGGAATTGCAGGAGCACAACAGTCAGAAAAGATATTGATCACCAATGGATTTCTTCACATCGGAAATGGAGAAACACTGGAAAGCGCGTGTATCGGTATCGAAAATGGACAAATTGAACTCGTTCGAAACTCATTGGCATATCGCTATGACCCCAATTATTACGACACAATTATTGACGTTAAGGGGGCGCATATTTATCCTGGATTCGTAGCGCCAAACTCTACCTTGGGATTGACGGAAATAGACGCTGTTCGTGCGACGAGAGATTACGACGAAGTTGGTGCTTTTAACCCACACGTTCGTGCTCAAATTGCCTTCAATGCAGAATCAAAAGTGATCAGCACTGTTAGAACAAATGGCGTTTTATTGACGCAATCTACGCCTCAAGGAGGTTGGATTTCCGGAAGCTCTTCTGTGATGAAAATGGATGGTTGGAACTGGGAAGATGCAACTGTTGCTGCGGACGATGGTATTCATCTAAACTGGCCTTCTAGCCTGACGTCAAACGGATGGTGGGCAGAACCAGAGCCGAAAAAAGCAAACGAAAAATACCCTGAACAACTCGAGAAAATACGTGCATTTTTCACCAACGCAAAGGCCTATGCTAAGGAAGATACGCCTGAGGTTGTAGATGGAAGATGGGAAGCCATGCGCGGTTGTGTTTCTGGAAAAAAGAGACTTTACATTCATGCCAACGAATTACAACAGTTACAAGATGTTATTGACTTTGTAAAAGAATATGAAATCCCTTTCCCTGTGATTGTTGGAGGTTACGATTCTCATCTCATCACGAGAAAGTTATCCGATGCACATATTCCAGTGATGGTAGTGCGACCACATAGTCTACCTGAAAATGAGGAAGATGATGTCGATTTACCTTACAAACTTGCTGCACTTCTTCAAGAAGGGAATGTGAAATTTTGTATTCAGAACGAAGGCGATATGGAGGCAATGAACGCACGAAACATTCCTTTTCTAGCAGGAACGGCAATGGCTTACGGCTTAACCGAGGAACAAGCGATTCGTTCCATCTCACTTTCCGCGTGCCAAATCATGGGGATTGACAAGAACTACGGCAGCATCGAAAAAGGAAAATCAGCAACCCTATTTGTTTCTGAGGGAAATGCACTTGATATGCGAACAAACAATGTCATTGTGGCACTTATTGATGGTGAATTTGTGACTATGGAGAACCATCAAACGGAGCTTTATGAGAAATACAAAAAGAAATACGAAGAGTAGTATCTACTTCTTCTTACTCTTTTCGTTTCTCTCTTTTTTCTAGAAAAATCTTCAAACCATTCAAGGCAAAGGAATCAATTCTTCTTCACCACACGAATGGTTTGTTTTTGATCTCTAATTAAAAGATCCACAAAATAAACAGCAGGCTCTCCCTGAATTTCAATGGATAATTCCGATTCATTTTCGAATGAAGTTTGACTTACAATTTGTCCTAGAACCGTTCTAACGACCACTTCAACTTTCGCTACAGATTGTCCCAGTTCGATCGTAAGTTGTCCTGATGTTGGGTTTGGATAGTAGTTCAAAGTCAACCCTTTCAATTGGTCAAGACTATTCGTGCTAAATACCAAACAATCTGAGGTGTCAGCACAACCATTTTCAATGATAATTACCGCGTATTCACCATCTGACATAGGCGTATAGGATTGGTTGTTGGCTCCAGGAATAATTGTATTGTTGTTGCCACAATCGATCCATTGATACATCGCATTCATTGCCGAAGCATTCAAAACCAACCCGCTTTGAGTAATCCCATTATTAACGTTCGTAACTGTAATGACAATGGAATCTGAAATTAATGTACAATTACTGTTGACATTATAAGCAAGGTAAATCGTGTCGCCATCCGAAGCAGTTGGGTAATAGTAGCTCGAATTTGTACTTGTCATTTGAATAACTCCGTTCAAATAATAATCCACTGGTTGACCATTATTATCTGCAAAGACAATTACTGAATCAGAAACGCAGTAATCTGTGGCTGCTGTGATCGTTACATCATTGTCCCACACATAAATATGATCCACCAAAACCAAAGTGTCTGCACTCGATGTGTTTGTCGCGATCTGTTGAACGGTATATGCTCCAGGATTATTAAAACTGACTGTTGGCTCGAAAGAATTGGCGTTAGTACCTGAAAAGTACGTTACTGTATTCGGTGAAAAACTCCATTCATAGGTATCAGCATTGGTGGTTGTATTGTCAAATGTTATAATCTCAAATTCGCAAAGTTGCGTCTGTGGACTTGTGAAATCTACCACAGGAGATAGTTGAATATTGATATCGTCCAGCGCTAAATCAGAAAAATAATTACCTCCCGTAGAACCACGAAGCACTACAACCAATTGCGTGTTGGAGAACTGGCTTAAATCGACAGATTGATAGATCCATTGATCTCCTTGATCACCCACTACAGGTGTCATTATATTTTCGTAAAGTATTCCGTCGGCAATGGCATCCACATGTAATTCGCCAATTCCAGAACCATAAGCATGATACCAAAAAGACATTGCTGCTTGATTGACACCTGTCATATCGATACATGGAGAATACAAACGCGCCGTGCTGTTAACACAAGGCCCTGATCCTTCGAGATAGATGTACTTTCCTGAACCCGAGGTATGGTCATTAGTAGGGCCTGTGTTTACCGACCCTGTAGCATTTTCATATGTTCGCCAATCGATATCGTCTCCCGAACCATTAGGAACATTGTACCAGCCGTTTTGCAAAGCACAATTCACCAATTCACAATCCCAAGCAGTACTGCAATTTGTAAAGCTATCGAAGTTTTCAGAGATTGGCAAGACTGCACTTGAACTAGGATATACTTCAAACGTTGTTGAAAGTGTGTCATTGGAGAAAACAAGGTCTCCAGGGTAAGCTGTCCAAACATTGAGGATGTTGGTGCCAATGATGAAGTTAGGTGATGTTGAAAAGGTAAAAATCTGATCTGATCCTGAAGGCATCACCGAAAAAATGGTGTCCAGTGCTGGTATCCCTCCATTCAAACTGTAGACTACAGGAATAGAATCCACTGAATTTACACCCCAATTTTGGACGTGTAATACAATCTCACTGTTTGTACCAGCCATACAAGACGGCAAAACATTCACGCCTGGGCTGATAATTGCCACAGAACCTAGGTTGTAATAATCGCAGTTTACATCAGAAGGCACTCTTTCCAATGCGATCACGCGTCTACTCGTTACACCATTTACGAATGCCGCTATAGAAATGTATTCCGACTCCGTGATCGAAAGTCCATTTAAGATGATAGTATTGGTAGTCGTAAAGGCAACAGAGTCCATGTAATCTCCTACAACTCGATAGACTACATAACCATCTGCATTCGGAAAAGCATCCCATTTGAATAGCGAAGAATCTGCGCACGTCCAAATATGTTCCAAACCAGTCGGTTGACCCAGTATGCTAAATGTGGTATCGCTAATACCTAGGGTTGCTCCACGTTCCACTTTTACTCTCGCCTGATTGGTTATAACGGAAGGTACCGTCCAATCGAAATAGCGGCTATCTGGGCTCAATCCAGACGCAATTGGATTCCAAGAACTTCCATTGTCTAACGAATATGATAAATTAAAATTCAAATTGCTATCACAAGCGTCCCAGCGAATTCTCTCAATTTCATTAGGAACAAACTTCTCTCCTCCATGTGGATGTGTTAGAACAATATCATCCATTACAAACTCGTACGTAACAAAATACTCTTGTGGGCCTTGGGGAATCATCGTTCCAGAAACCATCAAGAAATAAGTTCCTGCTGAAGGATCATTAATCGTTACTTGTTCCACATTATTCAATGAATCTGTTGCTCGAACAGCTGGATTATCAAGCGTAGCGACGTCAAATGCTGGATTGAGTACCCAAGGCTGATAGTTAGAACCAGTTGGATCCTGCAAAACAATATCAATATCATTCACAATAGATCGTGTCGTGATTCCTGGAGTTGCCTCCCAATCTACCCAATATACGAGTACTTTCAACTTACGAACATTGGCAGGCACTGAAATGGAATGCATGTTATTGATTCCTTGCGCTACCGAGGAAGATAAAAATTGATTTTGACGGATCACCTCATAGCCTCTGCGCGCATTCACGCTTCCAAATCCCGTTTTAAAGTCCGGCCCTGGATTCAGCATGTCATCAGCTGTATTCATAATAATGGCCTTTAGCAGTCCTGAATTTGGTAGGAGGCCACCATTGTGAAAGCGATACGCTTGATTTAATTGCCCGTAAACGCCCGCTAGATTTGGAGATGCATGTGAAGTACCGCCGCCACCAGGAGCAATAATATTGGGAAGGATTCGGCCATCTTTTGCTGGTCCGCGACTACTAAACCCCGTGAGCGCTCCGTCATTTCCAGAAGAACCAACAACGAAAATATTTTTAGCCATTTTCGGCATTCCGGTAATATTTCCCCAGCTCGCTGCACCAGCATAACAATTCGATCCTCCAGCATTCCCTGCCGAATGTGTGATCATAAACGTAGGGTTTGTTCGAACAAGGTTGTCGTAACTTTCCGAAGAAGAGTTGTACGTTTCTGTTCCCGAAGGACATCCCCAGCCAACCGAACGATTAATGATCGTTACGTCATTTGCGGCGGCGGTTGCAAAATCAAATCCACCAGAATGGACCTCTGCACCAAAAGCTGTCCCTCTTTCTTTCGGATTGATGTTTCCAGCTCCTCCCATTCTCAGGGCAACGCCTGTTTTATGCCCACTAATGGAGGTTCCGACTTCGTTGTTTCGATCCAAACGATTTCTGAAGTTCGGGTTTTGAAGGGAATCAATGTTTCCACCTTCCTCCACGGCAATGATGACGCCAGAACCATCGAAATAATAGTTTTTACCCGGATTGTCCGAGATGTATGTACTTATAATTCGTTCCGCTTCATCGAGAATGCCTTCGTTTTCTATTGGTGGACTTGCGAATTCTATGAACTGAACACGCGGTTGTCGACTTAAATTGATCAAATCATCCCAAGATGCTTCCATTTCTACCCAACTATTTTGAATATTCACCTCTTGAATGGATACATTGTAATCATTTAAAATCGCCAACAAATCAAAGTTGGTTTGCTCCTTCCAGAACAAAATTTTGGCTTTTACATTCTCTTTCGTTCCCGCATAATCTGGAATAATACCCGAGCTGAGTTCCGAACTCATTTTCCATAAACTTGAGACTTTGGCAATGTTTCGGATGTTTAAGTTCGCCAACATGGAGGCTTGGATGGAGGTGTCTAGTTTCGCTATCCAGGCATAATTAGGAATGTAACTAATCAATTCTATTCCTTGATTTGAAATCGCGGCTTTATCAGTGTTGGTTGGAATAGTATTGAATTGAATCAGACTATAAACCCTTCCCTCGACGAATGCTTGCTGATCCGTTTTTAACCGTATCCAATTCGTTTGCAAATCATTTTGAAACTGAAAAGGACCATCAGATAAGTGAATGAGATAGTTTCTAGCCGATTCTTGAGCCCGCAAAGGAGCACAAGCTAACATTAGAATACTGGAGAGAAAGAGGAGTTTTAACATGCAAGCAAGATACGATTTATGTAAAACGCAAGCTTTCGAAAACGCGCGCTAAAAATCGCAATTCTTGGAATCGAAAAAGTTGTTTTATCGTCTTTTCTGCTGTTTGAAGTCTCTAATAATCAGCCGTGAACCGCGATCGTATTTAATATAACGCCAACTCCAATTCACGAAAACCACAAGACGATTACGAAAGTCTACAAGAAGCATTAAATGTACAAACATCCATGTGAGCCATGCGATGTATCCTGAAAATTGAAAATGTTTAAGATCGACAACAGCCTTATTTCTTCCAATCGTTGCCATCGTCCCACGGTCCTTATATTTGAATGGCGTTTCCTTTCTCCCCATCGCCTTTCGGTTAAAATTCCGTGCCAACCATTGTCCTTGTTGCCCTGCTACGGAAGCCAGCATCGCGTGACCTTTCGGATCGTTCGTCGTTCTCATTTCTGCAATTTTAATCGCTTTGACACCTGCGGTCCAAATAACTGCGCTTGATTCGAGGGATTCTTTATCCGTGATGAGCGTTTGACCATCATAGCTTTGAACCCTTGTCCCCAACCAAATATTGACACGTACACTCTTCAAGAATTTGTATGATTTCTCTGAGGCGTTCTTGCTCATCGCACTCAATAGGCTTGGTGAACCTTCGATAAGATTTATTTCCATGCGACGTACATCCAAATCTGGATAATCTTTAGGAAGTACATGTTCTTTCAATTCAGCTAAAGCTCCAGCTAATTCCACTCCCGTGGCTCCTCCACCTATAATGACAAAATTCATCAATCGGTTTTGTTCTTCGATACTGTTTGAATTCAGTGCCTCTTCAAAATTTTGGAGGATCATACTTCTCAAATCAAGCGATTCCAAAAGTGATTTCATCGGAACAGTATACTTCTCAAAGTCTTCATTCCCGAAGAAATTATTCGTCGCTCCCATTCCAATGACCAGATGATCGTACGAAACCTCACCAATTTTATCCGTAACAACCACCTTTTTTTCAGTGTTTACGCTGATAACCTCTGTTTTTCTAAAATGAAACCGTTTCTTTCCCTTGAAGATTTTTCGAATTGGATACGTAATCGAATCTGGCTCTAATCCAGAAGTTGCCACCTGGTACATTAGCGGTTGAAACGTGTGATAATTGTTCTTGTCTAATAGGACAATTTGATACTTTTTTGAATTGATCGTCTGGATAAATTTGAGTCCGGCAAAACCGCATCCAATCACGACAATTCTGGGTAAATCTACACGTGGGATATTCATACATTAAAGGTTTACATTCTCTCGAAAGATCACAAACATTTGAACCGTTAATATTACTTGAGGTTGACGAATCAAAATTGTTTCCTTTTTAGCTTGATTAGTTGCCAGAAAATTTCCGAATTCGTCATGATCTTATTATATTTGGAATGAATCTAAATAATAAATATATCATGGCATTTGAATTACCAAAATTACCTTATGCATACGATGCATTGGAACCACATATTGACGCTAGAACGATGGAAATTCACCATTCGAAGCATCACAATGGATACACAACAAACTTAAACAACGCGATTGCAGGAACTGATCTTGAAGGAAAATCAATCGAACATATTTTAGCGAACTGCGCAGACAACGCAGCTGTCCGAAACAACGGAGGTGGGTTTTACAACCACGGCTTGTTTTGGGAAGTAATGTCGCCAAACGGTGGAGGAACGCCTTCAGGAGCATTGAATGACGCGATTAATTCAGCATTTGGATCATTTGAGGCATTCAAAGAAAGCTTTTCAAAAGCAGCGGCAACTCGATTTGGTTCGGGCTGGGCTTGGCTTTGTGTTAAAGACGGAAAACTAGAAGTTTGTTCGACTGCGAATCAAGACAACCCGCTTATGGGACTGGGCTGTGAAGGAACGCCAATTTTAGGATTAGATGTTTGGGAACATGCATACTACTTGAACTATCAAAACAGAAGACCGGATTATATCAACGCATTTTTCAGCGTTATTAACTGGGATAAAGTTTCTGCAAACTTTGAGGCTGCGAAGTAAAAGCAATCTAATTAGATGAAATGGAAAGTGTCTTCTTTGGGAGGCACTTTTTTTGCGGCATACTTTTTGACTGGTTGATTGTGTAATCGTAACCGAATTTTAAAGATTCAGTTATAGAAAAAAAGACCCATGCAAAGCCTCGTAACGAATAGAACTCTATTGATTTTTACAGTTTGTCTGTTTGCGGCAGTTATTGCCGTATTTACTTTTGGATAAATAGTATTCCGTGGACTACACCACTTCGGGCATGTTCACAGCAATTACACTTTTCACTTCAGGAACAGCTTTTTTCACTTGCTCTTCCAAACCTGCTTTTAGTGTCATCATAGACATCGAACAATCGCTACATGCTCCGAGTAAACGGACAACAACTGTCGCATCATCTCTGACCTCAACAAGTTCCATATCACCTCCATCTGCATTTAAAAAAGGACGCAATTGCTCAAGAGCAACTTGAACCTGTTCTGCGATAAGTGTTTTGTTTAGTGCCATAATCTAAGACTTTAGCGCATCTACGTGCTTCACAAAGGTACGAACTAATTCGTCAAAAGCCTCTGAAATTGGCGTGTTTTCCTGAAATACTGCTGGTCTGCCAACATCCCCTGCTTCACGAACACCTTGAACCAGTGGAAGCTGCCCGAGGAAAGGAACTCCCATACCATGCGCAAGGTTTTTTGCTCCATCTCTACCGAAAATATAATATTTATTGTCTGGCAATTCAGCAGGTGTAAACCAAGCCATGTTCTCCACAATACCGATCACTGGAACGTTTATTGATTCCAATCGGAACATGTTTACTCCTTTTCTAGCATCAGCCAAAGCTACCTCTTGCGGTGTACTAACCACTACGGCTCCATCCAATGGCACATTTTGTACTAAAGAAAGGTGAATATCACCTGTTCCAGGAGGTAAATCGATCAACAAATAATCCAAGGCACCCCAATATGCATCTGTGAACATTTGAGTCAACGCTTTCGAGGCCATAGGGCCACGCCAAACAACAGCGTTGTCTTGTTCTGTAAAAAAGCCTATGGATAGAATCTTAATCCCGTAGCTAATCACTGGGTTGATTTTCGGTGTACCATCGATATCAAGCATGGTTGGACGTTGATCTACCACATCAAACATGGTTGGCATGGAAGGACCATAAATATCTGCATCAACAATCCCTACACGGTATCCAGCTTTTGCAAGACCACCTGCTAGGTTCGCTGTTACCGTTGACTTCCCAACACCTCCTTTGCCTGAAGCCACTGCGATTACGTGCTTCACCTCGGGTAAAATTTTGCGTTGCACTTGCTCTGCGCGCGCTTCTGAATCTAAAGCAGCAACTTCACAAGTAACTTGTAATTCTTTCCCGAACTTATTCTTAAGATTAAACTCTACGGCTTCTTGCATTCTTCTACGAGCGTGCAAAGCTGGATTCGAAACCAAAACTCTCAAAGAAATGGCGCCTTCTTCAATCTTCAGGTTTTCAATTAAGTTTGCGGATACGATATCTTTTTTAAGATCAGGTTCCATGACGTTACCCAATACTTCCAATACATTTTCTCGAAGTAATTCCATTGATGTTGCGATTTATTTCGCGCTTTTCGGCTTGAATGACTTAATAGACTTTGCCATTAACTCAATGATGATTTTCTCGTATCCTTCCTCTCTTGATTCCAGAACATACGTAATCCCATCAATTGTTTTTTGTCCGAAGACATGGTAAGATTTGTGTTCAACACCTACGGATGAAGCTGCCCTATCTGTACCTTTAACGATCAATTCGCGTTGATATAAAATCATATCAGGCTCATCGATTAAGTATTTTACTTTGAAAAATTTCTTGCGTGATAATTCGCGTTTTTCCTCTTTGACATTGTCGCGAATATTGGCCATGTCTTCAATGTGAAGCGTAAAGTTTCGACCTACATCTACTTGCCAAATATGCTCTTCTGGATGAATGATTTCTGGTCTGGTTGATGCTCCAATGTTTGCTGTTTCATCTGGCAATTGAATGTATGCGTTAATTCCATATTTCGAAAAGTCGACCATTTGGAATTCGTAGTAGTCGTCATCGATTGAAATCGTATCCTCTTTCTCCGATTCTTTATCATCGTCGGAACAAGAAGTATTCGTTAGTCCAACACCAACAAATAAAAGCAACACAAACAATTTAAACGCGACAGATTTCAACATATTTAGGAAATTAAAACCATTCTAAAAAAACACTTGTGCAAATATACAAAATCGATTCGAGTGATGGTGAAATTACATTATCAAGACACCAGTTTCACCGACAACTGGAATCTTTTGCATGTTTTCCTTAGAAATTGTTTCCGGGAGGAAAACAAATTTTTTGTCGTACATCACATCATTGACCCAAAAACTGACCCAATATTCATTCGCCAAACCAAACACATCTTCCATAATCGGTTCAATTTTAGCAGCTTCGTTAGGCAAAAGAATTTCTAAGCAATGGCGAAGCATCGAAGTTTGCACCTTCTCACCAGTATTGGCATTTACACCGTAACCTTTACTTGTGATAATAATGCCTTCCATGATATCTTCTCGAAGGTTCAACAGATAAACATTGTAGATTTTCTCGTTGTTTTCTCCAAGTTGTTGAATCACGGCAACACCTACTTTTTCGACCTTTGGGCCCATTAATTCTTCGCGCATTTAAATTATTTTATGAATGTGCTAATTTTCATTCCAGATTTCGGCACAAAATTACGAACATCCTTGAATTGAACGAACTCTTGAGGCTTGAAGTTTCGCACGAATGAAAAAGCACTTTTATGATTCTATTCGAACTCTTCCGCTTCTTTAGCAAGAATTTTTCCGAGGGTGATGTATTGGAAGACTCCTAAGCAGTGACCTACCTCGTATTTAACTGATTCCACGTATTGTTGATCGTTTTTTAAATGCTTGGGAATTTCAAAATCTGGCTTTCGCTTCATCCCCAATCGTATAATAACGAGGTTTCTATCTGGAATAGTGATAATGTATTGTCCTAAGATTCCGCGACAATACACGACTTCATCTGCATTTCCGCGATAGGTCCACACATGATATCCATACGCGTAATTCTGAAAACCATCTTCCGTTACTAAGTCGTTTTGCTTCACCATTTGCGTGTAAAACCAGCGCGGAATAATTTGCTCTCCGTTGTACTTACCTCTATGCACCAAAAGCTTTCCAATTTTGGCAAAATCTCCAGCTTGAGCATAAAGGCAGCAGAAGGATTTTTCTTGTCCACCCTTTCTATCCATGCTCCAATATGCGTCGGAATTCATGCCTAGTTTTTTCCACAGTTTTTCAGAAGCGTATTTACTCACCGTTTTTCCTGTCGCTTTCTCAAGAATCATCGAAAGAAGTATGGAATTACTCCCTTGATATTTAAATACCTTACCTGGTTCTGAAACAACCTTTTGTCGCAGTACCAAATTATCGAGGTCTGTGCCATAATACGATTCAGCATTATCAGAAAAAGGATTGATCCCACTTTCCGTCCAGCTCAGCCCAGAAGCCATTTCCAAAAGGTGTCGAATTGTAATTTTATTTCGTGACCCGCTTTTATACTCAGGAATGTATTTGTAAACAGGATCATCAATACTCCCGATCTTACCTTCATCAATGGCGATTCCCACTAAGATAGCGACCACCGTTTTCGCGATAGAAAATGAATTCGAAAGAGTTGTTGCACTGTGATCTCCCCAATACTCTTCGTAGACAAGCGTATCGTTTTGAATCACCAAAAGTGCTCTTGTATCCAGGTCTTCGATGTATTTTCGATAATCATCTGGAATTTTTTGTTTGTTGTAATTGGGATGTTTTGGAAATTCAAAAGCTTCGCCTGACTTTGCCACTTTGACCGTGTGAAAAGTTTCCAAATCATAGATTGTTGGACCTGTGCGACCCTTTATGTATGTATTCGCGATGCCGTTGTAAATGTAAAACCGTCCCGTTAGAATGATGACAGCATTTACGACAATGAGAATACCAACGACAAATAATACTATCACCCGAGTTATTTTTTTCAAAAATTTCATTCACTCACGTAGGTAAATCCGAACTGTTCTGCTAGTTTCCGTTTCAAAACTTGGGAGACTTCATTAAGATCGACGGGCTTCCCCAATTCATGTTCCATTGAAGTTACTGCTTTATCATCAATACCACAAGGAATAATATGTGAGAAATAGGTAAGGTCCGAATTAACATTAAAACCAATACCATGCATTGTTACCCATCGAGAGCTTTTAACACCCATTGCGCAAATTTTTCGTGCTTGATCTGTATCTCCATCAATCCAAACACCAGTGAGGCCATCTACACGACCACTTTTAATACCATATTCTGAAAGCGTGTTAATGACTGCTTCTTCGAGAAATCGCAAATATTTATGAATGTCAGAGAAAAAGTAATCCAAGTCGAAGATTGGATAGACCACCAATTGTCCTGGTCCGTGATACGTTATATCACCACCACGATTGATCTCATAATAGCGTGCTTCTTTCTCTTGAAGCCCTTGATCGTCAAGAAGTAGATGGTCCTTTTTTCCGCTTTTACCTAGGGTATACACGTGCGGATGCTGACAAAATAAAAGGTAATTCTTTGTTGCCTCCTCAGATTCACCCTTGCGGACCTGAATTTTGAGATCCACGGTTGATTTAAACAGGTTCTCCTGATAATTCCAGGCTTCTTTGTAATCGATCAGCCCCAGGTTTTCATAATGAACCTCTGGACTCATTAAAATTTAGAAAGCTCTGACTTTAAATAATCAATAACGGCAATATCAATCGTATCTACATCGTCAATCGCTGCGAGATAGAAAGAAGCCCAATCAACGATATTGATCAAATAAATGGACTGTTCGATCACAGATTCTCCTTTCGAGTGCAAATCAAAAATGGCTACTTTCTCAGAGATTTTCGCTCGAGTAATTTCAATTCGCTTGTCATTTCTTGGATGATTTCCTTTGGTCATAAAGAAAACAGGAGCAAATCGCTCATCTCCACCTCCCCAACCAACAAGCTCGTTATGATTCATTTCTGGAATGGCATGATGCCAGCCTAAAAACTTACTGTTTTCATTAAATTGTTGGCGTGCACGAACTAAAACAGGCTCATAAGCTGTTGTTCCATACATAATCCCTACTTTCTTGTGCAGAAAATTGGCCAACTCTTTCGCTTTTGCGTGAATTGCATCTCGATCTGAATCGATTAGATTTCTTGCAGCTTCCATTTCTAGAAGTCGATCTGAAGAAGCCATGCCAATCGCTGCAAAAATATGAAGTAATTGCACCAAGGAATAAGCCAATGCCGTTCTAGGTGGATTTCCACCTGGAACTACTATGTAATCAAAGTTATTCGACTTACAAAAAGATTCCATTGTTCCTCCAGAAGTGATCCCTATAATCGTTGCGCCTTTTTCATGTGCGGATTCCACAGCAGTCAACGTTTCTTCTGTATTCCCTGAATAAGACGATCCAATTACCAGTGTCTTCTTATTAACAAAATTGGGAATCGTATAATCTTTTGCCACCGAAACAGGAACTTTCAACTCACTGGACAACCAAGACTGAATCATGCTTCCACCAATCCCAGATCCGCCCATTCCACAAATCAACACATTTTCGATTTGTGAATAATCACCATTCAAATTCGCATTTTTAGCGATCTCTATGGCCTCCGTAATATTTGAAGGAAAAGCTTCAATGAGTTGTTTCATGTCCATGATTCTAATTTTATTTTGGTTTACTGTTTTTATTCGATTTTGTTACAATTTTACGATCTTATAGTTTGCATAGTTGGGTTGGAATCCCATCTTTTTCAAAACACGCTTCAACTTTTCTTTAAATCCGGGGTTAATTTTCGAGCTATCATACTGAAATCTCCAATTCAACCTTTCCACTCGCTCCTTCATCACTTTAGGATGTGTGTCTTTAAATGGCTCCAAAACACGGAGGTGTTTTTCGTAATCGTATTGTTCGGTTTTCTCAATGTTTTCGTCCATCCAAGAATCATCGTGCCAATACCGATTGAAGTTTTCCTGCTTCTTTTGCATCGCATCCGGTTTTTTCACCCAACCATAGTGGAAAATATAGGCATCGATTGGAATGACATTTAACTTTTGGTTGTCATTCTTACGGAAGCCTTGAGCATCTTTGTAAGAGTATATTCCTGCATTGCGTTTGACCACTCTGATTTCATTTGCGTACCAACTAGAAGATGCACCAACGTAATCATACGACCCATAAAAATGTTTGTAACCGAAAAGTAGTCCATCTACTGCGGGAACATTCTTGTATCGGATCATTGCGTCCCGAATTGTTTCGAGATATTTTTCGTGCACGACTTCATCTCCTTGAATGTAAAAAGCCCAATCGACGTCTGTCTCAATCGCTGCGAATGCCTTGTCTGTCTCCAGTGCAAGTACCCGTCCGCCTTCTCTTAAAGATTCGTCCCATTCCGTTTCAATAATTCGAACCTTTCCTGGGGCGATGGATTGAATGAGTTGAAGTGTATCATCTTCAGACTTTCCTACAGCAACGAGTACATAATCACAAATAGGGAGAATGGAACGAATTGCTTCTACGATTGGGTAATCATAGATGATAGCGTTTTTGACAAATGTGAACCCTGCGACCTTCATATTTTATAGGGTTTCAAAGTTAGTAAACATTCCTAGCCCAGTTATTTTTGAAGGAAAGAATTTACCTAACAAATGATAAAATGAAGAGCAGTTTCGTAACTTTGCCAAAAATATTTAGATGAAGGCCAAAAAAGCGAGTGAAACGCTATCGATCACAACAAAAGTTGTTCTCCCAAACGACACCAATACACTAGGAAACCTTTTTGGAGGTGAACTGCTTGCATGGATGGATGTTATCGCGAGTGTTGCTGCTCATCGTCACTGCAAACGTGTAGTTGTTACGGCTTCTGTGAACAATGTCTCTTTCCAACAACCGATTGCACATTCTTCCATTGTGACTTTGGAGGCTAAGGTTTCCCGCGCATTTACCTCTTCTATGGAAGTATTTGTCGATGTTTATGTGGAAGATCCAGTTACAGGAAAACGCGACAAAAGTAATGAGGCAATATACACGTTCGTGGCTGTAGATCAGAATGGCGGTCCGATTCAAGTCCCAAAATTGATTCCCGAAACAAAAGAGGAAATTGAAAGATACGACGGTGCGCTGCGCAGAAAACAGTTAAGTCTTATCCTCGCGGGAAAGATGAAACCAAGCAAAGCCACAGAATTGAAAAAGTTATTTTTAGGCGAATAGTTTAAATAGACTGGCTTATTCGTTGGAGATCTTGTTCCATCATGCACTTAAAATGACCTTTTGGGCATTTCTCATGACCGATTTTTGAGCAAGGTCTGCACGAAAGCCCTTTCACTTCATGAACACTAAATAAGGACGTATCATTGGGAACATACGGCGTCATTCCAAAAGCAGGAACCGTATTGCCCCAAATAGTGGACATTTTTACTCCCAAACAACTTGCGATGTGCATCATTCCCGTATCGTGTGTTATCAAGTGTGCGCTTTGTTTCACTATACTGGCAGACTGCTGAAGATTTAGATTTCCGCAAGTATCAATTATTTTTTTGGATAACAACCTCAAAATCTCTTCAGAAGCGACTATATCCGTTGGGCCACCCACCAAAACGATAGGCTGGGAAATCAACTCTATTAATGCCACTAATTTTTCAACGGGCAAGCGCTTCGTTGCATGTTGAGCACCAATTGCAATAGTTACATATTTGAAAGGTTGTAAACCATAAACTCTCGGATCAATCTCATTGGAAGCATCAATGTAAAAATCACCAGGTTTTCCATCCGGTTTCACTCCAAGATGAGCCACTGTTTCGAAATAGCGATCTACAACATGGAGTTCAGGCATTGTATCTTTCTTGAAGTTGACAAGTAGTAGTTTTTGTAGCGTCAACTTTCTGAAGTTTTTATTGGGCCTGCGAAGTTTCCATTTCAATCCTTTCGTTCTAACATTGTTGTGCAGGTCGATCACCCAGTCGTAATTTTCCACTTTTAGATCAGCAAGAACTTCGTTAATCGACTTATTTATGGAAAATACTTTGTTTATATGATCATTTGACGCAACAATCGACTGAAAGGCATTCTTCGTGAGGAAATGGATCTCAGCATCTTGCAATTGTAATTTCAGACATCGCACCACAGAGCTGGTTAAAACGATATCACCGATAGAACTGAAACGAACAATTAAAATCTTCACGAGACAAAAATAGCTATAATGCGCTTTGGAGCCAGATTCATTCGTAACTTAGGTTACTAAGGAAAATAAAATCCACTTGTAAATTTGCGGTATGGCTTCATTTAAAGAAATAATAGATTCGGAAACTCCAACGCTTATTGACTTTCACGCGACTTGGTGTGGCCCTTGCAAGGCGATGGCTCCCGTGCTTGATCAATTGAAAAATGAAATGGGTTCTAACGTACGAATTTTAAAAATCGACGTCGACAAAAACCCAGAAATCGCGCAGAAATATCAAGTTCGAGGTGTTCCAACATTTATATTGTACAAAGGCTCTGAATTGCGCTGGCGTCAGAGCGGTGGAATGGATTTGCAGACATTAAAGTCTAAAATCAAGCCTTTTCTTTAAGAAATTCTGTACTCTTAACATGCTGTAACACCCTGTTATCATTGCAATTCAGCGTATTGTCCTGTTTAATATCCTTTTATTCCGTAGTAAATTTGTGAGATAAGTAAGAAAAATCTACTTTTGACCCCTCAAATTACTTTAAGAATAATTATGGAACAAAATCTAATTTATATCCTGCCTGCCTTTGGGGTGATCGGTTTGCTTTACATGCTTTTCCTTTCATCATGGGTTAAGAAACAATCCGCTGGTAGTGATAAGATGAAGAAATTGGCGGGGTACATCGCCGATGGTGCTTTGGCCTTCTTGAAAGCGGAGTACAGAATGCTCGCAATATTCGTTTTAATCGCTGGTGGTGCTCTAGCAACATTGTCTGCTTTGGAATTAATACCAGCAGGGATGTTTATAGTAGTATCGTTTGTCATTGGAGCGGTATTCTCGGCAGTAGCTGGAAATATCGGAATGCGTATCGCTACTAAAGCAAACGTTAGAACGGCAGAAGCTGCGAAAACAAGTTTACCAAACGCAATGAAAATTGCTTTCCGTGGAGGAACCGTAATGGGACTTGGAGTTGCTGGATTGGCTGTATTCGGACTGTCTACTATTTTCATCTTTCTTTTGCTTGATGCTGGGGGAATTGGAAAGATTGACGGAGAAGGAATGAGTGTTGTTCTTGAAACATTAGCTGGATTCTCTTTAGGAGCTGAGTGTATCGCATTATTCGCAAGAGTTGGTGGTGGAATTTACACAAAAGCAGCTGACGTTGGTGCTGACCTAGTTGGTAAAGTTGAAGCAGGAATTCCAGAAGATGATCCACGAAATCCAGCAACAATTGCTGATAACGTAGGGGATAACGTAGGTGACGTTGCAGGTATGGGAGCTGATTTGTTCGGTTCGTATGTTGCAACAATGCTAGCTGCAATGGTTCTTGGTAACTATTTGATCATTAATGATACGACTGCCGTTTACGAAAAGTTCAACGGAATGGGACCTATCCTCATGCCAGTATTGATCGCTGGAGTTGGATTGATCTTCTCTATTATCGGAACATGGGTCATTCGTATTAAAAACAACAATGCAAAAGAAAAGCAAGTACAAGGTGCATTTAACTTAGGAAACTGGGGGTCACTTGTACTTACAGCTGTTGCTTCTTTCTTTATTATTCAATGGATGCTTCCAGCGAAAATGGAAATGGAATTCTTTGGTGAAGGGACGAAAATCATCGGATATAACAGAGTATTTTACGCTGTATTAATTGGATTGACTGTAGGTGGATTGATTTCAATGTTGACTGAGTATTATACAGCAATGGGGAAACGTCCTGTAATGGGAATCATCAAAAACTCATCTACAGGTGCTGCAACGAACATTATTTCTGGATTGTCTCTAGGTATGATGTCTACAGCTGCTCCGATTCTTCTTTTCGCTGGTGCGATTTGGGGAGCGTATGCATGTGCTGGATTCTACGGAGTTTCTATCGCTGCTTCTGCAATGATGGCAACAACTGCTCTTCAATTGGCTATTGACGCTTTCGGACCGATTGCTGATAATGCTGGGGGAATTGCTGAAATGTCAGAATTAGACCCTGAAGTACGTGAGCGAACAGATATCTTAGATGCTGTTGGAAATACAACTGCTGCGGTTGGTAAAGGATTCGCAATTGCTTCTGCTGCATTGACGGCTTTAGCGTTATTTGCGGCTTACGTTACTTTCACTGGTATCGATGGAATTAACATCTTCAAAGCAGACGTATTGGCTGCCTTGTTTATTGGTGGTATGATTCCAGTTGTTTTCTCTGCAATGGCAATGAGCTCTGTAGGTAAGGCAGCAATGGCGATGGTAAAAGAAGTACGTCGTCAGTTCAAAGAAATCCCTGGAATTATGGAAGGGGAAGCAGAGCCAGAATACGAAAAATGTGTTGACATCTCTACGAAAGCGGCATTGAAAGAAATGATGCTTCCTGGAATCATCACGATTGTTACGCCTATATTAGTTGGATTCTTCATGGGAGCTGAGGCTCTTGGATCGTACATGGCTGGTGTAACAGTTTCTGGTGTTCTTTGGGCAATCTTCCAAAACAACGCCGGAGGAGCTTGGGACAACGCTAAGAAATCTTTCGAGGCTGGAGTTATGATTGATGGTGAAATGACGTACAAAGGTTCTGAAGCGCATAAAGCGGCAGTAACTGGAGATACTGTTGGTGATCCTTTCAAAGATACTTCGGGTCCATCTATGAACATCTTGATCAAATTGACATGTTTGGTAGGTTTGGTAATTGCACCAATCTTAGGAAACGGTCATTCTGGTGGTGAAAATGGAGCACATGGATCTAAAAAAGAGTGCAAAGCTGATTGTAAAAAAGCTTGTGACAAAAAATCATGCAAAGGCGAGTGGAAAGAAGGAAAAAGCTGTTGTGCTAAAAAATCTTCTTGTAAAAAAGCTTGTTCTCATGAAGGAGCTTGCACTGCAGAATGCAAATCAGATGCAACATCATGCGAAAGCAAATGTTCTTCAATGAAATGTGGAGAGGGTAAATGCGAAAGCGGTGATCACAAATGCGAAGAAGGCAAATGTGAAGCTGGAAAATGTGAAAGTGGAAAGTCAGAATAAGTAACTGACTACAATCTATACTGAACGCCCTGATGATCGTGATTTTATTCGATTTCAGGGCGTTTTTTTGTGCCTTAAAGATCTCTTAGTTGCGATGGTGAATGTTGATTGTAAAGATAAGATCAAGAACCGCCTTTTGCGAATTCATTCAAGTGCATCGAATTCATTCTCATTTTCTGTTTCTTTGAAAAAAAAATCGGCACCTGTTTCCAGATGCCGATTGCTCTAATAATAGATGCATTTATACTTGAAATGAGCAATGCGTTCTGTTTTCGTTCGTGTTCCCACTGTACAATTCAACAGATAAATTCCATTGGACAATGATGAAGCATCTAACGTGAACGTGTTCCCAGATTGAGTCGCTGGAGAAAGTTGAATCTCGCGTCCACTGTTATCTACCAAAGTAAATGTTGCAACTTCCGAATCCGATTCCATTCCCTCAACTGTTACTTTAATGACACCTAAATCAGGAGCTTTAACAATAGTGATTGGGTCTTCCAATTCATCTCCTGCAGTTTTAAATACAGGAACCGCTGGGTCACTTTTCTTCCAGAACATATCACCTGGATCACTGAAAATAATGCCTTCACAATAATTGGAATTATTGATGAGGTAATTTCCATCATATTCTGTACTCAAAGAAGTCGCAGAATTCATAAAATTAAATGCAAGTTGATTTACTTGAAGGTACGTTGTTGGGCCGTTAATATTCTGAGAAACCATAGATCCAGCAGGGTAAAACTCACCCATTAACACGTCTCTTGCACCAAGTACAGGTCCGATTGAAGACGAAACACATCCATTGGTATATCTCTGCCCCCATGCAATGTGAACTTGATCACGCTCGTATGCAACTACAGGCTTTGGCTCGAAAGTAGCACAGTTTGTCAATCCGACATTTACTTTCTGCGCTGTAAAGGCACCTGAACCGTTGAAGAACCATCCCCAAACAAGGTAATTTGATCCTCCTAAATCTTCCTGAGCCACTACTGTAAAGTCTTTGTGTGATCCAAAGCTGCTGTTTCGCTGTGACGCTACCCTTGGCAATTGTTTCATCGTAACGCTTGGTGGCATAAAATGTGAATTAACCAAAGTTGCGCTACCCGATTGCAAATCTGTATGAAGGTATGACTCCACCATAATACCATTGCTACGCTCGTAAGTAATAATTACTTCACTGTCCGTATCCAATAGGATGATATCAGGATTCGTTCCACCAGCGATAGGCACAACAGGTCCAGCCGTAAATGTTCCAATATTGAACGTACATGCATAAACCACACCACCGTCTTCCCATGTCAAAACACCGTTTCCAAGGCTGTTGATGTCCACATTCGGGTTGATTCCACTAGCTACGAAATTATTTGCGTTCAAATTGTAATTTACGAACGACGACAGGTAGTAGTCATCAACAAAAATGTTTCCTCCATCCTCATAAGCCACAACAACCGCATCGGCATTCCCGTAATACGCCACATCCGGATTGTGTCCCGCTTGATTGTCGACATCCAAAAGAATGCCCGTGTCATCTCTCCATTCAATGGTATAGTTGCTCAAACTTGGATCATCGTAAGCCATTGCTTGCCAATGATAAAATGGAGCAATAGCCAATCCTGTATTCACAACCGTTCCTGCAACCGGTGTTTCAGGCTGAGTGGAATTAATGATTTGGGATTGACCGCTTGCTGCGAACAAAAAGCACGCTGCGAATAGTATTCCTATTTTTTTCATGTTTCTAATTTTAAAGTGATTATTTCATTTGGTTCCGCCAACCTCTTTGCGCTTTGAGTTTGGCAGTCGCGTTTCTTTCAACCTGTAAAACGCTAGTTGCAGCATCGATGCAATTCCAACTATCTCAAATGTAGCATACGGATAGCGACTTTTCAAGAGTACAAATGCTGCTTTTATCAGCTACAAATACCTCATTTTCTGGTACGTAGTTCTACGATGTTTTTTTTAACACATTCGTCCATTCGGTGATGCGACTAGGGAGAATTATTGTGTAGATATACTCATTTGATAATTTACAATCTTCCAATTGCTAGAATTTCCATATTATGCGTTCTAGTGAATTTTGAATTTATAGCATATTCTAATCGGCTATTTTATACCCTTTTTCTTTGGAGTGGCATTGCAAAACCGATTCATTCGAGAACGTTTCGACATTTGTAGAAATGTCTCGTTCCTAACAAAATCCTATTTCCTCTGCTACTCCGTAACTTTTTGTTAGCCCAATTTGTTTTAGCCACTATGAAACGCTATTTCATATTTGGACTATTCCTTCTTTTGCTGAATGACCTTTGCGCTCAAAGCACTATTGGGAAGCCTCTTGACCTTCGATTGAAATGGATGAATCCTAGTTTTAATTCATTGTACGCACCAGAATCGTTTTCCATGGCCCGTACTTTTACTTCACATCTAAGTGTAAAACCGGAGATTTTTCTCAGCGCAAAACTCGGGAAACAACGGAAAAATGGCTTTTACCAAGGATTGAATTTTGCCTCGGATTCCAATGGTCAACAATCTCTTTATTACCGACTAAACTTCATGCAAAAAGATTGTCGTCCCCATTCGCGTGATTACCGCTCACTTGGTTTATCGTTTGAAATGAAGTCCATTTTAACCATGGAAGAAACCAGAATTTTCATTCCAGACCTTAATTTTGGCTACTCAAAACGAAAAGGGCGATCGACTTTTGGGTTGAGCACAACAAATCTATCCAATACCATTTTTCAAATCCCAAGTCGGTTTACGACACTAAACTTTCATTACGGTGTGCAAACCATATTAAATCGTAAACTTTCCTTGTTCGCTATGGGTTTAATGGGAGTCAACATCAATCATTTGTCAGCAAGGCTTGATGTTCAACTGAAAGGGAAATTGGATCGGTATAGTGCAGGCGTGTTCATTGAATCGGACAACGTCATTGGTGTAGAGTGCATGAAGACTTTCCGATGGAGCAAGAGCAATTATTCAAGGTCATTTGGATTCTGTGCAGGTTCCTCATTGGCATTCGATTATGCGAAAAAAACATTTCAAGGGACGGTTCTATTGATCATTCCATTTTTTAATTTTAATACTTTAGCGGGACATTAAAGCCTTCCGATTTCCAACATGAACAAATTTCTAACTTTCATCTTTCTCGTTCCGGTCTGCGCTTTCGCTCAGCAAGAAACGCCGATCAATCAATTTTGGAACAATTATGCGATGCTTAACCCTTCAATGACAGGCGCACTGAATAAACACACTGCCAGTGCAATGTATAGAAACCAATGGTCTGAATTGGATCCTCCCTTGCAAGGAATTTATGGTTTCTACAATACAAGGCTTGGTACACATCACGGGGTTGGTATCTCAGGAGAATCCCTCAGGATCAATTTCAGTCAGCGCTCCATGATCTCAGCACAATACAGTTATCAAATACAACTTAAAAAAAGGCGTCAATTTAACATCGGCATTGCTCCTACCTATGGCTCCTATGCAATTGACGGCGACTGGATCTCCCCCCAAGGTGTTGATGATCCAGCAATTCCTATTAACGGGAGAAATAATCATTTCTTGATTCATTCAGGACTTTCATTTACCTCTTCCTTTGCAGACTTTGGTCTTAGCGTTCGAAATATTCCTCTGATTTCAGATGCCGACAATGACTATAACTTTGCACCCCATTACTATGGTCACTTGACTTTGAAACTCGATATTGGCAGCAGATCTAATGCCAACAACGATTACAAGCTCTACCTTGACTTCCTTGGGGCTTCTGATGCTGTAATGTCTGTTTTTCAGGCAAATGCTCGACTTATTTTGTTCGAAAAATTGAATTTATTTGCGGGATACAGAACCTCAAACGGTTTATTAGTCGGCACAGGCTGGGAAATCAAGAAAAGGTGGCGCACGACTTACTCGATGCAAGTAACTAAAACAGACGCATTCGATTCAAGTTTACTCACTCACGAATTCTCTTTGTTATTCAAAATTGATCATGAATAACTTCATTTTAGTACATTGCTATAATGAAAGTAGTTGCGACTAACACAGGTGAGAAACGAACGGTATCGTGGGGATTCAAAAAAGTGACCACTGGAATTTTTAAATTTCCAACTTCCGAAGGAATTTTCTTAGGTATTGAAGATGTCGTAGGTGACTCTGTTGTGGATCGGAAATATCACGGGGGCATTGACAAAGCTTGTTACGCGTATTCTGCTGATCAATACTCGTTTTGGAATCCGCAATTCCCAGATTTAGAATGGGACCACGGCATGTTTGGAGAGAACTTAACCATAGAGGGGTTGAATGAAAAAGAACTGTACATTGGTGACACTTTTAAGGTGGGTGATGCAGTCATTCAGGTCTCTGAACCACGTCAACCTTGCTTCAAACTGAATGTGCGTTTCAATTCAAAACGAATGGTGAAAGCATTCACTAAACATGGATATTGTGGAAGTTACTTTCGTGTTCTTGAGCAGGGGAACATTAAACCAGGGGATACACTTGAATTGATTGAAGCCGGCGAGCCTAGAATCTCAGTTTTTGAAGTCTTTCAATTAATCTATTCCAAAGGCAACAAAGAATTACGCGAAATAGCGAAGACACATTCCAAGCTTGCCGAAACGACCAAAGCTGCTTTGTAACAACAAAAAACGACACCCGTTTCCAAATGTCGTTTTCCAAGATTCTAAATCCTTATTTTATTTAAAATGCGCGATGCGCTCTGTTTTTGTGCGATCTCCAACTGTACAATTAAGTAAGTAGATTCCGTTTGATAAAGAAGATGCGTCCAAAGTAAACACATTTCCTGATTGCGTAGCTGGTGAAAGTTCAATCTCACGTCCGATGTTATCAATTAGTGTGAATGTTGCGACTTCGGATTCAGACTCCATACCTTCCACAGTTACTTTAATATGACCGAAATCTGGTGCTTTCACGATGGTGATAGGATCTTCTAGTTCATCTCCTGAATTTTTGTAAGGCGCCCAAGGATTAAACATGTCTCGTCTTTTCCAGAATAAATCTCCCGGATCATTGAAAACAACTCCTTCACAAGAGTTCCCAAAATTAATCCCATAAAACGCGTCATACTCCGTATTCAAAGATGTTGCCGAATTTGTAAAGTCAAGATCGAATTGATTCACTTCCTGGAACATTCCTGGACCTGGAGTCGAAGAACCTCCTGAGAAATTGCCATTATGATCGTATTGAACCATCAAAACATCCAGCTCAAATGGATCTCAATTGGAGGGAAACCTGCGCAAGTATAATCTTGAGCCCATGCAACATGCACTTCATCACGATCATAAGCTACAACCGGTCTTGGATTGTCTGGTCCACAAAAATTTGCGCCCGCATTGACATTTTGTACATTAATCAACCCACCAGGAGCATTATAGAAATACGCGGAAACATCGTAAGCACCAGGAACACCATCCTGAGCAACGACTGTGTACAACTGTGGAGGACCAAACGCAATATGTCTGTTCGTTTGAACTCTTGGCCATTCGAAGCCGGCTATTGAAGGTGGTATTACAACAGAACCACTTGATGGGGACAAACCTCCAGCGCATAAATCTGCATATAAATACGTCTCCATAAAAAGTTGTCCGCCTTGTATATAAGTCGAAACAACATGGTCATCATCATCCATTAAAGCTACATCAGGCATTGTTCCACTGTTAACGTGAACAACTGGCCCAGGTGTGAATGGCCCGATGGTGAAACAACACATAAACACATCTCCTCCACATTCCCATGTGAGAACTCCATTTCCAGAACTATTCATGTCCACGTTCGGGTTTTCCCCGCAGAAAACTGGTGTTTGAGAACCCAAATTGTAATCAGTTGGAGAAACAGTTGCTAAGTAATAGTCGTCCACCCAGATATCTCCACCCAACTCGTAGGCAACCACTAAGGCGTCTGCGTTCCCGTAATAAGCAACATCTGGATTTTCACCTGGCTGCTTGTCAATATCCAACAATGCACCACTTGCCGCATCTAACCATTGAATAATATAAGCTCCTCCCGGATCATCAAATACAACGGCTTGCCATTGGTAAAAAGGTGCTATGGCAATCCCAGTATTCGATGTCACACCCCAAATAGGCGTGTCTGGATTAACAGACGGATTGACCTGTCCTATTGACGTTGCGGTCATCAGACCACAGAACGTCAGCAATGATAATACTCTTTTCATTTTATTTGTTTTAGGTAAAAAAATAAATTCGTTTCCCACCTCTTTTCCTTGCGCAATGAAATTGAAGTAGTAGTCGTACTTCCTTAAGACTGGAAGCCTTTGAGTGCATCGATACAAACTCAACTGTATCAAATGTAATGGAGATTATCGAGCTTTTCAAGAGCACAAATACGGCTTTTTTCAGGGTGAAATACCCAACTTTTTACTACGTAGTTTTACGAATAAAAATTTCACACATTTTTATGTTTGATTGATTGACTATGGTTGAGGGATCGGGTATAATTGCGTTTTTAACAATTTAGAATGGTCAATTCTATCCATCCCCAACCCAAATTGAAAAGGAAGGATTTTACCGCAATCTTTATAAAGCAGCTTGAAAATTGGTAGTTTATCCTTGTAAGAGCGTTTTATTATCTGCGATAATTTCTGCTAAATCCAAGTTTTTATGTTCGTCGTGAATTCTTTCATGAAACGTATCCAATTTTTGCAACATCCCAATCAGTTGCATCAATTCTTGGTTCGACAATACTCCAGCGCCTATCATGGAAAGATTATTCAAGGTCTCGGAAGAACTAAAGATAGCACCTTTACCATGGTCGGTAATCGAGATCATCACACTACGTTTGTCTACTGGATTGGGAAACTGAACCACAAAGTTTTTATTGATCAAACGCGCGACAATATCTGTCCCCGTGGTAATTGCGTGATTGTTTCTTTTAATTAATTCAGATTTTGGCAATTGCTGATGCTCAAGCAGCACAATCAAATAAGTGAATTCCTCTACATTACCCAGAGCCGTTTTTGGTAAGTTCTTTCGGCAATAATTATCAACATATCGGGACATTTTACCGATATACGCAGTGGTCATTTCCAGTAGCGTCTTACGATTGAAATTTTGCCAATTCTCCGTTGAAACGGTTTCGGAATAATCTGATTCCGACAGGGCTACTTGATGCAAATAGGCCGAAAATTTTGCAACATTATCATTCTCTAGAGCACCTTTTGAATTCTCTTTAAAACGCTCATAGTGACGCACAATCTGAATAAGTGTACTATCCATAGTAACAAAGATAGTAAATAGAATTTTATTACGGTTGCGTATATATTACTGGGTAAATATTACCAATAAGTTTTATATTTGCAGCAAATTAATACGAAATCGTATATTATGAAATCATTCTTGCTCAGTGTATTCGTTCTCATCGGCCTCACTTCTTGGGCGCAGCAAACAGGAACGATCCAAGGGAACGCCAAAGATTTGAACACTGAAGAACCACTCGCTTTTTCAAAAGTTTTCGCCGAAGGGACTCAATTTGGAGCTGTGACGGATATTGATGGCAATTTTAGTTTTGAACTTCCAGTTGGAACATACACTATCGTGATTACGAGCATTGGCTACGAACCGATGAAAAAATTCAATGTACCTGTCAATTCTGGAAACGTTGAAACGGTTAACTTTCAACTTTCCCCTTCAGAGCAGGAGTTGGAAGAAGTTAAAGTTGTTTACGACAACAACAAAATCGCCAAAACGACTGACATGGTAACTCCACTCTCAGTCCAACAACTCACATCCGTTGAAATCGAATCCAATCCTGGAGGAAACTTTGATGTCTCCAAGGTAGTGCAAACGCTGCCAGGTGTCGGAGGTTCGTCTGGCGGTGCACAACGGAATGATATTATTATCCGTGGTGGGGCTCCAAATGAAAACGTTTACTATCTCGACGGTATTGAAATCCCAGTGCTCAATCATTTTCAAACTCAAGGATCTTCGGGCGGTGCACAAGGAATTCTAAACGTGTCGTTTATTGAAGAATTAAAATTGAGTTCTTCAGCTTTCGATGCGCGATACGATAATGCCCTGGCTTCTACCTTCGTTATTAAACAAAGACAAGGGAATCGCGAAAAACTATCTGGAAATGCGCGTGTTAGTTTTACCGAGAGCGTTTTAACCTTAGAAGGACCTTTGGGAGAGAAAAATGACTTCCTTCTGTCTGCTCGAACTTCTTATTTGGATTTTCTTTTCACCCTAATCGACCTTCCTATCCGGCCAAATTTCTCCGATTTCCAATTCAAAACCACCTTCCGTCCAAACAATAAAACCACAATTACAGTTTTAGGGCTAGGTGCCTACGATCGATTTAACTTCGCCCCTACAAGAGAAGATAATGACGAAACTGAATTCTTAAGAAGATCGCTTCCATTCATTACACAATGGAATTACACGAATGGCGTTTCCGTAAAACGACGCGTAAAGGATGGTTTCTACACCATCGCAGTTAGTCGCAATATGTTCGACAATCAATTGGATCAATTTGAAGATGCCCAAAATGGCAACGAGGCATTCCGAAATTTTGGTTTAAACTCTCAAGAAATTGAAAACAAGTTTCGATTTGACTTCAATAAATATAAGAACGGATGGAAGTATTCCTGGGGAGTTATGGGGCAGTATGTGAAGTACAATTCTGAACTTTACAACAAGTTAATCGGTGCGCAATTTGACTCGCTGGGGAATGAAATCGTTCCTGCGATAATTATCGAAAACCGGTCGGATATCGAATTCTTCAAGTATGGTGCTTTTACGCAGGTTTCGAAAGAATTCTTCGCCAAAAAGCTTTTGGTTTCAGCAGGGGTGCGAACGGACATGAACTCATTTACAGATAACGGAAACAATCCCCTTGAAACATTGTCGCCTCGCCTGTCCTTTGCCTATCACCTCAACGAAAAATGGGATGTGACGGCTTCTGTTGGGAGTTACTACAAAATTCCTACCTATACTTCCCTCGGTTACCGAGACCCAAACAACAATCTCGCAAACAAATCGATGCAATATATTCAATCCGACCACTATGTTTTGGGGACACAATGGCTTCCAAAGCAAAGTATGAGAGTCACCTTTGAGGCTTTTTACAAAGACTATAGTAACTACCCCGTTTCTGTTGCCAATGGCATTTCACTCGCCAATCAAGGACAAGAATTTGGGGCTGTTGGAAACGAAGACGTAGTAAGTTCTGGTGACGGTCAAACCTATGGTTTTGAGGTATTCGTTCAGCAGAAATTGGTGAAAAACATCTTTTATGTGATTAGCTATACTTACGTTCGATCGCTTTTCTCTGGACTTGATGGCGAACTTCTTCCATCGGCATGGGACAATCAGCATTTATTCTCATCAACGTTCGGTTGGAATTTCGGTAAAAACTGGAAACTTGGTTTGAAATATCGCTTTGCTGGTGGTTCTCCTTTCACACCGTTTAATTTAGAAGCTTCCCAACAAGCTTATGCAGTCACAGGAAATGGAGTCCTTGATTTTGACAATGTAAACTCCCAACGATTGCGTGCTTTCAATCAGTTGGATTTCAGAATTGATAAAATCGTAAACTTGAAAAAAGTAAGTTTTGACTTCTATATTGATATTCAGAACCTACTCGGAATAAAACAACAAACGCCGTCATATTACACTTTTAAAAGAAACGAAGACAACACAGGGTTTGCAACCACAGATGGTCAACCGCTGCAACCAGATGGTTCGAATGCCATCCCGATTATCATTCCGAACGAGAGCGCAACAGTTACTCCGACTATAGGGGTAATTTTTGAATTTTAAACTAGAATCGATCCGACTGACCAGAATTGGATTCTTTAATATTCGTATTGGCAGTTAAACGACCAAATTTGAAGAAGATTCCGAGGCGGAAGCCCGTAAATCGCCATTGACTCTCTGAATAAGAAAGAAAGTTCCCATTCACGGAATTTGAAATGTTTTTATTCGGGAAAATATCATTCACCTCGAAGAAAATATTCAAATCTGGCTTGTCGAATTCTTTGGTGAGTCTTAGCCCCCAGTTTCGGTTGATTCGTCCCGTCATTTCGTCATTTCCCCATTTGGACAAACTGAATCGATTCATCAATTTCAAATCATACGGGAGGCTGAACGTTAAATAGGAATAAAATCCCATGGTAATATTTTGGAAAGGATCTCTTTGGAAAACATCCGTAAAAACATAGTTATTGTAATCCATCCAGAAGGAATTCCAGCCATCAAGCCATTCCAACTTTATTGGAACACTTAAACTTAAGGAGTACGTTTCTGAATACGCTGAATTCCATGGAGTTGTTGTAGAAACATAAGACTGCGGATCAATAAAAGTCGCGGAACTCGCCATGTTGTTATAACGGCTATAACTCATGGAAAGGTTGTAGGAATAGAACAAGTCCAACTCCAGCCCAACAGTGTGGTTGTAAGATGGACGTAAATATGGATTTCCAACCTGCACGTTCAAACTATCCAAAATACGCACAAATGGATCGTAATTTGAGAAAGAAGGTCGATCAATTCCCGACGAATAATAAACAGTAATTCCTACTTTTTCATTGGGTTCAAACAACATTCCGGCATTGGGAAAAGGCAACAAAAAACTAGAGTCCATAAATTGTTGATCCAAAGACCTGCTGAATCCGTCCAAATCTGTGTACTCACCACGAACGCCCAATTGAAAACCAAACTTCTTCCATTTTTTCGAAATTTGAGCAAAAACTCCAGCAATGCGCTCCTGATAATCGTACGAATTTGTAAAAATGGTATCCTCAACCCAGTCACCACCAATGGCGTTGTAGCGATTGAAGCGCTTTTCATTCAAAAGTAAACTAACATCTCCACCTACTTCCAAAATAAACTGCGAATCGATGTAGTACTCATAATTCACTCGGAATTCACCTACATTAGGGCGGTCCTGTGAGGTAGCTAGTGCATCGTATTCTGATGAGGATTGATTCTGATAATCGTAAAAGTCCGTTGCAAACACATTCTGATTGTCGGAAACACGACGTGTGTAATTCAAGTTGAGTTCTAAAGCACTCCCAAGCGTGTCGGTGTCCCAAGTATAATTAACGAAAGCCCGATTGTTTTGCCATTTACTCTCATTCTGAGAATTTCCCAGACGTTCTGTTGTCAAAATTCCATTTGAAAAATAATTTGCTGACGAATTTTGATCATTTTGGCGCTTGTTGCCGTGTCCACCAACACCGAAAGAAAGTCGCTGTGATTCATTGAAATCATAACCCATTTTCAACGTATAATACTGCCATCGATAATCATTTTCACCCGTAAACTCCGAATTAGAATAGAGTGATGAATCCAACGTTGAAAAACTTGAGATTCCATAATTGTACCCCTGCCCCAAATGCATTCCTCCGTTTCCGTTAAGAGAAAACTTGCCTTTTTTTATGTTCAGGCCTGCATTCAATCCAGATTCAAACTTAGATTGTGTATTCAATCCGCCATTCGCTCGAATATGAGCACGATATCCTTGTAACGAAAAGTTGTTCGTGTACACTTCAATTACGCCATTCCCACTTCCCTGTGCTCTGTACTTCGAAGAAGGATTAGTGATTATTTCAATCCGGTCGACTTCACTAGCCGGAATTGCCCTTAACTCATCATTGGATAGTATGGCTTGTCGATCGATTAAAATCAGTGGGACTCCCCTTCCAATAATCTCAATATTTTCATCATCAGGAGAAGAAAGTCGCGGAGATGCCTTCAAAATATCAAACAATGTATTCAACTCTTCTAAAGTCGTCCCTTTCACATTCACGGACAACCCATTCATTGTGCGTTCGAAAACAGGTTTTTTGTAGACTACATTAACGGCATCAAACGTTAAATCACTCATTAATATTAAGGGTTCTATGCGGATCAAGGTATCATTCACAGTGAAATTGATCAACGTATCGTTAAAACCTGGAGCCATCACTTTTAAATAAAAAGTTTCCCCAATTTTCGCATTGAATCTTATGGAGAACAAATTGCTATCAATATAATTCCCCTTCTCCAAACTTGAATCTGGAAGAGAATAAACCAATCCACGCCCCATTCCTTCAGGTAGATCTTGTGCAATGATAGGAACCTCTAAACGAGTGTTTTGTGCATAGCTGGAAACCGTAATTGCCAGAAATAAAAGTAAAGTAAAGCGCTTCATCAATTGGATTTGGTCGCGATTATAACACGATTTAGCGGAATGGTCACAATTTATTCTGTTATCCTTTTCTAAAAAGTGTTAATCCGAAGAAACTTCCATGAATTCAAGAAAACTGTATCTTAGTCCGACTTGAAACAAATTGAATCAAACTGCACACCCATGAAATCATTTAGTATTCTTCTACTTTTTGGATTGTTTTTTTCCATGACATGCTTGGCCCAAGATTATATGACACCTCGGAAATTAATCGAATTAAACCGAGTGTCTCCTATGGGTATTTCAAAAGATCAAACTAAAATTGTCTACGCTGTTTCAAAGGTGAATATCGACGAAAATGCCTCGAAAAGACAATTCTATACTATGAATCTTGATGGCACCGATATTGAACAAGTCAATGATGTTTCAACCTTGCTCTCGGATAAAAACATTTCTCCCAACGGAGATTATAAAATCTATGCGGAAGAAGTGAAGATTCGAGATGTTTATGGCAAGGACTTGTATCCCGAACTTAAGAAATCCAATATGATGATCTACAATTCACTCAATTACCGTCATTGGGACAAATGGGAAGATGGGAAATATAGCCATGTCATGTTGGAAAAATTAGACGGATCAGGGAAAATGGATTTGATGACCAATGAGCCTTTCGACTGTCCACAGCAACCATTTGGGGGTGAGGAAGATTTTATTTGGTCCCACGATGGTAATTCTGTTTTATACGTAACAAAGAAGCTTTATGGGACAGAATATGCCGTGAGTACAAACACAGATATTTATAGCTACGATATTAAAACGGCTCAAACAAAGAATCTAACAGATGATAATGAAGGTTATGATATGAGTCCATCGTATTCATCTACTGGTGTTTTAGCATGGCTAAGAATGAAACGCGATGGTTATGAATCAGACAAAAACGATATTATTCTCATGATGGATGGAAAACCGCTGAACATAACAGCCCACTGGGACGGAACTGTTGGCGGGTATGTCTGGAGTAATGATTCGAAGAAAATCTATTTCACTGCAGCGGTAAAAGGAACTGTTCACCTTTTCGAAATGGAGGTACCAAAATCAAGTGAGAAATTTAATGAGAAACCAACCGCACCAAAGCAAATTACTTCTGGGCAATTTGATATCCGTGGAATCGCTGGACATGTAGGAAAAACAATGATCGTTAGTCGAGGTGATATGAACCAAGCTTCAGAAATTTATAGCGTTGACCTGACGGATGGCACAATGAAGCAACTTTCCCACGCAAATGATCAACTCTATGCAAGCGTTAAGCTCGGAAAAGTTGAAAAGCGAATAACAACGGCTACCGATGGAGCAGAATTACATTCTTGGGTAATTTACCCTCCAGACTTCGATCCGAAAAAGAAATACCCGACACTGTTGTATTGCCAAGGAGGCCCGCAAGGAGCTTTGAGTCAATTTTACTCCTATCGCTGGAATTTCCAGCTAATGGCGGCTCATGGATACATTATCATTGCTCCAAACCGAAGAGGGATGCCAGGATATGGCGTTGAATGGAACGAGCAAATCAGTAAAGATTATGGTGGTCAAAACATGGACGATTACCTCTCAGCAATTGATGATTTGGCAACAGAACCGTATGTAGACAAAGAACGAATCGGTTGTATTGGAGCGAGTTACGGAGGCTACTCTGCCTATTATCTTGCTGCCATTCACGAAGGTAGATTCAGCTCTTTCATTGCCCATGATGGCATCTTCAACTGGAAAAGTATGTATGGCACTACCGAAGAACTCTTCTTTCTCAACTGGGATTTGGGCGGGCCATATTGGGACAAGAACAACAAAGATGCTTGGGCAAGCCATACGATTTTCAACCCTGCTGAACGCGTTGCTGATTGGGATACCCCTATCTTGGTGATCCAAGGTGGTTTGGATTTTAGAGTGCCAATTGGACAAGGTTTGGAAGCATTTCAAGCGGCACAACTGCAAGGAATTAAAAGTAGGCTCCTCTATTTTCCAGAGGAAAATCATTGGGTTTTGGATTATCAAAACAGTTTGATTTGGCACACTGAGTTCTACAAATGGCTGGCAGAAACTTTATAATCGCAAGATGAAGTTATATTCAGCCAAATGAAATTATATTTATCAAAACGAATGACATTGCTATGAATAAAAAAGTACCCTCAGATATAGAGATCGCACAAAATTGCAAAATGCAGCACATCGAATCGATCGCTGAAAAATTAAAACTGGACAAAGACGACCTCGAACTCTACGGAAAGTACAAAGCGAAATTACCCTTGAAGGTGATCGACGAGAAAAAAATCGCTGAAAATCACCTGATCTTGGTAACTGCAATGACACCTACTCCAGCTGGAGAAGGAAAAACAACCACTTCTATCGGTTTAACCGAGGGAATGAACAAAATTGGGAAACAGACAACCGTGGTTCTTCGCGAGCCCTCACTTGGGCCTGTTTTTGGAATTAAAGGCGGTGCTGCTGGTGGCGGATATTCGCAAGTCGTTCCAATGGAAGACATCAACTTACACTTTACTGGCGATTTTTCGGCAATTGAAAAAGCAAACAACCTACTTTCTGCCTTGATTGATAACAACATTCAAAGCAAAACGCAAAACCTTGGTATCGATCCTAGAACAATCGGTTGGAAACGTGTTATGGATATGAACGATCGAGCTTTAAGAGATATTACGATCGGTTTGGGCGGCACTGGCAACGGAATTCCGCGAGAAGATGGATTCAATATCACACCTGCCTCAGAGGTTATGGCGATACTTTGTATGGCAGAAAACTTCGAGGACCTCAAGAATCGGTTGGGAAATATCTATGTTGGAATGACCTTCGATAAAATGCCGATTTATGCCAGAGATTTAAAGGCAGAAAATGCGATGGCGATTCTTTTGAAAGACGCAATCAAGCCGAACCTCGTTCAAACAATGGAAGGAAATCCTGCGATTATTCACGGTGGCCCGTTTGCGAACATTGCTCAGGGAACAAATACTATTCTTGCAACAAAAACAGGACTCTCCCTTTCAAAATACGTCGTAACAGAAGCAGGTTTTGGAGCCGATTTGGGCGCTGAAAAATTCTTGGATATCAAATGTGTTTCGGGTGGATTAAAACCAGAAGCTGTCGTGGTTGTTGCAACCATTCGCGCGTTGCGTCATCATGGAGGAGCTCAGAAAGAAGAGTATAATACAGCCTCAGTTGAACGCGTATCAGCAGGGTTTGCCAATCTAGAAAAACATCTGGAAAATGTGAAAAAATTTGGTTTGAATCCAGTGGTTGCTATCAACGCATTCCCAACGGATACCAATGAAGAGGTTCAATTTGTACAACGAAAATGTAAAGAACTCGGCGTTCAAGCCATTGTGGCAAGAGGTTGGGCCGATGGCGGCGAGGGAATGACAGACCTTGCGAAAGCCGTTGTTTCGGAGATTGAAGGTGGTAAAAATGCCTTCAAATCACTTTACAACTGGAACACTTCCATCAAAGATAAAATCGAAACAATTGCTCGAGAAATCTATGGCGCTGATGGTGTTGATTACTCCAAGCAAGCATTGACAGACTTGAAGCAAATTGAATCGCTTGGACTTTCGGATTTACCTGTCTGCATGGCGAAAACACAAAAATCATTCAGTGATAACGATGCTTTACTAGGAAGACCAACCAATTTCCGTATTACCATCCGTGAATTTGAGTTTGCGGCTGGCGCTGGTTTCGTTATTCCTATCCTCGGTAACATGATGCGCATGCCTGGGTTACCCGCTATTCCAGCATCTGAACACATGCATATCGACAACGATGGTAAAATTTCAGGATTGTCATAAAATGATTCGGTTTAACAATTTTTTTAGGCTAGCATTAGTTTGATGCTAGCCAATATTAAAACAAGTATAAGCGCATACCTTAGGGTTCGATTATCCCATTTTTTACTTCCTATTAATCCTCCTACAAACCCACCCAATAAGGCCAAAGCGACCAAAACCCATGTTGCTAGCGGAATGGTTGCGCCCGAATAAAACTGACCCCCAATTCCCGCAGCAGAATTCACCCAAATAAAAAGGGCAGAAACTGCCGCCGCTTCTTTGACTGTCCCCCAGC
>Ga0209137_1000421_pt1 | contig 45954 bp, 41 predicted proteins | sample SaaInl5LU_22_DNA_FD_184642 | JGI IMG/M metagenome (GOLD analysis project Ga0209137, IMG submission 184642) | Marine microbial communities from expanding oxygen minimum zones in the Saanich Inlet - ESP_105LU_22_DNA (SPAdes) (version 2) | ecosystem: Environmental > Aquatic > Marine > Intertidal... | reverse complement strand
AAATACCGCGTTTGGTCACAAAGTTGAAGACCCCACCTTTCCCTTGTGCATCGCCAGGGTACCAGTTTTGTACGGTGCTGTATTTGATCTCTGCATCGTCCATCGCAACGAGCTCTACCACTGCGGCATGCAACTGGTTCTCATCGCGCTGAGGTGCGGTACAACCCTCTAGATAACTGACGTAGGATCCTTCGTCTGCCACGAGTAGGGTACGTTCAAACTGACCCGTTCCTGCCTCGTTAATACGGAAGTACGTGCTCAATTCCATCGGACATCTTACGCCCTTAGGAATGTAACAGAACGATCCGTCCGTAAAGACAGCGCTGTTTAACGCAGCATAGAAATTATCACGTTTTGGCACCACAGTTCCCAAATGCTTGCGCACAAGTTCTGGGTGCTCCTGAATGGCCTCACTCATCGAACAGAAAATGATGCCTTTCTCGGCCAAGGTCGCTTTAAAGGTCGTCGCTACAGATACAGAATCTACAACAACATCCATCGCTACACCGCTCAGACGCTTCTGCTCGTCTAGGCTAATGCCTAGTTTCTCGAAGGTTTTCAAAAGCTCAGGATCTACTTCATCCAGGCTTTCTAAAGTTTTCTTTTGTTTCGGTGCGCTGTAGTACGAAACCGCTTGGAAGTCTGGTTTTTCGTAGGTGACATTGTGCCATTCCGGCTCCGTCATCTCCAGCCAAGTGTGGAACGCGTCCAAACGCCATTCCAACATCCACTCTGGTTCGTTCTTCTTCGCACTGATCATACGAATCACGTCTTCATTCAAACCAGGAGGCACAGTATCGCTTTCGATGTCTGTGGTAAACCCGTATTTGTATTCGGATCCAGTGATTTCGTCTAGAATCTCGTCGCTCATAGACCTTAATTAAACCGCGAAACTCTCACCGCACCCGCAGGTACGTGTCGCGTTTGGATTATTAAAATTGAACCCTTTCCCGTTAAGACCACCGCTGTATTCAAGGGTAGTGCCGATCAGGTACAATAAACTTTTTTTCTCAACAACGACCTTAACGCCATTGTCCTCATAGAGCTCAGCATTTTCCGGCATTTCGGAGGTGAATTCCATTGAGTAAGACAAACCAGAACATCCGCCACTGGTAACTCCTACGCTGATATAGGTAGCATCAAGGACCTTGCCTTCCTCAGCAACGAGTGCGGCGAGTTTATCCTTGGCTGTACTAGATACTTTTACCATAATTATTTAGACTCATTCTAAAATCAGATGCAAAGTTAATGATTATAGCGGTCTTTTGTTGTTATACATCGACTATAACGCAATAACTTTGCTCTATGTTTGAATCGAAAAACCCACAGCGCACTCCTATTTCGGAGCTTGGAGAGTTTGGTCTTATTGACCAATTAACCAAAAACACCAAAATCAAAAACGCTAACACCACCCTCGGTATCGGCGATGACGCAGCGCTCATCGACCAAGGAGACTACTATACAGCGATCTCTACAGACCTATTGGTGGAAGGTGTACACTTTGATTTAAGCTATGTTCCCCTCAAGCATCTCGGCTACAAAAGCGTCGTGGTAAACCTCAGCGACATCTATGCCATGAATGGCGTTGCCGAGCACATCACTGTTGGAATCGCTGTCTCTAACCGTTTCCCAGTCGAGGCCCTCGAAGAAATTTATTCAGGTATTCACCTCGCGTGTGAGCGCTACAATGTAGATCTCATAGGCGGCGATACCACAGCGTCGCAAAGCGGTTTGATGCTTTCTGTCACAGCTGTCGGTCGAGTTGAAAAAGAGCAGGCAGCCCGTCGTTCAGGCGCTCAAGACAATGATTTAATCGTCGTTTCTGGTGATCTTGGTGGAGCGTATATGGGACTTCAGATTCTCGAACGTGAAAAGCAGGTCTTTTTAGAAAACCCCGACATGCAACCAGAGTTGAACGGTCATGAATATATTCTTGAACGTCAATTAAAGCCGGAGGCTCGTAAAGACATTGTAGAACTGCTCAAAGGACTAGACGTGAAACCCACATCGATGATCGACGTTAGCGACGGTTTGAGTTCGGAGATTTTACATTTGGCAAAATCGGCAAACATGCAGTTCAATGTCTACGAAAGCAAAATCCCAATCGACCCATCGATCTTCACGCTCTGTGAGGAATTCAACATGAATACTACCACTGTGGCATTGAGTGGTGGCGAGGATTATGAATTGTTGTTTACCATCCCGATCTCGGATCATGAGAAGATCAAAGCGAATCCGAACCTCACGGTGATCGGTTTTGTCAAAGAGGGAACGGGCTCAAATCTGATCACGCGCGACGAGAAAGTGATAGAATTGAAGGCGCAGGGCTTCAAGCATCACGAGTAGACTATTCGTTTTTTAACATTAAAAACCCGGTTTTTCACTTGAATTGAACAAATGCAGACCTGAAAGTCTCATTTAGTACTAATTCATTTCTATCTGTTTTAGGTAAAAATACTTGTTGTAGTTTTAAGGAACCAATCAATAATCTATTAACCTAGAGCTATCATGGAAGAAAAAATCATCAACAACCTCATCTACGGTTTTCCGTTTTCGTTCCCTTTTTGGAGAGGAGCTATGGATCAGCAAATGACATTAACCACCGCATTTGAAACGGGTCGAATGAGTGAACTGCCCGGTTTCGAGCAGCTCAATGAGGACCAGATGGAATGCGTAATAAAAAACGCTAAATACTTATTCGCAATCTATGCCTCCGGCAATACGACACATCCAAAGTGGAGCGAAGCAAAACATGCGGTACGAGCGTTCCCGAACAGTTACCAAGAAATCATGGGCGTTACCGCTCCTATGAAGTCTTGGATTCCGAAACTAGTCTAACTTAAGTTCTGGAAAGACACGCATCCATTGCTCGGCGGTGAACCAACCTCTGCGTCCGTCGCCGAGCTCTATGTAGTGCCATTCGCCTTCAGAACTCAATACTTTACCTGCACTGCCTTCGGCCAGCATAACAATACGTGTACTTTGCGTGGACGGTTCGCTGTACCCATAACTACTCGGTGATATTACAATGGCATTGGTATTCTTTGGAGTGCTTATAAATCCCGCACCAAGCAGCCCAAGGCCTACGAGTGTGACGGTAAGATTAATTCTCCAAGAGACACGAATATTTCCAAACCGATGAAGCAGCAGGAGTAGAGTGGCTATAGCTAGAACACTCCAACCGATCATTGCCCATGTATTAGCATCGGCAATACCTCTTAGCACGATACTGAGCCATTCGGTAAGTTCTTGCCGTGGTTCTACAAGTGCATCGGTAATGCGCAAATTTACCCAATCAAGGTTGTAAGCAGCATCGGCATTTGAGGGGTCAAAAATCAGTGCACGTTCAAAGAATGCCTTGGCTTCGCCCATCTCACCTAGACGCGTGTAGCAGTTCCCCATATTGTAGAACAATTCGCTGTCTTTAACCTGAGCCGCCGATATTTGCTCGTAGAGTGCAAGAGCTTCTCGGTATTGACCTTGATCATACAGACTTTTAGCAGAGTCTGCGAGCTGGTTTACATCTTGTCCCATAATGCATCAAATCTAGTTACTAATTCAGCATCGTCTGCAGCAGAAACTGGGGCGTACTGCGCCATCAAACAGCGTTCCTTGACGTAAGAGAATTCCGCTGCGACTTCTTCGCCTTTGATTTTTTCAAGTGCGCTTTCATGATTTTCTTCCCGACCTATCCCTTGTTCCAGCAACAGCTCTTCAAGTGCATTTAGCATACGCCCATAACGATCGGTTTGTTTTGCAGAAAACGCCTGGTCAACCCCTCGTTTCAAGTCTTTTCGCTTGGATGTTGGTACTACCGCTTTTTCTTTACGCGGCAAGGCCTGAATGCCCCAGCCTAAAGCGACGAGTAGCAATACAATCCACGACCACTTTTTTAATTGGATCTCGCTATACGGCTCAAAATCGCCCTGTTGTAAATAGCGAATATCTTCATCGATTGTCTTTACCTCACGCTTCTCGACACCTTCATTTCCTGATCCTTTTGCTGGCGTAGCAGCTAGATCATTACTTTCAACCTTTAGGGTATCTGCGGGTGCAATCACAGTTTTATAGTCTTGACTTTTTGTATCGAAATAAGTGAAACGCATTTCAGGTAAGATGAACTCTCCTTTGAATTGGGGAACGAGTAAATATTCATACTCCTTGAAACCACGAACTCCGCGCTCCGAGTAGCGTATGCTTTCGTTGTATTTGGGATCGTACACGTCAAAGCCCTGCGGTTGGAGAAGGTCGGGAACAGATATGGTGTTGAAGTTTCCGTTGCCCTCGACACGAACTTTGATAGTGATGCTTTCATCGCCACTAATGGTACTGCGACTTACTTCTCGAACGAAGTTTAACTTCCCTACTGCGCCTGAAAAATCAGCAGGTTTCGGTGTGGGTAGCGGTTTGATTTTAACCGCCGGTATTTTCGCGGTTGCTACTTCCTGGACAAATTTGGTTAACGGCATTCCGAAGAAATCGCGTCTTCCCGTAGGCACTTGAACTTTCCCCGATATTTTCAATTCTTGGCCGCCTAAAGTCCCTGGTTTGTTCGGCAGAATGAGTCGTTTACTAAAGTCGAGAATCGTGGCCAATTTTCCTCCGACCATCTCTCCACGCTGGCTCTGCTCAAAGTCCAATTCTTTCTGGAGTACGTTTTCGAAATTGGGCGCCTGCAACATATTCAAATCACGCACCGGCTCATAGAGGTAGGCCTGCATCAGCAGTACGATCGGCTCACCGACATATACCTCTTTTTTTGAGGTTAAGATTTGTACATCGAAACTCTCCTTCGCCTTTTGAGACAGTGAATTCTTGCGCTTCACGCCTTGCTTCACCTCAATATTAAGGGGATTACTCTTATACAATTTTCCTCCCTCCATCAACGTCGCTGGCGGAATGGTGAAACGTCCTTCCTTCGTCGCTACAACCTCATAAGAGACCTTGCGCGTAAAGCTTGCAGACCCATTAATGATTTGCGTTTGGGAACTCTGGTAGGGGCCGGACACTATAATGAAATCCTGCAGGTTCGGAGGTGTGAGCTTTGTATTTCGGGCGCTCCACGACCAGTGTATTCTAAAGGGCTCATTCAGCCCGACGGTCGTCCGCGAGCTGCTTGCATTTATCTGAATGCCTTGACCCCATACCGCACTACTCAGCAATATGGCGACCCACAATCCTGTTAATCTACCAATCCTTTTCACCGCTTTTCTTTTTTCCTTTCGCCTTTTGTGCAGTGACTTTCTCGGCAGTCTTTTCTTCTGCACGTTGTATAGCTTCGAGCAATCCCTTGATTTCCTCTGGCGTCATCTTAGCTTTCGCTTCGCCGCCTTCCTGGGGTTTGTTTTGCTCTGAATTGCCGTCCTGCTCCTCAGGCGATCCATTTTCATTCTCGTTTTTGTCTTGGTTCTTTTCATCACCATTTTCTCCGCTTTGATCCTGCTGATCTTGCTGTTCTTTTGAGTTCTCCTGCTCAGGATCTTGCTCTTGCGGATCGTCCTTTTGATTCTCCGGTTGTTCTTTATCCTCCTGGTCCTGCTTGTCCTCGCTATCTTGCTGATCCTCCTGGTTTTGTTGTTGTTTCAGTAGAGAAACCGCTTTATTGAGGTTATAAATGGCATCGGGCTGATCCGGCTGCAAACGCAGGGATTCTGAGTACGAGCGAATTGCAGGTTCATACTCCTCACTCTCGAGGAATTGATTGCCGAGATTGTGCAAGGCATTGCTGCGTTGCACATCTGTTTCAGCGTGTTCTAAGGCTTTCTGCAAGGCGCCTCGAGCTTCATCTTTAGCACCTATGTTGTGTAGGCTTTGCCCGAGGTTGTAGTACGGCTCAAAAGCACCTGGCTCACGACGGGCGGCTTCGATAAAGTCACGCGCTGCAGCATCGTGATTGCCTTCTTCTGCTGCTTTTACACCGCGCTTCATCGTCTCAGCGTATTCGTATTTGCTTCCTTCAATAGGTTCAAACACTTGTGCGGTGGTATCTATATTTTGGCTGAAACCGCTGAGGGAAAACAGCAGTGCAAGGGCGAGCGGTGTAGCTTTTTTATCCAATGGATTTCCGACACGTGAGGGGAGCATCAGGTAGAGCAGTAAGAGCAAAACTCCAGGAAGCAGAAACCATGAGAATTGTGCGTCGTAATCGATTGCTATTTCTTCGGAAATATCCGCCTTTTCACCGCCTTCTACAAAGGACTGGATTTGCGAAAGGGACTTTTCAGTGCGGTTTCCATCGACGTAGTTCGCACCTAATCGGTCACTTATCGTGCTCAATTTACCTTCATCTCTACGCGTAATGACCACCTCGCCGTTCTTGTCTTTTTTATACGTTGTACCTACTCGAGTCTTTGACATCGGTATCGGCCCACCGCCTTGCGTTCCCAAACCAACCACCATGATGTTGACAGGGAAATCGGGCAGCAGATCACTATCGATGCTTTCGTGGTCTTCACCGTCGGTAAGCACCACGATAAATCTACCAGCTGGCGATGCCGTATTGAAATAGCCCAGGGCATATTCCAGAGCGGCACTGAGGTTAGTTCCTTGGGAAGGAGCGGCATCTGGCGTAGCTGCTTGTAGGGCCATCTTTGCGGCCGCATAATCCGTAGTAATGGGAAGAGCGGGGTAGGCACTACCTGCATAAGCAATGATCCCTACACGATCCCCACCGAGCTGATCTAGTGATTTTGATATGAGTAATTTTGCTTTCTCTAGGCGCGAAGGTGCAATGTCTTCTGCGAGCATGGACCGACTCACATCGAGTGCAAAAACAATATCCGCACCCTTGCGATTTACCTTTTGCTTTTTACCGCCCATCTGAAGGTTAGCCAAAGCAAAGCCAAAGCAAAGCAGTGCTAATGCGAGTAAGGTTTGACGCGTGAAGTAGCGCGCTTTTCCGAACGAAGAGCGTACGAGTTTAGTATGATCAGGGTCCAGTCCTAGAGCCACCCAGACGTTTTTACGCCAGCGCTGAAAAGCAAAGGAAGCTACTATGACAAGCAGGAAAAGTGCCGGGCCTAGCCACAAATACTCCGGATGTTGCCATTTAAAATCCATACTAAAAGGCTGTTTTTAACAGTACAAAATTGATCAAAAGCTCTATCCCTATTAAGGCCAATGCGATCCATACAAATATGCTGTAATGCTCAGTGTATCTGTAAAATTGGAACCCCTCAATCTCGCTTTTTTCCAGCCCATCGATGATGTCGTAGATTTCTATGAGCGAGGCCTTATCGGTAGCACGAAAATACATGCCATCGGTGATCGAAGCGATGCGTTGCAGTAATTCTTCATCGATGGTGACCTGTCGCGGGCGGTACACAAACTTTCCACTTGGATCTAGGGCAACAGGCGTCTGCGCAACTCCATTGGTTCCAAGCCCGATCGTATATACTTTGATGTTTAGACTTGAGGCCAATTCAGCCGCTTGAATAGGATCCACCAAACCAGCATTGTTCTCTCCATCCGTCAGTAGAATCACCACCTTGCTCTTAGCGGTGCTTTCCGAGAGTCTATTCACGGCAGTACTCAGTCCCATTCCTATCGCCGTACCCCCTTCCAGTAAGTCCCAGCGCAATTCGCGAATCTGCGTGTTCAGTAAGCTATGATCTGTAGTCAATGGCACAGGGCTGTAGCTCTCTCCAGCGTAAATCACAAGGCCCATGCGATCCATGGTGCGTTCCGTCACAAAATTCATTGCGACTTCTTTTAGGGCTTCCAGACGATTGGGCTCCAAGTCTTTCGACATCATTGAGGCACTAATATCAAGCGCCATCATCATATCGATTCCTAGATTTTGACTCGGTTGTTGAATCACCTCTGAACTCTGTGGTCGAGCTAAGGCAGTGAAGATCATTCCTAGGGCAAGCCATGAAAAGATCGAGCTGTTCGTTCTTAATCGAGCGATAGATGCATCACCTAGGTGCATCACCGAAGAGTATTTATAGCTGTTGAAACGTCCTTTACTTAGACGGTTCAGGCCGAAGATAGCTAAGGGGATAGCAGCCCAGCCAATCAGCCATAGCGGTTGATCAAAGTTCCACTCAGGCAACATCTTCCGTCGGTTTAAATTCAGCAATCAAGCGACCAGCGCGCTCCAAACAATCTAAATGTTCGCTCACATCCATTTTACCGCGAGCAAATTTCACAATATCAGCGCGCATCATGATGTAACTGTAAGCATCCAGCTGATTTCCTGTCCATCGATTGTGCAGCATCTCCAAACTCTCCGAGGTGGTTTGCTCAGAAAGGGGAAGTCCAGTGCGATGGGCAAGATAGATGCGAACCAGATCACCTAGGGCAACATAAAATTCCTTTTCATCCTGTTCCCAAGGACGTCCTTCTTTTAGAGCTCGGAGCCCCTCGATAGCTTCTTTGTAGTAATCGCGTGGGGTTACAACGGGTGCAATAGATTCAGGTGATTTGCGGTTTTTCAGATAACGGCGTAGGAGTAGAGCGAGTATAAGACCAGCACCTGCTGCGGCAAAGTAGACCCAGTAATGCAAGAACCACCACCAGAGTTTAAAAGGTACTTCTTCCAGCGGTCGATCGGGTGCAGGGGCCTCACTTTCATCGCTATCAAGCAATGCTACCTTGACGCGCTGCATTTCCATGCCATAGGTTTCGCCTTCAAAATTGGCTTCACAAACGGGCAAGGTAATTTCACCGGTATCGAGCAGCAGAAACGTACGAATTAAATGAATGCCGGGCTTTGAGGTGTCCATTCTTGAACTCACTTCCACTGCACTGCTGATGGAATCGTTCCAGCTCAGTGTTGCCCCCGGTGTAGCATAAATGTGCAGATCGACACTGCCGCCGAGTACTTGGGCTGTAGTGTCGACAAATCCGCGGAATACGCCGCCATCACGCAATACACTTTGTGCCTGTGTGGTGATGCTTATCGCAGTTAAAAGAGCGAATACAACGAATTTTCTCATCCTATTTGCCTTTTGTTTTGAGGTAGTTTAAAAGAGGAGGGACAAAATCCTGATCCTTCTCTAAACGAATATATCCAGCGCCTGAGCGTTTTGTAGTCAGCGCCAATTCTTCTTGTCCTTTCAAGTGACGTTCCTCTAGTCGCTTTCTGAAACTCTTACTCGCGGTGTTTACCCACTGTATTTTACCCGTTTCAGAATCACTGACCGGCAATAGCCCCACTTTAGGCAGTAGAATTTCCTTGCGGTCGAAGGTGTTGATGGCGCAGAGGTCATAACGTTTTGCCGCAATGCGAAAATTGCGATCTACAGCGGCGTCCAAAAAGTCACTTAATAAAAACACATTGCTGTGTCTTTTCTGAAGTTTGAGCAGGTGCTCGATGGCCTTCTCGACATCGGTACCTTCGCTTTTCGGCTCCCATTCTAAAATGGTACGGATGATACGCATCACGTGCTTTTTACCCTTCTTCGGCGGAATGACTTTTTCAACCTCACCGGCAAAGAGAATGAGCCCAATTTTATCATTGTTCCCCATCGCGCTAAAGGCCAAAGTTGCCGCAATCTCCGTTTGCAAATCTTGCTTCGAGCGTTGTACCGTACCAAATTTGGTCGAGCTACTGATGTCAATCACCAAAAACAGGGTCAGCTCCCGTTCTTCCTCAAAGACCTTGATGTAGGGACTTCGTTTTCGGGCAGTCACGTTCCAGTCAATAGCGCGAACATCGTCGCCACTTTGATAGGGACGCACTTCGGCAAAGCTCATGCCGCGGCCCTTGAATGAACTGCTGTACTCACCAGAGAACAATTGGTCACTCAAGCGGCGCGTCTTGATTTCAATGCGTCGTACTTTTTTTAAGAGCTCTAATGCATCCACAGGTTAAGGCACCATTAGGGTGTTCAAAATCTCAGTAAGGATGGTTTCAGGTGTAATTTCTTCCGCTTCCGCCTCGTACGTCAGCCCAATTCTGTGGCGCAGCACCGACGGCGCAACCGCACGAACATCTTCCGGCGTTACGAATCCACGGTGACGCAAGAACGCATGACATTTAGCGGCCTTCGCTAACGCGATACTACCGCGTGGCGAAGCTCCAAAGCTTATTTTATTCTTGAGTCCGATGATGTTGTACTCTTCCGGATAACGTGTCGCAAAAACGATGTCGAGGATATAGCTCTCGATTTTTTCGTCCATGTAAATACGATCTACAGATTTGCGCGCATTCAAGACGCTCTCCATGCTTACCACGGCGTTGAGCTTTTCAAAGGCGCCTGCCATTTGTTTGCGCATGACTTGGCGCTCTTCTTCTTTTTTCGGGTAGCTCAGGGTAATCTTCAATAAGAAGCGATCCATCTGAGCTTCTGGCAATGGGTAGGTACCTTCTTGTTCCACCGGATTCTGTGTTGCCATTACTAAGAACGGAACGGGAAGTTTAAAGCTTTGCTCTCCGATGGTTACTTGGCGCTCCTGCATGGCTTCAAGCAGGGCACTCTGCACTTTTGCTGGCGCACGGTTGATTTCATCTGCTAAGACAAAATTGCTAAAAATCGGTCCCGTCTTCGTTTCGAAAGCATGCTCTCGCATGTTGTAGATCTGTGTACCCACGACATCTGAAGGGAGAAGATCTGGCGTGAACTGCACACGAGAGAAACTTCCTCCGATCGTTTGGCTTATACTATTAATAGCCAGGGTTTTCGCAAGTCCAGGAACCCCTTCTAAAAGGATATGTCCATCTGCAAGCAAGCCTATTAAAAGACCCTCGACCATACCTTTTTGGCCAACGATAACCTTGCTTAATTCGCTTTGAATCAAATCAATAAACGCACTGTCGTTCTTGATTTCTTCATTTAGGGTAATCAAATCTTGTGCACCTTCCATGTTTACTACGTTTTTTGACGAGTCAAAAGAATAAAAATTGACCCGATGCTGCCGTTAAAAGAGGGTTAAAATAGTCCTATTTAGACCAACTACCTAAGTTGAAAATACTATTTTCAATGATGCCGAAGTATTGACCGTTTTCTTTGATGGGATAATGCCCGGTCAAGGCACCGTATGCGGGTAGAACAGCGATGGTCTCGCCTATGAAAAAGGCCTTAATTCGAGCTCTAGAGCGGCCCTTTCCACGTAACGTAGCTCCGGGATGTAAATGACCGCAGAGAAGGAGGTGGTTTTCGCCAGAACTAGGGTACTGTTGTTTAATCTTGTCGAGGTCAAAAGGGAGGTCGATGTTGAAATCACTGCCCGGAGGTTCATGTAAACAAATGAATGGACCGAGAGTAATTTCTTCGTGAACCTTCAGTTGGGGCCAATTAGGCAGATCAAAGTCATGGTTGCCTTTCACCAAGACAAAAGAAATTTGAGGAAATTTCTCGAAGAGACTTTTTAAGTCTTCTGTCTCTTTGTTCTGTTTCCCCTCAAAAAGATCCCCAAGAAATACAACCTGGGTGGCGCCATCACGCGCAATGGTTTTTTCTAAACGAGCAAGTGCGAGTCGGTGGATGGCTTTAGGAGCAGGAATGCCCTCTTTTCTGAATTGACCTGTTTTACCTACATGGATATCTGCGATAAACAGCGTCTGCAAAGAGGGTACATATATCGTCCCATCTCCGTGCAACTCACAGGTTACGCCACAAAGTTCATGCGTGATTTTGGGCAGCATTATTTGAAAACGCCCCGTTGAAAAACAAATAAAATACCGACGCCCGTCGAGATCGCTACATCGGCGATGTTAAAGATGGGGCGGAAAAAAGTGAAGTATTCGCCACCCCAAATAGGGATCCAAGACGGCAGTTCTCCTGCAAAAAGCGGGAAGTAAAGCATGTCAACAACCTTCCCTTGTAGTACAGGAGCATACCCACCGTTTGCGGGTAAAATTTCGGCGACACGCCCTAAAGAATCACTGAAAAGTGGGCCGTAGTATAGACTGTCTAAGACATTGCCTATTGCTCCGGCTAAAATGAGGCTGATGCCCCATACCGCTACATTGCTGGCTCCTTTGTTTAGGATGCCACGTAGCCAGTAGATGATACCTGCTATGGCGAGAATACGGAAAATGGTGAGCGCAAGTTTCCCTGCAACCCCACCTAACTCCAAGCCAAAGGCCATCCCTGGATTTTCAGTGAAGTGAATGTAAAACCACGAGGTAATCTCATGGCTTTGTCCGAGGTACATGGTGCTCTTTACCCATAGCTTGAGCGCTTGGTCGATAAAGAGGGTCCCTAAAACAATCAGCAGTGCTTTTCTCAACGCTGCTTCATTTTAGCTTCCATGCTAAGTGTCGCATGCGGAACGAGTTTCAAACGCTCTGCCTCGATCAATTTACCTGTGACACGGCAAATACCGTAGGTTTTGTTTTCGATACGCATGATGGCATTTTTCAAATCGCGGATGAATTTCTCCTGACGCGATGCAAGCTGCGAATTGCGCTCCTTGCTCATCACCATAGAACCTTCTTCGAAGGATTTAAACTGCGGTGAGGTATCGTCCGTACCGTTGTTCATATCGTTTGCAAACTGCTCACGAAGTAGTTGCAAGTCCGCTTCCGCTTTCTCGATCTTTTTCTCAATGATTACTCTAAACTCCTCGAGTTCAGCATCATTATATCTAGTTTTTTCTTGATCAGCCATAAGCCAATTTCAATTAGTGTATATTACTATCTGTAGAAGAAGCCTCGAATGTACTATCAATTCTTGTTAATTGAAATACAAATTTCGTGCCCTTCAACTTCCGTGGAATTTTCCTCGGTTGCACCAAAAGAGAGTGTATCCGCTAAAACTTCCTCTTTAACATAGTCTTCGAAAGCTCCTAAGGCTTGCTGGAACTCAGAAGATGCAGCGAGCGTGATGTCGATTCGATCGGTGACTTCTAGTCCCGTGGATTTTCTCAAATTCTGCAATCTATTGACCAATTCACGAGCCAAACCTTCACTGCGTAATGCATCAGTAAGTTCTGCATCTAACGCTACAGTCAAACCATCTCCGGTGGCGACAAGCATGCCTGGGATATCTTCAGTAACCACTTCACAGTCTACAATCTCGATCGTTACAGTTGCGCCGGCATCTTCAAAAGATACCGTACCATTTGCTTCAAATGCGTCGATCGCAGCGCTGTCCATACTAGTAACGAACGCTTTCACGGCTTTCATATGGCGGCCTACTTTCGGGCCGAGTGCTTTGAAGTTCGGACGTACCTTCTTCACGAATACCCCTGCATCAGGCGCAATCACCTCGAGGGCTTTAACGTTGACTTCCGCTAAGAGGATATCTTGAATACTTTCCAGTACTTCGGCATCTTGTGCATTGAGCGCAGGAACTAAGATACGAGCGAGTGGCTGGCGCACCTTCAGGTTCTCTTTTTTACGAATAGACAGCACTAATGAAGTTAATGTTCTCGCCGTGTTGATCTTGTGCTCGAGCGCTGGCTTGATCATTGCCTCTACAGCAGTAGGGAAGTCCGTAAGGTGTACACTTTCCTCGCCCTGCAGTGACACACCGCTGTAGAGATCCGTGTAGAGCTTGTCTGCGTAGAAAGGAGCGAGCGGCGCCATCAAGCGGCTCAAGGTCTCCAAACAGGTCCATAATGTTTGGTAGGCAGAGATTTTATCTTCGGCATACGCACCTTTCCAGAAGCGACGACGCCCCAGGCGTACATACCAATTCGAAAGTTTCTCCGTCGTAAATTCTTGAATCGGACGGAAGGCACGCGTCGGTTCAAAAGCTTCCATGCCGTCTTCAACTTGTGCGATCAGAGTGTTCAATTCTGACAAGATCCACTGGTCCATTTCAGGACGCTGATCTACCGGAATTGGCGCTTCTTCAAACTTAAATCCATCGACATTTGCATAAAGCGCGAAGAAGGCATAGGTATTGTGCAACGTCCCGAAGAACTTGCGTTTTACCTCGTCTAAACCGTCCATGTCAAAGCGCAAATTGTCCCAAGGAGACGCATTGGTCAGCATGTACCAGCGCAAAACATCCGCACCGTAAGCATCCATCGTAGTAAAGGGGTCCACGGCATTCCCTAAACGTTTCGACATTTTCTGCCCGTTTTTGTCTAATACAAGACCGTTAGAGATCACATTCTTATAGGCGACTTTGCCGAAAACCATAGAAGAAATCGCGTGGAGGGTAAAGAACCACCCACGTGTTTGATCCACGCCTTCTGCAATGAAGTCTGCAGGGTAGGCTCCCGCTTGGTCCACTTTTTCTTTGTTTTCAAACGGATAGTGCCACTGTGCGTAAGGCATTGAACCACTATCAAACCATACATCAATCAAATCGCTTTCACGATGCATAGGCTTCCCGCTTGGGCTTACCAGAACCACTTTATCCATCAAATGACGGTGAAGATCCACGCCTTCGTAGTTTTCCGTGCTCATATCGCCCGGGGTGAATTCTGAGAGCGGGTTCTCGCTCATGTGTCCAGCACTGACCGACGCATCTATCGCAGTCTTGAGCTGTTCTACGCTGCCGATACATACGGTTTCATCACCTTCTTCTGTACTCCAGATTGGAAGTGGGATACCCCAAAAACGCGAACGGCTTAAATTCCAATCGTTCAGGTTCTCCAGCCAATTCCCAAAACGCCCTGTCCCGGTCGATGCCGGTTTCCAGTTGATTGTTTTGTTCAACGCAATCATCGTATCCTTTTTCTCGGTACTCTTAATGAACCAGCTGTCCAGCGGGTAGTAGAGCACAGGCTTATCGGTACGCCAGCAATGCGGGTAGCTGTGTTCGTATTTTTCGATCTTGAAGGCCTTGTTTTCCAACTTCAGCTTCAAAGCGATCCGCTCATCTACGCTGAGGTATGCTTTTAGCTCAGGAATGATCGGCTTCAAGCGCTCTTTTTGAAGTGCAAATTCAGCCTCTTTTTCCTCTTCGCTGAGGTATTCTGCCTTGATATATTCTTCACCCAATCCAAACATAGGATCGGCCAATTCTGCTCTGAATTTCCCGCGCAAATCTACAAGCGGTACTAAATTCCCTTGCTCGTCTTCGACCAACAATGGTGGAACGCCTGCGTCTGCAGCTACTTTAGCATCGTCTGCACCAAAAGTCGGTGCTGTGTGGACAATACCGGTTCCGTCTTCGGTGGTTACGAAATCACCAGGAATGACACGGAATGCCTCCTCTGGGTTTTCATGCGGTAGTGCATACGGCAACAGCTGCTCGTACTTTAGACCGACAAGCTCCTTACCGCTCACTGTTTTGAGGATCTCGTAAGGGATTTTTTTATCTCCGGCGTTGTACACTGAAGTGTCTCCTTCAACGAATTTTTTACCAAACAACTTGCCGAGCAAGGGTTGTGCAGCAATAATAGTTACCGGCTCAAAAGTGTACTGGTTGAACGTGCGAACCAGTGCATATTCGATTTTCTGACCTACCGTAAGTGCGGTGTTCGACGGCAAGGTCCATGGCGTAGTCGTCCACGCAAGGAAGTGTGCCTGCTCGTCTCCGAATAGGGCTTCGCTCTGCCCGTTATTGATCATTTTGAATTGAGCGACGACCGTATTGTCTTTGACGTCACGGTAACAGCCCGGCTGGTTCAGCTCGTGTGAGCTAAGCCCGGTTCCCGCTTTAGGCGAGTATGGTTGGATCGTGTATCCTTTGTAAATCAGACCTTTGTTGAAGAGCTCTGAAAGCAACCACCAAACGCTTTCCATGTATTTGGAGTCGTAAGTAACATAGGGCTTCTCCATATCCACCCAGTACCCCATCTGGTCAGTGAGGTCTTTCCAGATACCGGTATAACGCATCACGGCTTTGCGACATGCGTCATTGTACTCTTCGATCGAAATGCTCTTACCGATGTCCTCTTTAGTAATTCCCAATTCCTTTTCAACACCCAATTCCACCGGGAGTCCATGTGTGTCCCATCCCGCTTTGCGGTCCACTAAATACCCTTTTTGGGTTTTGTAGCGACAGAACACATCTTTTAGCGAACGCCCCATCACGTGGTGAATCCCAGGAAGTCCATTCGCACTAGGCGGTCCTTCGAAGAAAATCCAAGGCTCGGCATCTTTGCGCTTCTCTAGGGTTTGTTCAAATACGTGAGTGTCTTTCCAACGCTGCAACACAGCTTTGTGAACGTTAGCAAGATCGAGGTGTGAATATTCAGGGAATGTACTCATGAGTTTAGTCTACGGTGGCGATACATTTGAGTTCGATGGCGATCGGTGTAGGTAAGCTATTGATTTCCATCGTGGTGCGACAAGGTTGGTTGTCTTTAAAATATTCTGCGTACAAACGGTTGAACGTGTGGAAATCTCGCTTCATATCGACGAGAAAAACAGTCACATCTACCAACTGGTCCCAGGAAGAACCGCTCGCTTCTAAAATGGCTTTTACATTGGCAAAAACGCTGCGAACTTGAGCCTCGAAATCAAAAGATTTAAAGTTTCCATTGTGGTCCAATTCTAGTCCGGGAACCCCGCTGTCATTGGCGTCACTACCTGCAGTACGTGGTCCTACACCAGAGAGGAAAAGTAAGTTCCCCACCTTTCTAGCATGCGGGTACAATCCTACCGGTTTCGGTGCGCTTTGTGTCGAAATTTTAGTTGAATCAGACATACGTGTACATATTTTAAGGATGCAAAAATAGGGAATGCACCTCGGACGCTCCTTATTTCTACAAAGAACACAAAAAATAAAGTAAGTGTTATTTGGACACTAAGTCATTTTGTGTATCTTTGCCCTGTATGTGAAGATTGGTGGTTCTTTCTTTTCATGCTTCTGTGATAGGTTCTAGGGGCTATTTGGCAGAATTTTCAAGTGTTACTGAGCCGATTTTTAACACGAGAGAGTCCTTCCAAATTCCCCTTTTTTTATGCCCGAATGTTTCGTTCGGTGCTTTTCTTCTGCCATTTCTCGTAGATCCTCTCTGAAAATCGTACCCTTCGGTGACAATCTGACCTTTTTTTACACCAAGCCCCTATTTTGGCTCTTTTTTAGTGCTTAGAAAATGGCTACATGTGGTAGCTACGATTATTTTTGTGGACTATTTATAAGAATACGACAGCCTCATGCTGAAACTCATATCTAAACTTGTTGGATCGAAAAGCGATCGCGACTTGAAAAAATTGCAACCTGTTGTTGCTACCGTAAATGCACATGCAGAGGCAATCGCCTCTTTGTCAAACGACGAACTTCGCGCAAAGACGCTTTCGTTCAAGGATGCGATTGCTACAGCCACTGCCTCGCTTGAATCGGAAAAAACAGCGTTGTACGAGCAAATCAAATCCACAGAGGATTACGATGCTCGTGAGCCGCTTTACGAGCAAATAGAAGCTATCGACAAGCAGGTACTCGAGCAGATCGAAGGTGTGCTGAAAGAAATTCACCCAGAGGCGTTTGCAGTGATGCGCGAGACGGCGAAGCGCTTTACGGCGGGTTCGTTACGAGCGACTGCAACGGAACTCGATAGAGAATTGGCCCAAAGGCATCACCACATCATCATCGAAGGAGATGAGGTGATCTATTCAAACACATGGAAGGCCGCAGGTGGAGACGTGACTTGGAATATGGTGCACTACGATGTGCAGCTGATCGGGGGTACGGTACTTCATGACGGAAAAATTGCAGAGATGCAGACGGGTGAGGGTAAAACACTCGTTGCAACGTTGCCGGTATATCTCAATGCCTTGCCAGGGCGAGGGGTACACGTGGTAACGGTGAACGACTACCTCGCTAAGCGTGATAGTGAATGGATGGCGCCGGTGTTTAATTTCCACGGTTTGACCATCGACTGTATCGACAAGCACGCCTCCAATAGCGAAGAGCGTCGAGCAGCGTACTACAGTGACATCACCTACGGTACAAACAATGAGTTCGGTTTTGATTATTTGCGTGACAACATGGCGCGTCGTGATGAGGACCGTGTTCAAACAAGAGGACACCACTTTGCGATTGTCGATGAGGTAGATAGTGTTTTGATTGATGATGCGCGTACGCCGCTGATCATTTCTGGACCTACAGCGAAAGGCGATCAGCAGCAGTTCACAGAACTAAAGCCGTTCGTTGAAGCGCTGCTCACAGCACAGAAAAATTTCGTTCAAAAGGAATTGAGCGATGCAAAGAAATTGATCGCGGAAGGAAATTCAGACGAGGGTGGCGTGAAGTTGCTACGTGTCTACCGCGGTTTGCCGAAGTCAAAGCCACTGATCAAATTCTTGTCTCAGGACGGAATGAAAACGCTCTTGCAGAAAACTGAGGCGGCGTACATGGCTGAACAAGGCAAGAAAATGAAATTGATCGATGAAGATTTGTTCTTTACGATTGAGGAGAAAAACAACCAGATTGATTTGACCGGTAAGGGGATTGATCTGATCTCTAAAAGCACTGCCAAAGACTTCTTCGTGATGCCGGACATCACATCCGAGCTAAGTGCATTGGAAGAGGCTGATATCGCAGTCGAAGAAAAAGCAGCACAAAAAGATGAGCTTCTTCGCGACTACTCCGTAAAGTCTGAGCGCATCCACACGGTGAACCAGCTGTTGAAAGCGTACGCGTTGTTCGAAAAGGACACGGAGTATGTGATCATGGAGAACAAGGTCAAGATTGTCGATGAGCAAACGGGTCGTATCATGGAAGGTCGTCGTTATTCTGACGGGCTGCACCAGGCGATTGAAGCGAAGGAAAATGTAAAAATTGAAGCCGCAACGCAGACCTATGCAACCATCACGTTGCAGAACTATTTCCGTATGTACCACAAGCTTGCGGGTATGACAGGTACGGCAGAGACTGAAGCAGGGGAATTCTGGGAGATTTACGAACTCGAAGTAGTCGTGATTCCAACCAACCGTCCGATCCAGCGTGATGATCGTGAGGATATGGTCTTCAAGACGGGTCGTGAGAAATACAATGCGGTTATCGAGGAAGTAGTTAAGCTTCGCGATGCAGGTCGACCAATTTTGGTCGGAACCACCTCAGTTGAGATCTCGGAACTTCTAAGTCGCGCACTTAAAATCAGAAAAGTACCACACCAGGTACTCAATGCAAAAATGCACCAGGCCGAAGCGGAGGTAGTCGCCGAAGCAGGAAAGCCGGGAATGGTTACCATCGCAACGAACATGGCGGGACGTGGTACCGATATTAAACTCTCTGATGAGGCAAAAGCTGCAGGCGGTCTTGCGATCGTAGGTACGGAACGTCACGATTCACGTCGTGTTGACCGTCAGCTACGCGGTCGTGCCGGTCGTCAGGGTGATGTAGGTTCATCCCAATTCTTTGTTTCGCTCGAGGACAAACTCATGCGTCTATTCAACTCTGAGCGCATCGCAGGTCTGATGGACCGACTCGGCCTTGAGGAAGGTGAGGTCATTCAGCACAGCATGGTTTCGAAGTCGATCGAACGTGCACAGAAAAAAGTAGAGGAAAACAACTTCGGTACGCGTAAGCGCTTGCTCGAATATGATGACGTGATGAACAGCCAGCGCTCTGTGATTTACAAGCGCCGTGCAAATGCACTCAAAGGTCAGCGTATCAAGGTGGATATCGCAAACATGATCTTCGATACCCTCGCTGATCTAGTAGAAGCATACCAGCCTTCCAAAGACTTCGACGGGTTTAAGCTCGACTTCTTGCGCATGTTCGCGTTTGAGCCTGCGATGACTGCGGATGAGTTTAACGGACAGAACTTCGATGTTGTTGCAGAGAATTTATTCAAGCAGACGAACGCATTCTACCATCAAAAGAGCGAGCGCATAGCTACGGCTGCACTTCCTGTTTTTCAGCAGGTATACGACGATCCATCAAACTCGTTCGATAAAATTCTCGTACCGATCACTGATGGCACAAAAGCACTTCAAGTGACCGCAACACTGAAAGAGGTGATTGATTCTGAAGGCTCAAGTTTGATTTCAGACATCGAAAAAGGAATTTCAATTGCCATCATCGATGACAAATGGAAAGACCACTTGAGAGCGATGGATGATTTACGTCAGAGTGTTCAAGGCGCTGTCTACGAGCAAAAAGATCCATTGTTGATCTACAAATTCGAATCGTTTGAATTGTTCAAGGGATTGATCTCTAGGGTGAATCAAGACATCGTAAGCTTCTTGTTCCGTGGAAATCTACCGGAAAACAATCCAGATCAGGTACGCAAAGCGCCTGCAGCTGCACCAAAGCAACCAAAACTGCAGGAAGGCCGCCCAGGAGGAGAGCCGCAGCAAAGTGCGCCACGTCAGCAGCAAGCACCGCAGCCTCCACGTCCTCAGAAGCCAGTAGTGAATACGGGTAAAACGTACGGACGTAATGATGCAGTGACTGTTCGCAACACCGCAACGGGTGAAGAGCAAAACGTGAAATATAAAAAAGCAGAGACCCTACTTGCAAAAGGCTGGGTGATCGTCGACTAATTAGACAACTTAACCTTAGGCCCCATGTTCTGGAATTTCATCGCTAGAATCTTACTGCGAAACCGCATAGCGTGGCTGGCCACAGTGCTGTTGTCGACCGTATTCATGGCCTATCAAGGGTCTACGGTTCGGATGAGCTATGAGTTTGCGAAGCTTATGCCAGAGACAGACTCTGTTTCGATCGACTACAACATGCTGGTCGATGAGTTCGGGCAGGCGTCGAATACCATTGTTATCGCGATGGAGGATGCCGATTTTTTTACCAAGGAGCACTTGAGCGAATGGTTGGAATTGGTCGATTCATTACAGCATGTTGATGGGATCACTAATGTGCAAAGTTTAACGGAGGCCTATGGATTAAGGGTAGATTCTGCCACTCAAAAATTGGCCCCAGATACCCTGTTTAATGCACTCCCTCGTAACGGTGAGGAGGAAATTGCTTTGGAGGCCCGCGTAAAATCTTGGCCATTCTACAAGGGTGGATTGTACCAAGGGGACACCTACATGATGATCTTACGCATCGACGAATCGCGCTTGTACAATGAGCAGATTGTGCCGGTCGTTGAGACGGCTAAGAAGCATATTCTCGCATGGGAAGATGCCTATGGCAGAGATCTTCACATGAGTGGTTTGCCGTGGCTTCGTATCGCAAACACGAAGAATTTGCAGGCAGAGATATTCCGCACGGTCGGCTTTACTTTATTAGTCACAGTGGTCATCTTCTTTGCCTTCTTAAAAAGTGTGCGCGCAACGCTCGTGTCCCTGACCATCGTGATCCTCGGGGTCATTTTCTCAGTAGGAGCCATGGGCTTGTTCGGTTTCGGCTTGACCCTGCTTTCGTCGCTTATTCCGCCGCTGATCATTGTGATTGGGGTACCGAACTGTATTTATCTGATCAATAAATACCACCAAGAATACAAGAAGCACGGCAACCAAGTTCGTGCCATCCAGCGTGTCGTTAAAAAGGTCGGGTACATCGCCCTTATAACCAATACGACGACCGCTTTAGGCTTTGCTGCGTTTATCTTGACGGACAGCGATAATCTAGTCGAATTCGGGATCATCAGCTCCATCAGCATCCTCTCAGTCTTCGTGCTTTCGATGATCATTATGCCTGTGATCTACAGTTTCTTGGCGCCTCCAAAAGAGCGTCATATGAATCATTTTGATGTGGGTTGGTTGGTCAATTTCCTCGACTTCCTCGATGTCTCTGTGGAAAAGCGCCGTCCGCTGATCTACGGAGTCACGGCAGTACTTGTAGCGCTTTCAGTGGTGGGTCTTTTCAAAATTGAAACTGCAGGAAACCTTACTGCAGACTTTAACAAAGAGGAGCACATTTACAAGGATGTCAAATACTTCGAGCGCACCTTCGGAGGTGTGGTGCCAATGGACATCATTATCGATACCAAACGTGAAGGTGGGGTAGAAAAGCTCTCGAATCTACGCCGTATCGAAGCGCTTCAAGATTCCTTAGCCACTTTGCCAGAGCTCAGTCGTTCGGCCTCTTTAGTTGACTTCGTAAAGTTTGCAAAGCAGGGGGTCATGTTCGGCAACCCAGACATGTATTCACTTCCTTCGCGAAGCGAACAGCAATGGCTCTTAACCTATTTGCCGAGAGGGGTGAAAGATGAAACAGGGCTCATGAAGTCCATGGTTACTCCTGATGGGCGAAAGGCGCGTATTACCGTGCAAATGGCAGACCTCAGTACTCCTGAGATGCGTGTATTAACGGCGCGTGTGGAGGAACTCGTGAACACAATTTTTCCGGACAAGCGCTACGACGTAACCATCACTGGAGCTTCGATCAAATTTATTCGTTCGACGACGTATCTGATCAACAATCTCATACTTTCTCTTGCGCTCGCAGTGGTCGCCATCGCCATTATTATGGCCTTGCTCTTTATTAGTTGGCGAATGGTGCTCATCTCACTGATTCCAAACTTGATCCCAATGCTACTCACAGCAGGGATTATGGGATATGCCGGTATTCCACTCAAGCCTTCGACGATTCTAGTATTTAGCATCGCCTTTGGTATTTCTGTCGATGACAGTTTACACTTCTTGGCGAAGTACCGACAAGAGCTCAAGGCGAATAACTGGAACATTTCCTGGGCAGTGAAAAGCTCCATCATGGAAACAGGGTTGAGCATGTTCTACACGTCCATCGTATTGTTCTGTGGTTTCTCTGTCTTTACAACGTCCAATTTCGGCGGGACTCAAGCCCTCGGTTTACTCACCTCGATCACGTTGTTGATCGCTATGTTCAGTAACTTGTTACTATTGCCTTCATTCCTGTTAACTATGGAGAAATGGTTGACTAGAAAAGATATTAGCGATAATATCCTCGATATTTACGACTCCGAAACTGAATCGGACGAAGAAAACCAATAAACCTATGAAAGGCATTATCCTCGCCGGCGGCTCCGGCACCAGACTCCACCCACTTACCCTTGCCGTAAGTAAGCAGTTGATGCCGGTGTATGACAAGCCGATGATTTACTATCCCCTCGGCACCTTGATGCAGGCGGGCATTCGTGAGATATTAATCATCACGACGCCACACGACGCACCCTTGTTTGAGAAGCTTCTTGGGGACGGAAAACGCTTGGGTTGTGAGTTTCATTATGTGATTCAGGAGCGTCCAGAAGGATTGGCACAGGCCTTTATTTTAGGTGCCGATTTTATCGGTGACGACAGCGTCGCTTTGATCCTAGGAGACAACATCTTCTACGGTTCGTCGATGGCCCATGTGCTTCAGCAGAGCAAAGATCCGAAAGGAGGCGTGGTATTCGCCTACCGCGTGAGTGATCCTGAGCGCTATGGCGTCGTGGAGTTTGACGAGCAGATGAAAGCCTTGTCAATCGAAGAGAAGCCAGAGGAGCCAAAGAGCGATTACGCAGTTCCGGGCTTGTACTTCTATGACAATCGAGTAGTAGATATTGCGAAGAATCTCAAGCCAAGCCCGCGTGGTGAACTAGAGATCACCGACGTGAATAAGATATACCTGGAATGGGGTGAGCTCGAAGTAGGGGTGTTGGACCGCGGAACGGCGTGGTTGGATACGGGTACATTCGCAAGCCTTCAACAAGCAGGTCAGTTTGTCGAGGTGATCGAGGAACGCCAGGGCTTGAAAGTCGGCTGTATCGAAGAGATTGCCTACGAGCAAGGATTTATCGACGCAGTGCAGCTTGAACAAATCGCGCAGCCACTCGTTAAGAGCGGGTACGGAAAGTACCTACTTAAACTTATAAAGTGACATGAATAACCTCGCCGCCCTCCAGGAACTTTTTCAAAAGGAAGTGGACCAATTAAACTTGGGCACCGCCCCTTCGAAATTATACGATCCCATGCATTACATCATGGGTCTTGGAGGCAAAAGACTCCGCCCCATCTTAGCATTGATGGGTGCCGGCATCTATGGCGATCCCAAAAAAGCCATGTCGCAAGCCATGGCGATTGAACTCTTTCACAATTTCTCGCTGATCCACGACGATATCATGGACGAAGCGCCACTGCGCCGTGGTCAAACCACCGTGCATAAAAAGTGGGATCAAAACGTCGGTATTCTCTCAGGAGACGGCATGTTGGTGAAAGCGTATCAATATGTCGCAGATTGCGACGCGGCACTGCTTCCAGAAGTGCTAGGTACCTTTTCTCAAACCGCTTTGGAGGTCTGTGAAGGCCAACAAATGGATATGGACTTCGAGACCATGGATACGGTTGAAGCGGCCACTTACATCCAAATGATTCAGTACAAGACCTCCGTTCTACTCGGCTGTTCAATGAAAGTTGGTGCCCTTGTCGGAGGCGCTTCGAAAGAGGATGCAGCGGCATTGTATGATTTTGCACTTCTGCTGGGTACTTCATTTCAAATCAAAGACGATTTCCTCGATGTATATGGCGATCCAGAGAAATTTGGAAAGCAAGTCGGTGGTGATATCCTGAGCAATAAAAAGACCTTGCTATGGATCGAGGCGCAGCGCCGAGCAGCAGAGCGCGGTGTAAACTTTGGTGCCTACGCTGACATGGATGCGAACGCGTCTAAAGTCGAGGCATTCCAGCAGCTTTACAAAGATCTTGGTGTAGATGCCTTTGCGAAAGCACAAATTGACAGCTACTACCAGCAGTCGCTCGACGCCTTAAAAAAGGTAGCTGTAGAAGAGGAAAAACTACGTCCCTTGCGCGAATTTGCCGCTTGGTTGTACCAGAGGGAGTCTTAAATTATTCTAACCCATCTTTTCGGGTTATTTTTGCCGGAGAAAATTCTTAGATCATGAATGTATTGGTTTTAGGCTCCGGTGGTCGTGAGCACGCTTTATCGAGTAAGATTACCCAAAGCAACAAGTGTGAAAAATTGTTCATTGCCCCAGGGAATGGAGGTACAAGAGCACTTGGTGAGAACGTAGATCTGCCGATCACCGATGCGTTAGCGATCGGAAATTTCGTGAAAGCAAATCAGATTGACATCGTTGTTGTAGGTCCAGAAGCGCCTTTGGTAGAGGGGGTACATGACGGGTTGAAGGCCGATCCTGAATTGGCCAATCTTATTGTTGTTGGCCCACGAAAGGCTGCAGCAGAATTAGAAGGATCGAAGGATTTCGCAAAGGAATTCATGATGCGTCACAACATCCCGACGGCGGCCTACGAAACTTTTACGCGTGACACCTTAGCAGAAGGACAGGCCTTCTTAGAAACGCTAGATGCGCCGTATGTATTGAAAGCAGACGGCCTTGCGGCTGGTAAAGGTGTACTGATCATAGAAGACCTTGACGAAGCGAAAGAGGAGCTTAAAAACATGCTAGTCGACGCAAAATTCGGCGATGCATCCTCTCGAGTAGTGATTGAGGAGTTTTTAGCTGGAATCGAGTTTAGCATATTCGCACTAACGGACGGAAAAGGCGGGTACGCTTTACTTCCTGAGGCGAAAGATTACAAGCGCATTGGCGAAGGGGACACCGGTCTAAATACTGGCGGTATGGGTGCTGTTAGTCCTGTACCGTTCTTCGATGCTGCCCTGCGCGAGCAAACCATCAAGGAGATTATTGAGCCGACCATTCAAGGCCTAGTGAAGGATGAGCTACCGTACCAAGGATTTGTATTCTTCGGTCTGATCAATACAGACAAGGGACCGAAAGTGATTGAATACAACGTGCGTATGGGTGACCCAGAGACTGAGGTGGTTATTCCACGTCTGGAAACCGATATCGTAGATCTATTTATAGGGATGCACGAAGGTACCTTGAGCGAAATGGAAGTGAAGGTGAGTACACAGACTGCTGCAACAGTAATGGCGGTAAGCGGTGGCTATCCAGGTTCGTATGCAAAAGGAAAAGTGATTGAAGGCTTGGATCTAGTAGGTGAAGAAACCCATGTATTCCATGCTGGAACAAAACCAGGCGCACAAATCACCACTGCTGGAGGTCGTGTAATGGCATTCACCAGCTTCGGTGCAAATAAGGACGAAGCATTGGCGAAGAGCTATGCCTCTTTGGAGAAGGTCAGCTTTGAGGGAATCAACTACCGTAAGGATATCGGCTTTGACCTGTAAGCAGAAGCCGAACCTAGGATCAATTATAACGCATAAAAAATCCCCGGTACTCTGATCGAGTCCGGGGATTTTTCTATAAGATAATGTTGAATTCTACGATTAAGCTTCGCCGTTGGCTTTGTGCTTTCTCATTTGAAGAATCCAGTAAATCAAACCTCCAGCGATGACTGCCATGAACACACGGTTTACAGAATCTCCAATAGTTGGAAGTATTTTAAATGTTGCTTGGAAAATATCACCAAGGCCTTCAAAGAAATTTCTTAACATAGCGCAAGCTTTTAAACTGCCGCTAAAATAATACAGAAAACCCAATGCTCCTCCGGAACTTTAGAAAGATTGATGCTTATTCCAGTGTTCGACTTGCTTTTTTAGCGGTCGCTTCGGCTATTGGCGTCTATTTCACGGCCAACGAATCGAGAGATTTGTTCTTGTGGTTTACGGCGGCTCTATTTGCGTTTGGATCCCTTTGCTGGCTGCTCTACAACGAGCGATGGGCGTTTAAAGGAACCCAATTCCGCTTTTTAGTTTTCATCCTCTTTTTGTTCCCCTATGTAAGCGAATTCACCGCATATACCTTGGTATTGGGCGGTATGCTCTTAGAAACCAATTGGCAATTTGCCGAATATTTCCGTCGACGTAAAAACCCCATCTGGGTGCTCCACATCGGTACCTTAAGCGCACTGGGTTGGCTGTTATTCCCCGTAGGTGGCTTTTATATTGCTGCAGGCTCGCTGGTCAGCCTTTTGCTGCTAAGCGGATTCAATCTCCGAACACTTTTGCAAGTGCTTGTCGCGTTTTTCATTCCGATCAGCCTTCCCTTGTTCTTTTCTTCGTCAAGTAGTTCCCTATATTTTAGTATACCTGAGCTCCAAACCCTTCCTCCGGAATGGTGGGTATTGCCTGGTATAGTGTTTCTGTTGACCATCCATCAGTTCACGGTTTCTTACCGTAAGGCCAATAATCTAAACAAGCTACGATCGCTCATCGCCCTGCTTTGGATCATCCTTGGAAGCATCTTGGCCCAATTCGTTGGCGGAGAAGGCGGCTTCGTGTTACTTGTCCTCGGTTTGAGTTACCAGGGTGCAAATGCCCTCTATTATTTTAGAAGGCGTACTTTGGTGGAAATCATTTTTGCACTGCTGCTGCTCTACAGTGTTACCTACGCTTTAGGCTTCATCGAAATTTAGTCACACACTGACATGTCAACATCGCTCCTTGTCATTCGCTTCTCTGCTATCGGAGACCTGCTGCTTACCGCCCCAGTACTTCAGGCTTTGGCGAATGAGGGTACAAAGGTGGATCTTTTGGTGAAATCGCGCCATGCAAATTGGTTAGAGGCCTTGCCTGGCGTCCAAAACATACTACTTTGGGAAGAACAGCAAGAAGCACTCTTAACGGGTGCGCTGGAAACTTACGACGGGGTGCTAGATCTACAAGGAACCCGTCAATCAAAGCGATTTGCAGCGAAGCTTGGTCTTCCCTCAGCAACGTTTAGAAAGCCCTATGCACTTCGTGCGCTGTTACTGTGGACCAGGCATTCTAAATTTGCGCTTACCCCCGTGGTCGAGCGCTACGCTGAGGCTGCTCAAAGTTTTTCAACCGTAGGACATCTCCATCTTGTTGAGCGTCCCCAATTCCGCTTACCCGCCTATCCCGCAACGCCCTCCAAAGAATACATTGTTGCCGTCATCGGGGGTTCCCAGCCAGGAAAACGACTCGATACTTCAGGCTGGACACAGATCCTTAGTGCATTGCAGGCCTCTGGCCAAACCGTGGTGCTCTTGGGCGGACCCGCAGACCGCACACAGGCGAAGGCGCTTCAAGAGGCGTATCCTGAAGTGATTGATGCAACAGACAGTTCTGTAACACAAGGACTCAGTCTTGTCGAGAATGCAGCACTAGTGATCAGTGGTGATACAGGCTTCATGCACGCGGCTGCTCTTATGAATACGCCATTAGTAAGCTTCTGGGGAGCAACGCATCCTCACCTAGGTTTTTCCCCTTGGCCAAAACGAGTGAATCAGCGCGAGGTACTCACGCAAAGCAAGTGGACTCCATTACACAAGCACGGCAAGGTGCCTTTTTGGGCCAAGAACCCAATGGATCAGTTGAATGTTCAGGAACTCGTTGCCGTTATTGAGCAGATGCTTCCGGGTAAAACAACGCCTTGAGTTCTGTCGCCTCTGTAGGCTCCATCTTACCAGCGATGATGAGTGCGAGTTGACGTCTACGCAATGCAGCTGCATAACGCTCTTGCTCAAGCTCTGTTTCAGGAGTGATGGTTGGGATGTTGATCGGACTTCCAAGCTGGTCTACCGCAACAAACGTAAAGATCCCCTCATTTGCCTTGATGCGTGCCCCGTTCGGACGTTGTTCCTCTAAGAAAACATCAGCAATGACCTCCATTGAAGAGCTAAAAGCTCTAGAAACCTTAGCTTCGATGGTCACGATAGCGCCATGTGGAATAGGGTTTTTAAAGCTGACATTATTGATGGTAGAGGTAACGACCTGACGTTTACAGTGGCGGTGTGCCGCGATTGCACAACAGCGGTCCATCCAAGAAAGTAATTGGCCCCCGAAGAGGTTATTCATTTGGTTCGTGTCATTCGGCATGACGATCTCGGTCATCACCGTCAGGCTGTCCGTCGGAGTTTTAGTCGTACTCATGTAGTGGGTTAGATTGGAAGAGCAAAGGTAGCTCAGACTTTTAGTAGGCGAAGATCCACGCGTGAGAATTTACCTCACTTTTAATTTTGGCCAATTCAGCTTTCGCAGCCGCACGGCTCGCAAAATGCCCAATACCTACTTTTTTCAATGAACCCGGCAGCACGCTCACGTTGTAGCCTTTCGCTGCAATCTCTTCAGACAAGACTTCGGCGTTCAATGCTTCTTTAAACGAACCTACAACGATGTAATACCCCATGCCTTTGGTCGGTTGAGTAACCACTTTTGCCACAGGAGCAGGAGTTTCGACTGCTGCATCGGTCACTGTTTCCGGAGTCATAGTCTCCGGCTTAGCAACTTCTATGGCATCTGATTCAGCAGGAGTTTCAACCGCTGCAGAAGTAGTCGATAGATTACCGAGCCATCCCGCCATTTCTGTTGGAAGTTCGCTTTGGAAAATACCCAGACCGAATAATGCGGTCACGGCAGCTGCAACAGCAGCTTTTTGCCAAGCTCTAAGTCCTTTTTCGCGACTTTCTGTCACGAGTTTTAGACTTGCTGAAACTTTCGATTGTAAAGCACTCGGTTCGTGAACGGCGTGCATCATGAAAGACGTTAAACCAAAGCTGTCATCGCTCAAAACGTTTTGCTCCGGTTTAAATCCAGCGGTTGTGCTGAACGAACCTAGACCAGGGAGCATAAGTACTTGGCCCTGGTCCAAAACCTGCTGCCAACCATTCACCTTACGTGTAATCCATTGCTCCGACACCTCCATAGTAGTGCCCATCGTGCGCATGACAGTGGAGAGAAGTGAGTTTTCGGTACGTGCAATACTCGGGTTGAACCCAATGTATTTTCCAGCGGGAAAAGCAGTACCGGTCACACTATCCCAACGTGCGCCCTGAGATTTAAGGTAAAACGCACCCCAACCTGGCAGTTGAACGCGTCCCTTGTTCTCTAGACATTCTATGATGAGTGATTCGATCTTCATATGACTACAAAAATGCAAAAGATGTGGATAACTTCATTTTATTAGGAGGACATAATGGGCTAATTTTTAATAACAATCTGTTAGCAACTCATTATGAATCCATTACTGCCGCTCCATTTTTATAAAGGAGCCATCAACAAGGTGAAAAAGCACTTTGTTTTAGAATTTTTAGACGACACAACCGCTCTTAAAGCTAATATTGACGCCATTTTACGGCTTCACAAGGACGGACCTCGATTGTGGGACGAAGCACAGGAAAAAGCACGAAGGGAGTTGGAAATTTGTCAAGCTGAGGGTCTTAATGTGTTGTACTTCAGTGATGTGAATAACTTCCCGGAACACCTGCACCAGATTCCCGACCCTCCCATGGTGCTTTTCGGACGGGGCACATGGAACAATGCGAAGGTTCCACTTTCCATGGTAGGCTCCCGTAAGGCGACAAATTACGGCTTACATGTTACGCGTCAGCTCGTACTCGAGCTTAGTAAATACCCCGTTCATTTGGTAAGCGGGCTCGCCTTGGGCATCGACGTACAGATGCACCGCGCTGCTCTTGAAAACGGCGCGACGACCAGTGCATTTGTTGCAGGAGGAATGGGAATGTTAAGCCCAAAATCCCACGAGGCAGTCGCAAAAGAAATGGTGAATTCAGGGGGCGGTTACTTTACCGAGCAGCCTTTTTCTCAGCCCAGTTTACGGCAGATGTACCCTGTGCGCAACAGGCTCATTGCAGGTGCAAGTTTAGCAACGGTCGTGGTCGAAGCGGCCCGTCGAAGTGGTGCTATGATCACGGCAAATCAAGCGTTTAACTACCATCGAGAATTGTTCGCGCTGCCAGGAGCGCACTTTCAACCCATGAGTGAAGGCCCAAATGCGCTGATTCATCAACAGATGGCGCGACCAATTTTTGATTACAGTGAGTTCCCAGGCGAATTCTACCCCGTATGGCAGACTTCGGCAGGTGAAATTGACTTTTCTCAGCGGGTAGAAAGCGTGCTCTTACAAGAATTTCCGCATGGCAGAAAGGTCAATGTCTACCACTTGATGAAAACATATGAGCAGCATAAGCGTAAGATTTACAGTGCGTTAAGGTTCTTGGTAGAGGTCGGAGCCCTCGATAAAATTGGCCCGAATACGTATTGTAGGAAATCGCCCTCAAACTAGTAGTGCCTGATATCTATTTGTTCTACATTTGTTGGGTATAACCTATCAATACAACAGACAATATGTCCAGCCAGTACCAAGGCCAAATCGATGCGTTCATCGCAAAAGTCGAAGCGGCTAACCCGAACGAGCCTGAATTTATGCAGGCGGTACAAGAAGTTGCGGAATCGGTGATTCCCTTCATTGAAAACAATCCTACGTACAAAGGCAAAAGTTTGCTTGAGCGTATTATCGAACCAGAGCGCGTGATTATGTTCCGTGTGCCGTGGACCGATGATGCTGGAAATGTACATGTAAACAAGGGATACCGAGTGGAATTTAACAGTGCGATCGGCCCGTACAAAGGCGGTCTTCGCTTCCACCCAACGGTAAACTTGAGCGTGTTGAAATTCCTAGGATTCGAGCAGATCTTTAAGAACTCCTTGACAACACTTCCTTTGGGCGGTGGTAAAGGAGGTTCTAACTTCGATCCTAAAGGTAAATCTGACGCAGAGGTAATGCGCTTCTGCCAGAGCTTTATGACTGAATTGTCGCGTCACATCGGTGCAAATACGGATGTTCCTGCTGGGGATATCGGTGTTGGTGGCCGTGAGATCGGCTATATGTTCGGTCAATACAAGCGTCTACGCAATGAGTTTACAGGTGTCCTTACCGGTAAAGCGCTAAGCTATGGTGGTTCATTGATCCGTCCAGAAGCGACGGGTTACGGGACAGTTTACTTTACTCAAGAGATGCTTTCTACTAAAGGCGAAACGTTCCATTCGAAGAATGTGGTCATCTCTGGTTCAGGAAACGTTGCGCAGTTCGCTGCTGAAAAATGTATGGACCTGGGTGCCTTAGTGCTTACGATGAGTGATTCATCCGGCTACATTCTTTGTACTGACGGTCTATCAAAAGAACAATTAGAGTTCGTTATGGAGCTTAAGAATGTTCGTCGTGGTCGTATCCATGAGGCTGCAGAAGCATTTGATAACATCGAATTCCACGCTGGAACTCCATGGAACGTATCCTGTGATGTAGCGCTGCCTTGTGCTACACAAAATGAACTGAAGGGTGAAGACGCTCTGTTACTCGTGAAGAACGGACTGCATGCATTGGGTGAAGGCGCAAATATGCCTTGTACTCCTGAAGCAGTTGAGATCTTCCAGAAGAACGGTGTCTTGTTCTCGCCAGGTAAGGCTTCAAATGCAGGTGGTGTAGCTACCTCAGGTCTTGAGATGAGTCAAAACAGTCTTCGTATGAGTTGGACTCGCGAAGAGGTGGACGGTCACTTGCACAGAATTATGAAAGATATCCATGCAGCTTGTGTGAAGTACGGTACCAAAGAAGACGGTAGCGTAGATTACGTAGGTGGTGCAAATATTGCGGGCTTCGTTAAAGTTGCAGATGCAATGATGGCTCAAGGCATCGTTTAATCGATTCCTCACTCCATAAAAAAGGCGTCCTTCGGGGCGCCTTTCTTGTTTCTAGTATAAGCTGTTCCACCAATCAAGTATGGCTTTCGCACAACCCTCGGCATCTGAAATATGTCCCATGTGTCCGTGAGTAGAGGTGTGCGTAAAGCCAACACCTGGGGCGTCTCTCCACTCTTTGACCAGCGCATAATCGATCACAGTGTCTTGTTCACCTGCGAACACAGCAATCTTGTTCGGGGCCAATTCTTCCGGCACCACGTGCAATAACTTGCTGCGGTCCTCCCGTACTTTCATTCCCATAATCGCTGCAAGAACTCCTTGAGTTTCCATCTCCAGGCTGTACTGAATCTGCTGACGAATTTCCGCCTTGTACAGCGCTCTACTTTCTTCATCGAAAAGTTGAGGTATGGCAGCCCGAATAAACGCATTCTTATTCTGTTTAACCAAAGCAGCGGCACGATCGCGCATTTCTTGACGCGCAAGACTGTCGGCATGTGGCGAGGAAAAGAACAATCCTAGTCCCCCGAGAAGCTCCGGATAAAGCTCGGTAAACGCCAGGCCGACATAGCCCCCCATACTATGACCTAGTAATACAATCTCTTGCATTTTCAGCGATTCAATGACCGCGTGAACAGCATCGGCCATAAATTCCATGGTGTGTTCATAGCCGAAACTAGGCGTTTTTCCGTGACCCGGCAGGTCAATCAAAAGAACGGGACCTTTCGACTGAAATTGGGGCAAAATGGAATGCCACATCCGTGAATCTTCCAGGAAGCCATGGAGTAAAACAAGAGCTCCGCGACTCCCTTCTGGGGTGCCGCGGAACTCGTAATGTACGGTTGATCCGTGAAAATATATGTTAGGCATTTACTTCGCCATAAAGGTTTCAATCTCTTCTACGGTCTTTGGAATCGCACGAGTCAAATTCTCGTGCCCGTCTTTGGTAATGATGATATCATCTTCGATACGAATGCCGAGTCCTTCCTCCGGAATGTAGATACCCGGCTCCACAGTAAAGATCATGCCCTCTTCTACAGGCGCGCTCCACAGTCCATAATCGTGTACGTCAAGTCCGATGAAGTGGCTCGTTCCATGCATGAAATATTTCTTGTACGCAGGCCATGCCGGATCCTGATTGTCTACCTCCTCTTGCGAGATTAGGCCCAATTCTAACAACTCACCGGTCATCAAATCGCCTACTTGCTTGTGATATTCATCCAACATGGTACCCGGGCGTAGTAGGGCAATCGCTCCATTGTGTACGCGCAAGACAGCGTTGTAAACCTCTTTCTGACGGTCCGTGAATTTTCCGTTCACAGGGAAACAGCGGGTAACATCACAGGTATAATTCGCGTACTCAGCACCTACATCAAAAAGTACCAAGTCGCCGTCTCTACACTCGTCATTGTTCTCAATGTAGTGCAAGACGTTCGCGTTATTTCCCGCAGCAATAATTGGCGTATAAGCGAAACCGCGTGAACGGTTCATCAAAAACTCGTGCATAAACTCAGCCTCAAGCTCGTATTCCCAAACTCCTGGTTTCATGAATTTTAATACGCGCTCATATCCTTTTTTGGTGACAGCAGCAGCCTCACGCATTACTTTGATTTCTTCTTCGGTTTTTGTGCCGCGCACGCGATGAAGAATCGGCTGAGAGCGCTCGTACTCATGCGCTGGATAATGTTCCTTGATCCATTTGTTCATGCGGTCTTGACGCAATTCTGTTTCAACATGGGCACGAAGGTGCTCGTTCCCATTGATATAAATGCGTTCTGCATTTACGGCCATCTCGTTGAATACGCGTTCAAACTCGCTGAGCCAATACACGGTTTTGATGCCGCTTATCTCAAAAGCTTCTTCTTTCGAATATTTTGCGCCTTCCCAAACCGCGATTAAATCATTGGTTTCTTTCAAGAACAATACCTCCTTTAATTCCTCCTTGTGCGCGTCAGGGAAAAGCACTAAAATACTTTCTTCCTGATCTGCGCCACTTAAGTACAGGATGTCGCTATGCTGCTTGAACGGTAAGTGGCCATCAGCGCTCGTTGGGTATATATCTTGTGAAGTGAAGATGGCTAGCGAGCTTGGTTTAAGGTGTGAAGTGAATTTTGCTCTGTTCTTAGTAAACAATTCTTTGTCTAGTTTGTGATATCTCATAAAGACGGGCTTCTGTTAATTTAGAATAGTTCTAAAGGTGATTTAAGTCACACTTTACGTGTGAGACAAAAGTCTGTGATGTAAATTTGTCATGCTAAAATTAGGCTATTAATATTTAAAATTGGTTATGGCTACAACTTCAAAAGGGCTTTTTGGCTCTTCATTAGCACGCAAGTACTGGATGGCCGCGACAGGTTTATTCTTGTGCACTTTCCTTGTAGGGCACCTACTAGGTAACCTTCAGTTATTCGTCACTGGAGAAGAAGGTAGAGATGCTTTCAATGCGTACGGTTTGTTTATGACTACGTTTCCTGTAGTAAAAGTGCTCTCGTACGTGACGTACATTAGCATCTTGTTACACGCTGTAGACGGTATCATTCTTGCTCGTCAGAACAAGGCAGCACGTCCAGTAGGGTATGTGAAAGAAAGACAATCAGTGAATGCTTCATGGGCTTCACGCAAGATGGCCCTTTTGGGTATTCTTACCTTGTTTTTCATCATCGTACACATGAGAAGCTTCTGGTATGAGATGCACTTTGGTAGTGTAGCTACATACACTGTAGATGGCGTGGAGTACAAGGATTTGTGGGCCATTACTGTGGCAGCATTCGAAAACTGGTGGTACACTGGTTTCTATGTGTTGGCTTTATTAGGTCTAGCCTTCCACTTGAGCCATGGTTTCCAGAGCTCGTTCCAAACATTAGGAATCAACCACAAACGTTACACTCCAATCATCAAGACTGTGGGTGCTGCATTTGCATGGCTTATCCCAGCAGGATTCATCGCTGTTGCGTTATTCTTGTTTATTGTTCAACCTGGCCAAGCCATCTAAATCAGACGCAATATGGCATTAGATTCAAAAGTTCCAGCAGGCGATTTAGCCGATAAATGGACCAAGCATAAAGGTGAAATTCCTCTAGTTTCACCAGCGAACAAGCGATTAATGGATGTGATTGTTGTAGGTACGGGTCTTGCCGGTGCTTCAGCAGCAGCTTCGCTTGCGGAAATGGGCTACAACGTGAAAGCGTTCTGTTTCCAAGATTCACCACGTCGTGCGCACTCTATTGCAGCACAGGGTGGTATCAACGCAGCTAAGAATTACCAGAATGATGGTGACTCTGTGTACCGTCTGTTCTACGATACTATTAAAGGTGGTGACTACCGCTCACGTGAAGCAAACGTTCACCGCCTTGCTGAGGTTAGTCGTAACATCATTGATCAGTGTGTTGCACAAGGTGTTCCCTTTGCACGTGATTATGGTGGTTTGCTTGATAACCGTTCATTCGGTGGTGTTCAGGTAAGCCGTACGTTCTACGCGAAGGGTCAGACCGGTCAGCAGTTGCTTTTAGGAGCATACTCTGCTCTGAACCGTCAGATTGCGAAGGGCCGTGTGAAAATGTATGCACGTCATGAGATGCAAGAATTGGTTATGGTAGACGGAAAAGCCCGTGGTATCATCGCTAAAAACCTTGTGACTGGTGAGTTTGAGCGTCATGGAGCACATGCAGTACTGTTGTGTACAGGTGGGTACGGAAACGTATTCTTCCTCTCAACAAACGCAATGGGTTCTAACGTTACAGCGGCGTGGAAAGCGCACCGTAAAGGAGCGTACATGGCCAACCCATGTTTCACGCAGATTCACCCGACTTGTATTCCAGTAAGTGGTGAGAACCAAAGTAAGTTGACCTTGATGTCTGAGTCGTTGCGTAACGATGGACGTATCTGGGTTCCAGCTAAAAAAGAAGATGCTGAGGCGATCCGTGCAGGAAAGCTTCATCCAAATGATATTGCAGAGGAGAACCGTGACTATTATTTAGAGCGTCGCTACCCTGCATTCGGTAACCTTGTTCCTCGTGATGTGGCTTCTCGTGCAGCTAAAGAGCGCTGTGATGCTGGTTATGGAATCAACAAAACTGGTGAGGCAGTATACCTTGACTTTGCAGCGGCGATCATGCGCTACGGAGCAGAGGAAGCTCACGTAAAAGGCTTGAAAAACCCATCAGATGCTGAGATTAAAGCATTAGGAGAGAAGGTGGTTGAAGCAAAATACGGTAACCTCTTCCAGATGTACGAAAAGATCACGGCATCTAACCCGTACAAAGAGCCTATGATGATTTACCCTGCGGTTCACTACACTATGGGGGGTCTTTGGGTAGATTACAACCTTATGACTACCATCCCTGGTTGTTTTGCATTGGGAGAAGCAAACTTCTCTGATCACGGTGCGAACCGTCTCGGAGCATCTGCTTTGATGCAGGGTCTTGCGGATGGATACTTCGTAGCTCCTTACACAGTAGGTGAGTTCTTGAGCAAGGACATCCGTACTGGAACAATTCCTACTGACAGCAAAGAGTTTGAAGAAGCTGAGAACGCATGTCGTCAGCGTACCGAAATGTTCATGAATGTGAATGGTACGAAGTCGGTAGACTACTTCCACAAGAAACTCGGTAAGATCATGTGGAACGAAGTCGGTATGGCTCGTAGCAAAGATGGTCTCGAGCAAGCGATCAAAGACATCCAAGCATTGCGCGAGGATTTCTATGCGAATGTTCGTGTACTAGGTGCGGCAAACGGAATGAATCCAGAATTGGATAAAGCAGGACGTGTTGCTGACTTCTTAGAGTTAGGTGAATTGATGGCGAAGGATGCACTAGAGCGCAACGAAAGTTGTGGAGGGCACTTCCGCGAAGAATATCAAAGCGCAGAGGGTGAAGCCCTACGTGATGATGAAAACTTCACTTTTGTGAGTGCTTGGGAATACACTGGTGTTCCAGCTGAAGCAAATCTTCACAAAGAGGAGTTGGTATTCGAGAATGTTGAATTGAAGACTCGTTCTTACAAATAATAGGCATTATGGATTTAACGTTAAAAATCTGGCGTCAAGCAGGCCCTGAAGCAAAAGGGGAAATGAAAACATACCCAATTCAAGGGGTAGAGGAAGACATGAGCTTCCTCGAAATGTTGGACTATTTGAATGATCAGTTGATCGACCAAGGAATTGAACCTGTAGTGTTTGATCACGATTGTCGTGAAGGAATTTGTGGAATGTGTTCGCTCTTTATTAATGGTGAGGCACACGGTCCAGGTCGTAAGGTAACTACTTGTCAGTTGCACATGCGTGAGTTTAAATCAGGTGATACGATTTACATCGAGCCGTTCCGTGCGAAGGCGTTCCCAGTCATCAAAGATTTGATGGTAGACCGTACGTCGTTCGACCGTATTCAGCGCTCAGGTGGTTACATTTCTGTAAACACATCTGGAAATACGATTGATGCAAATGCGATTCCAGTACCAAAGACGGACGCTGACAAGGCGTTCGATGCTGCGACTTGTATCGGTTGTGGTGCTTGTGTTGCAACCTGTAAAAATTCATCAGCTATGCTTTTCGTAAGTGCGAAAGTGAGCCAATTCTCTTTATTGCCACAAGGTCAGCCTGAAGCAAAAGAGCGTGTGTTGAATATGGTTAATCAGATGGATCTAGAAGGATTCGGAAACTGTACAAATACAGGAGCTTGTGAAGTGGAATGTCCAAAGGGAATCTCCCTTGAGAACATTGCACGCATGAACCGCGATTACTTGTTTGCTTCTTTAAGCAGTAATAAATAATAATAGGGCTTCTAAAAGTGAAGTCTCTCTATCGATAAAAACCCCTACCTCGCAACAGCGGTGTAGGGGTTTCTTTATGGTATTCGTCGTGATTATTTTCGATTACGCTCTAGGTCGTACAGGGATCCAGATCTGCTCCTTAGAATCCTCGTGTTGATCCTTATACTGCGCGCCAAGTCGTTCAAAATGTGGCCGTTCATCGAGTTCCCACTTACTATGTGGAATCCATTTACCATAGATGAATCTCCAGATGGTTGAGTCGCTGCTACTACCTTCATATTCAAAAACAGCATAGGTGCCTCTAGGAATGTTCAACGTTTGAAGGCTGTCTTGCTCACTGCTTACCTCAACACCGGCCCAATAGATAAAGCTTGGGTTTGCACCCGCCCCAAAAACGGGGATTCCATCATATTGCCGGAGGCTGATCAAGTCATTATTGAGTCTGTTTTGGATGGAGTATAATAGAGGCATAAACCCTCCCCAGACACTTCGAGGTGAAAATTTCTGTAGGGTCATTGCAGCTGAAGCTCCGCAAATTATTCCACCCTCGTACTCTATTATTTTTGGATCTATCATACTACCTTAAATATAGGTGATAAAAAAAAGACCGAGGCAGTATTTGCAACGGTCTTTGGTACAGATTTTCAAAAGAAAATTTAGTCGTTTAGTTTTAATACGGCTAAGAAAGCGCTTTGCGGAATCTCTACATTACCGAGCTGACGCATACGCTTCTTACCAGCCTTCTGCTTTTCGAGCAATTTACGCTTACGAGAGATATCACCACCGTAACATTTCGCAGTAACATCCTTCCGGAGTGCACTCAAGGTTTCACGAGCGATGATCTTATTGCCGATACCTGCTTGGATGGCAATCATAAATTGCTGTCTCGGAATCAGTTCTTTAAGCTTCAAACACATCTTTTTACCGATGTCGTATGCATTGTCGCGGTGTATCAGTGCGGATAGAGCATCGATAGGGTCTCCGTTCAGCATCACGTCAACCTTAACAAGATGTGATTCGCGGTATCCAATCGGGTGGTAGTCAAACGAAGCGTAGCCTTTAGATATCGTCTTAAGTCGATCGTAAAAATCAAATACGATTTCAGCTAGTGGCATATCGAAGCTCAGCTCTACACGATCACTCGTGAGGTAGGTTTGATTCGTTAAGATTCCACGCTTCCCTATACATAAGTTCATTACCGAGCCTACAAAGTCAGCACTGGTGATGATCTGGGCGCGAATAAAAGGCTCTTCCATGCTCTCCATCTGAACTGGGTCAGGGAAATCTGTTGGGTTTTGTACCCAAATAGCATTTTCAGGATCGCTCTTCATGTATGCTTTGTAGCTCACGTTGGGAACCGTTGTAATTACGGTCATGTTGAATTCGCGCTCAAGACGTTCCTGAATGATTTCCATGTGCAACATACCTAGGAATCCACAACGGAAACCGAAGCCTAGTGCCGCTGAAGTTTCAGCTTCAAAAGTCAGAGAAGCATCATTGAGTTGAAGCTTCTCTAATGAGCCGCGAAGCTCTTCGAATTCTTCGGTTTCAACAGGGTAGATACCTGCGAAGACCATCGGCTTCACCTCTTCGAAACCGTCGATACCTTTCTCGGCTGGACGTTCTTGACTGGTGATGGTATCACCGACCTTTACCTCTTTTGCATCCTTGATACCGGAGATGATATAACCTACATCTCCAGTTTTAATTTCTTTGGTAGGGAATTGTTTGACAAGGTTCACTCCGATCTCATCTGCTTCGTAGTTCTTGCCTGTCGACATGAATTTTACGCGCTCACCTTTCTTAATGGAACCGTTTACAACTTTGAAAATCGCTTCAATTCCACGGAATGGATTGTAGTGACTGTCAAAAATCAAGGCTTGAAGTGGGGCATCTGGATCTCCTTCTGGAGCCGGGATGCGATCTATAATCGCTTCAAGGATTTCTGGAACACCCTGACCAGTTTTAGCTGAAGCGTGAAGAATGTCCTCGCGCTGACAGCCGATCAGGTCGATGATTTGATCACCGATCTCCTCTGGATTTGCGCTTGGCAAATCGATCTTGTTCAGAATTGGAATGATTTCCAAATCGTGTTCAAGAGCGAGGTAGAGGTTTGATATAGTTTGAGCTTGAATACCCTGTGCAGCATCAACAATCAATAACGCACCTTCACATGCAGCAATCGAACGAGATACTTCGTAAGAGAAATCTACGTGTCCTGGAGTATCGATGAGGTTGATGGTATAACGTTCGCCATCGCGCTCATGGTACATTTGAATCGCGTGTGATTTTATGGTAATGCCACGTTCACGTTCGAGATCCATGTCGTCGAGCAACTGGTTTTGCTTTTCACGGTCGCTTACTGCAGCGGTTACGTCTAACAATCGATCCGCTAACGTTGACTTTCCATGGTCGATGTGAGCGATAATACAAAAATTGCGGATGTTCTTCATAGGTTGCAAAAATACGCTATTGCGGTGTTTCTCGCACCTTCTTTGGCAGCTTTTGCCACACAAGTTCATAGCTGGTGCGAATCATGTCTTTAACGAGTCCAAAATCGGCGTAATGTTCGACTATAACGGTGTTCCAGTGCTGCTTGTTCATATGGTATCCTGGGACAATCCATTCGTGTGTTTCACGTAGCTCAGCATTTAGTTCAGGGTCGTTTTTCAAGTTCATCCGTGGGGGTTGAGCATCCAAGTTTAAAATGGCAAACATCTTACCATGCACTTTAAAGACCAACGAGGTTTCATCAAAAGGTAATCCTTCTGAGGTAAAAGGGAAACTCAGGGCCAATTCTCGAAGTTCTTCATGATTCATGTTCGAAATATACGACTGAAACTATTGAAGCTCCGCAGTAGTACTATCTTTACGCTTATGGAGAAAGTAGTAGATATTGCCACGTGGAATAGACGAGAGTCCTATGAGTTTTTCAAGGAATTTCAGTACCCATTTGTTGGCCTCAGTGTTGATATTGAGGTGACCGATTTCTACCGGTATTGTAAATCGAAAGGGTTAGGCATTCATCACCCTTTGTTGTATGCGACCCTTGCTGCTGCGAATGACTTTGAGCCTATAGCACTTCGACGTAAAGGAGAGGGCGTGGTGCTTTATGACACCATTGATATGGGATGTTCGGTGCTAAAGAAAGACCAGTCCTTCACTTTTGCCTACTATAATTGGATTCAAGGGGAGTCCTTTGACGATTTTCTAATACGTACTACCGAGATCACTAGAGCTGCAGCTAAGGGGATTCCTTTAGATCCTCGTCCTGGGCGTACGAATCTAATTTACGGTACGACATTGCCTTGGGTGTCGTTCACCTCATTTTCACACCCTAAACAAGGAGGAGGGCACAGCATTCCTAGAACCGTATTTGGAAAAATATTTGAGCGTGATAGGAAATGGTATTTGCCGTTTCATCTAGAGGTCGATCACGCCTTGATGGACGGTTTAGATATGTCCATGTATTTATCGAAAGTTGAAAGCCAACTGCGAGCGTTAGCCGAACTTTAGTCGATTTCGCCCAAAAAGTCTTCTTGATCTAGGGTTTCGAACGGATCCCAAAGGTGGGTGCTGAAATTGATGATTTGATCGTCGACGACTCTCACACCTTCGCTCTCGAGAAGATCTTGCATGAGCGTCGATCCGCCAAAGAAATGCTTTCCCGTAAGCACACCGACGCGGTTTACTACGCGATGAGCAGGAACGGAATTGTCATTGTGAGAAGCATTCATGGCGTATCCGACCACTCGAGCTGATCGGGCGGCACCTACGAATCGGGCAATGTGTCCATAGGTGGTCACTTTGCCCTCAGGAATCTGACGGACGACGCGGTATACTTTCTCGTAGAACTCGCTCGCCATGTTATTTGAGCTTAGCCCAGTGCGCCATAGCCTCTTGGATGCCGTCGAGCTTAAAACGGAGGTAGGTAATGGCTTTACCTTGGTTGAGCCAAATATTTTCGTAGTGGGTGATGACATCGAACAAGATGCCTTCATTCGGTTTGATCTGATCGTAAATATCGTGGTAGGCTTCTTCAACCTCTAGCCCAAGCATTTGAACGATGCCATGGGTGTAGCCGTGCAAGAATTCGCTATCACATTTAAGATTGACTGTACCGCCAGGTTTGAGAAATTTCGCGTATTTCATCAAATATTCCGGATGGGTAAGTCGGTGCTTCCCACGTTTGTATTTGATCTGCGGGTCAGGAAAGGTGATCCAGATTTCGTCTACTTCGTTGGGGCCAAAACACTGATCAATCCAGTCGATGCGCGTTCTTAGAAAGGCGATGTTGTCGAGGCCTTCTTCCGTAGCGGTTTTCGCACCACGCCACAATCGAGCACCCTTGATGTCGACACCGATGTGATTGCGTTCAGGGTGACGACGTCCATGCTCCACCGTGTATTCACCTTTACCACAACCTAGTTCTAGAACGATGCCGTGGTCATTTCCGAACTGTTCTTGGGCCCAATTGCCTTTTAGACCCAGTCCATTGCGTACCTCCTCGGTAGCAGGTTCTACCACATTTCGCATTTGCTCATTCTCTCTGAACTTGCGCAGTTTATCTTTTCCCATGGCGCAAAAATAGCACCTCTAAGGTTATTTTGTGGGTCTGAGTTCTAAAATCACCGCCACTTTCAAAGTGACCGTTTGTTTTTCGAAACCTAGTTCTTTGGGAGACCATGCTATTTCAGAGGCACTTTCGTTGAGCGTACGTGCCTCGCTACGTACACCGGCCACTTTAGCAGAGAGGTAATTCATACGGTTTTGGTCGATGCGTATTTGACGAACTCTGTCATACTCCATGCCGGTGTAACGGTTGGCAGCCTCGAGCTGGTCAAATGCTTTTTTCATGGCGCGATCGATAAGCAACAGCTCTAGGTCTTCGACTTGGGTTACTTCGGTGGATACAATACGCACATTCGCAATGTTCGCCTGTTCTAAGGCAATAATGACATCTCCAGCGGTTTGTGCATCGTGAACCACGAGGGCATATTTCTTGCGTTTAACCACGTCATCTTTACCGAAGAGCACTTCTTTTAAATTACTGCCGATTTCTGTGACTGTTAATTGACTAGCAGGGTCAATTCCTAGCTCCTTCAAGGCATCGAGCATTTGTGCTTCCTTGTTCTGTAAGTTTTCACGCGAACGCATGTCGAGTTCGTTCAACCGGAGCTCCATGATGATTTTGTCGGGTACCACAGCGGTATCTACAGTGATGTAGGTTTCAAAGGTGGGTGCTTTTTGTACTTGGCCATGCATATGGAATGCAAGGGCGATAGTCAGCAAAAGGAGTAGCTTTTTCATAGGATTAGGTTGTAAGAATGTACCCTGAAAAACGCAAAATGTATGCCGAAGGTTATTTGGCCCCGAGGATGCGGTATTTCCCTTTGAGCTTCAAGAAATACTTTTCGTAATATTCGTAGGAGAGGTAGGCGACTAGAAGTGTTCCTAGAAGTGTTCCTGCCCAATTCCAGCCAATCACCACTGCACTACTCATGCCTCGAGCATACAGCTTCTCACCGATAAAAATAACCCCATTGATTACGATCATGTGGTACATGTAGACCCCATAGGAAATTTTACCGAGGCGCAGCGCCCAGTTCGGAGTGATGCGCAATCGGGAATCGTGAGCGAGCGTTGGGATGAGCATGTTAAAGATGATCAGGTAAGCGCCGTGTTTGAGCACATCTTGTTCGAAGTGGAACAAATCAGTGAAGAACACCGTAGCGAACAAGGCATAGATTAGTGCATTAGGAATGGGTGAGGTGCCAAATAGCTTGATGCCTTTACGTTGGAGCATGGCCATGACGCCACCAGCAGACATGAAAAAGAAGACCATAATGTAGTCGCGCAGCACCTCGAAATTTGGCAGGTGGAACAGGATAAAGTACAGAACGGTGAAGGTTGCTAAGCTTGCAAGATGTCGCTTGTTGGGGATTAGGGCAAAGATTGGAGCGATGAGTAGGTAGAATTGTTCCTCAATTCCGATCGACCAAAGGATCAAAAGTATACTCCCGGGGTCGTGGAGGTGGTTGAATACATTGGGCAAGAATGCTACGTTCCAAAATACGGCTTCACCAAAAGAATAGGGCGGTGGGTCTTGTATTCCAAGTCCTGGGAAGATGACAAAATAAGAGAGTAGGCCTATGGCAAGTACGAGGTAATAGACGGGATAAAGACGCAGTATTCTCCGAAGATAGAATTCTTTGATTGCGATGCGACCGGTGGTGTAGCGCTCGTCATACAATTGGCCAATAATGAGGTAGCCACTGAGCGAGAAAAAGACAAGAACTGCTTCTGGTCCACGCTCGAATAGTGGTAGTATGGGAAGGTTCGGAAGCCCGAGATTTTCTGAAAGTGAAGCGACGTGAAACACGACCACAAGTAGGGCGAGAAATCCGCGTAATGGGTCGAGGTTTTTAAAATACATGCGCCAAAGGTTTAACGAATCGTCTCGTAAAAGTGCGTCCCTTTTTTCGCTTCGATGGATAAATTAGAACAGATACCGAAAATTAGAAACTATAGGGCTACTTCCAGGTTGCGTAGGGCGTTTTGGATAAATACGAATTGTAATAGCGCACATCCTCAGAAACTTCTTTTTCCACCCAAGAAGGTAGTTCGAACACTTCATTCTCATCGGCCAATTCTATTTCCGCCAACACCAATCCTTGATTCGCGCCTTCGAAAACATCCAGCTCCCAGAGTTTGCCGCCAACAAGTATCTCGTTCCTGACTTTTTCAATGGGCACATCATTGCACAAGAGCAGCATGGCCTCGGCGTCATCGCGGGGAATCTCGTATTCAAACTCTGCCCGGCTCACTCCTTGAGAGCGGCCTTTGACCGTTAAAACTCCTTGGTCTCCTTTGATGCGAATGCGCACCGTGCGATCAGGATCGGTGCTGAGGTAGCCCTGTTTGATAACGATCGACCGACGCACGTTGTCTTTCCAAGAGGTATCGCGCACTAAAAACTTACGTTCAATTTCTACAGCCATGGTTTAAAATTCTGGTTCTGCGTGAATGCGTACCATCTCTTTGGTGGTAGGGTGCATAAATTCGAGGGTTTGGGCATGGAGGTGTAGTCGGTTACCGATCACCCCATAGAGTTCGTCGCCGACCATAGGGAATCCAAGCCCTTCGGGATGCGCGCAATGAACGCGCAACTGGTGCGTTCGTCCGGTGATCGGCTTTAAGGCCAATCGTGTTACGCCGTCTTTTCGCGAGAGCACCGTGTAGTGCGTTTCGGAAGGTTTTCCAGTTTGATGACACACCATTTGACGAGGCAAATCGTAGTAATCTGGGGCTAAAGGCAATGAAATGACACCGGTGTCCTCTGCGACGAGGCCTTGCACTTCGGCGATGTATGTTTTGTTTACTTGGCGCTTGATGAATTGGCGCTGCATGCGCTTGTTTGCCTTCGGATTTAAGGTGAACATCAATAGTCCCGAGGTGCTCATATCTAGGCGGTGCAACAATATCGCCCCTGTAGCATTCGGGTACATAAGTTTCACTCGTGTCAAGGCTGAGTCTTCGATCTCCACACCGGGAACAGAAAGAAGTCCGGCAGGCTTATTAACGACCACTAGATCGTCATCTTCATACACGATTGGCAGTGGCTGATCTTGCCCCAAGGTCAGTAGCGGGTTTTCTTCAACATGCAACCCTTCGAGCATATGTCCTAGAATAGGTCGACATCTTGAAGCGCAAGCCGGGTAGAAGAATTTGTGACGGCGTACCTCTTTATCTGGCGCGCTTCCCCACCAAAATTCACCCATACAAATAGGTTTCAGACCGTTTTGAAAGGCATATTGTAACAATTTCGGAGCACAACAATCTCCAGACCCACTGGGCGGATGGCGCAAGTCAAAATCGGGGAAACACTCCGAAAGTACTTTGTCTTCCCCATGAGCATTGAGAAAGACATAGTGGTCGAATATTTTACGCTGTAAGGCATTGGATTTCTCTCGGCGCTGGTGCTTCGCCTGAATGATTTCCTCATCAAATTGGGCCAATTCAGCTTCCAACTCCGCCTGCTCAGCAACCCACTCTTTACTGCGGTGCTTAAATGCAAGCTGCCCCTGTATACTCTCCTTTGCTAGTCGTTCACATACGGCATCAA
>Ga0209137_1000418_pt1 | contig 46115 bp, 45 predicted proteins | sample SaaInl5LU_22_DNA_FD_184642 | JGI IMG/M metagenome (GOLD analysis project Ga0209137, IMG submission 184642) | Marine microbial communities from expanding oxygen minimum zones in the Saanich Inlet - ESP_105LU_22_DNA (SPAdes) (version 2) | ecosystem: Environmental > Aquatic > Marine > Intertidal... | reverse complement strand
CATTCAACTGCAGGCTATTCGCGGCGATAAGGTCGACGGCGACGGCGGCGTCATTGGTCTGTAGGCGAACATCGCCCGAGGTCGCCGCAGCATTTAATGTTGTGGTGGTATATTCACTGCTAATGCCATTGCTATCGACCAACCAGTCTTTGCGCTCAACATCTCGCGCTAAAAACCCGTAGGTTAAATCGAGGTCGAGGTAAGCCGATGAGCCGGTGGCGTTGAGGTAGTTAGCGCTGTAGGTGCTGTCAGCACTGAACCCTGAGTCACCCGATAGCATTCGGACTTGTTCATTGGCGCTTAATGCGTGACCTAAAACATGCACGCCGTTGCTGGTCATTACCTGAAAGGTGAGATTGCTGTCGTAGGGCACATCGAGCATCACATTCGCTTGGTCGGTCCCTTTTGGAATGACAAATGCTGGAGTGAGATCACTGGCTTTAACCAGCTGCGCAGCGTCTTGGCTCGGGTTGTTACCAAGGGCGAAGATGCTTGCGCCGTATTCAAAGCCGTCAAAGGCTGGCTCTGGCGCGTAGGTTAATGTCACCTTGGCTTCACCAATATTGCTGGCGCTGCCCATTACACGCATGGTCTCTGCGGTGGCAATGGCAAAGGGGTCGCTTTGCAGCAGTCGCATGCCACCTGCCGGACGAGAAATCGGTTCGATATAGAACGTCTCTCCGTCAACCGCAGGGGTTGCGACAGTGACGCTTAATCCTGCGTACTCAAACCCGCGAGCGCTAGGCGCTGCAAGCGTGACTGCGCCTGTTGCTGTGTCTTCAATGCGCCAGCTGTTTTGCTCGTTGACCCATGTCATTTTGAAAGAGGCGTATGCGAAATCGTCTGGCTTGACGACACTGATAGTGATGTCGGCATTGGCATTCCCTGCGGGTGCAGTCACTTGAAATACAGGGTCAATGGCGAATAAATCTGTACCGCGCTGACCGCGCGCATCGAGACCGGAACTGTGAATTTGGTTCACTTCGGCAACCAGTGTTTGCGCCAAGTGGTCAAAACTGTCCATGGCGGGCGCTAAGGTTTGCGTGCGGAAGTTAATCAGTCCGCCGAGCATGCCGCTGTTAACTGTGCTGGCGACGCGTTTGTCGCCATAGGGCTCAATAATTAAATCAACTCGACCGGGGTTGACGTCGTCAAACACTGCGCCTAGGTCGTAGGAGACTTTACCTTCCACTAAAATACTGCCCGCACTGCCGCCTAGCCGCGCTGTCACCAGACCTGAGGGGCTTTCCGCAACGTGAATTTTTGTGATCTCTGACATCTGGCGCAATATTCGATCGCGCTGGTCGAGCAGCACTGGCGGCTGGCTGTCGAGGGTCAGTTTTTTGTTGAGCTCTTTGTTCACAAAGGCCAGCTGCTGCGTCAGGCTGTTGAGTGCGCCGACTTGAGTTTCGATGCTCTCTCGCGTTTCATTTTCGACGGCACCCAGCTGCGTTGATAACTCGCGAAAGCGCGACGCCATACCCTCTGCATCGCGCAAAAAGCTGCTGCGCAGGTTGATCGACGCAGGGTCAGCACTCAAGGCGCTGGCGGCGGCAAAAAATTGGTCAAGTGCGCTGGACAGGCCTGAACTCTGCGAGGCCATAATATCGACAACACGGTTGGCGTAATTAATCAGCGGCTGTTGGGTGGACAATTGGCTGCTGCTGTCGCGCAAACTTGATTCGGCAAATTCATCGTAGGCGCGTTCGATATTGTCTAATCGAGCACCCGAGCCAATAAACACTGTGCCCTGCTGACTGGGGCTGTTCTCAGATGTCTCTGACACCTGACGCGAATAACCCACAGTATTGAGGTTGGCAATGTTGTTGCTGACGGTAGAAAGCGCCTGGCGATATAGTTGCGTCGCGCCTGCGCCAATCGATAGAATATCTGCCATAGCCCCCTCCTTTAAAAAATATTACTGATAAAAATTGCTCTAACCCTGACGATTAACGGTGCTGACTGAGCGGTAAAGCTCGTGTGGCATCGCCTCGATCAAGGGGCTTGGGTGGTGCTTTTTCTGTGCTTTGTAGGGGCATGGCGACTGGCGCAGTGGCGTAGGCATCTATCGCTTTGCTCGCCGCACTCTGGGTTTTTACCTGCTCGCTCAACCATTTGCCCATGCCGAACGTTCCGCTGCTGGCCATCACTTGCGAAAGCTCTTCGTGATACATCTGCTCAAAGGTGTCGACGCTAGACGAGCCCATCAAGTCGCTCTTTAAGGGTTCATTGGCTTCGCGCATAGACTTGAAAATCATTTGAATAAACATCGCTTCAAACTGCTGACCCACTTCCTGAGCGGCGTCTGCGTCATCTCTTTTGGCTCTGGCTTTTAGATTGCCGAGACCCGCAAAGTCGAGATAGCTTTTTGCCGAGAGCGTTATATCTTGCATTTAGATCACCACCAACTCAGCGCGCAGGCCACCTGCACTTTTCAACGCTTCTAAAATAGCGATCAGCGACGAGGGTGACGCGCCCACTTTGTTGACTGCGTCTACGATGTCACGAAGATCAACGCCGGGTTGGAAAAACATGTTGCTGGACGACTCGTCGATGATGATTTCGCCGTTGGTCACGCCCGCTGTTACTCCGCCGCTAAAACCATTTGGCTGGCTAATTTCATTGTTGGCTGAGACTTTTACGGAAATGGTGCCGTGGGTGACCGCAACGGCGGCCACGCGTACATTGCGATTGATAACCGCCGTGCCCGTGCGTGAGTTAACAACAATGCGCGCAGGTGGCTCGCCTGGCGTCACGTCAAGGTTCTCGATCATGCTCATAAAACTGACGCGCTGCGATGAATTAATCGGCGCCATAACAGCGATAGATACGCCGTCCAAGGCACTGGCTACGCCACTACCAAACGTTTTGTTGATCTCTTCGGTGATGGCGTTGGCCGTTGAGAAATCATTATTTTTAACGTTTAGAACAATGTACTCAGTGGTATCAAAAGGTGTCTCCACGAGGCGCTCGATGGTTGCGCCATTGGGGATACGCCCTGAGGTGGGCACACCAATCTGCATACTGGTACCCGCCACGTTCTCCGAGATGCCGGTGACAGCCATGGCGCCTTGGGCTAAGGCATAGGTCTTGCCGTCGACACCGCGCAACTGGGTCATAACCAAGTTACCGCCGCGGAGACTTTCAGCGACACCAATGGCTGAAACATTAATATCGATACGCTGACCGGGCTTAACAAACGCCGGCATCTCTGCCGTGACCATCACTGCGGCTACGTTTTCCAATTTCATCTCTTTTTGCGCATTCTGCGCGGCGAGAGAGGCTAACGCATCGCCAAGATCAAAATCACTGACTGGGCCATCGACGCTAACACCCAATCCAGACAGCATGGTTTTCAAGCTCTGAGCGGAAAGAGGAAGATCCTTGCCGTCACCAGTGCCCGCCAAACCGACGACGAGTCCAAACCCAACCAGCTGGTTGGTGCGAACGCCGGCGACATCTGTAAGATCCTTGATGCGGTCCGCAGACACGGTGGATGCCAATAGCGCACAAAATAATACTAGCGACTTCATATTTAACATTTGTCTTGCTCCTAAAACCGCTTAAAACGGCCAGAGTTTATACAGCAGCCCCGTTCCCCAGCCCGGCCTTGACGCCTTGGCTAAGTCACCTGTCCCGCGGTAAGAAATTTGTGCATTGGCAATTCGGCGCGACAAAACGGTGTTGTCAGGCTGAATGTCCGCTGGCCGGATAATGCCTTTAACGCGAATAAATTCGCTGCCTTCAGTAAGCGCTAATTGCTTCTCACCAATGATGACCAAATTGCCATTGGCTAACACCTCGACCACCATGGCGGAGATAGAGCCATTCAGCGATGCCGCTTGACCCGCAGTTCCTTTGCCGTCGCTTGTGACGGTTCCGCCATCCAGCTTGAAATCACTGAAGAAATCGGCGCCACGACCCACTTTTTTTAAGATCGTGTCTTTCTGAGCAATGGTGAAGATATCGTTGGCGGCTTCTCTGCTGGTTGAAATATCGGTGGTTCGCGAGGCCTGCGTTGTTTCACTTAACAGAACCGTTATGAGGTCGCCGACGCGTATTTGGCCGCCTTGATAGCTACGCAGATCGCCAAACAACCCCATGCCATTATCAAAGATTGCGCCTGAAGCTTGCGCTTTCGGTGCTGCAGGCGCGGGTTGTACAGGGGCAAACTGCGCGGTCGGGGTGAGGTCTGGCTGTGAGGCGCAGGCTGTCATTAGGACTGCCATGGCACTCAATATCGCTACTCGCATTCTGTTCATGAGCTGACCTTGTGAATTAGGGTTATAAATTGTTATTCAAGAAACGTAACATGCCGTCTGCAGCAGAAATCGCTTTTGAGTTAACTTCGTAGGCGCGCTGAGTCTCGATCATGTTGACCATCTCTTCGACCACGTTGACGTTTGATGCTTCTAGTGCGCCCTGCATCAACATGCCTGCACCATCTGCACCGGGCAACGCGACAAGCGGATCGCCACTGGCATTGGTCTGTTGCATCAGATTGCGGCCGATCGGCTGGAGGCCGGAGTTGTTGACAAAGCGTGACAACTGCAACTGACCAATCTGGCTAGAACCGCCACCGTTGGCCAATTCAACGGTCACTATGCCGTCGCGACCAATGGTCAGACTGGCAGCATTCGGTGGTACCGTAATGGCGGGCAGAATTGCTTGGCCGCCCGCAGTCACTAGGTTGCCTTCTGCGGATAGCTTAAAGGAGCCATCGCGACTGTAGGCGATGGTGCCATCGGCTTGTTGCACCGAGAACCATCCGTCACCAGAAATCGCCAGATCAAGGGCATTTTCGGTGGTGATAATGTTGCCTTGACCATGCAGTTTTTCTGTCGCAACAACACGGGTACCGGTACCGAGCATCAAGCCTGTTGGCGTCTGCGATTCCGCATCAACCTGACCGCCTGCCGGAACAACGTTTTGATAGAGTAAATCTTCAAACACGGCGCGATCTTTCTTGAAGCCGGTGGTGTTGACGTTGGCCAAGTTGTTGGAAATAACTGACATGCGCGTTTGTTGCGCAGTCAGGCCAGTTTTAGCAATCCAAAGTGATGCATCCATTATTTATATCCTCTTGCGGTACGCCAGCGGGCCTACGACGTTCTCATCATTGTTGACCCAGCCTCGTCGAGGGTCTGGGTTTCTTTTACCAGCTTCAGCTGCAACTCGAACTGGCGGCTAAAATCGAGCATCTTTACCATGGTGGCAACGGGGTTGACGTTACTGCCTTCAAGTGCGCCTGAGGCAACGCTTGCCGGCTTGGGCCCAGTGGTAAAGTCTCGCCCTTTTAACGCCTCGGCGCGCGGCTCAAATAAGCCATCTGGGCGACGCACCAATTGTGTTTCACTCGCATCTCGCAGCATCAATTTACCTACCTCAATGGCGGGCACATTCGGCTCTGAAGGCATGGATGCAAAGACGGTTCCATCGGGGCTGATACCCAAAATATTGCCAAGAGGTACACTGATGGGACCACCCTCGCCAAGAATCAGATGTCCTGCTGCGTTCTCAATCAGCCCTTCACCGTTCACCCGCAGATCACCGCGGCGGGTAAAGGCAGTGGCGCCATCAGCCGTCTGAACACCCAACACTGTCTGATCATTCATTGAAATATCCAGTGCGCGTCCAGTACTGATAGGCGTGCCGGGGCTTAGATCAATGATGTCTTTGATCACGAGACCTGGCTGGAAACGCGAATCGAAGCCGGGGCCTTCAATTTTCACTGCCGAAGAAGCAATCTGAAAACTGTCCTTAAAGCCAATCGTCGAGACATTGGCAAGAGCGTTGGTAATTGCCGCCCTCACCGTTCCCTGGCTTTGCATGGCGGACAGTGCTGTGTAAGCTAATTTATCCATTTCAGATTCCTCTTATGGCCGCTTAGGTTTAACCGCGGATCTGGATAATGGTCTGGGTCAACGATGAACTGGTTTCAATCGCTTTCGCATTCGCTTGGAAATTTCGCTGAGCGGTAATCAAGTCAACCAACTCGGCGGTCAAATCCACGTTTGAGCGCTCTCGAGCACCCGCTCGAATGGTGCCAAAACCGGCTGAACCAGGCTCACCGTAAGTAGCTTCTCCCGATACTGATGTCGCGTAGTAACTGGTATCACCCACCTGACGAAGACCTTTTGGCGTGGCAAAGTTAGCCAAAATAATTTTGCCCAATGACTTTTGCGAGCCGTTTGAATAACTGGCCACGACCAGTCCGTCGTCACCGATATTCACCCCCACCAAGTCACCTTCTGGCGCTCCGTTCTGAGACTGGCTCAAAACAGAAAATGGGCTGTTGAACTGGGTACTGTTGTCGTAATTCAGCGTGATATCACCACCGGTGATACCCGCACTTTCTAACTTAACCCCAGCAACTGGGGATACAAGCGAACCACTGGTATCAAAGGTCAGTTCACCTTTGTCCAAGAAAATCGGCGTCCAGTATGGAACGTCGTTGGAATCGAACTCGCCGCCGTCAGTCGTCTCAACCCAATCGCCATCTTTTGTCTGCGTGACATAGACAGTGCTCGTGCCTCTAGTATCTGGGAACAATTCGATAAAGGTCGATGCAGAACCAAACCCTGGTGCAATATTCTCAAGGCCCCAGTCAGCATGGCCGGCAACCTGAATAAACGAGTTATCGGTTGTCGTTGAACCGGTGATCTGCAAGGTTTCTGTTGCATCTTGGTAAGACACAGTTATGCCTGACACGGAGCGACCTAGAGAGTCGGCCATGAGGTTAATTTTTTCTTGCAAGTGCTCAGTGAATGTTCCGATTGAATAAAGTCCTTCGGTCAATTCAATTTGAGCAGAGATGGAATCAATAATGACCGTCATCGAGCTATTGTCAGCGTTCACCGAAAACGATTTGCGTGGATCAATGCCCATCGGGTTACCGGTGACGACCGCAGGTGTTGACACCTGACCGCGAACGGCTGGGACGTTGTAAATTTGTGATGTCTCTGGCTCAACCACGTTGCCAAGCTCTGAAATGCCAAACATTTCAGTAGCCAGCGTTCGCTTGGCATCGGTTGCCAAGGTTCCATCAGCAGCGGCCACGTTTATCGCGAGACTTGAGGTATCGCCGGTGGTTCCTGAGGAAATCGTAAATGCGCCCTCAGAATAAGTCACTTTCATACCAAAACGCTGATCGCGAGTAGCACAAATATTGGTGCCGTTTGGCAATACGCCACGAAGCAGCGTGTCAGCTTCATCCCGATCAAGCGGTAATAATTGGCTACCAAACGTCGATGGATCGGCGGCATCATACGTTTTCTGAGCGGGCAGCCCAAAAACGTTATTGCCGGTCGCAGGCGATCCAGAATTTAAATACAACGGATCTGTAGAGCTACCGTTTTGAATAAAACGGAAGCCTTGGTTAGCAAAGTCGTAGCTCACTGAAACATCAGAGAAGTCAGCTGAGTTAGCTAAGGCTTGGTTAATCGCAAAGGCTAAGGGCTCTGCTGCAACAACACCATCCCAACCAGCGACGTCCGCTGCAACGCTTGTGTACTGCGCAAGAATAGTCGGGATATCAAGATTAATTGTCTGGGCGCCATCGGCACCGCGACGAATAGTCAGCGACTGGCTTGACGCGGCAGAAAGATCAAATTTCTTACCATCGCCAAAGCGCTCATTAATAATATTGGTCAGTTCAAAGGCGATCTCAGCACCAGACAAAGGTGTCTGAGTGCCGGCAAGATGCTCAAGACCGATACTGACAGGTGTCGAATCATCGATGTTCAGGGTAAATATGCCCTCAAGCTGCTCGCGCGTGAAGACAGTGAAATCAACACCGTCACTGTTATTGGTTAAATTGAGATCATCGGCATAGGTCGTGTCATCACCAATCATCAGCTTTGCGCTCGCAGGCACAGATTGAGTCGGTTCAGACAGCACGTCGTAAGAGTACTTCTTATAAAGAGTACCCTGCGTAATCAGGTATTTTTCACTGTCAGCACTGGTACTTTGCAGTTCCAGCAGCTCAGAGCGAGTTTTCAACTCGCCGTACTTGTTAATGAAGTATTGGTCGCCCGCTGTGTCTGACGCCTGAATCAGCGCAGTGTCGACAGGCTTGTCATCGATATAGACATAGGTCTGCCACTTGTTGGTGGGCGAGTCAGCTGTCGCATTAGCGGTCTTGACGTAGTAAATCGTTGCCAAGTTTGCCGACCCCGATGTGCCGTAGACGGTCAGAGACGTTGTTTTGTGGTAAGTGTCTGGCTTGTCCGGATTAAAGGTTGCAGTGATCGGCGTTACTTCCGACGGCAAGTTCAAACCCAACTCGACTTGAGTGGTTGGCAAGAACTCGGATACCGTGGAGCGCGGAATTGTCAGCGCGCTAGGAGCAACGCCAAAGTCCGCCTTGTTAGTCGAATCCACCGGCAGAGACTGCAATGCTTGACCAGCACTGTTAACCATCTGGTTCTGCTCGTTGAGCATAAAGGCGCCGTTGCGCGTGTAGATTTTAGTGCCGTCTGACGACTCAAGTGGGAAAAATCCGTCACCAGTAATGGCCAAATCCAGCGAGTTTGCAGAGAATTCGATGTTGCCCTGACTGAACTCTTGGCTCACCTCTTTGAGCGACACACCGCGGCCCACAACACTGGACGCTTTTTCCAATGGTGATGTCGCAAAAATATCGCCGAAGTCTGTGTCAGATCGCTTAAAGCCACCGGTGCCGGAGTTGGCGATGTTGTTAGATGTCACGGCCAGCTGAGTAGTAGCGGCATTTAGTCCTGTTAATGAGGTATAGAATGACATAGATTATTTCTCCAATTGCCTTTAAATTCTTTAATTAAATTGCGATTCGTTCAATTTCAGCGAGAGCGACAAAAACGCCATCTCCAACTTCAAGGGTTATTTGTTGTGCGTTCGGGTCCCAGCTAACACTCTTTACATCTGCCATGGTTGTCACTGGCACTGTTTCAAGCTTGCCATTCACAACAGCACTCGCGGCCATCATGTAGCTGCCTTCAGGTACGATCGCCCCGGAGCGATCGCGGCCATTCCAGTTCAATTCCGCGCGGCCGGGCAATTTACCGCCTTGGGTGTCACGGTAGATAAGCTCACCCGTTGTCGGGTTGTAAACGCTAAAAATAATTGATTCAGCGCCACGGTCGAGGTTGATTGAGCCTTGAGTAATTTCACCGTTGCCGCCGGTGAAGTGACCACCCGCAACCTGCACCTTCTTGCCAACCAAGTTAGCGCCCGCAACCATTTGATCTTGACGCATGCCGCTGACCATATTGTCCAGAGAACCCTGCATACCTTTAATGCCCTCGAGGGACGAAAACTGTGCCAATTGCGAGACAAACGCTTCGTTAGCCATCGGGTCTAGAGGATTCTGGTTTTGCAGCTGAGCGGTAAAAAGCGTTAAAAACGCATCTTTACCCAGCTCGTCCTCGCCATACTTAACGGTCTTTTGTTGTTCGAGATATTGGTCGCTGGTGAGAAACGCTGTATCAGTGACTGTGCTTACCATGATGTTTTACCTTACGCCTTTGTGATATCGAGGGTGCGCATCATCAGTTCGCGCGCCGTGTTTACCACTTCTACATTGTTTTGATAGCTTCTTGCTGCGCCCATCATTTCAACCATTTCTGTCACTTCGTTGACATTTGAGCTGTAAACAAAACCGTCTTTGTCCGCCAAGGGATTGCCGGGATCATGCATTTTTTTATTGAGCGAGGTGTCATCAACCATGCCTGAAATTTTTACACCGCCGATAAACTGTGAACCCTGAGTCAATTGGCTCTGTTTTAGCAGTGCTTCAAAAACGGGGCGCTTGGCCTTGAAGGCATCGTCCGGCGAACTTCCGACAGTGCCAGCGTTTGCCATGTTGGATGCAGTAGAGTTCATGCGTACCATCTGTGCATTCATCGCTGATGCGGCAATACCAAAAATATTATTAATCGACATACTTATTCTCCTCGGAGTGCTTTTCGCACACCGCTGATATCATTTTCTAAAAACCGTAATGTGGCCTGATACTCTGCCGCCGCCTTACCGTAGCGCGCGTGCTCAACAGAAATCTCCACTGTGTTTCCGTCGACTGCCGTGTTGAAAGGTATGGTGTAAACCATTTCGCCTTCACCCCTAGCTGAAGCAGACCCTATGTGCTTAGCATGGGTCGTGCGGATGCCATCACCCTGGTCCAAATTTTTCAAAACGTTCTTGAAGTCAACGTCACGCGCCTTAAACCCTGGGGTATCAGCGTTGGCGATATTGCGAGATATCACCTCCATGCGTTGCGCGCGCAAGCTCAGTGCTTTTTCGTGTAGGCCAAAGGCTGCATCAAACATTTTCATCATCTATCCACTCAAGTTATTGAAACTTGTTCCGATATTGACAGTTACTGACTCAAAATAAGTCTCCCAACAACAGTAATGCAAAAGCAATGCCAATTACTGCATGATTGCCGCATTGGAATAACAAAATTCAATTAATTCAATGGGTTAATGATAATCAAAGTGCTCGCCACAGAAGCCTATGCCGCTTTTGTGGCATGTATTTGCCGGCGGCAATTGCCGCTATGTCGGTATTGCGTCACCCCAGTTCAGCACGCATACTGCCGTCATGAAAAATATCACTGTCCTTTTAATGGTGCTTCTAACAGCGCTCTTAAGCCTCAACGCTCACACTGATGATGCGGAGTTCGCGAGCATTGATAATCATCAACAGCTGGTCAGTCAGACTCAACATTGGGTGGCGCGCGAACGGAATTTGGATCCGTCTCAGATTGATGTGCGGTCAACGGATCGACGGCTAAGAATCCCTCACTGTCGTGAGCCCTTTGAATTTGCGTTTGCCTTTCAGTCGAGCCAAAAGACAATTAAAGCGCAGTGCCCAGACACTGGCTGGCAAGTGTTTTTAGGCATTACAGTGCATGTGCAAAGCGAAGTGCTGCGCTATCGCCACGACCTAAACGCAGGTCATATTCTCAGCCCTGACGATGTGTCCCTAGACATTATCGATAATCCTGCCGCAGGAACTATTGTCGATGTTGCTGATCTGCGCGACACAAGTCTGTTAGTTCCGGTGAAGTCCGGTGACCTTGTCTCCCGCCGGCAACTGGCCGTGATGCTAGAAGTATTCGAACTAAAGCGCGATATTCCCGCTGGCGAAATTATCAGCCGCGCCGACATTAGCGTGATCAGGCAAAGAGAGTCGTCTCTCACAGACAGTCAATCCTTCTCGCTGCAGCTTCTCGACAGTGGCGTAGCAGCGAGCAACCTAAATAAAGGTCGAATACTCTCTCGCTACGATATTAAAGAGAGACACCGAGCGCTAGTCATACAGAAAGGTCTTGCGAGGGGCCAAGTGATTACGCCCGAAAACGCTGTAATAGCAGACTATTACGGCAAACTGCCAACCGATGCGCTGTCGGACTACGACAGTGTTGAGCAAATGCACACCATCCGTAATTTGCGCGCTGGCGCAGTTCTGAGGCTGTCGGATTTGACGCCATCAAATGTCATTAATAAGGGTGATGATGTCCAGCTCTCGATCAGTAACGGCGCTCTTGAAGTGACACTCACCATGACTGCCCTCAACAACGCGCGTTTGGAACAGCGTGTAATCTTGATGAATCCTGAGTCAGGTGAAAAAATTCAAGCCGTTGCCACTGGCCCTGGGCGCGCGCAGGGGCTGTAATTTAAGGTTAAAACGATTTGCCCAACGACGTCCGAGGCACACATAAATTAATTACAAATTCCGCTATAGAAAAATTAACTGCTGTCGATATACTAGTTGTGAAGAAGAAACTTTGGGCTAATAGACCCGAAAGGTAGATTAAAATGACTGACGGTATTTCAAAAGTAACAAGAGGCGCGATTGAGCTCAATACGGCTGCTGATAAAGCAAGAGCACGTAAGCCAGAGGCAGGCATTGAACCCCAAAGCGCAACAAAACACGCTTCCGCTAACGACGAAGTGATTTTCAGCAAAGCTGTAGAAACTGCTTTCTCACGCAGTGAGTTTGACGCAGACAGAGTTGCTCAAATAAAAAGCGCTATCGCTGAAGGCAGTTATCCCCTTGACGAGCGTCGCATTGCCGAAAGCTTTGCCGCGATTGAACGCATGCTGGGCGGCAAGTAAGCAGCGAAGCCCTTGCCCTCATTGTTAAAAATAGATTTTACATTTAAAGCAGATTTTCACGGCGCGCATCCAACTGCGCGCAACACCATAAGCGCGGCGCAAGATTATCAGCCGCGCTTCTCTATAAGTACCTTTATCCGTTATTGCGCTTTCGTTACAGCTTACTTAAACGTATGCTTGGCAAATGACTAACTCCAATACAGACTATCTCAGCCAGATTATCCACAAAGCAAATGCCCTTAAACGTTTGTTGGAAGGCGAATTCGACGCGTTAAAAAAGCAAGATTTGGCGACCTTTGAAACACTGCAAACTCAAAAAATGACAGTGTTAAATTTTCTCTCAAGCGAGGAGTTGCTGGCGCAAATAAAAGCCTACAATGCCGACCCCAGCAAAGCTCAAGAGAATAGCGTTATCTGGGACCAAATGATGAATTTAATTGCTGAATGCAGAGATTTGCACCGACGCAATGAAGTGCTTATTAATCATAAATTAGACACTATTCGTGGGGCATTGCAGACAATTCAATCACCCGACCCGCTCAATAGCGTTGAAATCTATGATCGACTAGGCAAGATGCGCCCAAACCGCAACCGCAAACCTGTGGCTGACGCTTAGAATACTTCCGCTAGGAGCAGCTCCCCCTAGCGGGCTAGCTTTTTTCATCGCCCGGCTGCATGCCTTTCAACCAGTACACCCACGATAAAATCACCGATACTGTCACGTATAGGCTCTCTGGAATTTCGTCATTTATTTCAAGCTGAGACAGCAGCGCCACTAATTGCGGATCTTCGGCAATGTGTATGCCCTGCTTTTTTGCCTGTTCAATAATAAGCTCAGCTAACTCCCCATCACCCTTCGCGGTCATGGCCGGCACCGAGCGCTTTCCGTACTCTAGTGCAACTGCCTGTCTTGTGCGTTTTCCGTTCATGTGCTGATATCTACCATCTGACCGCTACCGGCGACGCCCTCGCGGGACGACGGGCGCGGTGCATTTAAGACTGACAACTTTACCAAGGTAAGCCCAAAACGTTTAAGCTCAAACTCAAGCTCGCTAGCCGCATTCTCTGCCATTTGCGCAACACCCGGCCGTGGTGCCCACATGGTCATTTCAATGCTTCCCGCAGATTTTAAGGTAGTTTTTAACCACAATTCCCCTAAAGCCTCTGAATCAGTGTGCAAATTAATCACCCAATCAGCAGCATCGGACAGTCGGTTGATGGGGCCGCGCCGAAACTCTATAGCAACCGGATTAGCATCGACAAAAGGCATCACAAAACTGTAACTCGCCTCTCTTACTTGCTGCGCTTGCACGCTCTCAAGCTGCCTGCCTTCAATCTCATCAACAGCTCGCTCAAGCTCTCCGATAATTGGGCTCTTGGCTGGAAGCAGCCGCAACAGTGCGCGCAAGGTTTGCTTGAGATCGAGTCCCGAAGGCACTGCGCCGGCTCCCAGCAACGCCTCGCCAAACAAGCCTGAATTGGCGAGTCCTCGACGAATCACCTCTGGCGACAACCGGACCATGGAGTGCAGCAGCGTTAGGCGCAGCTGAGCGGCATCGCTGCCGAGCTGGCCCAGCAAGCTATCAAGCCCTCCCTGCCGCATAAGAGTCGCGAGCACCGACGGCTGATCTGGACGATGAAGCAGGCTTAACAAACGAGGGGACAACGATGTAGGGCCTGCGCTAACGGCTGTTGAAGCCGCGCGGGCCACTGGCACCAACGTATGCCCGAGAGGGGACACTTTGACTCGCAATTCGATCTGATCGCCAGGCTTGAATCGGCCAGCGCCGGGCCAGTCAAGTTCCCGCTTATTGAGCACAAGTTTGAGCATATCGCCGCGCGCTGCAATAACCGCCTGAACAATCTGGCCGTCTTTTAATCCGAGATCTTTGGCCGCCTGAGCAGCAACCTGAATGGCAACTGAACCCTCAAGGAATATCGGCGTGGGACGCGCGGTGAAATTAATAAGCTCGGGGCCTAACACATGAGTCGCCTATTTTTGCGTTCGCCGCCCATCCCACTAGGGCTGAGCAAATCTTTAAGGGTATTTAATCCAAGAGCCGCGGTCTTGCCGTTTAGCTTTCTTCGTATCCGCCTGCTCGGTGAAAATCACATTGTGAATATCGTCTGCACCTGGCAACCGCAGCTTCTTGTTCGCATACATCCAATTTGGGTTGTCGCGCTTAAATGCATGAGGGTTGGCCTTAACTATGGCTTGACGCAAAATGGATTTATTGACCGGCAAATTAGGCAACATTTTGGCAATAATATGATCCACAGTGTCGCCAGGAAGGGTTTGATAGTAACCGTCGTTCGCCTGACCTTTTGCGGAACTCGGCGCAAGGCGCTGCACATCTTTTACCAGCTGTGCTAGGGCTTTTTCAGCGCTCTCTGATTGGGCACCGGCCGCGCCTGCGAGCAACAGAAGGGTCATCGCCACCGCGCTGCGGAGAATGTTTTGTAATTTGAACATAACGCCAGTCTCACTTATTTGGATTAAAAATATACCGCAATATACTGCGAATACTGTCGGTCTAGCGACCCTGCACTGTCCGCCGGAAGGCCGGCGATAATATTAATGATGGCACTGTGCTGATGCACGGCTGTCACTTCCGCGAGCAGCAATTCACTCACTGCGGTAATGTCGGAGCCCTTGCCAATAATATCAGGGGTGCGACTCAGTAAAAATTGGTCGCCCATCGTCACACCCGCAACAACACCTGCATTAATGGTCAACTGATCGTTAACTAAGGGAACCCGATTAACATGGTAATAGTGCGGCCTGCAGCTCAGCACCTCGTTCGCCTCTGCCACAAACTCTGCAGCAATAGCCTGCAGTTGCTGATTAAAAGACTCCGGCAACGGCGATTTGTCATATCCGCGAGCAAGCCGCGGGAATTCAATAAATTTTGTGGCGCTAGCAATAGGTGCCCGTGTCACAGCATCAACCAATTGCAAGTCATAGGCGAGTATGGCCGCGGGCCATGGGCTATCGACTGCAAGCAGCGATAGCTTCGATGCAGCCCAGTCGCGCGCCTGTGATGCCTTGAGGCGTGTGTAACGCAGCGCAAAATCCCAGCCGTGTTGCTGACCTTCACGCAGCGTTGACTGACGCAAATTCGCCTCAATCGCATAAGGCGGTTTGCTACTGCGGCCCAACGCGATTGACTGGTAACCACCGAGCTTGGGGCCGGTCAGCTCTGCCGACCAACCATCTGACTGGTTCAGCACTTCAGTCAATGCCTGTCCAGCCTTGTCTGAAATTTCACTGAGATAGTAATCACCGAGACGCGTGTCTTTGGCGATCAGACCTTCCGTAATCAGTACCTCTCGGCGCAAGCCAGGACGACTATCGTCGCAGGCGGAATCTGATTGCAGGTCTACCTTCAGTTTTGCGACAGACACACCGGCTTCTTCAAGGTAGGATACAACGCGCACGCCGCGCACATTGGACTGGCTGGTGACCAAAGATGACTCATGCAGCACGCCTCGCTCGTCGATAAAGCCACTGCTTGCCAACGTCATTTCACGGCCAATACTGAGTTCGATCAGCGCCTGCTTGATAGCCTCAAGGCGCTGGCCAGCGTTGAGTCGCTCAGAGGACTCTGCCATTGTTTCTGTAGTCTTTTCTGCAGCAACTTCTGCAGTAACGTCCGCAGTAACTTCTGAAGCCACCACAGGGGTACCCTGAACGACAGTCAACAACCCAAACGCAAGCAGCCATTTCGGCATGCATGAAAAAACCGCGCGAGGCGCGCTACACGCGTTAGGGGTGAAATAATGACTCAGTGATCTCATGACTGTGGCCGCTCAGCTAACGGGCTTATTGCCCTGCACTGGCTGTCATCTGCTGCAAATAAAGCACACGCAAGTCACGCACAATATCGCGATCAAGTGACAGGGTAACCTCGTAGGTATCATCGCCCACTGGCGTGATGCTGACTAAATAAGCGCCATAAATTACACCCTGCACACGCGCGCGAAAGGTATCACTCTCAACAATCATCTGGCCAACGGTTGTATTAACATCGAGGTACTGACCGTACACCTGCTCCATCAGCGAGCGATACGCGTCTAACTTTGACGCTCGTATCGCCAGTAACCGCTGTTGAGCTGGGTTGTCATGGGCCTGGACGTTGATCACAGCGTAACCCGTTGCACGAATATTGCCTTTTTCGTTGATCATAGTCTCAACCGCTGCGGCATTGTATTCATCCATAGTCGTTGAACAACTGGTCGCGAGCACAGCAATGCTGCTCAGCGCGATGATTTTTAAAGCCTTTCGTACAATCATTTTCATGGGAACCCCTGCCACATTCGAATCAATTAGTTACTGCCTGCCCGCACCGTGTCACTTTACACCGCGCATCAAGCCGCCTACCTGTCTCCTTAGTATCGACAGATCAGCGCAGCTCTTTAGCATTATTACCCGTTGAATCACGAGCGGTTTGGGTCGCGCGACGTCACACTGTTAAGTTGATGGCACAGATATTGCTTAGTTTGGTTACAGATGAAAGAAAGATACGACTCACAAAATGTAATGTACTGTTTTTATTGGATTTTAATTAATGGCTAGCGCAATACTGTCAAACATACGACACGACCTGTCGAAAATCGAACTGTCCACGCTGGGTATTCCCATGCTGGTGCTGTTGATTATCTCTATGTTGATATTGCCCCTGCCTGCAATGCTTTTGGATTTTTTGTTTACCTTTAACATTATTCTTGGCTTGGTGATCATTATGGTCGCCATCAACAGCTCCAAGCCTCTCGACTTCTCGTCTTTCCCCTCTATCCTTCTGCTGGCGACCATGCTTCGCCTTGGCCTAAATGTGGCCTCTACAAGGTTGGTATTGGTGAAGGGCCATGAGGGTCCAGACGCTGCCGGCAAGGTCATTGAGGCCTTCGGCGAGTTTGTGATCGACGGCAACTATTTAGTCGGTTTTATTATTTTTTCTATTCTGATGATTATTAATTTTATCGTTGTGACCAAGGGCGCTGGACGTGTGTCCGAAGTTATCGCGCGCTTTACGCTCGACGCCATGCCCGGTAAGCAAATGTCGATCGACGCCGACCTCAATGCAGGCGTAATTGATCAGGAAACGGCAAAAAGACGACGTGAAGAAATTTCACAAGAGTCTGACTTTTTTGGTTCGATGGACGGTGCCTCCAAATTTGTTCGCGGCGATGCCGTTGCCGGCTTATTGATTCTAGTTATTAACATTATCGGCGGGCTGATTATTGGTATCGGCCAACACGACATGTCCTTTAGCGACGCCGGGCGAATCTACGTATTACTGACCATCGGTGACGGCCTCGTTGCGCAAATTCCCTCGCTGCTACTGTCGCTAGCCACAGCCATTATTGTAACGCGCGTTACAACGTCGGAGTCCATGGCCGAGCAGGCCAAAAGCCAGCTTAACAACCCCCTGGCATTTTTTGTCGCCGCGGGCATCTTAATTTTGCTCGGCTTAGTGCCCGGCATGCCACACCTTATGTTCCTCTCCCTGGGTATGGGAGCGGCTGTCTTAGGGTATCTAATGTCCCAAGACACACAGAAGCGCGCCCTCGATGTGCGCACTGAAGCCGCCAATGCGAAAACAGCTGAAGCCAAGCGCGAAGAACTCGGCTGGGACGACGTCGACCAAGTCGATCTTGTTGGGTTGGATATTGGCTATGGTCTTATACCTTTAGTTAATCCAGATACAGGTGGACAGCTGCTGCCACGAGTCAAAGGCGTACGCAAAAAGCTCTCTGCCGAACTCGGCTTTCTGATTCAGCCCATTCGTATCCGCGACAACCTCGACCTTGCGCCAGACGTTTATCACATTGTCATGAACGGCGTGGTGCGCGGCAAAGGCACAATAAAAGTGGGCCGTGAAATGGCCATCAACCCCGGACAGGTGCATGGCAAGCTGGAAGGAACAGCGACTAAAGAACCCGCCTTTGGGCTCGAAGCGGTTTGGATTGACCCTTCGCAGCGAGACTATGCGCGCACTCTGGGCTATACCGTGGTCGATGCGGCCACCGCCATTGCAACCCATCTCAACACACTATTGCGCAGCAATTCGTCAGAGTTACTGAGCCATGATGAAACACAACAGTTACTCGACAAAGTGTCAGCCCGCGCGCCCAAGCTGGTGGAAGATCTTGTACCGGGTAAATTACCCTTGGCTACCATCACCAAAGTGCTGCAAAACATTCTTGACGAATCTGTCTCCGTCAGAGATATGCGGACAATTATCGAAGTACTGTCGACGGAAAGTGCGCGTACACAAGATGCCGATGAACTCACCGCGGCAGTGCGCCCACGACTCGGACGAATGATTGTGCAAGGCTTAGTCGAAATAAACGACAGTCTTCCGGTGATTACACTCGAGCCGTCACTCGAGCAGATGCTGCACAATGTGTTACAGCAAAGCAGTGCCAATCAAGGCTTGATCATTGAGCCAAAACTAGCAGAAGGCTTGTTCAAGGCTCTCGCAGAAAATACCGCCGATGTCGAAAATCAGGGTCTACCCGCAGTGCTGGTAGTGTCGCCTGGCATTCGCCCTTGGCTGTCGAAAATCATACGTCATCGACTTTCGGACCTTACTGTACTCTCCTACAGTGAGATTCCTGAAGATCAAGCAGTCAAAGTGGTGGCTACCGTTAGCATCGCCGATAAGCAATAATTTTAGGTACTTGGATAATGGAACTACAACGCATTCTCGCCTCCGACACACGAACCGCGATGGACAAAGTTTTCAGCCTCTACGGCGAAGACGCCATGGTGGTTGCCAACAATAAAGTCAAAGGGCAAACAGAAATTATTGTTGCCATCGACCTCGTGCGTCAGGTCACAGTCGCCATGACCAAAACACCGGCGTTGGTTCAAGGACTGCCTGTAGAAAAGGACTTTGGATCCTTTATAGAATCCCATCTATCCCCTGCTGATGAGCCAGACGATCACGCCGAGACTACAGCAGTAGCGCAGTCATCACCGCTTGCCTTCGGCTCCCTGTTTGAACCCCGCGACTTAAACAAAGCGCCGCCACTCGACCCTCTAGTCGCAACGCCCCTTGATCAAGTTGAGACATCTCTCGATGGCGAAAACTATAAAGGCGCTGCTGAACGCGAATTCTTAAAAGCCCGCGAAATCGTTGACCTAGTAAAGCGTGAACTCGAAATCATGCGCGGCGAATTTAAACTCGCACAACAGCGCGAATCGTGGAGTGGCGCACTCTCTGTGCCCGAGGAAATGCGCCCATTAATTGAAGCGTTTAATGAAACCGGTATGCCAATGGGACTGCGTAGCTTGGCAGTAGAGATTATTAATCAAAACAACTCTATGCTAGATGCCTTAACGCAGATCTGCGAAGAGATTGGAAGCAGTATTCCAGCGATAAATTTGCTCGACAATCTAGCGGGGCTGCACATTATCGCCGGCAGTTCTGGTGCAGGAAAAACCTTGATGGCAGGGCGCATTGCAAAGCAAGCCGCCGCGAATTACGGCGACAACGAAGTTGCCTTGATCAGCTTTAATGATCTGCGCATCGGCGCCTGGACACAAACGCAAATCATTGGCGCGCAAGCAGGCGTCGAAACATTTCGAGTCAACTCTGTTGAGACACTTCTGCAACTGATCGACGAGCTCAGCACGCGAAAGCTCACCATAATCGATACGTCTGGCGTTGATGTGGAAAAACAAATTATGGCCCTCATTAAGGCGATGCCACAGGCGAAGAAGCACTTAGTGCTAGCCGCTGACGCCTCTGAGGCCTCGGCCAAACGTCACTTGCATGCAAGCGGCATTGAATGGGACTCGGTGATGCTCTCACGCCTTGAAGCGCGAGTGCATCCCTGGAGTATTATTCATACGTTGATGGCGAACAAAACCCCCGTGTCGGTCGCAGCGATAAACCCCAATATAACTGAGCCAGCGATTCCGTTAACGGGAAATAACTTAGCCCAGCAAGCCCTTTCACAACTGCCGATTCATTTCGTTTGACTAGGTATGAGTGATCAACGAGAATGCAACAGGCGATAGTTTTAGATTGACAGAACATTGACAGAACAACAAAAACCTGCAAATGCTCTATTCTGCAAGGTCGTCATTAAAAGAACATACGAAAAGAACGCGCGCACAAGGAAACTACTCAGTGCAAAGAACAGGTATCAGCTGGTAACCCGCTGACACCTGTTAATTAAAATCTGAAGAGTTGAAAGCAATATATGGCTAAAGCGTCCACTCAAATTATTGGCGTCGCTAGCGGCAAAGGCGGTGTTGGTAAAACAACCGTTTCCATTAATCTCGCGGTTAAGCTTGCATCACTTGGCAAAAAAGTGATGATTTTCGACGCCGATTTAGGTCTAGCCAATGCTCAATTAGCGTTGGGTATTCGTGCACCGTTTAACTTTAGCCATGTAATGTCGGGTGAAAAAACCCTGTCTGAAGTCATTATTGATGGTCCATCTGGCGTTAAGCTAGTGCCCGGTGCTAGTGGTATTCAGCATATGGCTTCATTGACCGGCACGGAAACTGCCGGAATTATTCAAGCATTTTCTGAAATCGAAGATGAGTTGGACTACCTAATCGTGGATGTGGCCGCAGGCCTGTCAGATGCCGTTATGGCGTTCATGAGTGCCTGCCAGTACCGTATTGTCGTTCTTAAAAATGAGCCCTACTCTATTGCAGATGCCTACGGCACGATCAAAGTCATGATGCAGCAGCACAATCTGGATCGAATTCTGCTAGTGCCCAACGGCGTCGAATCGCAAAAAGAAGGCGAGCGCCTCTACACTAGCATTAATTCGGTTATTCAAAATTTCTTGGGCGGCCAGGTTAAATACCTCTACTCCATCTCTGCTGACGATATGGTTGTTCGCTCAATTAAAGCCTCACAGCCGCTCGTCACCTATGCGCCGACCAGTGCTGCGTCGAGAGATTTCACGCAACTAGCCAAACAAGTTATGGCGCTGGACAGTGAAGTCCCTATGAGTGGGAAAATTCAGTTTTTTGTTGAGCGGGTAGCTTCTCAAATGGCGAATCGGGACTAAACCCAAGATGGTAGATATGCGAGTTTACCAAGATATTCAAAATGCGAGCCAACCGAACGTTTCGCTTTTGAATCATATTGGACTCGTAAAAAGAGTGGCTCTGCACCTTAAAGCACGTCTGCCAAATTTTATGGAGCTTGAAGAGTTAATCCAAGTTGGCATGATTGGTTTAATTGAAGCGGATAAATCCTTCGATGCGAGTAAGGGCGTCGACTTTGAAATATTCGCGAAAAACCGTATCCGCGGCGCTATCTTGGATCAGGTTCGCAAGATGTCTTATTTGCCGCGTTCGGCAATCGTAAACATCCGCGAACATAACGAAGCCACCGCAGAGCTGACGGGCATGCTTGGTCGCGCGCCCACTCAGTCTGAGCTTGCCGAGCACATGGGCAAAGATGCCGAGACTTTTCAAAAAGAGCGCACACACGCGCACCGTTTTCAAACGGTTTCATTTGAAGATCAAACATCTGACTCGGTTGATTTACCTAGCGACCACGACAATGAACCAGAAGAAAATTTGCTCGAAGAACAGTTAATGGATGCAATGGCAGACGCCATAAAACGCCTGCCAGAACGAGATAGAACAATCGTCTCACTTTATTACGTCGAAGAGCTTAACCTGAAAGAAATTGGCGCCGTGCTGGACATAAGTGAGTCTCGGGTCAGTCAAATCTTATCCGCATGCGCATCCAAGCTGCGGGAGTATATGAAAGACCACAGCGACTACTAGACGCTAACGAATTTAGGTACAGGTGATAAAATGGGACTGGGACTATTTAAAGAACGGGCAGCAAGAAAAGCCATGGAAGAGGCCAAAGCCGCCTATTTAAAAGCAACGAAAATTAGCGGCGTGTCGCGTGAATCGCACATGTTTAAAACCCGTATCGGTGCGCGTTCACGTGCACATTTGGATAAAGTATTTATCGAGGGAGCGGAACAAGCGACCGCGTATCAAGAGCTCTGCTTGGCGGCCATGTCGGCTGGCAGCGAGCGCCCACAGATGCCTGAACCAAAACCGTTCCAAACAGTAAAATCACAAAAAGATATTATTTATACATACGTGCCGAGTGAGTTCGCTAAAGAAATGTTCATGTTAGGCACCATGTACCAGACCGTGGCGATTAGCCCTCAAGAAGCGATAAAAATGGCGCAAGCCGTCGCTGACAAAGTCAGCATCGAGCTAGGGCTAGATGACCCTTTTCAAGTTCTGCAATTTTTGCGTGACGAATTAGCGCGTGAAGATGCGCCCGACGATTCAGATGAGTCCAATCTAGATCAGAAAAAGGAGATTGACTCGAACTAAACAAGTCAGTGGAGACAGCAATGGCAACAGTACTTCTTGTAGCACTTCTATTCGGCACGCTCGTCGCGATCATTTTAATGATCTACTTGATTGACCGAGTGAAAAGAATTGAATTTCTTTCACTGCAAAATAACGCTGCCGCCAATGCGGGTAGCGACGCGAATGAGGTGGTGGCTCCGGAGAATGGCTTTTTGGGCCTATCGGGCAAAGTGTTATGGGATGCAATGAGTGGCAAGCTGCCGGAAGGCTTCAATGAAGCTGATCTTGTCGCACTCAAAACGCGCTTTGAATACGTTCTTCAAAATCATATCGAGTCGCTGTTCAAAATTGGTAAAAAGGATCGTCGAGACGGGAACAACCCCTCCACTCCGAAAAATCCCATTGAGATTTCAACCTTGCGCGGTGTGGTTTTATCGTGGATTCCCCCACAGCATGCCTCTACGCTTTACAAATCGGGCTATGAGTCCGTCGACGCAGACGACGTTACCATCAACAGATTGAAAACGGACATAGATGAATCTGTTAGCACGCTGTTTTCTCGCGCGGGTTTGACCCTCAAGCAGTCTTTCTCTGACAAGTTACTGTCGCAAGCGTCGCCTATGAGTCTCCCGAGCGCCGAGCACCTCGATGAGATGCATGAAGAGAAGAACGAGTACTAGGTCCTACTTGCGCAAATATTTCTCACTAACTGCTCAATCATTTTTTTGCTGAAAATATAACGAAGTCGGGCTTGGGCGGTTCAACGGGCGCCTGATCTTCGTCCTCCTGCGCAGACTCATCAAGCGCCAGCTGTCGCTGTAACACATCGAGGTATTTTTCCCGCTCTAGTGTGACAAGTGCTTCAACATCCGCATTTAACTTCTGCACGTTGCTGACACGACCTTCTAACGACTTAATTTGTTTTCCGACATTGCCCAGAGAGTCTGACAACTTGGAGACCATTTTCCCTTGGCTTTCCAAGTCCTGACCTAAGCGGGTTACCTGAGCAACCACTTCAGCCGTTTTGGCAGTGACCTGCTTGATAACCTGGTCGGTTTTTTCACCCACTTGCTTGGCAGCCTGATCTGGCACATTGACGGCAAGAGATCGTGTTGAAAGCTCTGATCGCGCTATCGCATCAACCATAAGCGACTGACGTTCGGCCATTTCTGTTTGGGCAACAGCAAGATTATTAATTGAAAAGCGAAGTTGCTCGAATGTTTCCAATGCATTGTTCATCTGAACAACACGCTTGCTCACGGCAACGAGCATTGCATCAACTTGTGACACTCTGGACGACAATTGAAACGCCACAAAGCCATAAATAAAGACCGCAATAATCATCGCTGTGGCCGCACCCGTCATCACGCGAGTGGCCAACAGCGCACTTTTTTCGCTCGCCTCGTTCAGCGCATTAACCCGCGCCTGTAAATGCTGTAATCCAGTTTCTAGGGTGGATGAGGCGCGACGGCTTACATCGGCGGCGCTATTTGTTGCCTCTGCCGTTTCTAACACGCCAGGCAGCAGCTTCTCCAACCGTTCAGAAACCAACTCACCATTTTTAATCAGCCCGCGTACGCTGCTAATCAGGTCGGCATCGGGATCCATCTCCTCAGATGAACTCTGCTCAGAAGAACTCTGCTCAGAAGAACTCTGCTCAACAGCCTCAACAGGCATAGCCTCATCTGTAGGCTCGCCAGTGGTGTCTTCCGGTTCGTTTATTTCACTCATAACAGATCCACTATCTCTGGTTCGTCGGGTTCGTCGGGTTCTTCGATAAATTTTATTAAACTAAGTGCTCTAGAAATATCGACAGTAACCTTTTTTACTTTAGAGATTCGCTCTCTGAATATGCCTTGATAGAGAGGCTTTTTGACAACGGGAGGCTGTCGTTTCGCGAGCGCTTCACAGTCGGCAAATGGGTCTTGTTTAAAGTCGATAGACATCAACTTTTTATCCCCACTGGCAGCGACAAAACGCACTTGCTGATCATTCAAGGGCAGCGCCGCCTGCCTTTCTGTTACAACGACTGAGCCACGCGAACCCTGACTGCTGAAGACTTCACTTTGCTGGTTGTCAGGCACTTTCTGTTCCCCCATTTTTTTATGTCACTCTCTGCCTAATCAAGCTCAATTACTGTTGCTATTAGCGCTGCAAGATGGCTTTTAGTTGTTGCGATCCACGAATCCAATAATCCCGCGGAATGGTTTGATCTTGGGTAAATGTGGCAGCGGCAAACCGCGAAGTAAATGGTCCCGAGATAACCGCATAAGCAGTATTTTGCGATACCCGAACAGGCACAATGCGCGCATTTTTCAATGCGTCATAACGGTCAATATACTCTCCCGCTGCTGCCTCAGTACGAAGCACAATATGCTGAACGAAGTATTCTGTCGGGCTGGCATTAGCGACTATCTCTGCTGTTGCTAGTCGCGATGCTGCTAAAGAGGCCTGAGGCAATGGCTCGACAGGCGCATCCACGCTAGCAACAACAGGCTCAGCGGTAACCTCGTTGCTTTCTGCCGATAATTCGTCAGCGGCATCTCGTGCGGGTGTTGCGACGGGTGTTTCAGCTGGAGTTTCGCTGGCAGCAGCTGGCTGTTCATCAACGTCTGAACTGGCCGTCTGTTCTGCTGCCAGTATCGCAGTGACAACTTGTGACGGTTCAGGCACCGCCTCTTGCTCAACAGGCGGTGCTGGGGACTCAATGGCTTGCTCTCCATTATTGGGGGGAGTATCACCTTCGTCTGGCAGGGTATTCTCGTCAGCGTCGACACTCTCGGCCACCTCAGCAAGCGCCGCTCTAGCATTGATCTCCTGTTCTGTCGGTATTGATACAGACTCAACACGATAGTTCTGCAGCAATGACTGATCACTATCGAACACGGCCTGCTGCACCTCATCCAATAGCGACGGATGCAGCCAAGAGATAACAAAAATGGATGCCGCTATACAGATGCCGAAGACCATTACGATAGGGAAAAAACGGCTTTTGCGGGGCTGACCTTTTTCCTTAAGATGCGTGTTTTGCTCACCAATAAGGACATCAATGTCGAGCTCAGGTAAATCAGGAAGATCGGGGTCTGTCTCGCTCGGCGTATTGTCCAAACGATAGCGACCAGAAATCACGCCGCCCAAGCCCGCTGCAATCAATAGTTTTTCAGCCTCCTGTTCATAGCCATTTTCTTGTGCCGCCTCCAATAATTGGCGCGCTTCATCCATAGCGGGAACTTCAACAACCCAGCGATACATGCGTCGGCCAAGAGTATTCAACAGTTTCTCGTGGGCGGGCCAGCCAGACTTATTGAGGAACAAGATAAGACGGACATTTACGCCAGGGAAATCTGCTAACAATCGCGCCAGCAGGGACCACTGTTCTGGGTTGACTGATCGCGCATCGTTGATGACTAACAGTCTGACAGGCATATCTTTACGGGCAGGCTTTGTCGCCTGCTCGAGGGTAATCTCTGCGAGCATTTCATTGTAGCGGCTAAGCAAGCTGTCAGTGTTGACCGGTAAAAAAAGCTCCAATTCAAAGCCTTCGTGTTCGCGCAGGCGCGCGGTCATCATGCGGCAGTAATGGTCAAGAACAGCCTCATTGGAACCGATAACGGCAACACTGTGTCCATCATCGACGATCGCTGCGACTGCTGCGTTTAATCGTGCTCTGTCTTTGATTCGGTAAAAAATATCACTACCGTCAAACCAGCTTTGAAGTTCAAATGAGGGCTCATTGAAATTTTCACGCATAATTTTTCTACCAAACTATATTTTCTAACAAACTATTAAGTAACGGTTAATCGATCAACCCAGAAAACTTTAAACACACTCTTAGCACACGGGTAGCACACTCTAATCTCACTGTGAGCTCACGTTAAAAAGCAGCCTAACTTATGCGTTTACCATCAGTATCAAAGCGCATGTTTTCCGGCACATCCGGATTTGGTTTAGCCGCAGGTTTCGCGCCGCGGCTAAAGCTGTTTAGACTGAATATGTAGGCTATCACTTGAGCGACTGCATAGTACAGCGACTCTGGTACTGGCTGATTAATCTCTGTCGTAAAATAGATCGAGCGCGCCAGCATAGGCGATGAGAATAGTGGCACACCGTGCTCTTTTGCGCGCTCACGAATGCCCATTGCCAGAAAATCAGCACCTTTAGCAACCATAATTGGCGCGCCATTTTTGGACGGGTCGTAGCTCAATGCCACCGCAAAATGTTCGGGATTGACAATAACAACATCGGCATCAGCCACCGCACTCATCATCATGCCAGTCGCTATCTCACGCTGCTTGCGTCTAATTTGCGCCTTGACCTCGGGCCGGCCTTCGGTATCTTTCATCTCATCTTTAATTTCTTGCTTGGTCATCTTCATTTGCTTGTTGAAGACATACAGCTGATAGGGTACATCGATACCCGCCGCAATGAGCAGCGTCAATGTTACGAGCACAGTGCCCATTGCAATAATGTCGCCAGCGTCAGCGAGCGCTGGCTTAAGATCCATAAAGCCCAACTTTATCAATTCGGGAAAATTTTCCCTGACCACGAGATAAAGCACACAGCCAATCAACAAAAATTTGCTAATCGCTTTACTCAGGTCAACCAGAGCCTTCATGCCAAACATGCGCTTCAATCCGCTCAGCGGATTAATTTTGCTAAATTTGGGCGCGATGGGTTTAAAGGAAAAAATATAACCGCCCAAAACACCTGCAGCTGCAAAGGCAATCAGGACGGTCAACACGAAAATGGGCGTTACAATTAAAATACTGTCGAGAGCGTGCTGACCAAACATGGCCGGCAACAGGTTTTCTGAAAATACCAACTTGCGATCGAAGGTAAAGCCACTGACAAATACCTCGGCAAGTTTGGTTATAAAATAACCGCCAAAGAGGTAGAGAAAAAAGGCGGCACCAATCATCATGGCGGCTACAGAGAGCTCCTGCGAGCGCACCACCTGGCCATCCTCCCGCGCTTTTTCAATGCGCTTGGCCGTGGGCTCTTCGGTGCGATCTTCTTCAGCACTTTGCTCTGACACTACGTCACCCCCAGCGCTTGCCCGACAACATCAAAGGATTGCCGCCAGAGCCATTGAATACGATAGCCGATCGCCGGCATGGCCATTGCTAACAGTACCATGCCCGCTAGAATCATCGCTGGAAAACCGACCGCAAAAATATTTAGCGCGGGTGCGGCACGGGTGATAACGCCAACACCAATATTCACAAACAGCAATGACACCATAACCGGCAAGGCCAGTAAAACTGCGCCAAGAAACATCATTGTGCTCCACTGCAGCACGAGCGCATAGAGTGTTTGGCTATCAATCATCTGACCGATTGGCAATGCTCTAAAGCTCTCCAATAGCAGTGTAATAACCAAAACATGGCCGCCGAGACTCATAAAGATTATGGTGGAACAAACCAACAAAAATTGCGAGATAACCGGAACATTGCCCATATTGGGATCAATCATATTCGCCATACCCAGCCCCATTGAGGCAGAGATGGCCTGTCCACCCACCACCAATGCCGCATTGACAATTTGTAAGATCAGGCCCATGAGCGCACCAATCAATACTTGGTTGAAAATTTCTCGCAGACCTTGTGCTGAATAGGGCTCAATAATGGGCCAGTCCATCAGAGGGTAAATCATCCACGTCAACAACACAGCCAAAAGAACGCGAATGCGAACAGTGACGGCACGAAGAGAGAAAAAAGGCGCCGCCAGCAAAAACGCTGACACTCTTATCATCGGCCAGAGCAGTGTATAAAAGCGCTGTACAATCTCGTTGACCAATACGTCCATTACATGAACAGCGTGGGTATACGCTCGAATATGCGTCTAAAAAAATCGACCATGACGCCTATTTGCCAACTTCCGAATAGCATTAAGGCAATAATCATCACGCCAAGTTTTGGAATAAAGCTGAGGGTCATCTCTTGAATGGAGGTCGCTGCCTGAAAAATACCGACGACCAAACCCACCGCTAGCGCGACACCCAACAGCGGCGAAGCGACCATAACGGCCACCCAAAGCGCTTCACGTCCTAAATCAATAACCTGTGCAGCGTCCATAAGAAATCCTAGCTCAGCGCAAAGCTTGAGGTTAGCGAGCCCATAATAAGTGTCCAGCCATCGACGAGAACAAACAACATCAGCTTAAAGGGCATTGAGATCATCATAGGTGACAACATCATCATACCCATCGACATCAAAACACTGGCAACAACTAAATCAATCACAACGAAGGGAATGTAAATTAAGAAACCAATCGAAAATGCACTCTTTAGCTCTGAAGTCATAAACGCTGGAACAAGCGTTAGGAACGGTACATCAGCAGGTTCCTTCACCTCGGTGTTGTTAGAAATTTCAAGAAACATGGCAATATCAGTTTCCCGCGTTTGATTGAGCATAAACGTTCTAATCGGTGCTTCTGCGGCAACCAGGGCGCTCTCAAAAGTAATCTTCTCTTCAAGATAGGGCGTTATGGCGTCGTCATATACTGAACTGAGGACCGGGGCCATAATAAACAGTGAGAGAAACAACGCGAGACCTACCAGTACCTGATTGGGCGGTGTCTGAGCTGTTCCCAGCGCCTGACGAAGTAGCGAAAAGACAATAATGATGCGCACAAAAGAGGTCATCATCAAAAGCAGCGACGGCAGTAGCGTTAAAACCGACATCAGCGCTAAAAGCTGAAGGGTTAAACTGTACTTTGTTCCGCCAGAGCCGTCATCGATCATATTGACGACTGGCAACCCGGTTTGCGCCTCCACCGGCAAGGCGAAGAAAAGCAGCGACAATACAAACAGGACAACTTTTTGGGTGGGCTTTTTCGGCAACAAAATATTAGTCCTTCGGTTTTACACGCACTTGCGCAAGCATCTTCTGAAACTTGTCGGCAACGCTTGTTTTCTCTTGTGGCTGCTCTGGCGACTCAAACTCAACAAGTTGCTGAACATCATCCCATGTGCCGAGATGGTTGATTGCCTGAGGGGTAACACCCAACAGTACTTGCTGCTTGTTAACGGTAACGAGCATTAATTTTTGTCGAGGACCGAGATGGTGAACTTCGGTGACGTTCAGCGTTTTGGCCGCGCTTTTACCCAATCCTGGATTTAATTTTTTCAAACTATAGAGTGTCACGGCCAACAGTGTAATAACCACTGCAAAGGATGCCATCATCGACAGCCAATCACTCCACCCTATTTCTGACATCTTTATTTGATCTCTAGAGATTCTTGACGCGATCGGCAGTTGGAATAACGCTGGTCAATCGCACACCATAGCGCTCGTTAATCAAAACGACTTCGCCTTGAGCAACCAGTGTATTGTTGACTAAAAGATCCAAAGGCTCACCGGCGAGCCGATCAAGCTCAACAACACTGCCCTGCGTCAATCGCATTAAATCGCGAATTTTGATCGCTGTACGACCTACCTCAACGGAAATCGTCACGGGTATGTTTTGCAAAACATCTGCGTTGATTTTATTTTTTAGTGCGTCTTGCGGAGAGAGATCCTGCTCCTTCGCCTCAATGTCTGCAAGTAGTACGTCTGTCTTTGTATCCGCCATCTCGATTCTCTCAGTCTGGTATAGAAGTCTATTTTATAGGTGAAAGCGGTTGCACAAGGCGCGCGGCCATCTGCGATCCACTGGCGCCAACGTCGGCATCAAATACGGGTACGCCGTTGACATACATTCTTGCATACTGGGCCTTGCTGAAATAGACAACATCGCCTTCTTTCAGCGCCTCAAACTTAACTAAAGTTGTCTCTATCTCGGCCAACTTGACCGATACTTGCAGCTCGGCATCTTCTGCCGCTGAACGCAAGTCAGCACTCCACTCTTTATCTGACACGTCGTCACCATCGCCGGTTTGAACGCGACTGCGAAGTAGATCGCGAATGGGCTTTAGTGCGTTATAAGGGTACACAAGATCGATATTTCCCTGAGTACCTTTGCCAATGTCAGCAACAAAACGACTGACGACAACAAGGTCATTTTCATCCGCTATTTGCGCGAATTGTGGGTTTATTTCTGCACCAATATGTTCACATTTTATTTGTAGAATTGGCCCCCAGGCTTCCTGGAGAGAACCAAACAACACATTCAACATAATTTTAATAATGCTGGTTTCGGTTGGCGTGAACATTCTGTTAGGTGGAACGCCATCATAACCACGACCAAAACCGCCGAAAAAATTATCCAATGCTGCAAAGATAATTGACGGCTCAATAATCGCAACCGAGTATCCGCGCAGCGGATTAAGGCGAATGGTATTTACTGAAAGTGGCGCTCTTAGGTCCTTGAGATACTCACCGAATTTCATGATCTCAACTTCTTTGGCGTTGATTTTCATGGCCGTGCGCAATACATCTAACAGCCCGACTCGAAACTGTCGAACAAACCGCTCGTTGATCATATCAATTGCGGAGACGTTGACGCCCAGCGACGAGTCTTCATTGGTAAGATCGTGGGTCACGGCCGTCAGGCCCAGATTGACGCCAGTATCAGCCTCTATCGAGCCATCCTGAATACCCGCAGAGAGAGCTTCTAGCTCTTCTTGGGAAAGTAAATTTGTGAACTCAGCCATTGCGCCAATTACCTTATCTGTATGCTGCTTTACGTTGGGCCTAGAATATTTTATTGCACAACAAATTCAGTAAAATACACGGCCTCAATACCACCGAAATCTTCTAAACTTTCAAGCACAGCATTCATTTCAATCTTTAATTTTTCCGCCAAATCTGTCTGAAAATTTGCCGATGTAATATCGTCTTCGGTCACTAGTCTCATCACGCTTAACATGGCAAAACGCAGGGGGAAATCGTGTTTATCAACGTTTTCAACAACGCGGCTGTCGTAGTGCGTCATAATCGCAACAGTCGCCTGCATGACCTTTCTTGACCCAGCGAGGTTAGCCACGAGAGGTTTCGGCAGTTGGAAGTAAGATTGCTCAAAACGTGTAAATTCAGGCGATTCTTTAGTTTCTTTATCGGGCCCTCTGGCAGCCGCTTCTGCAGCCGCAGCTGCAGCTGATGCTTCAGCTTCCAGCGCAGCAATAGCCTCTTCCGAGGACTCCTTCTCTGCGTCGAAAAAGCCGGTAGCAAACAGGGTGCCGCCAATAGTGATTGCAACAAGCAACAAGATTCCGACAACGATCAGAATAATTTTTAAAATTGGGCTTTTTGCTTTTTCTTCTTCAACTGCTACTTCTTCACTCATCACTTTATCCTCTATGCTACCAACCACTTGGGGCGGTCATTACACTAATACGTCTAAACCATCATCGGTTATCGTTTGGCTCTTGGTTATGCTTGAACCGTCTATTTCGGCGCCCATAGCGCCTGTCGCATGTTTTTCGCTATCCTGGCCTGTCGACTTTCCGTCAGAATTACCCTGATTTGCGAAGCCTAAATCTGTATAAGCAGTTTCCGTGCCATGTTCTGCAAGTATCTCACGTAACCGTGGCATTCCCTCTGCTATTAGCTCGCGTGTCGCTGCGTTGGCCGCGTTAAAGTGCGCTTCTAGCTGGCCGTTTTTCATCTCCAACTGTACTTCGACTCGACCGAGGGTCTTGGGGTGCAGCTCCATTTCAACCGTCCATGAACCCCTTGCGATTTGGGCGCTGAGGCGCTGACCTAAGGCCTCAGACAAGCGCTGCGACAATTGTGTGTAAGCATCTTGGCGACGCAAAAGATCTTGCTGCAAATCGTCTTCATTTGCTCTCATTGCCTGATCGAGAGACATTTCAGCCGCTGCGACACTGGGGGCGGCTGCGTTCTGCGCAATAGGGCTCTGCGCAAAAGAGTTCTCCGCGGATATCACCGTCGGTGCTGCCAAGAGACTCGATGGCGCAGGTGCAACGCTGTTAGGGGCCAAATTTATTGGTGCCATTTTTACAGCAGGCAACCCTTGGCGATCTTTAAACTGCTTTATAAACGCATCCATCACTGACGGGGCGAACGTCAACTTTGCCGCGGTGCCCTCAGCAACTTTCTCGCGCATAGCGCCTTCAACGACCAGTGTTGGCGGCGTTACTTTGATGCTTGTTGGATCTTGATTAGTCTTTGTTGCAAGTATATTCCTGACGATGTCATTGAGCGCAATAGATTTTTGCTGCGCCGTTAATTGGCCTTGTTCAATACTGGTGCGAATATCCTTCGGAAGGCTGCGCGGCGCCACCAGCTCAATGCCAACACGGGCCTGCTCGGCACTTCCGCGAGGGTCTTGCACTGGCTTGAGCGCTGCGCGCATTGAGTCAACAACCGTTTGAGGCGCGGGCACCGAACTATTAGCGCCGGCCATGGGGGCAGTTTTAGCAAGCGCGGCTATTTCTGGCGCTATCCCTGAGGTCACTGCTGGTCCGGCTAAAATTGCTGGCCCGGCTAAAGGAGTGGCTTTGTCACCCACGTTCAAATCGAGAGACTGGCCCATCATGAGCGGTCGCTGTGCTTCAACGGTGACCGTCGACAATTGCATATTCGCTACCGATTCTTGTACAGCCGCAACCATTTCAGCCTTTGTTAACGCGTGGTCAATGGGCTGTGCCAGAGCGGTCTGCGCTAGTGCAGCAGGGTCGGCATAGCGCTGGCTCTGGTTCAAGCTCTGGTTCAAGCTCTGGTTCAAGTTCTGGTTCAAGTCCTGGTTCAAGCTCTGGTTCAAGCTCTGGTTCAAGCTCTGGTTCAAGCTCTGGTTCATGTCCTGGTTAAGGCTTTGGCCTAGGCTGTGACCCTCGCTCTCGCCTTGGCTTTGAGCTACAAATCGTTGGCCTCGGACGGCGAGGTCGTCTGGCGCCTTTTGCAATATTTCAATACCAAGGGCGCGAAGATCGATACCTTGAGACTGCGCAAAAGCGAGTAGGCTAGCTTCTGTGGGCTCTGCACCCCCGACAACCAGCGACGTACCGCCCTGAAGGGTTCGACTGAGCAATGGCAGAGGCAGCCGCGCCGCAGGATCACCGCTGTCAGCAAGATCGCTGCCGCTAACCGGCAAACTATTGCCGCTTTTGGCCACTTCAACTTCTGCCATGGTATTTTTAAAAACACCGGAGAAGCTCTGCAGCGAGTCACTTGCTTTCGTCGGCGATGTGATGCTAAGCCCGTCATTACGGGCTGTAGGGTCACGGCCGAGGTCTAACATGAGATTTTTTGCATCTATCATTTTTATCATTTTTCCTGCGCAATGGTCTTCTTGCTAAGGGATGTTGCAAGAGGTATGCCAAAAACCGCTCACGTGCCCTCGAAGGCACTTTTGTTCTTCTATAAAAGCGTTGTTACAGCGCGCGTGCGCGAAAATTGTGTTGCTGAATCGCTTGGGCGTCAAATTCGCGAGCTTCTCGAGAAGTCCGCTCGCGCGCCTGTTTTTCTTCTGCTCTGGCGCAGAGTTGCTCGGCTTTTAAAAGCTCTCGATCAGCAGCAGCCAGTATCTGTCGCCCAAGCTGTAGCTCTATCTCTAATTGACGCACTTCGCGTTGGGCACGGCTTTTCAATGTTTGTAGCTGGATAATAAAGTGGCTGTAATTGCTGACTTCGCTGGAGCTGTGATCACGCTGCTGAACCGCGCTTAACTGTGCTGCATAGTCGGCAAGTAGAACATCAATTTTTTCGCTCTGCAGCAAGGCGCGCTCAAGGCGCTGATTTAAACTTGCTTGGCTTGCTTGAGCGTCGCGCACAGCGTGCTCAGCTTTGAGGACTAGAACTGACCATACTGTTTTCAATTTTTCACCTGTGCAGTTATGCGAAGGATCGCGGCCTGACTTTCATAGATTGGAACACTGACATCGCTCATTTGGCGCAACAAATCCTCCATGCTGGGGCGCAATTTAATCGCCTCATCGAGATCTGGGTTGGTCCCTCTTTCATAGGCACCCACTTGAATCAGGTCTTCGTTTTGTTGGTAGAGACTCCACAGACGACGGAACCGATTCGCTGCCTTGAGTACTTCTGGTGGCACCAGCATTGGCATCACCCGCGAGATGGAACCGGCTAAGTCAATCGCTGGATAGTGTGCTGCGTCTGCAAGGGCGCGGGACAAAAGAACCTGGCCATCGAGAGAGGCCCGGGCAATATCGACAATAGGGTCAGAGCGGTCATCGCCCTCAGCAAGGACGGTATAGACCGCTGTAATGGAGCCGTGGCCGTGGCGACCAACGCCGGCGCGCTCAATCAGGCGCGGCAGCATGGCAAATACCGATGGCGGATAGCCTTTGGCTGTCGGCGGTTCACCGATGGCTAAGCCAATTTCGCGCTGAGCATGGGCGACTCGCGTCAAGCTGTCGCAGAGCATCAAAACGTTTTTGCCGCGGTCGCGGAAATACTCGGCAACCAGATGGGTCAGATAGGTCGCTTTTAATCTGAGTACTGGGGAGATATTCGCTGGCGCAGCAATGACAACGGCTTTTGCAAGACCGTCTTCTCCGAGGGTGTTGTGAATAAATTCTTGCACTTCTCGACCGCGCTCACCGATAAGTCCGATAATCACGACATCGGCTGCGGTGTTGCGGGTCAACATACCCAAAAGCACGCTCTTACCTACGCCTGATCCGGCCACAAGTCCGATGCGCTGGCCCTGCCCTAAGGTTAGGCAGGTGTTGATGGCTTTGATACCGGTATCGAGGGTTTTAGTAATTGATCCTCGCTCCATTGGGTTGATCGCTAGGCCTTCTAGGCCGAGCTGCTCGCTGTAGGCAATGGGGCCGGCACCGTCGAGGGGTTGGCCGAGTCCGTCAATAACACGCCCCAACATGGCTTCGCCGAGGGAGGCTTTGGCGTGTTTAGAGACAACCCAAACACGTGCTCCGGGGCCAATCCCGTTGGGCTCGGAAAAGGGCATGAGATACAGGGTGTCGTCGTTAAAACCAACCACTTCGGCGTCGACAAAGGAGCCCATATCGATATTTTCGACGCGGCAATGAGCACCAAGCGGCGCGATAATACCTTTTGCTTCAAGGGTGAGGCCAACAACGCGTACTAATTTTCCGCTCATCAGCGGTTCAGATAGCGTGAGTTTGGCGATCTCTAGATCGACTTGAGTGGCAAAATCAAGCATCGAGCTCCGGCTCCTCAGAATTGTCATCGAAGGATGCGCCATTTTCGAGCTCGGGCTCCTCAGAATTGTCATCGAAGGATGCGCCATTTTCGAGCTCGCCCTCAAGTGGCTCGGGGCCTTCTATTGGCTCAGGGCTGTCTGTGGGCTCAGGGCTGTCTGTGGGCTCAGGGCTGTTTACTGGCTCAGGGCTGTTTACAGGGTCAAAGGAGTTAACAAGTTCCGCACTACCCTCAATTATGGAATCCCGTTTTTGATTGATCTTGTCTTTGGTACTTCGGGCGCCGGAGGATGACTTCTTGGTAAGGCCATTAAGCCCCAGCAAACTGTCTGCGATCGCAGTTAAACGATTTTCTATTAGGTCTTCGGTGGCGCTGTCGTCCATCGTGACTCTGACGCTGCCCTGCGACAGGCTCGCATCGACACGGAGATCTATATGATCAAGCTCACTGCGCAAATGCGCAGTGAAGCGGGCGTGGTCCAGTGGATTTAAAAACACCACAATAGGGCCCTCTCCCTGCTGTTCTATGTCGTTTATAGCTTCATCGACAAGACGCTCTAGTGCGGCCGTAGAGAGGGTCAACTCGCCTCTAACCAGCTGCTCAGCAATATGCAGGGCAAGCTTTTTAAGCGGCATGAAAAATTCATTGGGTGCACTTTGTGCTTTGTTCAACGCGTCGGTTAAGTCGATAAACCCTTTGCGGGCCTCAGCCCATTTTAGCTCGGCGGCCTCCATTGCCTGTTGATAACCCTGATCAAAACTGTCACTGCACGCTTGCTCGAGTGCTTCTTGGTCAATTTGCGGGGCGCTTTCTTCAGCCGTTGCAGGTTCTGCGGCTAATTCTGGCTCCGCAGCTTGGACGGTCTCTATAGCATTCTCGAGCGGTGCCTCTTCAGCAATATCCTCAACCGGCCCGCCGATTACTTTTGGCGCCCACAGCTCGAAGCCATGATCGCGCACCGGCTCGTCGTGGCGATACCAATCAGCTGTGGCGAATTCTTTGGCCTTGTGCCCAGCTTCGATCAGTTCGTTGAGACGCCAGCTGACTGACGGATCCGACTTAGACAAAGTCATCTCCCCGACCCGCTAGTACTAGCTCACCTGCATCTGAGAGTACCCTTGCCAGACGCATAATGGTCTTCTGAGCCTCTTCCACATCGGTGATTCTGATAGGACCTTTCGACTCCATATCATCAAGGAACATAATGCGTGCGCGCTGCGACATGTTGTCGAGAAACTTCGTGCGCACTTCTTCATCAGCGCCTTTCAATGCCGTCATCAACATATCGGACTCAATGTTGCGCATAAGCACTTGGATTGCTCGGTTATCAACACCTGCCAGATTGTCAAAGGTAAACATATTGTCTTGAATCTTCATGGCGAGCTCTTCGTCAAGCCCTGCTACACCAGACATAATGGCCGTTTCAAGATCAACCTTGGTAAAGTTCATGATCTTCGCCGCAGTACTCACGCCGCCAAAGCTTGATGACTTGGCTGACGAACTACTCGAGAACTGTTGCTTCATGATGCCCTCTAGTTCGTCCATCGCGGATGGCTGCACTGTTTCTAAACTGGCAACACGCTGCATAATCTCTGGGCGATTTTCTGCGGGCAGGTAATTGAGCACATCGGCGGCGACGTCGTATTCGAGTACTGAAAGAATAATGGCTGCGACCTGGGGGTGCTCTTCGCGAATCATATCGGCGATTGATCGCGCATCCATCCAGCGCAAAATTTCAAGCCCCTTACTCGACGAGCCGGGCATAATGCGCCCAAGGACCGTGGCAGCCTTATCCGCACCAAGGGCGCGGTTGAGAACTTTCTCCACGTAGTCACCCGTCCCGAGGCCGAGACTAGTCTGTTTCTTGATGGTGGCGACAAATTCGTCAAGCACGATGTTAACGGCTTCTTGGGATAAATCGGCAACACCCACCATCGCCGAGCCTAGCGCCTGCACTTCTCTCGGGTTCAAGTAGCGAATAATGTCTGCGGCCTGCTGTTCACCCAACAGCAGCATAATCACTGCCGAACGGTCTGTGCTGGTCATACGGCTTAGCTCGTCGCGAAGCGCCTCCGACATCGGCGGCTCTTCAAATGGAACGGACTGTTTTGCTTGATTTTCTGCCATTTTCTATCTCCTCGCCAACTTAAATTGGGCGAATCATCTTCTTCAATACATTTGCAACACGACCCGAGTCTTCAGCAACCAACAGTCGAATAAGAGCCACTTTGTCGTCATATGTATTGGCTGTATCAAGCATCTCTGCAGATATGGTGGATTTTTTCGGTCGCAGCTTGGCTTTGATGTCTTCGAGGGACTCGCCTTCGCCCATCTCGATCATCCTCAACTCTTCATCGCTCAACTCGCCGTCTTTAAGCGCATCAAGTTTGTCGGCAACTGCACTATCATCCACTGCTGGCAAGTACGCTTTGATCACAGGAATAACGATACCCAACAAAATAACCAAGAAGATAAGCGCCGCGCCAGTGCTCTTAATGGCGCTGATAACCTGTGCGTTTTCATACCACGCGAAGGGACTTTCAATGACTTCAGGTTCCTCAAACTTGGCAGACACGATGGTTACCACGTCGCCTCGCTCAAAGTTGAAGCCAATAACGCCCTTCACCAGATCGGTAAACCGCTCAATCTCTGCATCGCTGTAAACGACCGCGGACTCTGTTGCCGTGCCGTCGGCATCAACGGTGCTAGTGACGCCCGCGGGCTCATTTATAACTACTGCAACAGAGATACGCTCAACATTACCGCCCTGACGCTTGACGTGACGCACTGCGCGATCCATCTCGTAATTTCGGGTTGTTGTGCTGTTACTGGTGCGCAATCCGTCTGCACCGCCGGTAGCCGAGAGCTGGCCATTGACCACGTTACTGGGAGCTGCAGGCACCGTGTTGGTCGTGGCGCCGGGGATGCCGCCAGCAGTCTGTGACGAATCTTGTTCGAGAGAGAGAACCTCGGAACGCGCTTTCGGCCCGTTATCATTGCCGTCGTACTCTTCATAGGTTGACTCTTCCTCAGTAAAGTCGATTTTCAGGTCGACCTCTGAGCGAACATTTCCTGCACCAACAACCGGAGATAACAGTGCGTCAATGCGGCTGCGATAGGTTTCTTCTAGGCGCTGTTTATGCTCTGACTGAGCCGTGTTCAACTGCATTGAGGCAAAATTATTGGCGTCCGTCAGCAATTTGCCGCGCTGATCAACCACCACCACATCTTCTATTGAGAGATAGGGAATGCTCGACGACACCATATGAATAATGGCCTCCACTTGAGAGGGAGACACTTGTCGACCAGGATAGGGTGAGACAACCACGGATGCTTTGGCAGGGGTACGGTTGCGCACAAACACGCTTTGCGTTGGTGTGGCCAAATGCACTCTTGCGGAGCGTATGGTGGTGATTTGCGTAATACTGCGCGCGAGCTCTTGCTCCATTGCTGAAACATAGCGAACCTGTTCCATAAACTGGCTTGAGGTCATTGACGACTCGTCATCAAGGCTGCTCATGCCACTGGCAGAGCCCTCTTGCGGCAATCCGCGCGAGGCAAGAAACATACGCGCTTCGTGGTAACGGGCATCGGGCACTTTTAATTCACCCGACGCACTGTCGATGCGCGCTTTAAAATCTGCGCCCGATAAGGCCTCAAATGCCAGCTGCCGATCAGACTCCGAGAGCCCTGGATAGACAGCGCGATAAATCGGATCTTGCATAAAGGAATAGGCAATCAAAAACATGGCCACAGTCAGAAAGGCAATAATCGCAGGCATCGCCTTGCGCACTGCCGGCTGTCGCATAACCTCGGTGATGCTGGGAAATGCGCCAGAGATCGCTGCACCCGCGGGTGCATCAAGGCCTTGAACAGATTGTTGGCCCACTGGCAGCGCGGCGGCGCCCGCTGCGGCTGGGGCCAAATTGCTATTTGTCGGATTTGCTAAGGTTGTTGGCATCGCTAGTATCTCTTATTCGTCGTTCTAAACGGGCATGTTCATAATGTCTTCGTAGGCTTTAAGAACTTTGTTTCTTATTTGAAGCGTCGCTTCAAAGGCCAACGATGACTTTTGCATACTCATCACAACATCTGTCAATGGAATATCTTCTCCACTCTCATAGGCATTGCGCATCGCGCGGGAACTGCTCTGTGCAGAGTTAACCTGATTAAGGGCGCCCTTTATGGCGTCAGCAAAACCGACTCCGTTAATGGCTGTTTCGTCAACCCGCGCGGTTGGCGATAGATTGATGCCTTGCGCAGCCTGTGCCTGATACTGTCGAATTTGGTTCAGCAGCGATTCCACATTGCCTGAATTTACTGGACTAACCATGATTTACTCCTCTATCGCGCATAGGCCCGAGTGACGTTAATTCCCTGCTCTCGCAGCCGTTGTAATTTGTGACGCAGTGTTCTGGCGCTAATGCCCAGCTGCTCAGCAGCCTGCTCACGACTTCTAGACGCATGCAGCGCCGCCATAATGGTTTGGCACTCGCTGTGTTTAATCGCGGTTGTCAAATCCTCTGACACGCCGCGCTCACGCGGGACAGTAGAATGGCTGCCAAGCGATGCGGCAGAAACCTGCGCGCGCGGCAGTGCATTGTGCTGCCAGCCAGACTGACTCGGAGCGTGGGTCGTGTGACGGTGCAATATCTCGGGCTGCGCAAAGTCGTCGAACATTAAATGCTGGGTGTCAATCACGGCACCGTTTGACAGTACTATGCTGCGAATTAAAACATTTTGAAGCTCGCGGACATTCCCCGGCCAACTGTATGTCTCTAGGCTATGCTGTGCGGCACTGGTCAATCGCGGAGGCTGCGCACCATTACTCTGCTGCTTCAAAAACTGTTCCGCCAAGGGCAAAATGTCCAAAGGTCTATCGATCAACGATGGGATGGATAACTTGAATGCGCTGAGCCGGAAGTAGAGATCTTCCCTAAAAATGTTCTGGGCAATGGCTGCTTTTAAATCACGGTTAGTTGCCGCAACAATTCGAATATCGAGATCAATCAATTTTTGGCCGCCCAGTCGAACCACGGCGCGCTCTTGCAAAATACGCAGTAATTTAGCTTGCAAGTGAAAAGACATTTCACCAATCTCATCAAGAAACACCGTGCCGCCTTGGGCCTGCTCAAAAAGACCGGGCTGCACTTTTGTGGCACCGGTGAATGAGCCTTTCTCATGACCAAACAACATATCTTCAATTAAATTTTCTGGCATTGCAGCACAGTTGAAGGCGACAAAGGGGCCCATGTGGCGCGGTGAAGCGTCATGGAGAATTCTCGCCAACACTTCCTTGCCGGCACCGGTAGGACCCACGATGAGCACGCTAACATCGACATTGGCCACACGCTCTGCGAGCGCCAAAAGGTTGCGACTAACAGGGTCTGCAAAGACAAATGTCTGCGCGCTCTTGCTCTTCTTAGGCTCAATATGAACCATATCCAAAACCGCAGCCCACTCAACAGGATCGTAACTGGTGTTCGGCACAACACTGAGCGCACCGTTGTGCATCGCCTTAATACCCAGCGCCAAATCATCACGAGCAACCCGGGCAATAATCTGAAGACTGCTACCCATGCCAGCAATGCGCACCTGAATCTCTTTCAGCATTGTGGTGTCGCTGGAGAGGTTGAGTACGGCAACCTGTGCATTCAAGAAATGTTCGTTTTCAAGGTCTGTGAAATCGACTTGCGTTACGCCGATGCCCCGCTGCGAAAAGGCAGCGAGATCTTGAGAGGACAGCTGGTCTACAGCGTCAATCCAGAGCAGTTCTATTGCATGATGTTGTGCCACGTCATATCACCTGTGTTAAAAATTAATGCTGCATAGTTCGCTTCTAATGCCTAGAGAATAGCAATTTACGTGCCAAAACATTATTTCTAAGGAATACAGTGAGTTATGTTAAAAGTGGCAAGACAGTGTCAACTTATTGCCACTGGCAATAAGTCGGCAATTTGACACCACTTCGGGAAAAGACGGCCACTTTGCGGAAATAGGTTGCCACTATGTGGCTGATAAACCTGATGCAAAAGGGACTGGTTTTAAGGCAACAAGCGCAAACGAATTGCAGCAGACAGCGTGCTCGTAGAGGCATTTAAAAAGCGAAAAGGATTATAGAGGGGAGATCAGTGACGGGTTTCAGGACTACCAAGGGCCAACTGTCTTAACTATGCAATTTAACCAACAGGTTAAACATCACTGGACAAACCGTGCTTACTAATTTTTTCAATCAACGTCGTGCGCTGCAAATTAAGCAGTCGCGCCGTCTTAGAGACATTGCCCTCGGCTGACGCGAGTGCGTGGCGAATAAGATTGCGCTCAATGTCCAACAAGTGCTGCTTTAACTGCACGCCCTCTTCAGGGAACATGCCCCCACCCTGGGCCAATAAAATGGTTTGTTCGACTTCGTTATTCATTTGAGCGCTCACATAGCGCTCAATATTTTCACTGTCCGAAAAGGCGTCAGCCGTATGAATGACCTGTGCGGCCAATCGCGAGTTCAGCGTCTCGGTTTTGTCCACAATAGGCGCAGCCGGATCCATCACGTTTGCCAATGCGCGAATACCTGGCGGCACCATGCTCGGAATAACCTTTCGCAAATCGACTTCTTGTCCAGCATAAAGTGCAGAGTAACGATCTACCAAATTGGCCAGCTCGCGGACATTTCCAGGCCAGCTGTACTCCAAAAAAAGTGCCATCGAAAAAGGGTGTAAGGTAATGGGCGGTTTCCCGTCACTCGCATGCTGCGCCGCAAAGTGGTCAAACAGTGGCAGCACATCTTCTTTGCGGTCAGTCAGCGGTTGTATTTCGATAGGCATCACATTGAGACGATAATACAAATCTTCGCGAAACAACGATTGGTCCATTAGCGACACAATATCTTTGTGCGTGGCTGCCAATACTCGAACATTGATGGGCACAGACGTCAGAGAGCCTATCGGGTCAATCTGGCGCTCCTGCAATACCCGTAAAAGTTTTACCTGCAGATCAATTGGCATATCGCCAATCTCATCCAGAAACAACGTGCCGTTATTGGCAAGCTCAAAACGACCTTTGCGATCAGAAATAGCGCCGGTAAACGACCCTCTGCGATGGCCAAATAATTCGCTCTCAAGAAGCTCTCTCGGAATAGCACCACAATTAACCGGTATGAACGGACCATCGCTCCTGCCTGATGCGTCATGTAGCGCGCGCGCGACCAGCTCTTTGCCAGTCCCACTGTCGCCCAAAATAAGCACCGTTGATTCGCTAGGCCCTACCAGTTCGATAAGATCTCTTAGCTCTTCAATGGCGATACTCTGCCCAATAATGTTTTGTGTGTGGATCAAAAAATTTATTCTCGAATAACCTAAACCAGAGCCCTTGTGCGAAAACTTAAAGCAAGCAAGGCGCCAAGATGCTACATAGAGGCCGCACTGTAACCCCAATTAACCGGCAGGCCAAGTGTCAAAACACTCCAATGTCACTTATTTTTCAATCTGAGCCGCAAATCAAATACACTGCATAGACAAATTTAAATGCCTTCTTGATCAACGATTTGTTACATTTGGTGCAGCGTTTCAACAAGTCGCCGCGGGTTGATTAGCCTCCAGTAGGCACGCTGTTTTTTGGCGCCGTGGTGAACAGATATTCTGTCATAATAATTATAAGGGCCAACATAGGCCTATTGTGTCACTCAGCCTTGGACGTCTCAATTTATGAAGAAAATTCGCGAAGCACTTCTCGAGGTCATTATTATCCTTTTTGTCGGCGGACTGATTGGCGCCGTCCTCGCCCTAGTTTCAAATCTCTTTGTCACCGGTGTCCAATGGTTCGGCCAGCAACGGGCCGACAGCACTCTTTTGTCAATGACGCTGGGCGGTCACACAGTCTCTTTTTCCAGCGTGCTTTTCTTGTGGGCGGCGGCAGCTGTCGTCGTATTTTTAAAGACCAGCTTCGGCATTAGTCGCTGGGCAGGGCCAGCAGACTCCATGTATGCAGCCCATCAGATTAATGAGCCTCTAGACATTAAAACGGGGTTGGCATCGACCCTCGCAGCCTTCACTTCTGCCAGTGGCGGAGCGTCCGTCGGGCAATATGGACCTATTGTCCACTTTGGCGCGACCATGGGTATTTGGGTTAAGCGCTTTATTTCCAGCCGCCTATCACATGAAATCTATTTAGGTTGCGGTGTTGCTGCAGCTATCTCCGCCGGCTTCAACGCCCCAATTGCCGGCATTGTGTTCGCCCATGAAGCGATACTCAGGCATATCTCTGTGCGCGCTGTCGCCCCCATAACGGTGGCATCAATCACAGCCAGTACACTTAGCCAGCGGTGGTTTCCGCACTCTACGACATTTGAAATTAGCAATATCGTGCCGCCACTGGCCGATATTGTTCCAGCACTCATCGTATTGGCGCCCCTCTTCTCTCTGGCAGCAATCACATTTATGCTGGCACTGCGTTACTCTGCGCAGAGCGCTGCGAAAATAAACGTTTCACCCCTCGCCCTGCCGTTTATAGCGGCAACCATCTGCGGCTTAGTGGGTGTCTGGATTCCAGAAATACTCGGGCTCGGTGTTGCCAGCATCAATAATATGATTGCCGGTGAGTTCTCGATGTCACTGCTGTTGACCGTGCTGATTGCCAAGCTTCTTATGACAGCTCTGTGCATCGGCTTTGGCCTATTTGGCGGCGTATTTTCACCGTCCCTATTTATTGGTGTTGCGGTTGGCGCTCTCGCAGGACAACTTATGATCACCCTAGGGTTTAATGATATTGCCAGTATTGTTAGTGTCGCGGGCATGGCCGCTGTCAGCGCATCGGTCATTGGAGCACCCGTCACTGCGGTATTGATTGTTTTAGAGCTCACCGAATCCTACCAGTATGCCGTGGCCGTTATGATTGCCGTTATGCTCTGCAGCCTCATTACCCACCGTCTGTTTGGCAATTCGTTCTTTGATCGACAACTGCTCGATCGCGGAATTGATCTCCTCAAAGGCCGAGAGTCTATTGCGCTTAATCAACTCGCAGTGGGCGGCTTTGCCAACCAAGAGTATGTTTCCGCGAGTTCTGAGACCTCCGGCGACACGCTGCTGCAGGAAATGAAAGCTCGCGGCCACACTGAGGCTTATATAGTAGGACCTAAGAATCTGTTCTTGGGTAAGGTCACCATTTATGAAGCAATTGAATGTGGAACCCAAGCGATTAGCAACTTTATGGATACGCGACCTCTCGTTTTACACAGTCATGACAACTTGGCTGAAGCGATGGTGAAAGTCAGTAAATTTGTCGGTGAGAGTATGCCGGTAATTAATCTTGAAACTGGTGAGCTGTGCGGTTGTCTGCAGGAAGGTGCACTGTTTCAAGCGGTTATCGATGTACAACATCAAGCGCGCAGCTTAGAGAGAAGTTAAAAACGAGCCGCACTATGACTCAGCAACAGTTCGATTAATTGCAGGAGAAACCCGATCTATGAAACAGTTAGCCCTAAGCGTTTTTTGCTTTTTTATCAGTGTTCAGTCTGTCTCCGCAGGCCCCTTTGAGGCCGGTGTCAGCGCCCTCGAGCGCAACCATTATGCTACAGCTATGCGCGCTTGGATGGATTTGGCCCGCGCTGGCGCACCCGAAGCACAAAACAATGTCGGTCACCTCTACGAGCAAGGCTTTGGCGTTGCACAGAGCTATCCTGAGGCGATGAATTGGTACAAGCAAGCGGCGATTCAAGGTCTTGCTGAAGCGCAGCACAATGTTGCAATGCTCTATTTCCATGGCTACGGCGTTGCTCAGAACCATCGTGAAGCAGTCACCTGGTTTAAACGGGCGGCGTTGCAAAATTTAGTCGACTCAGAATACATGTTGGGGCTGGCGTACCATCAGGGAACAGGTGTTGAGCTGAATTATCAACTCGCCAAATACTGGTTTAAAAAGGCTGCCACCGAAGGCTATGGCAATGCGCAATTTATGTACGCCTACATGCTGCAGGCTGGTGAAGACGGAGACCAAATGCCGAGAGAGGCATTTGTATGGGCCGAAGTAGCACGACTCAATGGTCAACCAGAGACGTCTGACATTGCCGATATCGCCGCACTATCGCTTGATGATGAGCAAATTGCGGAGGCGACACAAGCGGCCACTCGCTGCTTTGAAAGCACTTACAGCGAATGCCCCTGAGCAAGAGGCGCTATTTCTTTTTGTACAGAGTGCGTTGAAAGCAATTTATTGCATGAAAAAAATCCATCTTTTGCTAAAGAAATTTCCGTTAGGCCCGATTGTAGTAGTAAGCAAATCAATTGATGCAAAGGAAATTTCTCACATGGCAATGAACAATAAAGGTCTAAACGCATACCGAAATGTACACGTGTCTTCCGCGGTGCAGTACGCAGACGGCATTCAGTTAATTCAAATGCTATTTGATGGCCTAATTGAAACCCTCGCATCGGCCGAAGGCCACATTGAGCGCAAAAATATTGCTGAGAAATGCCGTGTTTTAAACCGCGCATCAGGCATTATTTATGGTTTACAGGATTCGTTAGATTTTAATAAGGGCACAGATCTCGCTCGCAACTTAAGCGATCTTTATGACTATATGATCAGACGCTTGTTATTTGCCAACTTGCACAATGATGTCAACGCCATCCGTGAAGTGAAAGGCCTTGCCAATGA
>Ga0209137_1000417_pt1 | contig 46121 bp, 38 predicted proteins | sample SaaInl5LU_22_DNA_FD_184642 | JGI IMG/M metagenome (GOLD analysis project Ga0209137, IMG submission 184642) | Marine microbial communities from expanding oxygen minimum zones in the Saanich Inlet - ESP_105LU_22_DNA (SPAdes) (version 2) | ecosystem: Environmental > Aquatic > Marine > Intertidal... | reverse complement strand
GTTACCATGTTCTTAATGTAATCGGCGTGACCAGGACAATCCACGTGAGCGTAATGTCTTGCTTCAGTTTCATATTCTACGTGTGCAGTATTAATCGTGATACCTCTTTCTTTTTCTTCAGGTGCACCATCAATCGCATCGTAATCTCTTTTCTCAGCGAAACCTTTGCTAGATAAAACAGTAGTAATCGCAGCTGTTAACGTAGTCTTACCGTGATCTACGTGACCAATCGTACCCACATTAACATGGGGCTTGGATCTTTCGAATTTTTCTTTAGCCATCTTTTTTGTTTTTTATTTTATTTATAATTAAGTATTACTAATTCAAACTACTCACTCTAATTACATTAAAAACAAGATTTTCATTGAGCCAATGATGGGAATTGAACCCATGACCTCTTCCTTACCAAGGAAACGCTCTACCCCTGAGCTACATCGGCTTATCCAGTAGACTATTCTACCCTGGCGAAGGAGCACATTGTTCAGCTGATAAATGAGCGGGAGACGAGACTCGAACCCGCGACCCTCAGCTTGGAAGGCTGATGCTCTACCAACTGAGCTACTCCCGCTTATATGTTCTTTCAAACATCAATAAACGAAGTGGGAGTGGATGGACTCGAACCACCGATACCGTAAGGTGACAGATTTACAGTCTGCTGCAATAGCCACTATGCGACACTCCCATTTCTAGAGCCGATGGAGGGATTCGAACCCCCGACCAGCTGATTACAAATCAGCTGCTCTGGCCAACTGAGCTACATCGGCGAAATGTGTAAATGAAAGAATCAGGAACCTAAAATTATCAGCAGATTAACGCTGAATTCCAAGTCCTAAAATCTTATTTTCAATGAACAACTCCCTGACCATCTAAGTCAAACGGAGTGCAAAAATAAGGATTATTTCTAAATCTTAAAAGCTTCTTTAAAAAATTATTCGCTTTTTTTTAAGAAGGAATGTTAAATGCTACATAAAGCCATGGGCATCAACCATGTAGGTTATGTTTCTCTTTATACTTTTTGAGTTGCCTTCTTAAAGATTCAACAGCAAGGTCGGTCGCCGCTTCAAAATTCTTTGCAGTCTCCGAAGCGAAAAGCGTTAAACCCGGAACATTCAACTTCACTTCCGCTGTTTTATCCTTGACCTGCTGATGACTATCCAATTTCAAATAAACATCGGCATCTATAATTTTGTCATAAAAAGTTTCTAGCTTATCTAGCTTTTTTTCTATAAATTCTTTCAACTGCTCTGAAGCAGCAAACCCAGAAGGGTGAAATTGCACATTCATATATATCAAATTTTACATTAAGCTTTAGGATGAGCTTGTTTATGAATCTCTTTCAAACGCTCGATGGAGTTGTGCGTATACACCTGGGTGGCCGCCAAACTACTATGCCCTAAAAGTTCTTTTATCGCATTCAAATCAGCTCCTTTGTTCAACAAATGTGTGGCAAAAGAATGCCGAAGCACATGCGGACTCTTCTTCTCTGTTGACCAACAATTTTCAAGCAATTTTCGAATAATATTATACACCGCTTTTGGATTCATTGCTTTACCGTGCTTATCAACCAAGAGCGTTTGAAAACTTTTTAATCCAAACTCATTATTTCGATAGTTAATATAGGCTTTTATTTTAGATAAAACAAGCTTCCCAACAGGAATAATTCTTTCTTTCTTCCCCTTGCCGAGTACTTTAAGGGATTGGCTTGATTCATTAATATCTGTATCTTTTAATGCTATCAACTCAGCCTTCCGCATACCTGTTGCATAAAACAAATCAAATATCAGTAAATCCCGTGCACTGATAAAATCATCGGGCTCAGGAAGTTCATTCAACACCTTCAATAATTCTCGCTCGTCCACAAATTGCGGATTCCTCTGAGGCACTTTTAGGGTAGATACGTGTCGCGCTGGATTTGCTTCTAAAACCCCTTCCCTTTGCAAGTATTTAAAATAGGATTTAACCGTCGATAATTTTCTATTCACAGTACGCGCTGTGTATTGCTCACTGAGTGATGATAGCCAAAGCCGAATGTCCCGCGACTGAACTTTTTCCATAGGCCGACTAATGCTAGCCAGGTGCTTCTCAAACTGATCGAGGTCAAGTGTATACGAAAGTATTGTATGCGCAGAAAAACGCTTTTCAACTTTCAGGTATTGAAGAAACTCATTAATTGGCATAAGCTAAAGATAGCAAAAGATTCTTTCAGGAAAATAAAAAGGGGTAAAGCTTACGCAATACCCCTCGAGTGTTTGGAAAACAAAATGCTAATCTAAGCCTTGTTCTCTTCTAATCTTTACACTATAGGCTGCTTTGATTCTTTGCTCTCTTTTAAGAACAGAAGGCTTAGTAAACTGCTGGCGCTTTCTCAATTCCTTGATAACCCCTGCCTTTTCGTACTTCTTTTTGTACTTCCTAAGCGCCTTATCTATCGAGTCGCTATCTCTTGCATCTATAATAAGCATATTAAATACCTCTTTTTGTTTTGTTTAAAAAATTGAGACGCGAATATAAATATAATTTTGATAAAGTATAACGCTATCCCGCTAAAAAAAATTAGCAATTAGGACTATTTCAATCGGTTTCACCAAGAATTTTGAAGTAATTTACTTTAACACTTCACGCGAAATGACCAACTTTTGAATCTCTGACGTTCCTTCTCCGATGACCATCAAACGCGCATCGCGAAGAAACTTCTCAGCTGGATACTCCTTGGTATAGCCATTCCCTCCCATGACTTGCATAGCTTCATTACCATTTCTAACAGCCAACTCGGAGGCATAGTATTTTGCAAAGGCTCCTTGCTTCGTAATATTCTCTCCACGGTTTTTCATATCCGCAGCTTGCATACATAGTAATTCTGCAGCTTCACACTCCGTAGCCATGTCGGCCAACTTAAACGATATCGCTTGAAAACTAGCTATTGGCTTGCCAAACTGCTCTCTTTCTTTTGCGTACGCTAAGGCAGATTCATAAGCTCCTTTGGCAACTCCCAAGGAAAGTGCAGCAATCGAAATACGCCCTCCATCAAGAACCTTCATAGCTTGCTTAAAGCCTTGCCCCTCCGCTCCAATCAAATTGGCCGCAGGAACGCGCACATTGTCGAAGTATAACTCGGCAGTTTCACTTGCCCGAACGCCTACTTTGTTCGTAATCTTATTAGCAGACAATCCTGGCGTTCCTTTTTCTATAATAAAAGCAGATATACCGTTTGAATCAAGTAATTCACCTGTTCTAACTAAAATGACGAAAATATCCGCACTTAAGGCGTGTGTTATCCATGTTTTCATGCCATTAATCACCCACTCATCGCCATCCTTTTCGGCAACACATTTCATGCGCATGGCATCACTTCCAGTATTCGGCTCTGTAAGCCCCCAAGCACCAATATGCTCACCAGCTGCCAAGGCCGGAAGATATTTTTTCTTTTGTTCTTCATTCCCATATTGAAGAATATGACCTGTGCATAAACTGTTATGCGCTGCAACAGACAAACCAAAACCACCACAAACTTTACCTAATTCTGTCAAGACACTCACATACTCCAAATATCCCATACCACTTCCCCCGTACTCTTCAGGAACCAAAACCCCCAACAAGCCAAGTTCACCAGCCTCTTTTAAGATGTCAATAGGAAAATGTTCTTTATCGTCCCATTCATTTCGATAAGGCAGAACCCTTTGCTTGGCAAAGTCGCGCGTCATCTCTTGAATCATTTGTTGATTTTCGGTAAGATTAAAATTCATGTATTTCAATTTTACACAAAGGTACGTAATGAATAAACAGAAAGCAATACACCAAAGGTTTATCAATCTACACTTTGTTACAGTAAAGAGATTTAAAGGTTAATTAATTTCTTCAGATTGCTTATATTTACTCGGCATAAACTCAAAAAATAGATGAATAAATTTTTTATTATTTTACTCAGTGCTCTTTCGCTTGTTACTTTACGTGCTCAAGTTCTAATCAATGAATATTCAGCAGCTAATTATTCTGATGTTGATTTTCTACCTGGTCCGGGTACAGCCTATGAAGATTGGGTAGAACTCTACAATACCTCCGCTACAGCATTTGATTTGAGTGGTTATTTTCTAAGTGATAAAATAAATAATCTTCAAAAGTGGCAGTTTCCCGCAGGAACAAGTATACCCGGCAATGGGCATCTCGTCTTAGTAGCCTCAAGTGAAAACGCTTTTTTAAATGGCTATCAGCACACCAATTTTAAACTGACGCAAACCAAAGGAAATGAATACATTATTTTAACAGATCCAAGTGGTTTAATCCTTGACAGCATATTACTCAACACACCCAATAAACCGAATCATTCTCGGGGTAGAATCACGGATGGCGCAAGCACGTGGGGAATATTTGATGATCCGACAGAGGGTGTTAGCAATACAGGTGCTCTCGATAAATATGCAGACATGGTAGTATTCAGTGTCGCTCCGGGAGCCTACCCTAGCGCTCAAACGATTACCTTGAGTACAACTGAACCCAATTCAGAAATAAGATATACTACCAACGGAAGTGTTCCGACTACTGCCTCTACTTTGTATACTAGTCCAATTAATGTTAATGCTACAACGGTTATAAAAGCGAGGACGTACTCAAACAACCCACAAGTTTTATCTAGCCACACTGAAACGAATAGTTATTTTATCAATGAGGGACATAGTTTGAAAATTATCTCTGTTAGTGGCAACAATGTTCCAACCTTGTTTAACGGTTCTCAAATCGAACCCTTAGGGGCTTTTGAACTATTCGAAATAGACGGCTCCTTCTTGACTGAAGCCACAGGTGAATTTAATAAGCACGGAAATGATTCATGGGCCTACGCTCAGCGTGGTGTCGACTTTATCGCCCGAGACCAATTTGGAACAAACTATGCCCTGGTAGATGAAATTTTTGACACAAAAGATCGTGATGAATTCCAACGAGTTATTTTAAAATGTGGTGCTAGTGATAACTTTCCATTTGAACCAGGTGGGGCTCACATTCGCGATGCATATATAAACGAAATGTCCCAACTTGGGGATTTACGCCTGGATGAACGATCGAATGAATTCGCTGTGCTTTATTTGAATGGTCAGTATTGGGGTGTTTACGATATCCGCGAAAAAACGGACGATAGTGATTTCACCACCTATTACTACGATCAAGATGTTCCGAATATTCAATACTTGAAAACCTGGGGAGGGACTTGGGAAGAATATGGCGCACCAAATGCACAGAACGATTGGGATGCATTAGTGAATTTTATTAACAACAACAATATGACCGTTCCGGCCAACTACGATTATGTGGATTCTGTGTACAATACAGGAAGTTTAATTGACTACTTTATTTTAAACGGTTTTGTTGTTTGTGCGGACTGGCTCAATTGGAATACAGGTTGGTGGAGAGGCTTAGATCCGAATGGTGACAAGAAAAAATGGCGTTATACACTCTGGGATATGGATGCATCATTTGGCCACTACTTTAACTACACAGGGGTTCCTAATCAATCAGCCAATGCTGATCCATGTGACCCAGAATCGCTGGGAGATCCCGGAGGACAAGGTCACGTTCCAATTTGGAACAAGCTGCAAACTAACCAAGATTTCTTCGATGACTACATCAATCGCTATGCAGAATTAACCAGCACGGTTTTTACTTGTGATAGTATGCATAATCTTCTTGATCGAATGGTTGCTGAAATTCAACCAGAAATGCAACGGCACGCTACTCGCTGGGGAGGAAACTATAATACCTGGCTAAGCAATGTTCAGGATATCCACAATTTTATAGATACTCGCTGCGTAAATGTGCCTGCTGGCTTGGTCAACTGTAATCCTGAAATTAGCGGACCGTACCAAGTTGTATTCAATGTAGATCCTCCACTTTCTGGCGAAATTCAATTGAGCTCACTTACTCCGAGCACCTACCCCTTTACTTCGACATATTTTGGCGGTGTAAATATCGATATCGATGCTGACCCATTAGCTGGCTGGGATTTTAGTCATTGGACCATAGCCAATGATACTATTCTACCTGATACTTTGTCTGAAAATGCCTTCTTAAATATTAGTGCTGACGATTCTATTGTTGCCCATTTCATTCCTGAAATATCGGGAGATACCATCACCTTTATTGTGGTGGGACCAGGTTCGGGAACAATCGATATCAATGGTGCGAATCAATCCAGTTTCCCTTACACGGAAACTTTTCCAAGTGGGTCTTTACTAACATTGAATGCAAATGCGAATGCTGGTTTCACCTTTTCCAATTGGAGTATGAGTAACAATGTAGCCAACCCAAATAACAACTCAGCCAGTATCGCCATTAACTTGACAGGAAATGATACGATATATGCTTATTTCGATCCAATTCCTGTCGATACACTCGTATTCGTCGTTAATCCTCCAGGCGCTGGTAGTTTGAATGTTAATGGGACTAATCAGAGCAGTTTCCCATATACGGGAGTGTACAATAGTGGCACAAGCATGAACCTTGGAGCTCTGGCTAATGCCGGATTCACTTTCACAAATTGGACTATGAGTGCTCATACGGGTGCTCCAAATAATAATACAGCCAATATTACTTTTACTTTGGGGGCAAATGACACCGTATATGTGAATTTCACAGCAATTATTGAGGATACGATTGTGTACAGAGTTGATCCTCCTGGAAGTGGAACTATAAGTTTGAATGGGTCGAACCTATCGCCTTTGCCATTTACCTCAATAAATACCACAGGCTCTTTAATGAATATTCAGGCAACAGCTAATACAACCTTTGCTTTTTCTTATTGGGAATCCAACAATAATGTCATCGCGAATGTAAATAACCCGTCAAGCAGTTTTACATCCAATTCGAATGATACGGTTACGGCATATTTCACTTCAAATATTACGGATACATTAGTGGTCATGATGTTTCCAAATGGATCAGCTACATTGGATGTTGGAGGAGATGTGATTACAAACACACCTTTCTTAGGCATTTATCCTTTGAACAATTCACTGACTATTCAAGCACAACCGAATAACGGAACAAGCTTCAATCGCTGGGAGTTAAACACACAAGTACTGCCTGATTACAATCCACTTACCTCTTTTATCTTTATCGATCAAGATACTTTGTTTGCCTATATTAATGCACCTACATCTATTAATGACCTCGGAGAAGATGTAGCGAACTTTACCTTATTTCCAACGGTAAATGATGGCAATTTCCAAATCGAATACACCTTAAATGAACTGAGCTCTATTCACTTGCGCATCGTAAATGTTGAAGGCAAGCTAATCAAAGAATGGCTCTTTGAGCAAGAACATGCTGCTGTTTCTCACCAGAAAGAATTGAGCTTTGAGGGAAGTGATGGAATGTACTTCCTTCAAATTTCTACAGACAAAACGCACGCAGTTGAGCGAATAATGAAGTTGAGTAAATAAAAAAAGGTCCCAATTCATTGGGACCTTTCTACTATTGGTGGTTTGATTATTATTATCCTCTGAAATTATACAAATTACTACTGCCGCTTGCAGCCTCCTGCTCACTAAGGTTAGGTGTTTTGGTTTGATCTTTTTGAATTTTGATATTTAAACCTAGTCCAATGATGTAAGACTTCTTTCTAAAATCCATCGTGTAAGAACCATCATAACCCGCTGGAGGCGTTGCTAAAGGGTTCCCGTCAGCATAGCTATGGTTGGTGTAAGTGAATTGTTGTCCAACATTTCGAGTAAACATAGCGCCAAAATCAAAGGCCAATGATTCGGTAAAGTCAATTCTTCCACCTATGCCCACTGAATGTCCAGGAATCCAAAAATCAACATCACTATGGTATTCTGGATCTACCAAGGCTCTGTTGTAGGTGTACCCACCGCTAATCAAAAACTTGTCGAATAATTGGTAAGAAGTAGAAAATTCGAGCTCGTAATAGCCCTGATTCATATACTGTTCACGACCATTGTAGTCTACGTTGCCAAAGAAAGTGAATCGACCTCCTGTGTTTACACGAAACTTATCATTGACTTGATAACCAATTCCGACAGTCAAGGAGCCAGGCAAATCTGACCGTATTTCTTCACCATCAATAAAAACTGGTCTTCCTCCCTGCTCACCACCGTCTTTTCCATCTCTTACCGATGTAGTTAAAGTTATTTTCGTGCGATGCTCGTACTTCAATGCAATGAATAATTTATCCGTAGGTTTAATCAAAAAGCTCGGTATGAAATTGATTCCGCTACCCTTTTGACGAATACTGATAAAACGATCTCCTCCTAATTGGTCATATGTTTGCCCTGCAGTTGAATAAACTGCTTCTCCTGTTTCACTACTCACAGCTCGCAGATAATCACCAGGACTCATCCATTGGTTTAAATCTGAATTTTGGGTTTCTGGTAATACTTCAATATTGGATACTTCACCCTCACTTGAAACTAATTGCTGACTCCATCGAAAGTCCATTCCGACATTCAAATACTTATTTACCTTGTATGCAAAGCCCAGTTGAACACCCGGGCTAAAGCCTACCCCTTTATTTTGAAAATTAAAACGATAATCCGCTATGTTACTATAACTCGTTCCGTTTTCCGCATCATATTGCACCAAGCTTCGAGCTGGTAAACCAAAATCAAAATCAGTATTCACAATTGCAGCTGGCACGTCGGCAATTCCGCGATCTGAAACTGGCAAATTGGCATAATCCACACCACCTGCGCCACCTACAATCATAAAGGCTCCGTGAATACTCACATCATTAATATTCCAGTTCGCGAAAAAGCTAGGAAATACAAAACTCTTTACGTTGCCATTATAACTTTTCGGATTTGAAGTATATAGTTCGTATTCACTATCGATATAGCTAAACTGATTCAAAAACTGATTGTTCATCCCAATTTGCACCCCATTACCCATGGACGGTAGATTGGCTGGATTGAAAAAAACAGCATCGACATCTACCATGGTCGCACGTGAGGGCATTCGGATGAATGCTGCACTTTGATTAGGGATTGTAAAAAGATTCGCCTGCTGGGCTTCAAGAACAAACGGCGAAATAAACGCCATTAAAAGCAAATAAATATTTCTCATAATCTCAATTTGGTTTGGTAAAAGTACATTTTTCGAATGGTTCTTAATCGATATTTCAACATCCAAGAGGTCTAAATAATGCTGCACATTAAAATTCGCACTTCTTAAACTAGGTAAAGAATACATAAAAAAGATGCAACTTTGCAGCTATGATAGTCATCACAGGTGCCAGAGGTTTCATTGCAAGCAACTTAGCAGAAAAGCTAAATAACAAAGGTTTTAACAACTTGATTCTTGTTGATGAATTACAAAATCAAGTAAAAAATAGCAACATCAATCACATACATTATGAGCAAATAATTGACCGGAAGGATTTTCTTCCTTGGTTCGATTTAAATGGTGAAAATGTGGATTTTGTTTTTCATCTTGGGGCAAGAACGGATACTACCGAACAGAGCGAGAAGGTCTTTAGCGAGCTCAACTTAGAGTATTCCAAAAGGGTTTTTGAGACGTGCACAAAGTACAATATCCCTCTAGTGTATGCTTCTTCTGCGGCCACATACGGCAAGGGTGATCTGGGGTATGACGATACCAAGAGCATTCAAGATTTAAAGCCCCTCAACCGCTATGGATGGAGTAAGCAAGCATTTGATTTATGGGTGTTAGAACAAATAGAAACCCCTAATTTTTGGGTGGGACTAAAATTCTTCAATGTGTATGGTAAGCATGAAAACCATAAAAAGCGCATGGCCAGTGTGGTCTATCATACCTTTAATCAGATTATGCAAACAGGAGAAATGAAACTCTTCATGTCTCATAAGGAAGGAATTGCCGACGGAGAGCAGCGACGTGATTTTATAGCGGTAGATGACCTTGTTGATGTATGCTACTTTTTTTATAGCACACAAAAAAACAGTGGTTTATACAACCTAGGCACTGGAGAAGCCCGAACATTTAATGAACTTGCCCATGCCGTTTTCCATGCCATGCATGTGCCGCCAAAAATATCCTATATTCCGACTCCAACTGATATTCGCGAGGCCTACCAATATTATACCAAGGCTGAAATGAATAAATTGCGATCAATCGGCTACACCAAACCGTTTACATCTTTAGAAGATGGAGTTCGCGAATATGTACAAAATTTCCTGCAAAATCCGACATAATGATGTAAGAGATTCGTCGTTTTGAATACAGCTAAAATCTACTTTTGCTAAAAAGATTTCTCACCATATCACTTCTATTCATCGGCTTCCTTCTCGGCGCTCAAGAATTATCTAACTTTAAGAAGTATGAACTTGAAATTAGCAGCGATACGCTAATTGTAGATAGTTTAAGTATCCTTGAAGAAAGTTTTCAGCTATCTATTAATGGCAAGCAGCTATCTCAAAACACATATCAACTGAACCCACATACCTGTGTCTTAATAGTGCCTGAGGAATTTGTGGGGCAAACGGCCGTTATAGCCTATCGAACCTTCCCCTTTCTTTTTACAAAAAGATTTTACTCAAAAGACTTTGATCAATATCAACAGCAAACAGCTGAACAGGGTTTTTTAATCAGTTCAGCAAAAACGAACAATTCGAATTATTCTAGCTCCAGCCTGGTTGACTTTGGCAAACTCAATTATAACGGAAACTTGTCGCGAGGCATAGGATTTGGAAATGCCCAAAGCCTTAATGTGAATTCCAATTTCAACATCCAGTTGTCTGGAATGATTACAGATGACATTGAAGTACTTGCCGCAATTACCGACAACAATATACCGATTCAGCCGGAAGGAAATACGGCCCAACTTCAAGAATTTGACAAGGTCTTTATTCAGTTACGCAAAGACAAACATTACCTTACGGTCGGCGATTTCGACTTGCGAAGCACAGACAGTTACTTCATGAAATTCCAACGAAATATGCAAGGTGCCTCTTATGAGGGAGAGCAGAACATCAATGATTTTGGTGTAGCTAGTGGAAAGGCAAGTTTTGCTATTTCAAGGGGCAAGTTTGTTATCAATAACATAACTGCCCAAGAAGGTAATCAAGGACCTTATCGCTTAACGGGTCCGAATGGGGAAACATTCATTATTGTTCTTGGTGGCTCAGAGCGCGTTTTTATCAATGGATTACTGCAAGAAAGAGGAGATAATAATGATTACGTTATTGATTACAACGTCGGTGAGATTACTTTTACTCCCAATAAAATGATTACACAAGATATGCGTATTCGTGTTGAATTCGAATATGCAGATCGTTATTATTTGCGTTCACTTTATCATGTAAATGGTGGATTTAGCCACGATAAATTCGAAGCTAATTTTAATTTTTTCTCCCAACAGGATGCAAAGAACCAAGCCATTAACCAAGATCTCAATGAGGAACGAACACGCATTTTAGAAATCGCTGGCGATGATATTCTTAGTGCCCTAGCTTCTGGAGTTAGTGCTGTCGACTTTGATGAAAGTCGGGTGTTATATGAAAGACGAGATACACTTATCAATGGGGTTTTAGATACCTTTTATGTGTATTCTACCAATGAAGAACTCCAACTTTACAGCCTAACATTTAGTTTGGTTGGTGAAGGAAATGGATCCTACAACCCTATAAATGCTGTTGCCAATGGTAGAGTTTTTGAATACTTTGGACCTGGAAATGGAGCTTATCTCCCTGTTGTTCAGTTAATCGCTCCAGAAAAACAACAATTATTCAATACGCGGATAGCCTACAAATTGAATAAAACAGGAATATTGGGTGCAGAATTTTCTTTGAGCAATCGCGATTTAAACACTTTTTCCGAATTAGACAAAGAGGATAATATTGGCTATGGTCTAAACTTGTTTATGGATCAGCAAATTCAGATGAAAAAGGATTCCCTTAAAAGTATCCAAATCAATGGAAATTATGAATTTAAACAAAAAGACTTCACTCCGCTTGAACGATATCGGGCAGTTGAATTTAACCGCAACTTCAGTTTTCAAGATGACGTTTCACGGAATGAACATTTAGCCAATGTTGGATTTAATTTGAACAAAGCAGGCAAAGGCAATATCAATGTAACATTCAACTATTTACAACGTGATAGTGTGTATCGCGGAGTAGAAAGTATACTTAACGGCAACTACAATCATAAAGGCTGGTCTATTTCAAACACAACCCGTCACTTATACGCGAAAAATCGGGATACAGAAATACACTTTATTCGACCGCAGTTTACCAGTTCAAAATCATTGCCCAAAATAGGTAATTGGCGCTTGGGTGTGACAGTAAACAACGAAATCAATCAAGTTAGGTCCACGAGCACAGATAGCTTGTTAAACACCTCATTCTTATGGCAAGAATATGGAGCTTTTATCCAAACTGCGGATTCTTCGAGAAATCAATTGTCCTTAAACTACAAGCTTCGATATCAGCATCTCAGAGATGGCGAACAGTTTGATGCCGCTTATTTAAGAGCTCAGAATATTGAAATTAAAGGAAGAATTCTGGCTAAAAAGAGCCACACACTCAATTGGAACCTTATTTACCGCAATCTAAAGCAAGATACTTTATTCACTTCAGACAGTGATCTTGAGCATTTTTATTTAGGTCGAATCGATTATGGCTTTTCTGGATTTAAAGGGGCAATACGGGGAAGTACCTTGTATGAAATTGGAGCTGGACGCGAACAAGAAGTTCAGTACAATTACATTGAAGACCCTAATGGTCTGGGTAGTTTTGCCTGGGAAGACATTAATGGTAATGGTGTACAAGAAATTAACGAGTTCTATGTTTCAGCTTTTGATAATGAAAACCGTTTTATTCGAGTATATTCCAATTCACTTCAATTTCGTCCTGTGAACTCCACTCGCTTCAATCAAAACTTAAACTTGAATCCGAAGGCTGTCTGGTTTAATGAAAAAGGTATTAAAAACGTACTCAGTAAGTTTTCATCAAACACAAGCCTGCAATTCAGTAAAAAAGTATTTGCTTCCAGCGCTGTTGATTTTGTTGATGTGATAAGCCCTTTTGAATTTGGCCTAGCTGACAGCGTACTAGTATCGCGTAATACGAGTATTCGAAATGTGCTCTTTTTTAATAGAACGGATACTAAATATGGATTTGACTACACCTACTTATACAGTGAAAATAAAAGTTTATTGACCAGTGGATTCGAACGAAGAAAATATATTTTAAATACCTTTAATGCTCGTTGGAATTTCGCGAAAAACTTCACTTTAAATGGAACCTATGCTACGGGATTCAAGCAGAATGGATCAGATTTTTTCTTTGATCGACAATATGAATATATCATTAATGAAGCAGGAGGCAATATAACCTGGCTATATAAGAATGCCTTGCGCATCGAATTGGCTTATCAATATGGATTTAAATCCAATCCCCTGCCTGAGACGGGTGGACAATTTTCAGTAAGTAATGAAATGCTAACTAATATAAAATATGCCAAAGCAAATAACTACAGTATTACCGGACAGTTTAGCTATACGACTGTGGGATACAACGATGAAAGCTTCCAAAATCAACAATTACAATTTGATATGTTGAGAGGCTTGCAGGAAGGAAATAACTTCATTTGGAACATTGGCATAGATAAAACCTTTGCAAAGCTCTTACAATTATCTGTTATATACGATGGCCGAAAAGTAGGAGATAACTCGATGGTCCATAGCGGCAGAATGCAGGTAAGAGCGATATTTTAAATTGGATTTTAAAGCTGCTACTTGTAAAGCGCAGGGAAATCTATTGTGCATTTATCCAATCGCGAATCAACTGAATGCCTTCAGTATGCGATACGGATCGACCGATTTCAGGCATGCGTTCATCCACCTGATCGGAAATCATGCGATACAAAAGAATCGACTCATCAGCTGCACCCGGTTTAATTACGTATTGTAAACCACCAGAGCCACTACCGGCAGCCACGGGTGTTTTCCAGAAACCTAAACTCAATGAATCGGTGTTATAATACTCTAAATAAAAGCCCGAATTGGCTGCTGAACCTTCTAAGCGGTGACAAGAAGCGCAGTTAACGGCAAGATAAGCTCTAGCCTTACTATTTAATGAAGCCGTAGGATGATCCATTCCAGGCCAATCCGGAATATTGCTTAAACTTGGGCTAGATAAAATTCCATCCGCAATCCAGCGATCCAATTGATTACTTGTTCCATTTGCGTATGCATAATCCTTATTCAAATTCTGAATCACGGGACCAATAGGCTCTATCTTTCCATTGTTGGCATGACAATTTTTACACTGATTTTGGTTGGGGATTTGATAAGAAACTGTTTGCATCTGTCCATCAACATGAGCAGAGATTGTTCTGGCGCCACCTACAACTGTTCTCGTAGCATCTGTTTGTTCATCATTCCATTCATAGGTTTCAGGATACCAACCGTCACTTCTCCTTATCAGCAGGCGGGTCTCAACATAGTCTTCAACACCATTCGCATCTTCGTAGTAAAAGTGTTTGATTAATACCGAGCCTTCTGGCAAATCCAATGTGCCCGTAGTATCAAATGAAATAGACACACCATCTGGCACGTATATAAAACGCTTCTTTGAGGCATAATCACTAAACAAAGGCATATTTAAATCGTAAGGCAAGACTCCCGCTTCACTATTGGGTATCAAATCAGCTACGTTTCCTTCAAAGAAATTATAAGTCGACAACAAGGTATGCCCTTTCCCTGCAGGGATATTTATAGCACCTTGGTCAATTTCATCTTTTTTACATTGCCCCAAAAGCAATAAGACCATTACCAGAATCGTAGCATATTTGATTCTATTCATTCTTTAAAATGGTTCAAATGAAACTTCTGGAAGTGGATTTTGCTGACAATCGTGTGGTGTCATATCATCGGTAATTGCACCACCTGACATGTCTTGTCCAGCATTCACATTCGCGAAACTTGGCATACTCGCATCTTCCTGAATGCAAATTACTTGCGGGGCTGCGTATATACCATCCAAAAGAATATCTGGCTGGGCAAGACTATTAGCGGCCAAAAGACCCATAATATCCATGATTACAGCTGGCTGATCTTGGTTGGTGTTTCCAGTGGATGCATATGCATTGTCGTGGATAGAAATTAAGTACGGCAGAGGCTGGTAATTCGGGTCATTCGGATTGGCATCAATAAATAAGTAACTCGCTACTAGAATGGCAGCGAACTCATTATTCTCGAAGTTATTATCAAACACCTCTACAGTATTCGTGCTTAAAATCATAAAGCCCGTTCCTGCCGGAACATTTCCTACGATATTACCAGCAGGTGCAAAATTCGTTCGGTTATTGTCATGAACATAATTATTGAATACCCGCACGGTTTCACCGTATTGAGTTAGGCCCGGTAAATCAAAAACAAGGATACCACCAGTATTATCAAATGCCTCATTGTCAAAAACATCCGCATAAGTTGTATTCTCTATTTCAATACCAGCCACATTCCCTTCTGCAACAGAATTTTTAACGATTACTAAATTGGATTGTCCAACATATATACCCGCATCCGAAGCACCATAAGCATAACAATTATCGATATAAACCTTCGAACAAAGCACAGGATAAAGTCCATAGGCACCATTAGCAGAACTTGGAGCACCCGACCAAACAGTACCCACATTGACAAAACTTACGCCATCAATATTTCGTGTTTTTAAAGCATCACCTTCTGAATCACGAATGGTGATATTCTCAAAACGAATATTGGTTCCGTTTGTCACCAACACTCCTTCACCACCAGAAGTTTGTCCGGCAAAATCCAAAAACGAGGCATCACGTCCAGCACCTCGAATAATGATGTTATTTTTCCCATCCATAGACAAAGTATTGGTAAATTCGAAGACACCTGCTTCGAAAATGATGGTTGAGCCATCGGCAGCCTCGATAAATGCCGTTTGAGCTTCGTCAGCAGCATTGGGACCTGGGGCTATAATGATCGTATTATTATTGTCTACTTCTTCTTTGTCGCACGACATGATAAAAGAAAGTGGAAGAGTTAAGGCTAGCAGCCAAAGTGGAAGAATTTGGTTTAACTTTTTCATAACTTGAGTTTGGTTTTAAAGGAGCTTAGGCAGTTTAAGCTTCTAAAGCTTATATAACAGCCGCTCAATTTTTGGTTTTGATAAATGGCTAAATTTCAATTGATAAGACAAAAATAACAATTTCTTTTAAATAATATTCGAAGTAAGTTTTACACAGTTTATTAGGAAGAAGCTAATAATTTAATAACCTTTACACTCTCAAAAAAAAGATATGCGCGATTTTCCTATCATCACGGATCCTACATTTGAAGAAAAAAAATCATACAATGCCATAGATAGATTTTGGCTTGAACGAATAAGAGATAAAAGAGATTTAGTACTCGTTTACTTCACTTTACGCTTGGTAGCCCTATTTATCCCCATGGCTATTTTACTCTATCTTCTGCTACCTAATGCGGTTTGGGTTCCTATTGCCATTTTTTATACCTGGATGAACGTGTTTCGCTATAAAAGTCGATTTACGCTGATGCTTCACATCACGAGCCACAGACCTTGGTTCAAGAGTAAGTATAATCACTGGAATAAATTTCTACCTTGGATTTTAGGACCATTTATGGGCCAATCACCAGAGGCATATTTTAGTCATCATATTGGCATGCATCATCTGGAAGGAAACTTAGAAGATGATGATAGTTCTACAATGCATTTTCAACGAGATAGTAAAAAAGACTTCGCTAAGTACTTATTTGGGTTTTTATTCTTTGGCTTGTTTCGTTTAACCGCCTACTTTAATCAAAAGAATAGACCAAAATTGAGAAATGCAGCCGTACTTGGAGAGAGTTTGTTTGTTGCCCTTTGCGTAGGTCTATCTTTTCTGAATTGGCCAGCGACTTTGGTGGTATTCATAATTCCATTCGTTACTACGCGAATCACTATGATGCTAGGCAATTGGGCACAACACTCATTTATAGATGCCGAAGATCCGGCAAACGAGTACAAAAACTCTATAACCGTAATTAACCACAAGTTTAATCAGCGATGCTGGAACGATGGCTACCATATTAGTCACCACATCAAACCCTCTTTGCACTGGACTGATCACCCCAATCACTTATTGGATAATAAGCAAGAGTATGCCGACAACGGCGCTTTGGTATTTGAAGGAATTGAGTTTGGCGGCGTATGGTTAAATCTGATGAAAAAAGATTACGAAAAACTAGCCAGCCACGTGGTTAATATCAACAATATGTATGCATCTAAGGATGAAATCATTCGTATTCTGAAACATCGCACGAAGAAGATCCCGCGGACAGGATTAACGATGGATAGTATTCGACAAAACCAGCAAGTCGCCTGAGAAATTTTCACAGTGTAGAGCGCGTGGGAAGTTAAAGAATCATTCGATTGAAAGAAGTCTTAATCTTTCTTTTTCAACTTTTTCTCTTCGATGTTAACTACGGTTTTTACTAAAATATTTTTAATCAAATTCCCCTTACGGCCTTTCTTAAAACCATTTCGAAAACTGTCGAAAAAGAACTTCGTGTACATCACCGCGTAGTCCGCGCACTGGCGATGATTAAAAACTTCGGAAACTTCTCGGTTGATAATGCGCTTAGCACCATTTTCTTTCATCCACTCCATAGCCACAATGGAATTTTTGTAATAAACCTCTTCATCACCTTTGCAGTAGCAAAATTGAACGGGAGATTCAGGCACCCACTTATAGGTATTGTTTTCTTTTAAGACCTTGGTAAAGTAAAACTCCGGATTGTTTTTGTACTCATTAAAAAAATAGGGTTCAATCATATCAAAAGGCTTTTCGGGCAACATTGCATTGATTTCATCCACATTATGACCTTTGGCCAAAATATTATCCACCACATAGCGATACTCTGGTTTAAACACGCGCTTAAAATCCTCATTATCTTCAAACACTTTATAAATTTGTTGGTATCCGTATAACAAGTATGGTAGATAATGCGGCTGAGAATACTCCACTTCCATGATTTCATTTTGGACTCCACTCATGTCGTGAGCACCACTCATTGGTGAGCTTGCAGTTACCCAAAAATCGTCAGGATATTTTTCCTGAATTGTTTTATGTACGGCCAAAGCTGCATGTCCCCCTTGAGAATATCCGGTAACAAACAATTGCTCATTCACTTGGAGTCCAATCTCCTGGTTAATTTGTTGCACAGCATATAACAAATCTACCCCACTCTGGCCTTCCGTTTCCAAATGTTGGTATGGATGAAAACCCGTAGCCTTTCCCAAGCCAATATAGTCCTGCCAGGCCACCGCATAGCCATCAGCTGCAAAAATTTTACAAATCGTGCCTTCCCCATTGTAATCCAAACCTGTACGATTTTTCATTGCCGTACCATGATTGTATTGCATGGTAGCCACTTCGTAAGGATAACTCGTTGGCACATAATACAATCCAGAGGCAATCACTCTTTCACCATCAGGCAAGTTGGTATGGTAGAATAACTCGTAAATATCAACTCCTGTGAGAATGGGAGAAATCAATTTCGGGATACCCTGAGATTTATAAAACGCCTCCATATCCTCTTTGGATAACTGCTCAACAAGCGTGTAACTAATCAAAGTAGTTTTTGCCTGAAGATGCATGGCAAGCAATAAGAAAAAAATCAGTAGTAGGTTTTTCATAGGTTCAGGTGTTTTTTAAAAAATTGCTCTTTAACAAAATTTCTTGTGCTCTTGTGCAAATTCCACGAGCAGCGGACGAGGAGTATAACGCACGCCATATTTATTTTCTAAATCTTTCATACGTACCACCACTTTATCAGCACCCAGTTGATCGATGTAACGGAAAGGTCCGCCAGTGAATGGTAAGAATCCGATACCAAAGACTGCACCTAGGTTACCATCTGCTGTATTGGCAATAATTCCCTCTTCCAAGCACATCACAGCTTCATTAATCATTAAAAGTAAAGCGCGATCTTGTACTTCTTCCAAAGGCAATTGCTTATCGCCGTTTCCTTTGAAATACTTGTAAGCTGTTGAATCAATGCCCGCTTTCTTAGCGCGACCTTTTTTCATTTCGTACTTATAGAAGCCTTTCATATTCTTTTTACCTAAACGACCATCTTTGAACATGTCCGTAGTAGCTGTATTGGCTTCAAAACCTTCTCGCCCTTGACTCAAGGCTTCTGAACTACTTTCTGCTACGTGGGCAGCGATATCCAAACCTACTTCATCTAGTAAAGAAATAGGACCCACAGGAAAACCTTTCTTGATCAAAGCTTTATCGATAAAATCCAGAGCAATACCTTCATCGGCCATGTTTAGACACTCGTTTAAGTATGGCGCTAAAATTCGATTGACATAGAATCCAGGGCCATCTTTTACCACTATCACGGTTTTCCCTTGCTTAATGCCAAAATCATAACACGAAGCTATTACATCTTCTGAGGTCTTGTCCGTTTTTACAATTTCCAATAAAGGCATTTTAGGAACAGGTGAAAAGTAATGCATCCCAATGACTTGTTCAGGCTTGCTCGCTGCTGTACTCATTTCTGTAAGCGAAAGCGATGAAGTGTTTGATGCAATGACCACATCGTCTTTGCAGTTTTCCTCTATCTCTTTGAAAATGGTCTTTTTCACTTTCATATTTTCGAGTACTGCTTCAATGACTATATCTGCATGTTCGAAACCATCATAATCCAAACGAGGTTGAATCCGATTAATAACTTCTTGGCCACCCGTTTTTGACATCGACTTCCGTTGAATGCGTTTAGCAATTGATTTCCAGATGTCTTGCTGCGCTTTTTGTAAGCTTTCTGCCTGCAGGTCTTTGAGTAACACTTCGATGCCTTTAAAAATACTCACCTCCGTTATCCCCGCGCCCATAAATCCAGCACCAAGCATACCTAAAGTTTTCAATTCTTTTACCTTTTGGCCTTCTTTCTTGTAAGGATTCTTCTTGTTTTCTGTCATGCCGAAAAACAAAGAACGAAGTGCTTCGCTTTCTGGCGTCAACATCAATTCTTCAAATAAGTCCAATTCCCTTTCAAAGCCTACTTTATTCCCTTGCTTTAATCCGGTCTCCACGCATTCGATGATAGCCGGAACAGCAGGATAATTGCCTTGCGTTTGCTTAGCACTCATCTTCTTGGCTTGATTGAACACGATATTGCGACCAATGCTCGTATCGTCTAAAAACTTATCCAACAAGGTTTTCTTACGCTCCGGTCGTTTCCACTTGCCGTCAATCATTTTTTGACAAATCTGGGTGGCAACCGAATGCAATTTACTGTAATTGGTAACTTCATCCACCAAGCCCATTTTTTTCGCTTGGTAAGGATAAATGTTCTTACCAGTCAACATCATGTCCAATGCCTTCTGTAGACCTACACGTTTCGGTAAACGTTGCGTTCCTCCTCCACCGGGTAACAAGCCTAGTTTTACTTCGGGTAGTGCAAACTTCGTTGACGAGTGATCAGAACAAACAATCGCGTGGCAAGCAAGCGATAGCTCTGTTCCTAAACCATAAGCCGTTCCATGCACAGCAGCAACAACAGGCTTTTTACCTGCTTCTAATTCTGCTAATCCCTGATGACCTTTAGCAGCAATCGGCTTAAAATCACCTTTCTTTTCAATTGCAAAAGCTTTGATATCCGCACCTGCAATGAAATCCTTTTTGGCAGAAGTGATAATTACCCCTTTAATTGCATCATCAGTTTTTATCTCTTCGAAAACTTCATCCAGCACCCCCATCATGTCGGGAGAAACCACATTCATTTTTTCCAATTGGTGATCCAGCCAGATCGTGGCGATACCGTTTTTTCTTTCTATGCGAAGAACTTGATCTCTTGTCATTGCTGTATTTATTTTTTTTTGAAAGTACCGAGTTCGGAGTACTAAGTAAACTTATATTATTGACGTCAGATATCAGATGTCAGATTTCAGACTTTTAATCTTTTTTGAAAACCGAAAATCATTTTTCTTATTTCTCGAATCGATTTTAAATTTTGTTCTATTATTTCCACATTTATGTAATTTAATTTCAAACAAACTATCAGCAAATTCTATACTTCATTGGCACTGCCCAAAGCCATATTCAGAAATCGATTAAAATCTTTATTCGAAGATTTTCCTGCTCCTTCTGAGATATTACAGGAGATTGAAACAGCGGCTCTTCTGATTTGTGAAGTAATTCCATACTCTTCCTCATCGGGAAACTCTTTGGAAAGCTTGTAAATTTGAACCGTATAATCAATTGCTTTTTGCCATACATTTAGCTGTTTAAAATTATGCATACCACGATTTTAACTTTCAAAAATCATCATATGCGTTTAGATACTTTTAATTATTTATTAGTTATCAATTCTCATTTAGTTTCTTCACCCTTTTCTTTAACTGTTAGTTATCTGATGTCTGATGTCTGACTTCTAGTACTTCTTAATCAACATCGCATGCCCATGCGCTCCCGCTGCACAAGCAGCCAACAAAGCATACTTGCCATTCTCTGCATGCAGGCGGTTAGCGGCTGTGGTCACCAAACGACTTCCCGTTGCGCCAAACGGGTGACCAATAGATAAGGATCCACCCCAGAGGTTCAACTTATCAAAATTCACTTTACCTACCGCTTTATCTCTGCCTAGATTCTCTTTGGCAAACTCATCACTTTCTAGGGCTTTGATATTGGCCAATACCTGACCAGCGAAAGCCTCATGAATTTCTAAAACATCAATATCATCTAAAGTCAAATTATTCTTTTTTAGAATGGCTGAGATAGCATAAGCAGGACCAAGCAATAATTCATTCATTAAATCTTGTCCGGTGAATACATAATCCACAATTTCTGCTTTCGGTGTAAGACCTAATTCTTTGGCTTTTTCTTCCGTAGCCAACAAGCTTACCGCTGCACCATCCGTTAAGAAAGATGAATTAGCTGCAGTAAGGGTTCCATACTTTCTATCAAAAGCTGGACGCAACTTGCTCACTTTCTCCATTTTGGAATCGCCGCGCACGCCATTATCTTTTTCGATGGCTTTAAACTTCGGAGGTAAGGCAACAGTGCATACTTCTTTTTCTAGATGGCCATCTCCCCAGGCTTTTGCCGCTAGCTTGTGAGAACGCACAGCAAACTCATCTTGCGATTGACGATCTACATTAAAACGAGCAGCCATCATATCACAGTCCTCTCCCATCACTCTATTCGTTGAAAACTCCGCTACTTTTGGTCGCTCGGGTAAAAAGTCTTTAATACTTAGTGAAGCTAAAAATTTTAAGCTGTCTCCAAGTCCTTTTAATTTTTGAGCATTGAAAAGTTTCTTCCGCATTTCCTTACGGAAAGAAATAGGCGTGTCAGAGGTTAAATCAACCCCACCAGCAATAGCGATGTCATATTGACCAGCCAGCATTTCCACATAGGCGTTCGATATCGCACGGTTAGCTGAAATACAAGCCATAGTGACTGTGGAACAAGGTGTTGTATTTGGGATACCAGCAGTCAAAGCCGACTCACGGGCCACGTTGCTCGTTTTCAGGTTCGAGATTACCGTCCCCATAATCACCTGCTCAATTTGCTCAGGCTCCACACCTGTCTTGGTCAACAAACCTTTTATGGCGTACATACCCAATTCGTAGGACATTAAATCCATGTAATCGGTGCCCGATCGTAAAAAAGGTGTGCGACAACCATCAATAACCACTATTTTTTTGCTCATTTTTATTACTTTTGAAAAATTCAATGCATGCATTGCAAATGTAATATAAAAAATTATCATGTCGAAAAAAGATTTTGATGCGAACGACGCCTTTTTGCAGGTAGCGAAGCAACTGGTTGTTTATCAGATTAAAACAGCTTGGTTGCAGATTCAAAAGATGGGCGATAAAATTGCATCAAAGTATGATGCCACGCTTTCCATGGCTTTTGTGTTGATGGCTATTTATGAAGAAGATGGCACACCGGTGACTAAGATTGCTCCACGCATCGGGATGGAACCCAATAGCCTTTCCCGACTATTAAAGTCCTTGGAAAAGAAGAAATACATCAGTAAATCAAAAGATAAATCAGACAAGCGCGTGGTGTTAATCCAGCTCACCCCAATAGGTAAGGAACGCCGTGAGATTGCCCTGCGCTCAGTATTCCGCATGGAAAAAGAAGTATTGAAGGAAGTTGCTGACGATGATTTGGCTGGATTTTTTCGTGTGATGAGCGCGGTGAATACGCTGAGTTGATATACCTCCGACATGTCATCTCGACCGAAGGGAGAGAACTATCGTTGGGATTACTACTCATTCAAGCAAACCAGAGAAAACCTTAGAATGTAGCATTCACTCTAAAAGATAGATTTCTCCGCCTCCTATCGTCAGCTCGAAATGACATTCATAATTGTATACAAACAAGATAGTAACTACTTCAAAAATCGTTAATCGTCATTCATGATTCGTTAATCAAAGGCCGGTTCAAGAACCTGTCAGGTTGTTGCCATCCAAGCGCCTTTTCAACTAAATTCAGCTACATCCATAAAAAGCTTCAATAATTCAAAAGAAAAGTGTACTTTTGCACTCCGAATTTTTATAATTATTTAATAACCATTATGAATCAATACGAAACTACATTTATTGTAACACCAGTTCTCTCTGATGAGGACGTCAAGAAGACCATAAAAGAATATATGGACTTCTTAAAATCCAATGGTGCTGAGATCGTTGAAGAAGCTCACTGGGGATTAAAGCAATTAGCTTACCCAATCAAGAAGAAAACCACGGGTATCTACCACCACGTAGAATACACGGCGGATACTGCTATGATTGAGAAGTTTGAGCTTAGCCTTAGAAGAGATGAAAGCATTATGCGTTTCTTAACTATCCGAGTGGATAAATACGCTAAGAAATATAATGATGACAAACGCGCAGGCTTAGTTGGTAGAAACAAAAAGAAACAAGAACCTAAAAAAGTTGAGGAGGCGTAAAAATGGCACAGAACAAAAACATTAGATTCCTTTCTGCAATTAAGATTGGAAAAGAAAAGAAAAAGTACTGTCGTTTTAAGAAAAACGGTATCAAGTACATCGATTACAAAGATCCTGAGTTCTTATTGAGCTTCGTAAACGATCAAGGTAAATTGTTGCCTCGCCGTTTAACAGGAAATTCATTAAAGTATCAGCGTAAAGTAGCGCAAGCGGTTAAGCGTGCAAGACACCTTGCTTTATTGCCTTACTCGACGGATTTATTAAAATAGGCTAAAATCAATTAATCATGGATATAATACTTAAAGAAAGAGTTATTGGTTTAGGCGAGAAAGATGATTTAGTGACAGTTAAAACTGGATACGGAAGAAACTATTTGATTCCTAAAGGTTTGGCTATGATCGCTAATGAAACAAACAGAAAGATACTAGCAAATAACTTAAAGTTTAAAGATAAGCGTGAAGCATCTATTATTGCTGAATACACAGAAATTGCTGACATCCTTAAAGGAGCTACGGTAAACGTTGGAGCCAAAGTGGGTACTACTGAAAAGATTTTCGGTAAAATCACTACGCACCACTTAGCTGAAGCTATCAAAGAGCAATTGAACATCGAAGTGGATAGAAAGAAAATCACTTTTGAAGGTGAGGAAATCAAGACTTTGGGTGAGTACACAGCGAATTTAGATTTACACGAAAAAGTACAAGCAACGGTTAAGTTTGCTGTAGTTGCTGAGTAAGAATTCATATAACAGTTGTCAGAAGTCAGGCATCAGATTTCAGATATCAGATAAAAAAACCCTTCCTCCAGCTGGCGGAAGGGTTTTTTGTTTATGGTCAAATTTGAAAACCCAAACTCGAAATTCGAAGATTGTCAATATTGTCGGGTTCGCAGCGGGACGCTACGACCAGTATGAGGGGTGTCAAATTCGAAAACCTAAAATCGAAATACGAGTAAGAACAACCTGACAGGTTCTTGAACCTGTCAGGTTATATTATCAATTATTCATTATTCATTGTACATTATCAATTATTCATAACGAAGCGCATCCACCGGATTCAATTTACTCGCTCGATAGGCCGGGAACAAGCCTGCGAGCAGACCAATTATGGTGCAAAAGATTAAACCACCAACAACCCAGGCGACTGCCAAGGTGAACTTAGACTTTAAAACAAAGATGGCAATGATATTGCCCAAGAAAAGCCCCAATACTATCCCGACAAGGCCACCGACAACGCATATAGTTATCGCTTCAAGTAAGAATTGCATAAAAATGGTTCGCCGCGTAGCTCCTAATGATTTACTTAAACCTATTTCTCGGGTTCTTTCATTCACCGAAACAAGCATAATATTCATCAGCCCAACTCCTGCCCCTAGTAAGGTAAGGAAACCAATAACCGCTGTTGCAACCTCAATGAAAGAGATTTGTTCGAGGTAAGTATTTGCCAATTTATCGCTTCGGACAATGCTAAAATTATTCTCATCTAAAGCACCCAACTTCTTCACATTGCGCATCACTCCTTCTGCTTCAGCAATAGCTTTTTCCAAGAAATCTGGGTCACTTGATTCAACTATAATATTAAAACTCGCATTACTCAAATCGAAATCTTTTCGAGCGTTTGTATATGGAATTAAAACAAAGTTGTCGTTCTTTCCTGCAGATGCTCCTTTAGACTCTAACATCCCCACCACATTATATTTTTTTCCGTCAATTAACACTTTACTGCCAATCACAGAATCTGCCGCAGGATACAACTTGGCAGCTGCATCATAACCGAGCACCGCAACGTTAGAGCCATTGAGCATTTCTATATCTGTAAAATTTCTCCCTAAAGCAATATTCTTTCCTGCCAAATCCAAATAGCTTAAATCTCCAGCTTCAATGCGCACATTCGGATTCGACTCCGCAAAAAAGGTTTTGATCGTAATATTTTCATCCACAACAGTATTTAAGGAAAGATCTGCTGGAAAATCGAATTTCTTTACAAAACTTTCTGCTTCTGCAAATGATATTTTCTCTAATTCCGTATTTGATGAGCGTCTACGCAAACCAGCATCTTTTTGAATAGTAAACGCGCCTGCACCTAACTCTATAAAATTCTCTGTAATATTTCCACGAATCGCATCAATACAAGTAAAAATGATAATTAAAGCCATTATTCCAAATGAAATAATGAGCAGCGTAAGAATACTTCGCAAACGATTCCCTTTTAGGGCTGTAATAGCTATTTTGAAATAATCACTCCAATTCACTTAACGAAAGTAAAACTTTTCGAAGGTATTCTATCTATACCAATTACTTAATCGCCAAAAACATAAAAAAAATCCTTTGTCAATCATTATCTTTGCAGTCCATTTAATCACCATAAAAAGTTAATATCCATATGGCATTTGATATCGACATGATAAAAGAGGTATACACTAGTTTACCTGCAAAAATTGAGGCAGCAAGAAAAACCCTACAGCGTCCCTTAACACTAACAGAAAAAATTCTTTATTCTCATTTACATCAGGATACTTCCTTGGAAAATTATGAAAGAGGCAATTCATATGTAGATTTTGCTCCAGATAGAGTGGCCATGCAAGATGCAACAGCGCAAATGGCCTTACTGCAGTTCATGCAAGCAGGGAAAGGAAAAGTTGCTGTGCCTTCTACAGCTCATGCTGACCACTTGATTCAAGCCAAATTAGGTGCTTCAAAAGATTTACAAGAATCAATAAATCAAAACAATGAAGTCTTCAATTTCCTGGCTTCAGTTTGTAATAAATATGGCATCGGATTCTGGAAACCAGGTGCAGGTATTATTCATCAAGTAGTCTTAGAAAACTATGCTTTCCCAGGCGGAATGATGATTGGTACGGATTCTCATACGGTTAATGCCGGTGGATTAGGTATGATCGCTATAGGTGTAGGTGGAGCTGATGCGGTTGACGTAATGGCTGGTATGGCCTGGGAGTTGAAAATGCCTAAATTGATTGGTATTAAGTTAACCGGTAAATTAAGCGGTTGGTCTGCACCTAAAGATGTTATCTTAAAAGTTGCCGGTATCTTAACAGTTAAAGGTGGCACCGGTGCTGTTGTGGAATATTTCGGTGAAGGGGCTCTAAGCATGTCTTGTACTGGTAAAGGAACGATTTGCAACATGGGAGCAGAAATTGGAGCAACTACCTCAACTTTCGGTTATGACGAAAGCATGGATCGCTACTTAAGAGCAACAGACAGAAGCGATGTGGCTGATTTAGCAAATGAAGTTAAAGAGCATCTTACCGGTGACCCCGAAGTATACGCTAATCCTGAAAAATATTTTGATCAGGTAATTGAAATTAACTTGAGCGAATTAAAGCCTCATTTAAATGGGCCTTTCACACCAGATTTAGCAACTGTTGTGGGAGAAATGACCGAAAAAGCAACCAAAGAAGATTGGCCGCTTGACGTAGAATGGGGATTAATTGGCTCTTGTACGAACTCATCCTACGAGGATTTGTCTCGAGCTGCTTCTATCGCAAAACAAGCTGTTGAAAAAGGTTTAACAACTAAAGCGAAATTCGGAATTAACCCGGGTTCGGAGCAAGTGCGTTATACCGCTGAGCGAGACGGTTTGTTAAAAATATTTGAAGATTTGGATGCAACGATCTTTACCAATGCATGTGGACCTTGTATTGGACAATGGGCGAGATACAGCGATCCAAAGAATGCACCTAAGAACAGCATCGTTCACTCATTCAACAGGAACTTCGCGAAAAGAGCAGATGGAAATCCAAACACCCACGCTTTCGTAACTTCTCCGGAGTTAGTAGCTGCTATTGCTATTGCTGGTCGTTTAGATTTCAATCCATTAACAGATACGTTAACTAACGACAAAGGTGAACAAGTGAAATTAGACGAACCTACAGGATTCGAATTACCGCCTAAAGGTTTTGATGTCGAAGACAATGGCTATCAAGCTCCAGCCGAAGATGGAAGCTATGTAGAAGTTGTTGTAGCCCCAGACTCCAATCGTTTGCAACTATTAGAGCCTTTCGCTCCATGGGATGGAACAGATTTAAAAGGCATGAAGCTGTTAATTAAGGCTTTTGGCAAATGTACAACTGACCACATCTCTATGGCAGGTCCATGGTTGAAGTACAGAGGTCACTTGGATAATATCTCCAACAACTTATTGATTGGTGCAGTTAATGCATACAATAAAGAAACGGATAAAGTAAAGAACCAGTTGACTGGCGAGTACGGTCCTGTTCCTGCAACAGCAAGAGCATATAAAGCAGCAGGAATTGGCTCTGTAGTTATTGGTGATGAAAATTACGGTGAAGGTTCTTCTCGAGAACATGCAGCTATGGAACCAAGATTCCTTGGCGTTCGCGCGGTTATCGTGAAATCTTTTGCTCGTATCCACGAAACCAACTTGAAAAAGCAAGGTATGTTAGGTTTAACCTTTGTTAATCCGGCAGATTACGATAAAGTACAAGAAGATGACACCATCGATATTCTTGGATTAACTGAATTTGCTCCGAAGAAAAATTTAAGCGTTGTTTTACACCATAAAGATGGTTCTAGCGATAGTTTTGAAGTGGCTCATACCTACAATGAAGCTCAAATTGAGTGGTTCAAAGAAGGAAGTGCGTTGAACTTGATTAAAAAGCAAAACGCTTAGTTCGTAATTGAAATTTAAAAACAGCCACGAAAACGTGGCTGTTTTTTGTTAATGTACTATTTATTTAAATTATCCTTTCCAGCTAAAATTCTCTAAAGGAATAAAATACTCAGAAATGAAACTACAAACAATTCTTATCTTACTGCTTTTACCTTTTCTGCTAATTGCAAACACAGAAATTTCTTGGAAAATTGAGTTAGAAGAAAATATTAATTGGCAAAAGGTAACTTCCTATGGCTATTTTATTGTTCAAGCAGGAAATAGTATCTACGGAATAAATACAGAAAACGGTGCAATAGCTTGGCAAAATAAACTAAGCAGTGCAGCTGCAGATGAAAGTTATCGGGAAATTCCTAACACCCCTTTCTTCACATTAAATACAGAAGATAATCAAATCGTTGGTATAAATCCTGCAGATGGGAAAATGATATTTAGTACTATTGATTTGGGTATTGAAAAAATTCAAAAGGTATACCCACTACCACTCAATAACAGTTTGATGCTTCTCGCCCAAGAAGATGGTAAAGATGGACTAAGTATGTTAGTAATTGACTTAGTAAGCGGAAAGAAGAAGTGGTCCAACGATGAAGACTTCGGCAAACTAACTGGTTATGCTGAGCTAAACAAGGATGAGTTTATGATGAGTTCCTTTGCTTTTGTATACCGAGTGAACACAAACAGTGGAGAAATCATATTTAAGAAAAGTGCAATGGATAATGGAGGGGCAAATAGCATGCAGTTAGGTATGTTAATGGAAGCCTTAGGTTCTATCATGTTAAAAGATGAGGACTTGAAGATTCAATTTCATTTAAATCCATTAAATACAAAGATGGTTGTGCTTGAGGCTGAGGTTAGAAGTATTACCAAAGATGAAAATGGAAACGAGAAAGAAAACTATTCAGTAAGTTACACAGCTTTCAGCACAGAGGATGGGAGTTCACTCTGGAAAGAACCATACAAACTTGACGGTAATTTAGGCAGTGTTTACTTTTTGAAAGATGGAGTAATCGTAAGTCCACTTTCATCAGGAAAGTCAAAAACCAACAAACTTGACATCAACACTGGAGAGGGTCTTTGGGGTAAAAAAGGTAAAGGGCTTTCTACTAAAGGTAGCATTCTTTCCTACCAAGAATTACCTGAAGGCATCCTTACGATCAGTTCGTACGACAAAGAGCACTCAGCAGACAGCGATCTCTATCTAAATATTTTAGGCTATGATTTGGGCGAAGAAAAATTTTCTAAACCAGTAAAAATAAAAGGGGGACTTGAATTCACTGAAATGACGCCTAGAGGCTTATTATACAAAACTAACCTTGAACTAGATTTTATCAATCTCGCCGATGGGTCTACTATCTTAGATAATCCCTTACGTTCAGCTATACCTTTCAATGCGAGTAAGTTAGCAATTAACTTTTCTATGCCAATAGCTATGCAAGGAAACTTTATCTATACCTATTCAGATAAGGAAAAATCTCTTTACAGGGTAAATAAGGATAACGGAGAAGTAAAACTGATATTAGAAAACATCAAGCTAGAGGGAAAAGAAATACCCACTTCCATTGAGTTGTTTGATGATGGTATTGTGCTTACTTCAGACCAAAACATTCTAAAATGTAATTATGATGGAGTGCTTCTCTTTCAGAATTATTTCCAAGCCCCTAGCGCGAATGTCTTCAAAAAGGCACTTCTATTAGCCCAGGCGGCAAGAGCAGTTTACATCGGTGCCGCATACAAAATGAGTGCTGCAGTTTACTCAGCGGGTTCCCAACAAGCTGATAACCCAATTGAATCGGCTATCTATGATGGACTTGGACAAGCATTCGATGAGGGTGGCAATGTTGCTATGAGTTATGCGAAAGATGCCTTTACACAAGTTAAAGAAAGAGTCAAGGCAACACAGCAATCAAGAAATTTTGTATTCATGATGATGGAAGAAACGAAAAGAGAATATACGCTGATTCAAGTTGATAAGCATAGCGGTGAAATAAAACAAAAAATAGTCGTTGGTAAAGATAAAGACCCTAATTACGCTGTTGACGATATTACAAATAAAGTGTACTATGCCAGCGATGATCGTGTTATTAGTTGCTACTCCTTTAAGTAGTAAATACTATTCACTCAACCATAAGAGTCATTTACGCATCCAAACCATGACTCTATTAATCTCACCATATTCCTGATACAGTAGAGTTTACCTTTGAGGTGTTAGTTTACTGTATCCCCCGTGATACTAACCAAGCCTCTGCCAGGTGTCCAGGCAGAGGCTTTTTTTGTTGCAAATAATTGTAATTTCGCCCATCAAACAAACAGCTAACGTGCTATTTACCCCAAAGAGTAATCTTATACAGCTTAAAGATGCTTCAATTATCCTTATCGATAAACCCTTGCATTGGACGTCCTTTGACGCAGTCAAAAAACTTAAGTATGCCATTAGTAAAAAGATAGGCATTAAAGCAAGGAAGTTTAAAATTGGACACGCGGGGACACTCGACCCCCTTGCCACTGGTTTACTGATTCTTTGCACGGGAAAAGCTACTAAACAAATACCTGCATTACAAGAAACGATCAAACAATACACAGGAACCATAACACTCGGGGCTACCACCCCATCATTCGATTTAGAAACGAGCTTTGATCAAACTTTTGATGTTTCCGGACTTACACCGGAACACTGCAAAAAGGTAGCTGAAGATTTTAATGGAGAAATTGAACAAACACCACCAGTATTCTCTGCGATTTGGGTAGACGGCAAGCGAGCATACGATCTTGCACGTAAAGGCGAGGAACCAACATTAAAAAGTCGAAAGGTTACCATTCACCAATTCGATATCGAAACTACTAATTTTCCCGATATCGCATTTGAGGTAAGTTGCACCAAGGGAACATATATCCGATCACTAGCCAATGACTTTGGTAAAGCACTAAATAACGGCGCTCACTTAAGTAGTTTACGTCGAACCCGAATAGGAGAATACCATGTTAGCGAGGCCTGGCAAATACAAGACTTTATTGATTTTATCTCTACCTTTGAAACGAATGAAAGTATTTAAAAATTTAGATAACTTACCTCAATTCAAAAATGCCGTTTTGACAATTGGCACCTTTGATGGCGTACATAAAGGTCATCAAAAACTTCTAGACAGAATTCACAATATTGCTCAATCTAATGGAGGTGAAAGTATATTGGTCACCTTTCATCCACACCCTCGATTCGTGCTACAGCCAGGCAATAAAGAGTTGAAATTATTGAATACGCTTGAAGAAAAAATTGAATTGTTAGAAGCCTATGGGCTAGATAATTTAGTTGTAGCACCATTTAGTAAGGCTTTTAGCCAATTGCCCGCCCTAGCTTATATGAAGAATTTTCTTGTAGAAAATTTTCAACCTCATACCATTGTGATAGGTTATGATCATCATTTTGGTATAAATAGAAGTGGGAATATAGAATTGTTAGAAGAATATGCTAAAGTGTTTAACTATCAAGTAGAACAAATCACTAAGGAAACGATAGAAGATATTGATGTGAGTAGCACAAAAATTCGCAACGCCTTATTATCCGGTGATATAGAGACTGGAGAGCAACTACTCGGTCACCCATACAAATTGAGTGGCTATATTATTAAAGGCAAGCAGATAGGTCGAACTATCGGATTTCCAACAGCTAATTTACAGTTAAATGTAGATTATAAACTAATTCCTAAAACCGGGGTGTATGCGGTATTTGCATATTTAAGCGGCAAACGCTACCAAGGCATGCTCAATATTGGATTCAGGCCAACAGTTGAAGGCAACGAAAAAACGATTGAAGTGCACATTATAAATTTTGACCAAGATATTTATGGTGAAGAAATACAAATTCAGTTGGTCAAGAGACTGAGAGATGAAGCTAAGTTCGCGAACTTGAATGAGCTGAAAGCCCAAATCAGTCGGGATAAAATAGAAGCGCTTAACTGCTTAAGAGAGGACCTCTAAACATTTCACAGGTTAAAAATTCGATAGCACATTTCTGTTAATAATTCAGAAGGGCTCAGGGTTTTGCTACCCATACCTTTAGATTTCAAATCATACTCAGTAATTAACTCAAAAGTTTTTTCCAGCTGATCCAATCCATATTTCGAGGCGTAGCGTTTATAATCTTTAACAAAGTACGGTCCAACTTTCAATATACTTGCCAACTCTCTATCATCTGCATGAACAGCATGCTTACACAAATAAATCTTTTGGTATAGGCTATTAATTGTGCCAAGAGCCATTACTAAAACTAAAGCTTTAGGGTTCGCACTAAAGTATTGTAAAATCCGAAAAGTCTTTTCTGAATTCTTTTCACCCAACGCCGCAGTTAGCTCAAAAATATTGTAATCTTTTGATGCACCAATATTTTTTTCAATATCCTCTTCACTGATGTCAGCCCCCACTCCTTTTATCATTAGTAATTTGTCAATCTCATTAACAATCTTACTGATATCAGCACCCAAAAACTCAGCAAGCATTTCTACACCCTTTGGTGAAATATTTAGCTTTTTTTGACCCGCATAAGCACTAATCCACTTAGCCACTTCATAGTCGCGAATAGCCTTTGATTCCATAGCTGCGCTGTGCGGACTGGCAATCAAATTTTTAAAAAACGCTGTTCTTTTATCGGGATTCTTATGCTTGTAGGCCAACACAAGAATAGTGGTTTGGCTTGGTTTATTTAGGTAATCCTCAAGAGCCTGAATATTATTTAACTGCTGTGCTTCTTTGACAATAAGTAATTGGTGATTGGCCATCATGGGTAATCGACTGGCACTCTCCGCAATTTGCATAGCTTCTACTTCCTTGCCATACAAGACCTGAAAATTGAAAGCTTTCTCTGTTTCTGTTAGCACATTCTTCTCAATATAACTAACAACGGAATCAATGTAATACGACTCATCACCAAACAAGAAATAAATCGGTTGATAAATCTTATTTTTTAAATCCGCTAAAACTTGGCTGTAATCCTTTTTCAAAACCTTAAATGCTTTATCGTTAAGCCATTGTTGATTAACTGTTTTAAGGATTCGATGCCCAATTTAAGATGTAAATCAACAAAGTTTGTTGTAATCTTTTCATCACTTTTCGATGTTTTGACACCATCTGGCACCATGGGCTGATCAGAAACTAAAAGTATAGCTCCTGCTGGGATTGTATTTGCAAAAGCCGTTGTAAAAATCGTGGCCGTCTCCATATCAATAGCCATGGCTCGAATTCGCTTCAAATATTTTTTAAACTTTTCATCGTACTCCCAAACCCGGCGGTTAGTCGTATAAACAGTTCCAGTCCAATAATCATGATTAAAATCTCGGATAGTAGTTGAAATGGCTTTTTGCAAGGCAAAAGCAGGCAACGATGGCACTTCAGGAGGAAAATAGTCGTTACTTGTTCCTTCCCCACGTATTGCAGCAATGGGCAATACAAAATCTCCAAGTTGGTTCTTTTTCTTTAACCCTCCGCACTTACCCAAGAACAAAACACCTTTCGGTTTAATCGCTGATAAACAATCCATAACAGTAGCCGCATTGGGACTTCCCATACCAAAATTAATAATGGTTATGCCCTCAGCCGTAGCCGACTGCATCGGCTTACCTTTCCCAATAACACCCACTTCATGCCATTCCGCAAATTTCTCTACATAGTTAGAAAAGTTCGTAAGCAGTATATATTCTCCAAAATCAGCTAGCTCAACACCCGTATAACGCGGAAGCCAGTTCTCTACTATTTCTTGTTTTGTCTTCATAATCCCTTAATTTAGCAATCCGATGCGCATTGAGTTCAGTAAATACAACTTAAAAATTCACAGCAAAAATGATCAACTATTCATTTTTGACGAAGTTAGGAAGAAAAACGTAATTCTAACGCCTGAGGAATGGGTGCGGCAGCATTTCATACACTTCTTCATCCATGACCTAAGCTATCCGAAAGGAAAAATTGCCATCGAAAAAGAGTTTACGATTAACGGCTTAAAAAAACGATTCGACCTCTTAGTTTTCGACAAGGATACTCAGCCATTTTTATTATTAGAATGTAAAGCGCAAAGTGAGGTACTCAGCGAAAAAGTTCTTCAACAATGTCTTAACTATAATATAAAATTTGCCGTTCCCTACCTGGCTATTAGCAATGGAGATTACACACATGCGTGGCAAATCACAACAAAAAAAGTTATCGAACTTGACCGCTTTCCTGTTTATAAAGAATAATTATACATCTGTTCATACTTTGCTACTTACTAAAAAAAAGTGCGCAGAGATAAACTCGCAGTTTAAACAACAAGACTTTTTAAAGAGAGTTAGACTGCAGAAATTTTTACTTCATGTATAAAACAAAAAAGAGGAAGTCTAAGACTTCCTCTTTTCGAGATTATAAAACAACTGAGTTTACTCAGCAGTAACTTCTTCCGCCTCTTCTGCTACAGCATCTGCAGCTTCTTCAACAGCTTCAACAGCTTCTTCTAACATTTCAGTAGCTTCTTCAACAGCTTCTTCCGTAGCCTCTACAGTTTCTTCAACCATTTCAGTACCTTCTTCAACAGTTTCTTCTGTAGTTTCCTCTGCTTGCTTGCAAGAGAACGCGAATAATCCAGCAGCAACTAATAAAAGTGATAATTTTTTCATTTTAATTTGTTTTTTATGTGTTTTATGAAAATTAAGTCTCAAATATATGAAATATTGTTAATCATACAAGTATTTAGGCTATTTCTCTCTAAAAAAAATATTTATTGGGACTCCCGTAAAATTATAAGCACTTCGAATTTGATTCTCTAAATAGTTTTTATAGGCATCCCGTATATACTTAGGATTGCTGCAGAAGAATGCGAATGATGGTGTAGTAGCTGGTAATTGGGTAACAAATTTTATACTGATACTTTTACCCTTAACTACTGGAGGTGGATTTCGCTCTATAACCTTGAGCATGTGCTCATTGAGCTTAGATGTCTGAATTTTCCTTTTTTTGTTCTCATAAACATCCAGCGCATAATCCAATACTTTCAACACACGTTGCTTTTCAGTTACAGAAATAAACACAATAGGGACATCACGAAAAGGAGCAATACGCTCTTTAATCATCGCCTCGTACTCTTTAACGGTATTTGCATCCTTATCTGGAACCAAATCCCACTTGTTCACAGCAATCACAATTCCTCTTTTCTTGCGAGCCGCTAAGGCAAAGATACTGATGTCCTGAGAGGTAACTCCTTTCGATGCATCAATCATTAATATACAAACATCCGACTCGTCAAGTGCTTTAATTGCGCGTATAACCGAATAAAATTCAAGATTTTCATGCACCTTGGACTTCTTTCGAATTCCAGCCGTATCTATTAACAAAATATCTTTGTTAAACTTTTTGAATCGAGTATGTATCGAATCTCTTGTAGTCCCTGCTATGTCAGTTACAACATTTCGTTCTTCACCCACAAATACGTTTACAATTGAAGACTTTCCCGCATTCGGTTGACCGATAATACAAATCTTAGGGATATCATCCTCGATCTCCTCATCCGTGTTATTTTCCATTCCTTCAATAACCGCATCCAATAAATCCCCCGTTCCACTGCCATTAATCGATGATAAAGCATACAGTTGATCAAAACCTAAAGAATAGAATTCATTGCTGTCCAAAAGGCGTTGATGATTATCCACCTTGTTTACCACGAGAATTACTTTTTTGTCGCTCTTTCTCAGCATGGCTGCAATCTCGTCATCTAAATAAGTAATCCCTGTAGTAACATCCACTACAAACAATAAAACATTGGCTTCTTGCATGGCAATCTTAACCTGATCGCGAATGGCCGCCTCAAAAACATCTTCCGAATTCGGAACAAACCCGCCAGTATCGATTATATTGAACCGAATACCGCCCCACTCGGACTCACCATAAACCCTGTCTCGGGTAACACCACTCTGATCATCTACAATTGATTTGCGTTCACCAGTGATTCGATTAAATAAGGTGGACTTTCCAACATTGGGTCGTCCTACTATTGCAACTGTTTCCATAAAGAGGCAAAGATACATCAAAAAGAATGAGAACCCCCCCAATAATGCGTTCAGGTAAAGTACTACAATTTATCTACTTCCTCTAAGGCCCTAACGGGTATATCCAAATGAACATCGCCGATTCGATACCTCACCAATCGAAGTGTCGGAAAACCAACTGCATGTGTCATTTTACGCACCTGCCTGAATTTACCTTCTCGAAGCGTAATTGAAACCCATGAACTTGGCCCATGGTCTTCATTTTTCACTTTTCGTTTCTCTAACGGAAGATGAAGAGGGAAATCTATGCGAGTCACTTTACAGGGTAAAGTGTTATACTTCCCGCCTTGAATACTAATCTCCATGCCTTTCCTCATCATTTCAATGGCTTCATCGGTAATCAATCCCGCTACTTGCACATAGTATTCCTTTTCAACCTTTTTACTCCGAATACGAGCGCTTTCTTTTCCATCTGTAGTTAACAGTAACAAACCCTCAGAATTTTCATCCAAGCGACCAATCGCCATGGTCCCTTTAGGAAAATCGTAGTATTCACCGATAAGATGTTTCGATGATTTGCGTTTGCCCTCATATACAAATTGACTCAGGCAATTAAAGGGTTTGTGGAATTTAAAGTGATGATGCATACGCAAAGATAAAGCTACAGGATTTTTCTTATTTCATACTTATTGAAATACCTTTAAGTCTATGAAAACTGCCACAGTAACAGAAATTAAACGCGCGCTGAATCAAAGCGAGAAAAGTGAACTCATTGCCATGTGTTTGCATTTGGCTAAGTTTAAAAAGGAAACGAAAGAGTTGCTTACTTACCTTCTTTTTGAGGCTTCTGATGAACGAACGTACATTCAGGAAGTGAAGCGAGAATTAGCCGGTAGTTTCGCCGATATCAATCATAGCAATTACTATTTTATCAAAAAGGGCGTAAGAAAAATTTTAAAACAAGCAAAAACCTATATACGCTATTCCAAAAAAGTGGAAACAGAATTAGAAATTATCCTTCACTTTTGTGAATTATTAGCCAATTTTCAACCAAGCATTAAAAACAATAACGTTTTGCTTAACATCTTTGAACGCGAACTCATTCGTATGGAAAAAGTTACGGAGAAAGTACATGAAGAAATTCAAAGAGATTATATCCGGGAAATTGAAGGCATTCGAAACTTACTTAAATAAGCTACGAGCGTATGGCATCAACTGGCTTCATATTGGCAGCCATTACAGCCGGAATTATTCCTGCCAACAAACCTACACTCACCGAAATCAAAACCCCAAGAGTCAAGTTAAATAAAGAGATTTGAAAGCTCAGATCACTGTCTTGAATGAAAAAATTAATTAAACTAAACAGCGAGAATACCAAGAACAAGCCGAATAATCCACCTACCAAACAAAGAATAATTGCTTCAATGATAAATTCAAGTAGGATATAAAACTTTTTAGCACCCAATGCCTTCTTTATTCCAATAATATTGGTTCGCTCACGCACCGATACAAACATAATATTCGCTACACCGAAGGCGCCAACAATCAATGAGAAAATACCGATTACAAAACCCGCTACATAGATAAAATTAAAGACCTGATCAAACACTCCCGTAATCAAGCTAATCTTATTTAATGAGAAATTATCTTCCTGCTGAGGAACAAGTTTTCTCGCTATACGCATACGACCAATCAACTCAGCTTCTAACTCAGCTAATTCAATGCCTGGTTTCGCTTTGACTAAAATGGAAGGACCCGACTCAAAAGGCGGATTTAAATTGCTTGCAGCAAAATTATCCGTAACATAAAGGGTGTTATCTAAACCAAAATTAGCATTGATACCAAGTACATCCTGGCCTTCTTTTGCCATAACACCAATAACTTTCAAATCAATTCCTGCAAAGCGAATGGTTTGACCAACCGCTTTATCGACCTCTCCGAAGAAAAACTCGGCTAGCTCATATCCTATCAAGGTGCCGTTTTGCAAGGTGTTGAATTCCAACTCACTAAAATATCTTCCCGCCGCAAAATCCATATCACGAACTTGATTATAATCCTGGGTAATGCCAAAAATTGAAATGCGCTCTACTTCTTCATTTTCATATTGAAGTGTTCCAGTTTGCACCCATCGCCACAAGGCCATCGCTTCGGCAGTTTTTACCCTACCATAAAGTGCAAAGTAGTCTTCTCGAGAAACTTCAGGTCGCTGAATGAACTTCCACCATGGATAATCTTCCACCATCAACCAAGGCCATTTATTTACATAGATTATATTATCCCCAAGCGAGTTAACACTTTGTCGTAAATTCTTTTCTAAAGAATCTACTGCAGAGAAAACGGAGATAAGACAAAGAATAGCTATTGATATCCCAAGCAAAGAAAGAAAAGCCCTAAACTTATTACTCAGCAATTCCTTGATAGATAATAAAATACTCTCCGCCGATATTTTTAACCAAATCATCTACTTTTAATCACTTGTGATGTAAACCGAGTAATCCCTTGTTCATCATTAATATGCAAATAATACATTCCTTCAGGAAGACTTTGAGTAGAGAACAAAAATTCATTTTTACCTGCCTTAACCGATTCCTCCAAAAGCGTAGCATGTTTCCTCCCCAAATTATCCAACAAGTCAAATCTGAGTTTCATTTCCTCGTCCAATTCAAACTGAAAAAAGAAATAATCTTCAGCCGGATTGGGGAATAATTTATTTTCATTAAAGGTAAGTGTTTGAACATTGGTTTGCGTGCTATCCGGAGAAAGAAGTTTGGCAATGTATGTGCGATGTTGATTAGGAGAAATAGCCAAATTATTGCGAAAACCCATAAACCCGCTTATCCAAACCACTCCTGGCTCATTGTATTTTTTTTGACTACCCGAATAATCTCCCCAGCGCTCATAAATACCACTAATTACATTCACATTACTTGTACCGCTTGCCAAGTGTAACCTATCTGAATATCCCGTTTCACGAGCATAAAAAATTGCAGAAACGCCAGGAAAACTATCTACAGATGTATGATTAAAACTAAGTATAAACTGCTCATCAAATGGAGTCTGACCAGTGAATGACAAATTAGGGTATCCGTATTCCAGGCTTGTATCTTCGAATATGTGCAAGTCTATCTCCCAAGGTGTACTTAATGTATTTAATCTACCATGATACACACTAGATTCGGAGGCTGACGACCTAACCGTATTGCCCACAAAATGAATGACACCATTTTCGATGATGGCACCCAATGGACGTGCATCATTGGTCTGTAAAAAAGTTGTAGGTGTTTGCTTTGCATCTGGAGGCATGCCGTAATTCGCATTGGATAATACAGCTTGGGTAGTGAATAAGGGACTAGTATTTTGCTCAAGCGACTCGTTTATCTTTACTACAAAAAATGTATCGTTAGCGAAATCAAAATTGCGATTCGATATAAAATACATTGCATGATTTTTTAGACTAAAGCCGCCTTTCACGGGTCTCAAGTTTCGAATAGCTTTCCCTTGAAAATTCACATCACTATGGAGCACAGCAGTGATTGGATCTCCAGCATACCCCTGACTTTTCTGCACTTGCCAAATTACCGACTGCATAAAACCAGTTTGCCATGAGGCTGAATCACTATTGATGTGATTAACAGTCACAAAAAAATCCTGTTCAGTCATTGCAATCATCGGAAAATCAGACCAAGCATTATTATTCAATGGATTACCATCCAATGCATATACATGCCAACCTGCAGTGGGATCATTACTCTCAGAAAAACAGACTACAATATTAGTAGCATTCGAATTGTTCCCATTTAAAAAAACCAAAATAAAGCGATCTGTTCCCGGGTCGTATACAACCTTGGGGTCATATGAATTTGCCACTAAACCTATACTATCAGCAATATCTTCTAATCCAACATCATAAATATTGTTGCCATCTTCATCAAAAACATATAAATCCGAATTCGTGACAGAAACAATAATTCCATCATTCGAAATGGCCAAATCATTGTCATTCGGTATACCACCAAAAAAATTACCCTCAAAACCTTGGCTAATAATCGCTTGCTCACTGCTGGTGGCTTGGATAGACTTTGGAACTGCAGGTACTGACTCAGTTGTTTGACCGAAATACAAGTGCTTTAATTGATGGATGTAATTTCTATAGCTATCACTTCCAGGATAAGGAGCTTCATGACTGAAAACATTCGCATGATAACTTGGAGAAAATTCTCTTAAATCTACTTTTGCTCTGACCGCATACGAGAAAGCGTTAATCGTTTGTGCAGCCAAGCCATTGGCGAAGAATAGCATAAAACATATCAAGATTGGCCTAAACACTCGCTTCATAATAAAGTAGATTTATGCTATAAATTTACTAGTCTTTTAGGATATTTATACCATGCAAGTAAGACAAGTGCCTTTTGCGAGCGAATTATACCATCAACTCTGTGATTTACGTAACAGAGAATTACGTCTTCCACTTGGTCTAGTGCTAAATAGTAAAGATTTGGAGGGTGAAGAAGAGCAAATTCACTTTGGTATTTTTGAAGATAAACATCCAATCGCATGTATGATTTTGGTGCCACAGGGCAATGGAAAACTTAAAATGAGACAAGTTTGTGTTGCCAAAGCAAACCAAGGTAGTGGCTTAGGAAAAAACCTTTTACTAGCTGCCGAAGCTTTTGCGAAAGAGCAAGGCTTTTCTCAGCTTTATTGTCATGCGCGTGAAACAGCATATAACTTTTACAGAAATTCAGGATATATCCAAGTCGGAGAAAAGTTTGAGGAGGTTGGCATACCTCACTACTTCATGCTTAAATCACTGAGAGTATCCTAGCAACTTGTATTTACTAGCAATAAAAAACCCCAACACTTGCGTATCGGGGTTCATATATCAGTGCTTATGTTGACTATTTTACTGCTTCAACAATTGCTTTGAAAGCCGCTGGCTCATTCATTGCCAAATCGGCTAAAGCTTTCCTATTTAAAGTAATACCTTTTTTATGTACACCATCCATGAATTGAGAATAGCTCATTCCGTACTCTCTAACTGCAGCATTAATACGAGCAATCCAAAGCGTTCGGAATTCTCTTTTCTTCAGTCTTCTGTGCTCATAAGCATAGCTTAACCCCTTTTCAACAGCATTTTTTGCAACTGTCCATACATTTTTCCTTCTACCAAAGTAACCTTTGGCAAGTTTCATGGTTGCTTTTCTCTTGGCTCTCGCAGCTGGTCTGTTCGTCGCTCTAGGCATATTTTTAAGTTTTTACTTTTTCTACAAATATTACATGCAAAGCATTCTCTTCACTCGAGGTAAATCACCTTTGAATACTTCTGCGTCTTGCGTTAATCCTTTCTTACGGTCTTTATCCTTTTTAGTCAATATATGGCTATGAAAGGCTTTTCTTCGCATAATCTTACCAGAACCTGTCACTTTGAAACGCTTTTTAGCACTGGAATTTGTTTTCATCTTCGGCATAATCCAAAATTTTTGGAGTGCAAATGTACACTTATTATTTTAAGTTTACAAGTCTTTAAATAGAAAAAACACCTTTTGTACACTTCTAATTTATGGGGTGTACAGCTGGATTTTTATTTAGATTTCTTTTTTGGTGCAAGGACCATTATCATCCGCTTACCTTCGAGTTTGGGAAGTTGCTCGGGCGCACCCCAATCTTCCAAACGCTTAGCTAATTTTAATAATAGTAACTCTCCCCTATCTTTAAAAACAATCGATCTTCCCTTGAAGTGAACGTACGCTTTAACCTTTGAGCCCTCTTCGAGAAACTTCTCACCATGCTTCGCTTTGAACTCAAAATCATGATCATCCGTATTCGGACCGAATCGCAATTCCTTGATAACTGTCTTCTGCGACTTCGCTTTAATTTCCTTTTCTTTTTTCTTTTTCTCGTAAAGAAACTTTTTATAATCAAGAATCTTACATACTGGCGGATCAGCATTGGGTGAAATTTCCACCAAATCGAGCTCTAGCTCTTCAGCCAACGCCCTTGCCTTTTCAATCGGATATACATCGGTTTCAACATTATCTCCCACTAATCTCACGCGGTGAGCACGAATTCTCTCATTAATTTTGTGTGGGTCTTCTTGCTTGACCCTTGGACGGTAATTTGATTTTCTCAAGTACTAATTTTTAATTTAAAAAACGGGGAAGCCCCAATTGATGCACAATTTATTGAAATTAACTCAGATTCCTATACTTTAAGGCCTATCATTTTATTAAGCAAAACTTATTCTTTATCAACTTCAGCTAAAATCATACTAGCAAACATATCTATAGTTTGACTACCCATATCGCCTACAGCCTGCTTGCGCACAGCAACCTCTCCAGCAATCATTTCCTTTTCACCTATAATACACATATAAGGAATCTTTTTAACTTCGGCATCTCTGATTTTCTTTCCAATCTTTTCATATCGTTCATCCATAATTGCGCGAATACCTCGAGAAACTAGTCCATCTACCACTTTTTGACCGTAATCATTAAACTTTTCCGAGATTGGCAATACGATAACCTGATCAGGCGCTAACCATAGTGGAAACTTTCCTCCAGTATGTTCGATAAGGACTGCAGTAAAACGTTCCAAAGATCCAAATGGCGCCCGATGAATCATAACCGGTCGATGTTTTTCATTATCCGCTCCGATATATTCAAGCTCAAAACGCTCAGGTAAATTATAGTCAACTTGAATGGTTCCGAGCTGCCAGCTTCTTCCCAGGGCATCCTTTATCATGAAATCCAACTTAGGACCATAAAAAGCCGCTTCGCCTAGTTCGGTTACGGTTTTCAATCCCACTTCCGCTGTAGCTTCAATAATCGCACGCTCTGCCTTGTCCCAATTCTCAGCACTACCAATGTATTTTTCAGGATTTGCCGGGTCACGCAGCGATATTTGTGCAGTATACTCCGTAAAACTCAACTTCTTTAGTAATGAAGTTGTTAACTCTAGGACATTCAAAAACTCGTCTTTCAACTGATCTGCTGTACAAAAAATATGTGCATCATCTTGCGTAAATCCTCTGACCCGCGTTAGCCCGTGCAATTCTCCGCTTTGTTCATATCGGTAAACTGTTCCAAATTCTGCAACACGATAAGGCAAATCACGGTAAGATTTCGGCATATGCGCATAAATCTCGCAATGATGAGGACAGTTCATGGGTTTAAGTAAAAACTCCTCATCCTCTTTAGGTGTATGAATGGCTTGAAAACTATCTTCTCCGTATTTTTCATAATGCCCACTAGTTACATACAGCTCTTTCTTACCGATGTGGGGTGTCACTACAGGATGATAACCACGCTTCACCTGCTCATTGCGCAGGTAGTTTGCTAATCGCTCTCTTAAATCAGTGCCTTTAGGCAACCAAATAGGCAAGCCCGCACCTACTCTTTCTGAAAACATAAAAAGCTCCAATTCTGCACCAAGTTTTCTATGGTCCCTTTTCTTGGCTTCCTCCAATAGATTAAGATGCTCATCCAGCATTTCATTATTCGGGAAACTTACGCCATACACTCGAGTCATTTGCTTACGCTTTTCATCTCCTCGCCAATATGCCCCAGCAATATTCAATAATTTAATGGCTTTAATTTGACCTGTTCCCGGAATATGAGGTCCTCGGCACAAATCAGTAAAATCACCTTGTGTATAAAAAGTTATATCACCATCTTTTAAGCCTTCAAGCAGCTCTAACTTATATTCATCACCTTTCTCTTGGAAATACGCAACGGCATCGGCCTTTGAAATTTCCTTACGCTCATATTTGCTTCCCTTTTTAGCCAACTTGCGCATGGTATTTTCAATTTGCTGTAAATCTTCTTGACCAATCTGCCTGTCATCCCCCAAATCGATATCATAATAAAACCCTCCATCGATAGCTGGACCGATACCTAGCTTTACGCCAGGATACAAACTCTCTAAGGCTTCTGCCATCAGGTGAGCAGATGAATGCCAAAAGGTTCTTTTACCATCCTCATCATCAAAGGTTAAAAGCTCTAGCTGCGCATCCTCTTCAATCGGGCGAAGTAGATCTCTAACTTCACCATTAACCCGAGCAGCCATCACTTTTTTGGCAAGGCCGTGACTGATATCTTTAGCAATAGCTATGGCTGTAACACCTTTGTCATAAGACCTAACGGAACCATCGGGAAAAGTAATATTCATGTATTTTCGAATTTGTGCAAATTTCAAAAGAATAGGCGAGAATAGGAAATTATTTACTTAGTATGTAGTGAGGAGAATTGAGATTTCAGTTAGGAGGTAAAAATGTATACATAGGAACACTCCAAATTCTTAACTCATAATTTTTAATTCTTAATTTTTAATTGTATTCCCGTTTTATCCACAAAAGGGTATAAAAATCACAAGCGAAGTTTAATATTCTTGCATCCTTCTCTCATCTTTGTATTTGCTAATTTATTTAAGCACTTACCTATGAGTCAACACACTTCCTTTCCGAAAGAAAAAATCAAAGTTTTACTACTAGAGAGTATAAGCCCGTCAGCGAAAGATGCATTCGAAAAAGCCGGCTACACCGATGTTGAGATCCTAACCGGGGCTTTGAATGAGGACGAGCTATTGGAAACCCTTCCAGAAGTTCGTGTTTTAGGTATTAGATCAAAAACACAACTCACCGAGAAGGTCCTGCAAGCTGCAGATAAATTAATGGCTGTAGGTTGTTTTTGTATAGGTACGAATCAAGTCAACCTAGAATCAGCCACCGATCAAGGCATCGCGGTTTTCAATGCACCGTTTAGCAATACTCGTTCAGTAGCCGAGTTAGTTATAGCCAGTGCAATCATGTTGATTCGCAAAATCCCCGAAAAAAATGAAGCGGCCCACAAAGGCGTTTGGTTGAAAGAAAGTACCGATAGCCATGAGATTAGAGGGAAAAAACTGGGAATTATTGGCTACGGACACATTGGTTCACAAGTATCCGTCTTAGCTGAATCACTCGGACTTGAAGTCTATTACTACGACATTGAAAGCAAATTGCCTTTGGGAAATGCAAATGCCGCAGACAGCCTTACGGATATTATAAATACTTGTGACATTATTACTTTGCATGTCCCGGCGTTACCCTCCACTGTAAATTTGTTTAATGCTGACGTGATTGGTAAATTCAGAAAAGGACAATACCTTATCAATATGAGTCGCGGAAACGTAGTTGACATTGATGCACTCAAAAATTCTTTGGATCAGGGTATCATCGCAGGAGCTGCGATAGATGTTTTCCCGAAAGAACCTAAAATAGTGGGCGACCCATTTGTTTCACCATTACAAAATGTTCCAAATGTTATTTTAACGCCCCATATCGGTGGAAGTACGGAAGAAGCGCAATGGAATATCGGTCTTGACGTATCAGGAAAATTAATCAAATATTTAGAAACCGGTTCTACTTTAGGCTCACACTCCTTGCCTGAGTTAAGCTTGCCAACTGTGGAAAACACCAATCGAATATTACATATTCATGAAAACGTTCCGGGTGTATTGAGTGAAATCAACAGAAGAATTTCCGATCTCCAAGTTAACATACTTGGTCAATTT
>Ga0209137_1000416_pt1 | contig 46159 bp, 35 predicted proteins | sample SaaInl5LU_22_DNA_FD_184642 | JGI IMG/M metagenome (GOLD analysis project Ga0209137, IMG submission 184642) | Marine microbial communities from expanding oxygen minimum zones in the Saanich Inlet - ESP_105LU_22_DNA (SPAdes) (version 2) | ecosystem: Environmental > Aquatic > Marine > Intertidal... | reverse complement strand
AAAAAGCGCATCAGTTCGGTTTGAATATACAGCAGCCGAGTACGACAAGACAGATTTAAGTAGCCTTCGTTTGGGCCTCATCACCCACTTCTAATTCCAGGATATAGAAGAGAGTATTTTAAGGGGGGCACTCGCGGCTCCCCTTTTTTGTTTTTTTCTTAGTTAGAAACTGTCACTTCCTCGGTCTAGTCTGACCTTTAGATACCGTTGAGATACCCGCACCGCCGCAATGCGCGATGATCACGTGCCAGCCACGACAACCCTTGACTTAAACGAGCCGCATGTGCACCATTCAACAGAGGAGAATATCTGATGTATAAGTATAAGAAAAAATCGGTTGAGCAGATCGTCATCCGGGACTTTAATTTTGAGTTTCCAGATGATTTAGATCCTGTATGGATTCCAGGTCAACGAGTTCGTAGCCACATGTTCAATGGCCTTTCGTTAACCATGCCGCATCTCGAACCGTTTCTAGTTAAAAATGGCAGAGAGACAGCTAGGCACGTAGATGACGCAGAATTACTCGAGGATATTCGCAATTTTTGTGGCCAAGAAAGTCAGCATTATAAATGCCATCGCAGGCTCAACGATGTGCTAACGGCGAATGGCTATCCAGAGTTCAAAAAAGTCGAAGAAGACATGGCTGAATCTTGGAAAAACCTGAGCGGGAAAAGTCTTGAGCACCGCTTGGCCTACTCGGCTGGCTTTGAGACGATGACCAATGGGTTTACCCGTTGGCTGATTAAAAAGCGTCTGAACTTGTTTAAGAATTCCGACCCGCATATTGCCTCCTTCTGGGTTGTGCATATGATCGAGGAAACTGAGCATAAGACCGTCGCCTTGGATTGCTATATGGCCTATTCGGGCCGCTATATTCCGCGCTTCATCGGCGTGTTCCACGGGTCTTTTCATGTGGTTGGCCATGGCCTGAAGGCGATGATGGTAGCCCTGAAAAAAGATGGTGTGTTAAGCAAGCCAAGTACTTGGTTCGAGATCGCCCGCGAAATGAGCTCGATGATTTATAATGTTGGCCCGTTTTTGCTACGCGCGCTTTTGCCATGGCACGATGCTCGCGATGAAGTTGATCCACAGTGGATGCGGCAGTGGACGCAAGGCTACGCCAATATGCCAACGTCTCAACCCATGCCGTTACTCGATACACAGCACCCAGAAATGCCGGTGCCGTTTGAAACTTTAAAAGCGGCTGAATAAATTCAATTCCTAGGAGGGAAAAAGATGGCTCGATATCAGAAATTAATGATTGCGCACGGCTTTCTGGTGATCTTGGTTGCCCTATTAGCTGGCTTCATGTTGATGTTCAATATGCTAGGCGGGCTGGAAATTTGGCCGGGAACATTTTTTGAATTTGGTGTCTATGGAACAACAGACGGCTGGGTGCGCGCGCACACTGGCGGCGTTACCAATGGCTTGCTTACCGTGATTGTTGCACTGGCATTGCCCAAGCTGGATATTAGCGAGAAGATGATGGCCTTTTTCGCGTGGGGCTTGATCTACTGCGCTTGGACTTTTACGGCCTTTTATTGGATCGGCAATGCCTCTGGAAATCGTGCCCTCAGCATAGGCGATAATGTCTTTGGATCTGCCGATTGGTTGAGCCTGATCGGCTTTATACCTGGCATACCTAGCATTTTCATCGGTCCGATTGTGCTTTATATAGGTGCCCGCGCAGCTTTCCGCGCCATTCAAAAAGACTAGGTCTTGTTAGCAGTCAGTTTTGGTTTCCGTTAACCGGAAACCTAAGATGTTGAAAAATTGAACATTGGAAGCGCTGTTGTTATCGGGTCTCGTTAGCTAGTTTTTTTGGCTGGTTTTTGTGTAAAAAGACGAAGCAAAAATATTTTTGCCATGATATAAAAGCGAAATGTCAAAGATAGTTGAAATCTCCAGAGCCTATCCAGACCCGTTCCGGCATTTTAAGCCTGCAGCGGATAAAAATACGATCCCGTTGCTCGTAACCTCACCGCATAGCGGCATATATTATCCGCCCAGTTTTGTTGAAGCGTCACGACTTGATTCGCACGCCTTGCGCCAATCTGAGGATATGTATGTTGAGGCGTTATTCGCGACTGCGGTGGACCATCGCGCGCAAATGATTTGCGCACACTACCCGCGCGCTTTCGTTGACTTGAACCGGGCCGAAAATGAAATTGATCCGGTCTTGCTCGACCAAGCCATACCAGCCCATCAAGATCATAATTCACCCCGCGTAAAAGCTGGCCTCGGAACCATTCCGCGCATCGTCGCAGAGGATACACCAATTTATGATGGACTCATTTCCGCTGATGATGCGAAGCTAAGAATTCGTGACATTTATCAGCCATTCCATCAACAAGTCGCCATGACTTTAGAGCAGTACCAAACCGATCACGGGCGAGCAGTTTTGATAGACGCGCATTCGATGCCAAGCCAAGCCGTCCGCTATAGCGAGAGCCAGTCCGGCCGTATACGCAAATTTTATGAGACCAGCACCCAAGCAACGCAGATTGACATTGTGCTTGGTGACCGGAACGGAAAATCTTGTGCCACAGGCTTAACCGAAACTGTGCGCGATCACTTTAAGCAAGCCGGTCTAAACGTTACGCTCAACAAACCCTATGCTGGCGGCTTTATTACGCAGCAATACGGGCGTCCGGAACATAACCAACATGTATTGCAAATAGAAATTAATCGGGCTCTGTACATGGATGAAATTAGCTATGAGAAAACGGATAATTTCTCTAACCTACAGACGCTGATTGATGCCTTGCTCGGGTCCTTGGCCGAGCATATGACGAACAATGAATTCCCCGTATCACGCAACGCGAAAGCGGCTGAGTAATTAGTGAATAGCGACTAGATATAGCGACTAGATAAAGACTAAATAGCGACTGAGCAAAGGAAACCTGTCGATGTCATCTGCCTCAACAAAAATTGATTATGGGAAGTTATTTCTACCCACCGCGCATGCTATGGCGGACTTAGCAGCGCTGCAGACGCTTCCTCAGTTTCGCAATCTCGGTAAGGTCGAGAACAAACAAGCAGATGCGAAAACCTACGACCCAGTAACCGAGGCGGACCGCAATGCCGAGAAGGTAATGCGCGACCACTTAACATCTGCATGGCCGGATCATCAGATCATTGGCGAGGAGTTCGGCATCTCCGGTGAAAGCGATATGCAATGGATACTCGACCCGATTGATGGCACGCGTTCTTTCGTTTCGGGCGTCCCAGTTTGGGGCACACTTATTGGGCTTTATGATCATGGCCAAGCCGTTATCGGTCTAATGGATCAGCCGTTCACCGGTGAACGGTTTTATGCCGCGAAAAACCAAGGTGCTTACTATAGGCGCAACGACGAACTATCGCCCATCCGCGTGCGCACGTGTGAGAGGTTGAGCGATGCGGTTATTGCCAGCACCAGCCCCTACTTATTTGAGGATAAATTTCGTGAAAACCAATGGCAACACATAGAACAACAAGCCCCTATTTTACGCTATGGGGGTGATTGCTATAATTACGCCATGGTCGCGATGGGCCAAATCGATGCCGTCATCGAACCCGGCCTAAATATTTATGATCTTGCTGCCCTGATACCGATTATCGAAGAAGCTGGTGGGGTTATCACCAATTGGCAAGGCGAGCGCCCTGAACCAGGCGGAAATATAATCGCCTGCGGCGACCAACGCCTGCATGAAGAGGTCTTGACGGGTTTTCTAAAAAATCAATAGCAAATCAAAATTGTGATTAGGCCTCATCCGATTTCATAAAAAATTCATCAATGTCATTGATGAATGCATCGCGCGTCTCGTTCAACTCCATGAAAAGCTCATGGCGAGCATTAGGATAGACCTTATAATTCACATTTGGCAGATATTGCATGGCTTGCTCAATTGCGGAATTTTTAACCAAGTGCTCATGCTCAGCCATCGCAAAAAATATCGGGCAATCAATTGACTTTAAGTTTTCTGGGCGCGCCGTATTTTTCATTATTTTTAACGCCGATACCGTCCAACCAAGGCTACGGCCATTCACTTGCAGATCGGTATCGTGGTGCAGCAAAGCCTCTCCACGATCATATCTTTCTTCGTCATATGTGACCCAATTTTCATTTGGTTTTTCGGGCGTCCGAGCCGGCGGATCACTCGGTGCATAGCTGTCTAAGGTTCCACGCAGTTTGGCAATAAAACCCAGCACAGACAAAAACACCCGCGTGATGAAAGGTACGGGGACATCCAACATCGGGGCACATAGCACAAGCTTTTTAAACATATCCGGCCATAAGAGCAGTCCCCTGAGGGCTATCTGCCCGCCCATCGAATGCGCGACGCCATAATATGGAGCCGGACAAACCTCTCGAGTGACACGCTCAACGCGCAAGATCAGATCCCTCGCATTGATATCAAAATCATCAAGATGCAACCTCACTCGATCACTCGACATACGATCGGATAAACCATGCCCACGCCACTCCGGCATACAGACACAATAGTCGCGGTCTAAGAAATCTTGAATTGTCTCAAAGTATTTTTCGATACATTCCGAATACCCAGTCATCAGTATGATCGTCGCCTTTGGCTTTTTGTTAGGCCAAAAAATAGCGACGCGTAACCGCTTACCGTCGGCCGCCAAAATATAACCCACATCATTATTTTTGGGAGCAGGAAGATCCGGCATCTCGACCAAGTGCGCTGGCTCATCCCAGTCTAAAAATTTTTTCATTGTTGTTTTAGCATTAGACATAAAGTTTCCCCGAAAGTGTTTCACCATGTATATGTTAGCACAGTTAAAAAAATCTTTATGCGGGAATGATAAGAAAAAACCACAATTGACCCGAGTATCGGAATTCAGCAAACTGGCAGAAGCAAAAAAGGATTGTAATATGAACACCAAGACAACTCCCCTCGACGTGAAGAATGACCACTGGACATCTTATACTGGGTTCATGTTGGCTTGTATCGGCGCTGCTGTAGGCCTAGGAAATATCTGGAAATTCCCCTATATGGCGGGCAGTCAAGGTGGGGGCGCTTTCGTCCTGATATATCTAGCGACCATCGCCGCCATTGCTATTCCGATTGCCGTATCCGAAATATTATTAGGGCGCATGGGACAAGCTGGCCCCGTGGCAAGTTTGGAAAATATCTTGCGCGATATTGGCCGACCGAGATGGTTTGCGATCGGTGCTGATGTTGGCGTACTCGCGGCCTATGTCTTATTATCTTTTTACGCCGTCATCGCTGGCTGGGTAATATCCTATGTTTATCGTGCCGGCTCTGGCACATTTTCTGGGATTACAGCCGAGCAGTCGCAGGGAGTTTTTGACACTCTCCTTGCCAACCCAATTGAAATGATTATTTGTCAGGCTTTATTTCTCGGTGGCATTTTATTGGTCTTGAGCCGAAACATATCGAAGGGTCTTGAGCGGACAAATTTGTTTCTTATTCCGGCCCTATTCATAATGCTTATATTAATCGCCATCTATGGTGCAGTTGCTGGCGCACCGATGGCGGCTCTCGAATTTCTTTTTACACCTGACTTCGAAAAAATTACTGCGGCGACGGTTCAATCCGCTGTTGGGCACGGGTTCTTCTCGGTCGGTGTTGGGGCGGCCATGCTCATAACTTTCGGCGCTTACATGGGGGAAACCATTCATGTTGGTAAAGCAGCGATTGCGATTGGCTTAGCGGATACATTGGTCGCGTTGCTAGCTGGCTTCGGTATATTCGCAATTGTTTTCAGCCAAGGCTTAGATCCGGCATCCGGGCCTGGCCTGATTTTCATGACACTTCCTGTTGCCTTCGGCGCGATGCCGGGTGGCACATTGGTAGCGATTACTTTCTTTATTTTGGTGTTATTTGCGGCTTTCACATCTGGTCTTGCATTGGCAGAGGTCACGATATCATGGGCCCAACATCGCCTGAAACTGAGCAGAAAATTTGCCAGCTTGCTAATGGTTGGCTCGGTCTTTTTAGTCGGACTATCGACTGTTTTTTCTTTCAATATATGGGCCGATATTCGCTTCGCCGAGTTCGGCATGTTTCGTGAAAAAACGATATTCGACCTTACAGATTATCTCGCATCCTCCATTCTGATGCCGGTTAGTGGCCTATTGGTTATTGTCGTTACGAGCTGGGCGATCCCGCAAGATAAGCTTGCGGCTGGTTTGGGTGAGAGCAAGTGGTTCTTCCAGCTCTGGCTCTGGTTATCGCGCTTGGTAGCTCCGATCGGCATTATCTGGATGTTCATGGCAAATATTTAGATTAGCCGCTCTCTTGTGACACACCTGTGTCGCGCGAGTGTCGCATCACCGCTTCTTGTGAAAGTTCAAAAAACTGTTACCGTCTCCGTCAATTAAACATAGCAGTTCTTGTGTTGCGTTTTGGGAGGGTATTATCATGGCGAGCCTACGGTCTAAATTCTATTCAGGTTTATTGCGTATTTTCGTTAAAAACCGAGACACGGATCTAAATGATATCGACTTCGTTCGTGAGCAAATGGAGAATAGTCCACTTAAAAAATTTATCGGACCCAGCACATCTGCGAACGTCGAAACTTTCTACATCGATCATCTTCCCGCAGACTGGGTCGGCAAGGCTGATAGCAAGAATGTCATCCTATATTTTCACGGTGGAGGATATATTGTAGGCAGTCGCACAACCCATCGCTCTATGGTTCGCCAACTTTGCAAGGAAGCAAATTGCAGAGCCTTGCTGATTGACTACAGGCTAGCACCTGAACACCCCTTCCCTGCAGCTCTTGATGACGCATATTTGGTTTATGATTGGCTCATGGCGCAGGGCTATGGTGCAGAAAATATTTTCATTGCAGGCGACAGTGCCGGCGCCGGCCTGACCTTGGCTTGCCTATTGAAGTTACGCGATGAGAAAAAACCATTACCGCGTGCCGCAGGCATTTTCTCACCTTGGACAGATCTAACCGCCAGCGGCGACAGCGTTAAGACCAGAGATGCGCGTGACCCAATGCTATCAGGGAGTAAGATACCTGATGCAGCAGAAATTTATGCCGCTGGCGAAGATTTAACACACCCATATATCTCACCGCTTTTCGCTGACCTGACTGGCCTGCCGCCTTTGTTTGTGCAAGTGGGCACAGAAGAGGTTTTGTTCGATGATGCAGATCGATTGGTAAAAAAAGCGAAGGAGGCTGGCGTCCAAGCTGAACTGGAAATTTGGCAAGGCATGCCTCATGTCCATCAAATCGCCCATAAATTGGTTCCAGAGGCCCGCCAGGCTTTAAAAACCATGGGACAGTTTTTTCGACAGTTTTAGCTGAGATCGCATAAATATAGAGTGTCGCAAGTTTATGCGACGATCCAACGCGGAATAAAACCGTGTAAAACTAGAGTCTAAGCAGCTAAGCATCTGTAACTTATTGGTATTTTTTAGGTCAGCAATGTTGACCAATTCCCTTGTTTTTTAGCCCTTTTTGATGCATATTGTTCCACTTGGAAACTCGGTATTTAGCCCTAGATAAGGGTTAAGCCCTGCACAACTCAAGATTGGGTCGAAAGACCCGATCCGTAGCTCCTGATCCTAAGATCCTGATCCTAATATTCGGATGGATAGCTCGGGGGCTGCAGACCTAATAGGAATTAAACAATTGGCCATCCACAATTTCGATTGTGGTGACGAGTGGGACTGACGCGTAGAAAGATAATACGATCCTTTTATGAGAGCCAGTCGTACTTAAAAGATAATGATGAGAAAGCGGAAAATATGACGATCGATAGAAAAACAGATCTTATCAAGAAGCCAGAAGCGGCTGAAACCCTTAATGCGCCTAGTGGTCTTAATATCCCTAAGCGTCAGGGACTATATGATCCGCGCAATGAGCATGATGCCTGTGGTATCGGCTTCGTGGCAAACATTAAGAATATAAAAAGCCATGATATCGTTCGCGACGGCCTAACCATATTGGATAATCTTGAGCACCGCGGTGCGGTAGGCGCAGACCCTAAAGCTGGTGACGGCGTGGGTATTCTCATCCAAACGCCGCATGCGTTCTTGCAAAAAATGGCTAAAAAAGAAGGGTTTGATCTGCCCGACGAAGGCCATTATGGCGTTGGCATGATTTTCTTCCCGAAAGATGCTGACCTTCGGGCAAGCCTCGAGACCCTCATTCACGAGCAAGTCACAGCAAGTGGGCTATCTGTGCTCGGTTGGCGCGATGTACCTGTTGATAGTAGTGGTCTGGGTTACTCGGTCTTGCCTTCAGAACCTTTTATTCGTCAAGTATTTGTGACGGACCCAAATGGCATTGCCGATCAGAATGCCTTTGAGAGAACATTATTCGTTGCTCGCCGCCACATAGAGCTGAAAGCAAAAGCTTTTGGCGAAGCGGCGGATCATTTTTTCTATATCCCATCTTTCTCGAGCTATACGCTTCTTTATAAAGGGCTTTTACTCTCGAGCCAGCTAGGTAATTACTATTTAGACTTAAAAGATTCGGATATGAGTTCGGCTATAGCCCTTGTTCACCAGCGCTTTTCAACAAACACTTTCCCAACTTGGAAGTTGGCGCACCCGTTCCGAATGATCTGTCATAATGGTGAGATCAATACGGTTCGCGGAAACGTAAACTGGATGGCTGCACGGCACGCTTCTCTATCTTCAGAAGTTTTGGGGGACGCCCTCGAAGGCCTTTGGCCGCTAATTGAAGACGGTCAGTCCGATAGCGCCAGCTTCGATAATGCGCTCGAGCTACTTGTTCAGGCAGGCTATTCGCTTCCACATGCAATGATGATGATGATCCCTGAAGCTTGGGGGGATCACAAAACAATGGATCAAGGCCGTCGTGCATTTTACGAATATCACGCAGCCCTCATGGAACCATGGGATGGCCCAGCAGCCGTCGCCTTTACCAATGGCCGCCAAATTGGTGCAACCCTTGACCGCAATGGCCTGCGCCCAGCGCGTTATTACGTCACCAAAGATGACCGTGTTGTTATGGCGTCGGAAATGGGCGTTCTCCCAGTTGAAGAATCGCAAGTGGTTAAAAAATGGCGTCTACAGCCAGGTAAAATGTTGCTAATCGACCTTGAACAAGGCCGGATTATCGATGATGAAGAGCTAAAGGCGGATCTATCCAACAGCCATCCTTATCAAGAGTGGCTTAATCGCTCGCAAATTAAGTTGTCTGACTTACCATCGCCAAGCGGCGACCTACATGTTAGCAATCAAGCGGATCTTTTGGATCTTCAGCAGGCTTATGGCTATACCCAAGAAGATTTGAAGTTTCTTTTGTCACCAATGCTAGAGCGCGGCGAAGAAGCTATTGGGTCAATGGGAACGGATACACCTATTTCTGCGCTATCCGATCGCGCCAAGCCGCTTTACACCTATTTCAAACAGAATTTCGCTCAGGTTACCAATCCTCCGATTGATCCTATTCGCGAAGAACTGGTTATGTCGCTGATATCGTTTATTGGCCCGCGTCCCAATTTGCTCGACCTGGAAGGCACATCGGCGCAAAAACGCCTCGAGGTGGCAAACCCAATTCTAAGCAATGATGACCTAGAGAAAATCCGTCTGATTAGCGACATAGAAGACAATAAATTCCACGCCCTTACCATCGATATGAGCTGGCCAGCGAGTGAGGGTGCGCAAGGAATGACCAAGCGCATCACAGAAATTTGCGACCAGGCTGAAACGGCCATTCTTGGCGGAAAAGAAAATATCCTGATCCTTTCAGACCGCGCCGTAAATGCAGAGCGTATCGGTATACCTGCCCTATTAGCGGTTGCTGCGGTTCATCATCACTTGATCAAAGCGGGGCTGCGTACGTCAACTGGCCTAGTGGTTGAAAGTGGCGAGCCACGTGAAATTCATCACCTGTGTTGTTTGGCCGGTTATGGCGCGGAAGCTATCAATCCTTATTTAGCTTTTGATACAATTGATGAGATGCGCAAGAAAATGGACCTCGACATTACTCGGGAACAGTCCGTTCAGAACTTCATTAAGGCATCCGGCAAAGGCATTATGAAAGTGATGTCAAAAATGGGCATCTCCACGTATCAATCTTATTGTGGCGCGCAGATTTTCGATTCAATCGGCCTAGCGCAGTCCTTTATTGATACATTCTTTGTCGGCACGGCCACCACCATCGAAGGTATAGGCGTCAACGAAGTTGCTGAGGAAACTGTGCGTCGCCACAGTGATGCTTTTGGTGACAAAGCCATTTTAGAAAATGCGCTTGAAGTTGGTGGTGAATATGCAGTCCGAACACGCGGTGAAGACCATGTCTGGAATGCCGAAACCATTACCAACCTTCAGCATGCGGTTCGTGGCAATGACCGCGATCAGTATAAAGCCTATGCGAAACTCGTGAACGAGCAGGACGCGCATCTTTTGACGCTTCGTGGCTTGTTTAGAATGAAAAAAGCTGAGGAAATAGGTCTTGCCCCTGTTCCATTGGATGAGGTCGAATCTGTAACCGACATTGTCAAACGCTTTGCGACAGGCGCCATGTCTTTTGGCTCCATCAGTCCGGAAGCGCACACAAATTTAGCCGTAGCGATGAACCGTATTGGAGGCAAATCGAACACTGGCGAGGGCGGCGAAGAAAGCCAACGCTATACGCCAATGGAAAATGGCGACAGCATGCGCTCAGCGATCAAGCAAGTCGCGTCGGGTCGTTTTGGAGTTACCACGGAGTATCTTGTTAATTCGGATATGATCCAAATTAAAATGGCACAGGGCGCCAAGCCCGGTGAAGGGGGTCAGTTACCGGGTCACAAGGTCGATCAGCGCATTGCAGCTGTTCGCCATTCGACGCCGGGTGTTGGACTTATTTCCCCTCCACCGCACCATGATATTTATTCGATTGAGGATTTGGCTCAGTTAATCTTTGACTTGAAAAACACCAATCCAGCGGCAGATGTGTCCGTCAAACTGGTATCTGAAGTTGGAGTTGGAACCGTCGCCGCTGGCGTCTCTAAAGCACGTGCCGACCATGTTACAATTTCTGGGTTTGAGGGTGGCACAGGTGCGTCCCCACTTACCTCCATTAAACATGCCGGCTCCCCGTGGGAGATTGGCCTAGCCGAAACACACCAGACACTCGTGCTAAACAACCTACGCACACGCATTGCTGTGCAGGTGGATGGCGGATTGCGCACTGGCCGTGATGTGGTTATCGGAGCTTTGTTGGGCGCGGATGAGTTCGGCTTTGCAACAGCACCATTGATCGCATCTGGCTGCATCATGATGCGTAAATGTCACCTCAATACGTGCCCTGTTGGCATTGCTACGCAGAACGAAGAATTGCGTAAGCGTTTCACAGGAACACCTGAACACGTTATCAATTACTTCTTCTTTGTTGCTGAAGAAGTTCGCGATATCATGGCTGAAATGGGCGTTCGCAGCCTCAATGAATTAATTGGTCAGACGGATCGTCTGGATATGCGCGACGCTCTTGATCACTGGAAGGCGCAGGGTCTCGACTTCACGCGCTTGTTCACAAAAATCGATTCTGCAGGCGAAGACGTTTATCACACGCAAAGCCAAGAGCATCCTATCCATGATATTTTAGATCGCAAGCTTATCGAACAAGCAAAAGAAAGCCTGGAAACAGGCAAGCCGGTTCAGATTAAAACTGAAATCACGAATATCGATCGTACAGCCGGTGCGATGCTATCGGGCGAGCTAGCAAAACGCTATGGTCATGCTGGACTGCCTGAAGATACAATATCCATTCACGCGACCGGCACCGCCGGGCAAAGCTTTGGCGCCTTCTTAACGCGCGGAATTTCGTTTGAGCTTGAAGGCCAAGGTAATGACTATGTTGGCAAGGGTCTGTCTGGAGGTCGTATTGCGATTTATCCACCTGCTGATAGTGGAATTATTCCGGGTGAAAGCATCATCGCCGGTAACACGCTTTTATATGGAGCGGTGTCTGGTGAAGCTTATTTGCGCGGCGTTGTTGGTGAACGGTTTGCCGTTCGTAACTCTGGCGCGTTAACGGTAATTGAAGGCGCTGGCGATCACTGTTGTGAATATATGACGGGTGGTTGTGTTGTCGTTCTTGGTGAGACAGGTAGAAACTTTGCAGCTGGCATGTCCGGCGGCATCGCTTATGTTCTCGACGAAACCGGTGACTTTGAGCAACGTTGTAACATGAGCATGGTCGAGCTTGAAAAAATCACGGGTGATGTTGGCTCAGAACTTAGCTACCTTGGTGCCGATATGGGGAACCACGATGCTGAGCGCCTTTATCGCTTAATAGAAAATCATGCGCGTTACACAAACTCATCTATCGCAAGAGATATTATTGATAATTTTGAAGCGTATCGTTCCAAATTCGTAAAAGTAATGCCGATCGAGTATCGTCGGGCTCTTCGCGAGTTGGAAGAAAGTAACGCTGAAGCACAACATGTGGCAGGAGAATAATTATGGGTAAGGTCACTGGTTTCCTTGAGGTCGATCGCAAAGACCGTAGCTATCGTCCAGCTGAAGAGCGGATCACAAATTTTCGCGAATTCGTGGTTCCACTCAAAGCAGAAGAAGCGAAGGAACAAGCCTCGCGATGCATGGATTGCGGAATTCCGTATTGCCATAACGGCTGTCCCGTAAACAACCAAATTCCAGATTGGAATGACTTGGTGTATTCAGGTGACTGGGAGGCGGCGTTAGCCAATCTTCATTCGACAAATAACTTCCCTGAGTTTACGGGTCGCATTTGTCCAGCGCCATGCGAAGCATCCTGCACTCTCAATATTGACGATAACGCGGTCACAATTAAATCGATCGAATGTTCTATTATCGACAAAGGCTGGGAAAATGACTGGATTAAGCCGCATTTGCCGACGCATAAAACAGGCAAAAAAATTGCCGTTATAGGATCGGGCCCTGCGGGTCTTGCGGCAGCACAGCAACTGGCACGCTCTGGTCATGATGTTCATTTGTTTGAAAAGAACGCGAAAGCCGGCGGACTTATGCGCTACGGTATTCCTGATTTCAAAATGGAAAAGCATTTGATTGAACGTCGTGTCGAGCAAATGGAAGCTGAAGGCGTAACCTTCCATTACAACGTGAATGTTGGCGTTGATATTTCAGCAAGCGAGCTTAGAGACACGCATGATGCAGTTATTCTGGCTGGCGGCTCAGAAGCTCCACGTGATCTTCCGGTGCCAGGACGTGAGCTTGATGGCGTTCATTTCGCCATGGACTTCCTACCCCAACAAAACCGGCGCGTCGGACAAGAACCGATCGGTAATGTTGAGCCTATCTTAGCCGAAGGCAAAAACGTTATTGTCATCGGTGGTGGTGATACGGGATCAGATTGCATTGGTACATCAATTCGCCAAGGTGCAAACTCTGTTACCCAGCTTGAGATTATGCCGATGCCTCCTGAGAGAGAAAACAAAGCTATGACTTGGCCGAACTGGCCGCTAAAAATGCGCACGTCCTCGAGCCAAGAAGAAGGTGCAATTCGTGACTTTTCCGTGATGACCCGCCAAGTAATGGGTGAGGACGGAAAAGTAACAGCAATTAAATGCGAGCGCGTCGACGGATCCATGCAAACGATCGAGAATTCCGAATTTGAAATTCCTGCGGATCTCGTTCTACTCGCCATGGGCTTTGTTCACCCGACCTATGAGGGTCTGCTTGAGCAATTAGGCATAGATCGTGACGCACGCGGTAATGTAGCAGCCGATACGGCTACCTATGAAAGCTCTCAAGAAAAGGTATTTGCTTGCGGTGATATGCGTCGCGGCCAATCTCTCGTTGTTTGGGCTATTCGGGAAGGTCGCCAATGCGCCCGCGAGGTCGATTTGTTCTTAATGGGTGCCACTGCACTCCCACGCTAAGACCGGCACGTTAGGTTTGCGTTAAGAACTTAGTCGCAGCATATCATCTAGAACTTTTTCTAGATGGCGAACGGAGTTGCATACCTGGACGCTGTTGCAATAGGCTCCGAGGCGCGTCATTTCGCTATCGCCTGAATTCCACTGAGACCGACCTTCTGGATTAAGCCAAACGACGCGTCTGACGCGTTCAGACATCTCCTTTAAGATCAAATGGCCTGGGTCACCGAAGTTAGAGCGCCCGTCGCCTAAAATCATTAAGGTGGTACGCTTATCCAAATCGTCCATGACGGCATCTGCTAGATCTGCAAAAGAACGGCCATAATCTGTCGAACCGCTGCCAAACTTCATCAAAATCTCAGCCATGGCTTTTTCTGCATCTTTTTCATCCAGAAGGTCTGAAATCTCGCCACATTGCCCCGAAAAAGCAAATGATCTCGTTTTCGGCATAACTTCATCAAGGCTATATAAAAACATTAAAAGAAAACGAGCGACGGACGCAACAGAACCCGACACATCACACATGATGATTAGCTTTGGCTTGTTCACCTCAACACGCTTCCAGACGAGCTCAAACAACATGCCGTCATGGCTCTGATTTCGTCGCATGGTTTTTCGAACGTCAATCGTTCCACGCTTTGACTTTTTCTTTCGGCGCGAATGCATGCTGGCTAATCGCTTGGCTAATTTTTGAATAAGCCCGCGCATAATGACCATATCGCTACGATCCATATTCGACAGCTTAACCCGCGATAAGGCGTCTTCACGAACCAATCGCCCAGCATTTTTGGTCCGCATAGCGATTTGCTTTTCAACATAGTCACGGACATTCTCAATAAGTTCGCGGCGTACCGTTTCAAGTTTCGTTAACCGATCATAGTCACCGTCGCGGCGTGCCTCACGCAACCTCTCATCCAATTCAGCCAGCCCCATGGCTTCCATAATTCGCCGCGTAAATAGCCCTTGTTGAGTAAATAGTCGCGCTTCCGACATATTCGCGGAGGCCGCGGCTTGGGCCATTGCAGCGGCAAGCGCTTGGCTATCTCCTTGCAGGAGCATCTCGCTTAAGCTGGCAGGGGGTTGATTGGGCGGTTCGGAACTATCGGATGTTTCTGATGCGTCTAGACTATCTGAGGTATCTGGCTGATTGCTCTCTTGATCGTCAGTATCTTGATCATCAGCATCTTGATCCATCGTATCGTCCGATGTTTCAAATTCTGCAACGTCAAAATAATCATCGAAACAAGCCGCAAAGACCTCTTTCTGAACGTCTGTTTTGGCCAATGCTTGGCCGAGACCAATTTTCAGTAAGCCCTTATCACTAACCCCCAACACGTCAACAACGCTCGCGGCCTCAATCGATTCAGCGGTTGAGACCCGAACATCTGAGGCCCTCAATACCCGAATGAAATCGCCTAACATAAACATGCCTAAGCGCCCGGACGATCCGCCGCTAGTTGACTTTCGCGCAATAACGTGGCGACTTGCGGCTCTATAATGTCAATATCACTTCTAAATTTAAGCAATACATTCAATGTGTTGGCAACGAAATCTGGGTCAAGCTGGCGTGCATTCAGAAGTATAAGCGTTCGCGCCCAGTCGATTGTCTCGGAAACAGCCGGTGGCTTCTTCAAATCCTGCGACCGTAGTGCGGCGACAAATTGAACGAGCTGTTGACGTAAACTCTCATCTAAATCGGGCACACGCGTACGGATAATCTCAGACTCTCTGGATGGTTCCGGAAACGGAATATACAAATGCAAACACCGTCGCTTCAAAGCGTCGCCAATTTCGCGCGTATTATTGGATGTCAAAAACACCAAAGGTTTTACCTTGGCGCGAATGGTGCCTAATTCCGGCACCGAGATTTGATAGTCAGATAATAACTCAAGCAAAAAGGCTTCAAACTCATTATCCGATTTATCGATCTCATCAATGAGCAGAACACAGCCATCCTCTGAACGTAGAGCGCTTAACAAAGGCCGCGGCTGCAAGAACCCCTCAGAGAAAAACAGGTCTTCAAACCCGGCCAGTTTTTTCATCGAGGCGTCGAGCGTCGTTGCGCCGGCCATCAGATCGCCAAGTTTCTCACGCAGGACTTGCGTATAGAGCAACTGCTTTCCATATTGCCATTCATATAGGGCCTTGGACTCATCAAGCCCCTCATAGCACTGCAAGCGTATCATCTCGAGGCCAAGATGCGCCGCAGCAGCCTTAGCTAGCTCCGTCTTGCCGACACCGGGAGGGCCTTCAACTAGCAAAGGTTTTTCTAGCATACGCGCTAAGAATATTGCTGTAGCTATCTGCTGGTCGCAAATATATCCCTGATCAGAGAAGCCAAGGGATATTTGTTCAATCGCAAGCCGCGACGTATCTGTTTTCATTTCCATAGAAATTAAACTAACTGAATTTTGTTACTTGCGCACAGTTTTTCTAAGTTCCTGCAAAAATCCCGGCGTTGCATAACCATCGGCGAGTATTCCATTTTGCTTCTGAAACTGCAAAACTGCTTCTCGGGTCAACGGCCCAGGAACCCCATCAACGGCCCCGATCTCATAGCCAGCCTTAACCAAAATAGCCTGCATTTCCTTAATTTCTTTTGGCAATAATGGTCGAGCTTCAATTGGCCAATTGTAATTACTATCACTTTTTCCAGCCAATCGATCGCTCAGCTCACCGACAGATAATCCATAAGCCGGTGCGGTATTATAACGCAGAATTGCAAAGAAGTTTTTTGTCACAAGGAAGGCTGGCCCGCGATGACCGGCCGGTAAGTACAGAGCCGTCTTCCCCCAATCCGGGTCAATGGAACCTGTTTGTGCCTCGACACCTAGCGCCATCCATGTATTGGCTTGCTTTTTTACTTTGAGATTTGCCCAACTATAATCAAACCCCGTCGGCAACTTGACCTGAACACCCCAAGGTAAACCGGTTTTCCAGCCCGATACTTTTAGATAGCTCGCGGTCGAGCCGAGCGCATCGTGCGGATTGTTCCAAATGTCGCGCTTACCGTCATTCGTGGCATCGACAGCATAGGCCAAGTAGGTCGTCGGGATAAACTGTGTGTGCCCCATAGCCCCTGCCCAACTGCCCTTAAAGTCCTTCAGCTCAACATCTCCAGCTTGTAATATTTCCAAAGCGGCCAATAACTGCTGACGACCAAATTTCGCGCGGCGCCCCTCATAACCAAGGCTAGCCAGAGCTTCGAGTACCGGAAAACTACCTTTGATGGTTCCGTAATTAGTCTCCATTCCCCAAATCGTTACTAGGACCTGACGAGGAACCCCGTATTCAGCTTCGAGTTCTGCCAATATATCGCTATACGCTTCCAGCTTCTCATTGCCGACCTTTAAACGGTTGGGCGTAATCATGTGATCCAGATACTCCCAAATTGGCTTGATGTATTCGGGCTGACGCGCTGCCAAACGGCGCACTGTCTCATTGGGGGTTAAGTCGTCTAAGGCGGCTATATAAACTTCATCGATACCGTTTGCACGAGCTTCCACTTGTACACCATCGATCCAGTTTGAAAAATCGTCTGCTTTTGCCTCGAAAGGCGTCAGGGCAAACATAGTCACAGCCACAAATGCTGCAACAGTCGTGCCCAAAATAGGCTGCAATGATTGGGTTGATTGGATTGATTGGATTGGCTTTGACGCCAATCTCGATGATGCCTTTTTTACACGCTCAAAATTTAAACGCTCAGAATTTAAGCGAATTGAACTCAAAAGAGTTGAACCTAAAAGAACTGAATTTAACAGCGGGGTAATTTTTTTCATTTTTTCTCCAAACGGCAGGCTACCAACAAACTAGCAAACAGCAAACAGCAAACAGGTAAATAATCTTCGTTCAACGAAATAGAGCTTGGCTCTAAGACTAGGCTTGTTATTATATATCTGATTCCATTAACTTAAGAGGTTTGTTCGGACTGTGCCAGATAGTATAATTAAAAAAGTTGTGTTTCCAGTCGCCGGTTTAGGTACGCGGTTTTTACCTGCAACCAAGGCAGTTCCCAAAGAAATGTTACCTGTGGTTGATCGCCCGCTAATTCAATGGGCTGTAGAAGAAGCAAGCGCTGCGGGTTGTGAGGAGTTTATCTTTGTAACATCACGAGAAAAGCCATCAATTTTGGCGCATTTCAGCCAAGCCGAGCACTATGAAAAAGCCTTGCGCGAAAAAGACAAGTTAGAGCTAATGGACAGTCTCAAGGCAGGTTTGCCAAATCATGCAAAAGTCCATGAAGTATTCCAAGATGAACCGCTAGGTTTAGGCCATGCGATTTGGTGCGCCCGCGATATTGTTGGAGACGAACCGTTTGCCGTCATTCTTCCAGACGATATGGTTTTAGCGCAAACTGGTTGCTTGAGCCAAATGGTTGAAGCGCACGCGTCTTTGGGCGGCAATCTTGTCGCTGTTGAGAATGTGCCGGCGGATCAGACCAGTCGATATGGTGTTGTCGACCCGATATCAGACGATGGGACAATTGTTGCGATTAAAGGTTTAGTTGAGAAACCGAAGCCCGAAGATGCCCCATCGACCCTAGCTATAATTGGACGATATATTTTGGACCCAAGTGTAATGCGCACCTTAGACCAAGGGAAAAAAGGTGCCGGTGGAGAAATTCAAATCACCGACGCTTTGGCTGACCTTATCGGGGAAACAAATTTATCTGGTTATCGCTTTTCAGGCATTCGGTATGACTGCGGCAGCCGTGATGGATTTTTGGCGGCGAATGTTGCTTTTGCCGTTTCATCGTTTGGGGCTGACATGGGCGACGAATTGCGGCAAAAACTACAACACGTCCTTAATATTTCTTAGGGCGAGAGTTTAGATACCTATGTCTAATGACGCATGTTGATATGCCTGCCAGATATTTGGCCGGCTTGTAAGTCTAAAACAATGAGGGTGATCAATGAGTTTCGATGCATTAAAATCTGCGCAGGCAACCTTATCGGCTGAGCGCGAAGGCTTGCTTCAGCTCGAGACTTCACTTGGCGATAACTTTGTATCCGCTATTGAACTACTCAGTGGCGCCACCGGCCGCGTTATCGTCTCCGGCATGGGTAAAAGCGGGCATGTTGCAAACAAAATTGTAGCCACCCTCGCTTCTACGGGAACGCCCGCTCAATTCGTACATCCAGCCGAGGCTAGCCATGGCGACCTAGGTATGATCACGCAACAGGACGTTATTCTCGGATTATCTTGGTCTGGGGAGACGAACGAACTGTCAAATTTATTGGCCTATGCCGCGCGCTTTTCTATTCCCCTTGTCGCTATCACCTCAAACGCTGACAGCCAGCTAGGACGAAAAGCCAATATTTGTTTGGCGCTGCCGAAAGCACCGGAAGCTTGCCCCAATGGTTTAGCTCCAACCACATCGACAACTATGCAGCTCGCTTTAGGCGATGCCATTGCTGTGGCTCTATTGCAGAAGAAAAACTTTTCCGCTGTAGACTTTAAAAACTTCCATCCCGGCGGAAAGCTAGGCGCAAATTTGGCGTTGGTTGACGATGTCATGCATAAGGCCGATCAAATTCCATTGGCCACGCCAGACCTATCCCTGCCAGACGTTTTGGTAGAAATCACGCAAAAAGGTTTTGGTTGTTTAGGGATCATCGACGATAGCAAAAAACTTATCGGAATTATTACCGACGGTGACTTGCGCCGGCACATGTCCGCGGACCTACTTAACAAACAAGCTAGCGACATTATGACCCCTAACCCTCGGAGCATTACTCGCGATAGCATGGCTGCCGAAGCCTTACAGATTATGAATACAGATAGCATTCAGTGTCTCTTTGTTTGCGAGGGTGGTAAGCCGATAGGCTTGATAAGGGTGCTAGATTTACTGCGTATTGGCACTGCCTAAGACTCGCACAAAAAAACGATAGGTTTTGTTAGTCGCTATGTGAGCGACCGACTTAGTATAGCATTAAAATTGGGAGAGTTGATTATGAGAGATACGGATATGAGACAGTTGGAAAATGATCTAACAGTCATTCAAAGGGGTACTCTAAGAAATCAAGAAACCGTCGGCAAAGTTTTTCTGTTCAGCATGGTTTTACTATCTGCAACGGCTCTTACCTCGCCTACTTATGCGCAAAATTCAGCAACTTTATCTGGTTCAGCAGGCGTTGATGAGATCATCGTTACCACTCAGGGTTTTGAAACGTTGAGGAGCAATAATGTAGGCAACATTGCTGTGTTAAATACCCAGAACCTGCCTAGTATTTATCCGTCAGATTTTCTTAACCGTGCGCCGGGCGTCAACATTCACCGAGGTAACGGGCAAGAACATCTGACCTCAATTCGCTCGCCTGTTCTGACTGGCGGCGCTGGTGCTGGCTCGTTTTTATATCTAGAAGACGGAATTCCTTTCCGCGCAGCTGGCTTTGCCAATGTCAACGCTTTGATGGACGCGATGCCGTCTGATAATATACGCGTCGAAGTCGTTCGTGGTCCTGGCAGTGCGCTATATGGTTCAAACGCCGTTCATGGAATGTTCAATTTCATTTCCAACCCGCCTGAAACAGCTAATAAATACTCAGTCACCCTCGGCAGCTATGGTCGCTATAATTTAAATGCTAGCGCCGGTCTATCTGGTAAGGGAGATGAAAAAAACACACGAGTGTCCGTATCCCTTGCGGGTGAAGAAAGTGGTTATCGTCTTGATTCCGGTTTCGCTCAGCAAAAATTACGCCTGCAACACCGTTGGCAAAATGCATCCGGTCAATACCAGTTTAATATTGCTGGCATGAACTTGAACCAAGAGACCGCAGGTTATGTGAACGGCCTAGATAGCTATAAAGACCGTAGTTTGGCCAAGCAAAACGCCTATGGCGACGATGCATTCCGCGATGCAACCTCTTTGCGCTCTAGCTTAGCTATGCAGTTCAATCTCGCAACAGGTGCAACGTTGCGCCTAACCCCCTACTTCAGAACCAATGACATGCGCTTTGGAATGCACTTCCTTCCAGGTGAGCCGGTTGAAGAAAACAACCATACAAGCCTCGGCCTATTGAGTGCGTATACAACAGACCTTCCGACAGGGTCGTTAACGCTTGGTATTGACAGCGAGTTTACCCAAGGTGCTATGAGCGAGATGCAAAATAAAGAACGCGTATATAGCTCTGAATCGGGTCTCCATTATGATTATGAAGTCGATGCAACGGTTATTGCACCTTTCGCGCATTATGTCGTATCTGCCGGTGAGAACACAGACATAACCCTTGGTGTGCGGGCTGAGTACACAGAATATGATTACGATAACCAGACCGATGACGGAAACTTCGGAACGCGAAATCGTTTCTTCCGCCCAGGTGATCGTCAAGATGATTACACAGATATTTCACCCAAGCTTGGGATTGTCCACCGCGCTAGCCCAGACATGACCCTATTTGCTAATCTGTCTCGCGGCAGTAGAGCCCCACAAACCACTGATCTTTATAGATTGCGGGTTGGCCAAACGGTCGGCGATATCGATAGCGAAACACTCGACAGTCTAGAGCTAGGTATGCGCGGAACCACAGGGTCCTTAAAATATGAAGTTGCGGCCTATAGCATGGAAAAAGAGAACTTCTATTTTCGCGATAGTGCCAACAACAATGTTTCGAACGGTGAGACTAGCCACATTGGTATAGAGCTGGATGCGGACTGGACGATCAATGACAGTATTAGCATTTTAGGTTCGGTTGCTTATGGACAACATGAATATAGTTTTTCACATAACCCGGTCGGTAACACGGCGCCTGAGAATATAATTGTCGACGGTGACAAAATGCCAAGCGCACCTGAATTATTGGGCAATGTTCGCCTCGAATGGACACCCGCCCCGACCAGCGTTGTGACCCTGGAGTGGCAACACTCTGACGAGTACTACCTAACGCCAGGTGCCTTGCATGAGTATGAGGGGCATGATCTTGTGCATTTTGAAAGTCGCTACACAATGAATTCTGGAACAACAATTACCGCCAGAATTAATAATGTGTTCGATACAAAATACGCAAAACGCGCCAACTATAATACGTTGAGCGGGAATGAGCGTTACTTCCCAGGCGAGCCAAGACATTTCTACCTTGGCGTTTCGGGCAATTTCTAGCTGAAGCGGTTAGGCCTATGATGCGGTCGGGCACATAACGCCCGTACCGCCCATGCCACAATAGCCATTTGGATTTTTCGCAAGATATTGCTGATGATAATCCTCAGCATAATAAAACTCAGGCGCCTGAATAATCTCTGTCGTGATGGCTGGATAACCCGCTTGTTTTAACAAAGGTTCAAAAGCTTGCTTAGACGTAAGCGCTAGATCGAGCTGAGCTTGATTAAATGCGTAAATGCCTGAACGATATTGCGTACCCATATCATTACCTTGTCGCATGCCTTGTGTCGGATCATGGTTTTCCCAAAACAAGTTTAATAGGTTTTCATAACTACATTGAGCCGGGTCAAAAACAACCTGCACAACCTCATTATGACCTGTTTGGCCGGAGCAAACTTCTTCATAAGCTGGGTTTGGCGTATAGCCGGCGGCATAGCCCGCTTGCGTACTATACACACCCGCCTGCTGCCAGAACTTACGCTCAACACCCCAAAAACAACCCATGCCAAACATGGCCAATTCATAGCCCGCGGGCCATGGCGCTTGCATTGGATTCCCCGTGACGTAATGCTCAGGTGCAACTGGCATTTTAATATCGCGTCCTTGCAAGGCGCTGTCACGTGCTGGTATCTCTGATTTTTTTAATAGACGGTCTAAAAACATAACTATATCCCTTTTACCTTCTGAAACAGGTCAACGCTATCCGCTTCAGTACAAGCCTAATTTAGGCAGCCGACAATCGCGCTTGAATAGGACCATCGCGGCCCCCTTCCATAAGCTGACGCAAATATGGATTGTCACTCGTTTCAGCTTCTTTCGCCGATCCATACCAACGCAGTTTGGCGTCATGCATCACTGCAATGGCATCATAATACTGCGTTAAGTGGGTCATGGAACTGGTGACAGAGATGACGGCCGCATCGGTCTCGCGCGTCATCGTCTGGATCATCTTTTCAATTCGCGCGGATAGAATTGGGTCTAGTCCCGCCGTTGGATTATCCAGTAATAAAATATCCGCCTTTGTTGCAATCGCCCGGGCAAAGCCAACGCGTTTTTGCATACCGCCAGAAAGATCCGCAGGCGATAAATCTGCCGTAGACGCCGACAGCCCCACCCGCAACAATAACGCCTCGGCATCCGCTTTAGCTTGATCGCGATGTAAACCTTGTTGTAATTGGCGGAAGGAAATATTTTCCCAGACAGTCAAACTATCAAATAAAGCGTTTTGTTGGAACAGCATGCCAATGCGGTTATTCAAAACATCATCGCGTCGCGAAACGATTGGCAGCTCTTGGCCATCGATCTGCATCGAGCCGCCATCCGTGGCGTATAAGCCAGCGAGACATTTTAGCAAAACGGTTTTACCAGCCGCTGTTGGGCCGATAATAGCCAATGACTGGCCCGCTTCCACGCGCAAGGAGATATTGTCTAAAGCAATTGAATTGCCGAATTTTTTTGTTACTTGATCAACGTTAATCATGAGTTTCCATCTAAGCGACGAGACTGCGAATAATGCACTTTGTAAAAGCACTATATCTTTTTTATTGGGAGGCGACCAGCTTTATTGGGAGGCGACCAGCATCAATCGTGCTCTAAGGCACGACCTAAATCGCCTCCCAATTTTTCAAAAGCTCGCCTTAAACTTAGCTTAAAACTTAGCTTAAAACTTAGCCTCTAATCCAACGAAGACACTGCGCCCCGGCGTCGATTTATTCGTACTGGTTTGATAATCTTCATCCAGTGCATTTTCAACGCGCAACGTGCCGCGTAAATTATTGCGGAACTGCCAACTGCCGCGCAGGCTCAATAGAGCGTAGTTCTCAACGCGGGCGCCATAGACATATAGTTTAGACACATCGCGCCAAGATGCCCCCACCGAAGCTCGATTATCTGCAAAGCGATAGTCCAAGCCAAGATTGAACATTTGTCGTGCTTGCTTATCGCGCACAGTGCCATCAGCCTTACGAGGGTCTGTCAACGTTACATTGGCACTAGCGCTCAGCGCATCAGAAACTGCATAGTTAAGCGTAAATTCATAGCCAGAACTTGAAGCTGATCCGGTATCATTTTGATAGTTACCAGCATATGTCACTGGATCACTGCGATAGTAAATCTGGTTCTCGGTCTCAATATCAAAATAGGTAAGGCCCAGTTTTAGATCGCCGGAGAGCACAGCAAAATCTGCACCAATATCAAAACTCGCACTCTCTTCTGGTTGTAAATTAATATTACCGCACAACCCATCTATACAATATGGGTCTTCACCGAAGAGTTCGTAAAGGCTTGGGGCGCGAAACCCTGTTCCGTAGGTAGCTCGCAACCTAAGCGCCGGGTTAACGGTAAACGCTGCCGATGACCTCCAGGTATCAAAACTACCAAATTTATCATGGTCATCATTACGCACCCCAAGCGATAGGTGAAGACGATCGCGCAATGAAGTTTGTCCCATCACATAAATCGAACTGGTTTCTACTTGTTTTTCAGACAGTCCAGCTTGCGAGAAACTCTCATCCTTGGTCTCGCCACCGACAAGAATTTTTGTCGATGGGTTTATGTCAAATGCAACCCGCGCTTCATAGCCCGTTCGCTCGCCATCGTACCAATAATAATCGCCCATTTCTTGGAAGCTATCACGCGTCCGGGAAAAGTAATTTGCTGCAATCAAAGTGGTAACCCGCGATTGTTGATGGTCACCACGCAATTCAAGTCGCAGTGATGTTTCCTGCGCATCATTGCCAAACCAACCATCCTGTGGGGCAAAGGTCGTTGGGTTATAGCCATCGGTCTCGGCACTACTGGCGCCGGAACGAAAGTTCAAACTTGTTTCCCATACATCCGACACAGCATAGTCCACACGCCCACTAATGGCGCGTGTCTCATAGTCTTCATCCTGGCGGTTAACACCGTCGCGATAATCAAGCTCAGAGTCCGGCTCGCTGGCAAGATAACTCGTTGAAATCCGATAACCGAGGCGATCCTCCATAGCTCCACCAGAGACCGTAAGATTGGCGCTTTGATAAGCGTTGGTTCCAAGTTCGGTATTGAGCTTAACGGCCATCGGCCCTTGGCCTTTCTGCGTATAAATATTGATGACGCCGGCAATTGCATTGCTACCGTAGAGTATCGATTGCGAACCACGGATAACCTCAACACGCTCGATATCGGTCGTAAGGAAATTGGCTAACTCTGCGCTGGAGTTAATATCCGAAGGATCATTCAAACTCACCCCATCAACGAAAATAGCCGTGTATTGCCGATCAAGCCCACGTACGCGAAGATAACCAACACCGCCCATACCCCCCTCTTGATTGAAGTTAACGGATGGCAATTTAGCGAAGATATTCGGCAATAAACGGATTTGCTCACGCGATATATCGTCTCCAGTTATCACGTTCATAGACACACCAATTTGACTGGCCGGTGTGGGAATACCCGTTGCTGAGACAATAATTTCATCAACCATATCATGAACGATTTTTTGTTGAGCGGCCGATACAGCGTCGGCTTCTTGTGCTGACGCTGACGCGACGCCGAGCGCAATGAGTAGGGATATCGCAGAGGCAATAATTGCATGCGACCTATTATTCTTTTCCATAATTTATGTCTCCATAGATCAACGACGTCTCCTTCCATCACGGAAGCAGACAAACAAAAATGTCGTGTTAACGGAGTTACCGTCTCCTTGGACTATTCCCGGTCCTCGGACTAACGACGGTTCTTGGCAGGTCTCCTGGCTTCGCATCTCGACACACGCGGTCCCCTTCCCCAATATAAATTGAGTGGGATATTGACCCCGTGCTCCTTGCTTACAGTTGCGGGTACAGCTACGGACTAAGCCTTTAACTACACTTACCATCGTAAATAAATGGCAAGATTAGGCTACACCGTATTCCCTATTATCTCTTCGCAGAGCACCATGAACGCCAACAAACTATCACAGTTCACCTACCGCGCCAAATACGATTAACTTTCATATTTAACTTCGATATTAGACACTGAAATTTGCAAAAAATAATTTTTATCCGTACCGAATAGTGGCAAACTATACTTAGGAGTTATTATGGCAGATAAGAAAACAGAAACATCTAATATGTCGATGATCGCGGATGCGATGATGAACATTATGGATAGCGGTAGACAAGACCGGCGCGCAAGCCGGTCTGAACGATCGCAAAAAGCTAATGGGTCATCGCCATCTGCTGCGAAGCCTGCCGTAAAGCCTATGACGGTCGGTCGGCCAAGCACCGTTATTGCAGAGCACCCTGCCAAAGGTCAAAACCCGTCGCAAGAAGCGGGCGCGGCTACTGAGCAACGCAATGCAACCAACTCCCCTTTTAACACCGCAAAAAAGGCCGAGGCTAGGGAGGCCAAGAGGGTTGAAGCAAAGGCAACTTCGCGCAAAACCAAGTCGCCTTCGAACCAAACTGAAAATAGCGCGACGAGCAAACGATCTCGCTCCGCGTCAGACGTCTCTTCAAGCAGGCAGCCAATATCGAACGATCTCTCACGTCTTTCTGGGCGTTTACATCGGGCTTTGGAGCAAATCCGGGAGGGTAAAACATCCTTTTCGTCGCCTGTGGTTAACACCACGTTAAACCCTCTTCCAGCAGCTGAATTCGTATCCGGACTTAAGCCATCGCTAGAGCACGCGCCGGAGATGAACCCAACCGAAGCTGCCAAACATGCTCAGCAAACCATAGACACAGGCTCCAGCTCTTCTTCCAGCTCTTCTTCCAGAGACGTTTCAAGTGACGTTTCACTTGAAAATTCAGATACGCCTTTAGAGCGACCCACTGAAAACGCTACAGAACAAAAATCCGTTCCCAAAAAGACCAAAACCGAGGCGGAATTTGAAAAGATGCGCAAACAAATCCACAGCGCCTTGGACAAGCTAACGAAAGATACGGCCGCCAAGCGCAAAAAGCTCCAAGATCAGCTCTATCAATTGGAGACATCCACGGAACAAAACATAGCCGATTTAGCGGCAAAATTAGACAGTTTCTGGGAAGACGCTCAAGCTAGGCAAGTTGCGTCAGATGAAAGAGCGGCAATAGATCAAGAAAAGCTTGCCTCAACGCGCGAGTTCTTAAGTGAATTAAATAGCCCCTCACCTGCAGACATAGATAAGTAAACTAGGCACGTAGATCAAATTAAGTTGTTCGGAGACCATTAGATGAAAAAAAATTCAGACCAAGCCCCAACTAAAAGCTTTATCGAGGTCGATGGATATAAAATGGCCTATGTCGAATTGGGTGACCCAAGTGCTCGGCCGATTATTTTCCAACATGGGAACCCAACGTCTAGCTACCTATGGCGCAATATTATGCCGCATCTGGCCGACCAAGGCCGTTGCATCGCCATTGATCTCATTGGTATGGGCGACAGCGACAAGCTTCCTGACGATTACCCTGACCGCTATTCCTTTGAATGTCACAGCAAGTTCTTTGCCGCCGCGCTCGACGTTTTGGGGGTTAAAGATAATCTAGTTCTTGTTATCCATGATTGGGGATCAGCTATTGGCTTTCATTATGCTGAACAGAACCCAGCTAAGGTTTCGGGAATTTGCTACATGGAAGGCATCGTTTGTCCGGTACCAACTTGGGATGATTGGCCTGAAGGCGCACGCAATATTTTCCAAACCTTTCGGTCAGAAGCGGGTGAAACAGTCATTTTAGAAAAAAACGTATTTGTTGAACGGGTCTTACCTGGATCTATTTTGCGCGAGTTATCCGATGAAGAAATGGCGGTATATCGCGCACCATTTATCGATGCTGGTGAAGCGCGTCGCCCCACACTTACATGGCCACGCCAAATACCAATCGCCGGTGAACCCGCCAATGTCGTTGCCATTGCCGATAAATACGCCAAGTTCATGGCACAGAGTGATATGCCAAAACTATTCATCAATGCTGAACCGGGCTCAATTTTAGTCGGAAAAATGAGAGATTTCTGCCGAAGCTGGAAGAACCAGACGGAGATTACCGTGGCTGGCTCACACTTCATTCAAGAAGACAGCCCGCATGAAATCGGCGAAGCATTATCAAACTGGGTCGTCAGCGTTTAAAGTAGTTTCAATTTGCTGACGAATAGATGTGACAGATAGTTGCGTGTTGCACCGTTTAAGGTTTCAGAGAACAGAATTTCTGGAATGGTTTGGATATGCTAAAAATACAAGATACAAGCGACCAAGATAACCGAGCAGATCATGCGGCCCTCGACTTGAGCATAGAGAGCCGGTATGAAAAATCTGAAAATACCCATGTTAATAATACTCATGCTGACAATACCGATGCTGACAACAACTATGATGACGCGCATACTATCCGTATGGATGATACAGATACCTCAAATAAAAATAATGAGATCGCTGCTCCACACGACACAGCGACCGATACGCAATTGCTGCAACGTATTGCAGAGGGCAACAGACTTGCAGCGAAAACTTTTATAGATCGGCATCTCAACTTCGTTTTGAATGTCTGCCGAAAAAAATTGCAGAACCACGCCAAGGCGGAAGAAGCTGCGCAGGAAGTATTTCTAACGGTCTGGCGCAATGCCGGAAACTGGGAAGAAAAACAAGCAAAAGTAACCAGCTGGCTGTATCGCATAGCTTTCAATAAGTCGATTGATATTATACGCCGCGAAAAACCAACGGTGGATATAGACGACATAGCTGACCCAATTGATCCATCGGATGATGCTGAAACGTTATTGCAAGTCAGCGAAGATCAACTCTCATTAAGTGTTGCCTTAGAGCTTTTGAATGCCGATCAACGCCGGGCTATTGAGCTGGTTTATTTTGCTGAGCTGAAGCAAGCTGAGGCGGCCAAACAAATGGGGATGAGCCTTGCTGCGCTCGAATCTATTTTGAGGCGCGCGCGCAAAGCTTTACACACCGAGCTATCCCTTTCGCGACCCAATTTAACCCTTATCTAACTGGAAGTATAAAGATGAAACGCGTAACCAACCCAATCGAACTGACCGAGTTTATCGACCTCATAAGTGCTTATGGTGCGGCGCCCCATCGCTGGCCTACCGACAAGCGCTTGGCGATGGAGCATCTTCTTACGCACTCAGACGAAGCTCAAAAAAGTTTGTCAGTTGAAGCTCAGCTGGATGATGTTTTAGATAAAGCGCGCGGTGATTTCCAGATGACTGACGCGGAAGCGTTGGCTCCGGCATCCCCCGCATCCGATAAGCTGCGCGATTCTTTGCTAGCTACATTTGACGACGTTGTGAACCAACCGCAAACTTATGAAACTTTAAATTTGCCAAACGAAACTGTATTTACGCGTAGAACTGGCCTCGCAACCATAACTTCGCTCGCAGCGTGCCTCGCCTTTGGGATTATGATGGGCCCGTTTCTTTTAGAGGCCGTATCCCCGATTGGTTCGACATACCCCATTTTTGAAAGTACCAGTCTAGATTTAATTATTTCGCAGCCATAAGCATAAAAAAGGAAAACCCATGTCCCGCAGAAACAAAATAATTCTACTTACGGTGCTATTTATATCTCTCGCCGTTAACGCCGCCCTGATCGGCGCCGGCGGATACGCAACCTATAAATTTCGAGACGCCGGAGACGGTGGTTGGATAGAAAATCGTGTTGCCAAAGGCGAACGCTATTTTATCGACCAGCTCGAAGGGGAAGATAAAGCAAAAGCAAAAGAAATTTTTGACCAACACCGCCCAGAGTTAAGAGCCTCATTGGCTGAGCTACGAAAAACACGCCGAGAGTTCCGCCGCGTTATGACAACACAAGCGCCCGAGCGTGATGATTTTGTTTCAGTTTTAGATAATTCAGAAGCCGCCGCGTCAGGCGTGAACAAAAACTTTCATAACTTATTGCGAGATATGGCAATGAATTTGTCGCCTGAAGCGCGCCAGAAAGTGGGCGAGCGTTGGCGCCGGCATCACCGAGATGATGACGACGACGAACATCGCGGACGATACGAACATCGCGAGAAATACAAAGATGATTACGAACGATACGAACATCGCGATAAATACAAAGATGATTACGAACGATCCGAACGTCGCGAGAGATCTGAAGATCGCGAAAGATCTGAAGATCGCGATAAGTAGGCAAACGAAACGGCTTTCATGGCTACATATTAGCAGTGAAAGCCGAACCGTTCGCCTGACTAAGAATCTGATATTATTGACATAAATCCTTTAATAGATTGCGCAATATGATTTTGTCGCTCGGCCTTAGTTTGCGGTTTTCTATGCCCAATCATAATCCCAACATAGTAATGATGAGGGATAAGTAGGCTCGCAAATGTCTCGCATAAGCTACGATATGCAGCCGCATCTCTATTCGCTAGCTCCTCGCGCTCGCTTAGATAGGTTGTTAATTTCTTCATGACAGGTTCTGGCCCCGCATCAAAAAATAAATCCGCCATACCATGTTGCGAATTAGACTCGCTAATAACCAAACGCTGCATATTAATTACGTCAGGGTCATGCAGTAATTCAAACAGCTGACGTGAGAAGTAGGCCAGCCCCTCCTCAATAGATGAATTCTCGACCCCATCAAATGAGACGGTATAATTTTCTAGCTTATCTATGATCACAGCTTTGAAGACGTCATTCTTGTTTTTAAAATGGCTATACAAGGTGGCTTTGGAAACGCCGGAAAGATCAGCCAAGCAATCCATAGAGGTTTTAGCAAACCCTTGCTTGGCAAACAGGTGTCGGGCCGCGACTATAATAGCGGCACACTTACTTGGATCTTTGGGTCTGCCCCTTGCGGCTTTGATCGACATTCGTCCTCAATTCTTTTTATCCGAACAAAAAAGTTGAAATCCAACTTAGACATCCTATACTAAACTGTACAGTATGGTAAATGTAAATTTTATTTGTCTGTCGCGTTAGTAGATTAAATTAGTTGGGAGAAGAAATTAATGGAAGCCTATAGTCGTTTTATATTACGTCACCCTTGGTTGGTCATATTGGCCAGCCTTTTTGTTGTGGCATTAGCTATTTCAGGGACTAAAAACCTTCGGTTTACCAATGATTATCGTTATTTCTTTTCTGAGCAAAACCCATATCTAAACGCGTTCGAAGAATTAGAGAAAACCTATTCCAGCCCCGATACAATTTTATATGTATTACAGCATAAGACCGATAACGCGACGAGCCCGGAAGCCCTCGCACTCATCGGCGATATCACGGAACAGGGTTGGCAAATACCATTTTCAACACGCGTCGATTCGATCACAAACTTTCAAAACACGCGCGCTATTGGTGATGATTTGGAAGTTCGCGATTTAGTCGTTGAACCAAACGACGTCGATGCAGCGACCTCACAATATGTAGAAGACGTGATCTTGGCCGAACCATTACTGGTTAACCGCCTTCTAGCGCCGGATAAACGCACAAGTGCCATTCTTGTTTCTATGCGAGCGCCTCGCGATGACCAAATTGCGACGACTAGCATCGTCACCAAGGCTCGTGAAATTCAAGCCCAAATGCGCGAGAAATACCCTGATTTCAAAATCGAATTGACTGGCTCGCAAATGCTCAGCAACGCATTTTCAGAAGCAGCTCAGGGTGATATCAAGACATTAACGCCGTTAATGTTCCTAATCATCGCTGTCGTTCTCTATGTTACAACACGCAGTGTATTCGGCTTGCTTGGGGCGATGATAACCATCACCCTATCAACATTTGCTGCCATCGGCACTGCCGCATGGTTTGGAATTCCGATGAGCCCACCAGCCTCGGGGGCGCCAACGATCATTTTGACCGTCGCCGTTGCCGATTGCGTGCATATCTTAATCTCCACTCTGGTCGCACAAGGCAATGGCAAGTCTAAACATGACGCCATCGCCGAGAGCTTGAAAGTCAATGCTCAACCAGTGTTTTTAACATCCATCACGACCGCAATCGGGCTTTTCAGCCTAAACTTTTCAGACTCTCCGCCCTACCAAGATCTAGGCAACATCTCCGCCTTCGGCGCCTTGTTTGCTTGGTTCCTTGCAATGACACTTTTTCCTGCGATTTTGAGCCTATTACCGCTCAAAGCCAATTCCACAGTTGCAATTCAAAGTGGCTTCATGGAACGTATCGCTGATACGGTAATTAGGCATCGTCGTGCCCTAATGGTTGGTATGATTATCGTTACCGTATCGTTCACGGCTCTACTGCCGCGCCTTACTTTTAATGATCGATTTGTGGAATATTTCGATAGCTCGACAGATTTCCGTGTCGCTTCAGATTGGGCAGCAGATAACTTAAGCGGAATTTACATCCTGAACTTCTCCCTCGATAGCGGAGATGTAGGCGGAATTTCCGATCCTAACTATCTACAAAACATAGACAACTTCTCACAGTGGATGCGAAGCCAAACAGAGGTTAAACACGTCGCGAGTTTCTCCGACATTATTAAACGGATTAACAAGAGCATGAATGGCGACAACCCTAATTATTACCGCGTACCCGAGAGCCGAGAGTTAGCGGCGCAATATCTGCTGCTATATGAAATGTCATTGCCATACGGTCTCGATATGAATGACCAAATTAATATTGATAAATCAGCATCGCGCGTCATCGTAACCTTGTCGGATGTTAGCACTCAAGACATCAAGGAGCTTCGTGCACGAACCATAGACTGGATGAACAATAACGGCTTGCAGGATACGGCTATCGAACCAGCCGGACAGGCCGTTATGTTTGCGTATATTGGCGAAAGAAACTTAAAAGCGATGACCTCCGGAACTATATATGCCTTTTTATTAATTTCAGTATGTCTCATCATCGCCCTTCGCAGCTTACGCTTGGGTCTGATAAGCTTACTACCAAACATGGCGCCGCCTGCGGTCGCGATGGGTATATTCAGCCTGATCAACACAGAGGTAGGGTTCTGGACCAGCTTTGTAACAGCAACCGCTATTGGTCTAATCGTCGATGCGACCGTGCATATATTGAGTAAATATCGCTACGGACGTATCGAGCTTGGGTATGATAGCGAGCAGGCTGTTCGTTATAGCTTTCAAACGGTTGGTACCGCTTTATGGGTTGCCTCAATTATTCTTATTGCTGGCTTCCTCGTGCTATCTAACTCACCATTCCTGATCAACGCGATGCTTGGCCTGGTTGTTTCCATCACCATTTTGGTTGCGTTAATATTAGACTTCCTATTATTACCGCCACTTCTTATTGCCTTGGATGGACGTCGATCATCTGAGCCACCCGCACCTCAGTCAAGTTTAGCTGAATAGATTTTAGGAGATTAAAATGAAACTCAAATTAAATCGTTATATTGTCTCAATGGCTGCCTTATATATGGCAATTCAACCTGCATATGCGGCCGGTATAGCTTTACCACCTGAAGACCAAGCCGAAGCGCGTGGTCTCGCCATCGCCGTCGAAAGCGACCGCAGAAATATCGGTTTTCATGATACGGAAAGCGACATGAAAATGGTGCTAACCAATCAAAATGGTGATGAGAGTACGCGTGAAATTCGCTTTAGCACCTTAGAGAACGAAAACCCAGATGATGGCGACTGGAACCTTATGGTTTTTGATGAACCACGCGATGTTGCTGGCACAGCCATGCTTACCTATGCGCATATCTTGGATGCCGACGAGCAATGGATGTACCTACCTGCCCTGAAGCGGGTAAAGCGTATTTCATCAGTTAATAAATCTGGACCTTTTATGGGCTCTGAATTCGCCTATGAAGATTTCTCCAGTCAAGAAGTCGGCAAGTTTTCCTATCGTTGGTTGCGCGATGAAGCCTGTGGAGATCGCACTTGTCACGTAAGTGAACGCAAACCCCTCTATGAGCATTCCGGCTATACGCGTACAATTAGTTGGGTCGACACCACAGATTATCAAGCCCGTAAAATCGACTATTACGACCGTAAGAATGCACTCTTGAAAACCCTAACATTCGATGATTACAAACTGTATATGGATAAATATTGGCGCCCACATGAGATGTTCATGGTCAACCATGTGACCAAGAAAACGACGAACCTAACGTGGACCGATATTCGTTTTCAAACTGGCCTAGACGCCAATGATTTTTCCAAAAACAGTCTCAAACGCGCAAGATAATAGGTAACTCAATGGTAAGCACGCCCCATAACAAAATACTACACATCACTTTTTTGACGAGCTTGAGCGTTGCCTTGGCGTGCAATATTGGCAACGCAAGCGAGTTTGACTTTGAAGGTGAAATAGAAGGCGAGTGGCGACACTTTCTCAACAACCCATCGTCTTCAGCCTCGCATGATGATTTTACATCCGCATCCGCGCTCTTAGAGCTAGGCCTATATAGCGACGATGGCGCACATGCTTTCATCGCCAAGCCGTTCGCGCGTATCGATAACCATGATGAAAACCGAACACATGCTGACTTGCGCGAGGCAAAATATCGTTTCGTAGAAGGTGACTTTGAGCTGACTGTTGGGCTGGATAAAGTATTTTGGGGCGTTACAGAGTTTGCCCATATCGTCGACATCATCAACCAAACCGATAATGTAGAGAGTACGGATGGTGAGCAGAAACTTGGCCAGCCCATGTTAACGGGCTCTTACGTTAGCGACTACGGAACGTTCAGCGCCTTTTTTATGCCGACGTTTCGCCCACGCAATTTTGCCAGTGCGGACGGGCGCCCTTTTGTTGGCATCGCGGTAGACAATGACACGCAAACCTATGAAGCTTCGCGCGCTGAAGATGCTGGAGATATAGCCCTTCGCTACTCGCATAGTTGGGACGTCATTGATCTAGGCCTAGGCTATTTTGATGGAACATCGAGAGATCCCATAATTAGCCTGGCCAATATACAAGACGGAAAAATTGTTCCCCATTATCCGTTACGCGAACAAATCTCATTAGATGCGCAAGCCACATTAGGCCCATGGTTATTAAAACTTGAGGCACTACATCAAGACGAAAATAACGAGACTACCGATCGCGTCGTAGCTGGATTTGAATATAGTTTTTACGGAATATTCTCCACTAGTACCGACCTTGGACTTGTTATGGAGTATCTATGGGATGAACGCGGTGACGACTCCCCGCATCCATTCGCTGACGATCTTGGGGTAGGTCTGCGCTGGACTGCCAATGATATACAGTCGACAACCTTATTAGCAGGCGCAATCATAGATCTAGAGTATGATAGCTTAGCCATATCGTTGGAGGCTGAACGCAGGCTCAACAACAGCCTGAAAGTGTCTTTAGAGGCACGCATTCAAGACCAGGTCGCGCAGCAAGATAGCTTATTATACGCGGTTAAAGACGAGGATTTTACGAGATTGCGGCTGACCTACTATTTCTAGGCACTTTAGAGCGTAAATATAGACACTCGATTGAAGTTTGGATTGCCGACAGCCCATAATTATCCTAGGCTTTTCCTTCAAAGTGGGAGGGCTTCATGACAACTGAAAATACAACTGAGGACACACCTCAGGTAGATAATTCCAATCGGAATTACACCTTATTCATATTGGTATTGATCTACGCATCTAGCCATGTTGATAGGCAGATCGTCTCCATTTTAGCCGAGTCCATTAAAATAGATTTAAACTTAAGCGACAGCCAACTCGGGTTTCTCATCGGATTGTCCTTCGCCCTATTTTACGCAACACTTGGTATTCCGATTGCCCTACTCGCGGACCGCAGCAACAGGCGAAATATCATCGGTATTTCCGTGATCATTTGGTCATTTATGACCGCCCTATCCGGTTTCGCCACCAATTTCTTGCAACTAGCCTTAGCTCGTATTGGTGTCGGTATCGGCGAAGCCGGGTCCTCGCCACCAAGCCATTCGATGATTGCCGATATGTTTCCATTAGAGCAACGCGCCGCAGCAATGGGTGTGTTCGCGTCCGGGCTTAACCTCGGCATTCTCATCGGCTTTCTCGTCGGCGGTTGGATCAATGAGTTTTATGGTTGGCGTGTCGCGTTTTTTATTGTCGGCATTCCCGGGCTTTTGCTCGGGCTCGTCATGATATTCACTGTAAAAGAACCCATTCGGTCAACGCCAAAGCAGCCAATGCCGAAAAATATACCGCGCGAAATCTGGGAATGTTTCATGTTGATGTTAAGCATCCCTAGCCAGCGGCATATTCTGATCGGTTGCACAGTTGTTGTTTTTGTTGGTTATGGCACGCTCTATTGGAACGGCGTCTATTTCATTCGAACGCTTGGACTAAGCTCCGGTGAAGCCGGAACAATATTAGCGCTATGCGGCGGTGTCATCGGTGGCATCGGGACGTTCTTTGGCGGTTGGTTATCCGACAAATTGGCCAAGAGAGACCGTAAATATTATGTTCTCGTCACCGCTATTTCAAAGCTAGCTATCGTGCCCATCGTCGTTACGTTTTATATGACGACGAATATCTGGACAGCCGTCAGCCTGCTTGCCTTTATCTCTTTCTTTAGCGGCTTTTATTTGCCAAGTAGTTTTGCCATGACGCAAAGTCTTATGCCTCCTGAAAAGAGGGCGTTAGCCTCGGCTTTACTGCTTTTCATGATTAATATTATTGGTCTGGGTCTTGGCCCGTTCCTCGTAGGTATCATAAGTGATGCACTCGCTCCGACCCAAGGTGACAATAGCTTACGCTACGCCTTGGCTATCATGGCAACCCTGAATATTTGGGGAAGTGCACATTATTTCTTAGCGGGACGCACCATTGCAGAAGATCTAAAGACACATAACTAGATCAGAAGTTGACGGTGACTGTTAAGGCGACAACCGATGCGTCGCGTGACATGGCAACGCCATTTTCAGAGCGATACGTGGCCTCGGCATCTTGATAATAGAGGCCGAGCGCCAAGTTGAATGGAAGTGCTCTCGTAATACCGACAATGAATTCTTCGTAGTTGACCCCGGCGCGATATTGGCTTGCAGGCTCCTTCGACGACATCATTCCGAAGCCAATAGTTGTTTCATTCATCCTATAGCGCGCGCCTAAAGCTAAAGCCTCTATATCGCGGGGAGCCAGTCCAGTATGATTCTGAAAGTGCACAGAGTTGATACCAACACTAAAATCCTGATACGCTAAGGCTACAACCATTATCTCGGTGCTAGGGTCGTCCATATCCGCGAGGCTCACTGGATTCATATCGCTATTTAGGCCGTCGCTACCATTCGTATTTTCTCCTTTGGTGAAGTCATAGGAAACACGCAAGTTTATATTTTCAATCTCTCTCAAAATCAACATGATAAGCAATAATATTTTCCTGATTGCCAGAGGCAAAACCATTTGAATTTAGGCTCGGTTTTTTATCATTTTCAACTGCATAGCTAACGCCCATGGTGACACCCGACACTTGCGGAGAGGTATATGTAAGCTTTAACTCATCATCCGATATATATTGCGGTAAAGGTGTTGAATGAACTTCATCGAGGCGGGCTATATACTCACCCGACGGATTTTTAATAACGAGAGCGTCGCGAAGCAAATTTGAATATTTGTTATCCCACTGCGTGAACCCGGCAATAAAGTTTGGCGGTTCAACAGTGCGCAGATAGCTAATTTGTCGTTGTGACCCAAGCTCTAGGTTACCAAAACTATTGTTTATAAATACCGATAAACGGTCGTCCCAATCACCTTGGGCTAACTGCAACTTAGCTTTTGCACCCAAATCACTATCCTGGGTGAGCGAATAAGAGCCAGTCGCCTCGATTTTAACGTGATGAGAAAAATTGGGTTCGTCGCTTGCGTTAAACGCATCAACATATGACGACTGAAGATATATATACCCCTGCGTACTCCATGACCTATCGCTTACAGCCGCCGCGGCTGTAGACACCGTAGCATCGACCGATAACAGCCATACCGACAATAGCCCTAACGACAACAGCCATAATGAGGTAAATTTCAAGAAACCTGTGCGCCGAGCCGCTTCTTTGTATCTGCAGACTGCTCGCCCTGGTTTGAGTTCAACATCCATCCGCTCTCAACTTTTCTATAAAGGCACATTTACGGTAAAGCGCTATGGAAGGTCTCTAAGCATATAACCAATTAAACCGGTCATCGTAAGAGGTTAGTAAGAGGTTAGTAAGAGGTTAGTAAGAGGTTAGGCGGCTGCGACGCCCCTTATTATTATTATGTGGAACACAGCCTAGCATCTTTATGCATCATAAACATCTTTTAGGAAACGCATTGAGGCGTGCAATGTCATCGCTGATGCACGCACAAGTTGCAAAAGAAAATGGCGGAACCGAAGTCCCGCCACCTTAATTTACTAAACATTCAATAAGTTTAGACCTAGAACTTCAGAAGGAGACCCGCGCCTAAGAAGTCGCTGTCACCCTTTGCTGCATCATCACTCTCAACCATTTCATATGAGTAGGTTAGTTTAACACCGCTCATAAGTTTGGTTGACCCACCAATAACTGTAATTGTTGTGTCGTTCTCACCGGTAGTTTTATTGGTATCTTCTTGATTTTGGATCCCAAAACCAAGGGTCGTGTCACCCATTTTATAAGCTAGGCCGTAGTGATAGATTTCCCAGTTGTTACCACCGATGGTTGACTCGTCAGCTTCGAAATAATTACCACCAAAAGTGATATTGCCAGATTTCAACTGTATTCCGTAAGAGGTTTCATCAACGTCTTGCTCGACGAATGCACCTTTCGTCGCTTCGGCTTCTTCGCGCGTGTAAGACGCTTTTACACCAATGCCAGACACTTCACCTGAATAAGAAAGGCCATAAGACATGATGTTGTTAGACTTGCCATCAGCAGCTAGGTCATCCGCAAGAACCATGCCCGTACCGCTCGTGCTGTTGCCATTCGGCGTGTATGAAGCAACTAACTGAACTCCATTGATCCGCGGGCTATAATAGTTAATTTTATTTGCATCGCCGGAATAATTATCATGATAAGGCTTTTCATACTTTGCTACTTTTGTCCAAGTCGCAAAGTTATTGTCATATGTTTTCCAGCCAAGAAACGTCGGCGCCATAACCTGTGCTTTGTAGGCGGCTGAATTTTCAGCGCCAATCTCGATTTTACCAAAGCCGCCTTTGACATAGATATAATGCTCATCAATCTGGTCGCTGCTAGTGGTCGCTTCAAGCTGAACTTGAAAGCCAAACTCGAGGCCGGTATCTGATTTACCTTTGCCTTTGAAAATAATTTCTGCATCTTCCTGCAATGAAATGTCTTCAAAGTTTGATCCTACATTGTCAGAATCAACGCTATACACCATGGAATTGTAATAACCACCAACCGTAACGGCGATTGGCCCTGCGGCTGCTGGAGCGGTGAATAAGGCGGCGATAGCTGTACCAAATAGTAACTTTTTCATAATAACCTCGTAAAATGTGACTGTTAAACCGGGTTCATAGTCCCGAATACACTCTTAATCGCTGAAATTTCCAGCGGGTTCAAACGAAAATATGCGCATTTACACAAAACCAACGGTGCATTCCCCTGTAGTTGTAAAATTACATCAGTTTCGATCGTTTTGTCACCCGAATGACATATTCGAGCAAAATATGTGCAACAGATAGTAAACTTAACTGTTACACGCGATCTATTCTGGAAAGGCTATCTCTACTAGAAAACTCACGTTAACCTTGTTGTCTAACTCTGCATTTCCCCGCATACTTTCTATTAGTCTGAGTAAATCTGATGATTATTAGGGAAGGAGGAGGAACATGACATATAAAAATGTTTACAATAATTGGCGCGTATCTCCACATGAGTTTTGGAGCGAACAGGCGCAAGCTGTCGATTGGACAACGCCGCCCGAACATATATTTGCATCTGACGAAACAGGTGAGAGGTGGTTTAAGGGCGGCGAGCTAAACACCTGCTTTAATTGCGTCGACCGGCATGTGCTGGCTGGCCATGGCGATATGACTGCATTCATCTACGATTCTCCACTCACTAACTCGCAAAGCAAAATTAGCTACTTTGAGCTTCAAGCGCGGGTCGAACATGTTGCCGCCTGCATTACCGACTTAGGTGTGACTAAGGGCGACCGCGTCATTATATATATGCCGATGATCCTTGAAACCGCGATAGCTGCACTCGCTTGTGCGCGTCTCGGGGCGATCCACTCTATCGTCTTTGGCGGGTTTGCCGCTCCAGAATTAGCAACAAGAATTGACGACGCTCAACCAAAGTTAATTATTGCGGCCTCTTGTGGTATCGAGCCGAACCGAACCATCGCCTATAAACCCTTGCTCGACAGCGCCATTGAACTGGCCATTCACAAACCTGATCACTGCCTTATGTTTCAGCGCCCACAAGCACAGGCAACAATGATCGAGGGACGCGATCACGATTGGGCCAAAGCTGAAACAAAGGCGCGCGACGATAAGCGAAAAGTGGACTGCGTATCCGTCAAAGCAACGGACCCATTATACATTCTCTACACGTCTGGCACGACCGGCATACCCAAGGGTGTCGTGCGCGATAATGGCGGGCATTTGGTGGCTTTGATTTGGTCGATGCATAATGTTTATAACATTCAACGCGGCGATGTGTTTTGGTCTGCCTCAGATATGGGCTGGGTGGTCGGCCACTCCTATATTCTTTATGGCCCGCTGGCGATTGGCGCTACCAGTATTATTTATGAAGGCAAACCCGTTGGCACTCCTGATGCTGGTGCGTTCTGGCGCGTCATATCTGAACATAAAATTAAAGCCTTATTTACGGCACCCACAGCTTTTCGTGCGATTAAAAAAGAAGACCCGCAAGGTGCGCTTCTCGGCGACTATGACTTAAGCAATTTAAAAGTTTTATTTCTAGCCGGAGAGCGGGCCGATCCGGACACCATCAACTGGGCCGAAGATAATTTGGGGATTCCGGTTATCGATAATTGGTGGCAGACAGAAACGGGCTGGCCAATTTGTGCAAACCCATTGGGGCTAGAGCTGTTACCCATTAAGAAAGGCTCTCCAAGTGTGGCGATGCCCGGCTATGAATTGGCAATCTTAGACGATGCCAATAACCCAATGCAGGCAAATAAAATTGGTTCGATTGTGATTAAGCGGCCGCTGCCACCCGGTTGCCTGCCAAGCCTTTGGGACAACCAAGATGGTTTCCTGGCGTCTTACATGAATGACTTCCCCGGCTATTACAAAACAGGCGATGCGGGCTTCATTGATGATGACGGCTACCTATTCGTTATGTCGCGAACGGACGATATTATTAATGTTGCCGGCCACCGCCTCTCAACAGGCGGTATGGAAGAAGTCTTAGCAGGACACCCAGATGTAGCGGAATGCGCTGTGATGGGTGTGCGCGATGAGCTGAAGGGTGAGTTGCCGCTCGGGCTAGTCGTCTTAAATAATGGCGTCACGCGTCCAGACACTGAGGTGTTGACTGAGTGCGTTCAAAAAGTGCGCGACGAAATCGGCCCTGTCGCTGCCTTTAAGCTTATTGCTCGGACACCGTCCCTACCCAAAACAAGGTCGGGTAAAATACTACGCGGAACCGTTCGAAAAATTGCCAATGGCGAACCATGGGTTGTACCTGCAACTATCGATGATCCAACGATCCTCAAAGAGATAGAACGCATACTTCAAACCTTGGGCTATGCGAGGAAGTGAATTCTGTATCAGTATAATCCGCAAAAATTAATCCAGCTCACCTTCGGGTTAGATTTGAATTGAGGGAGAGCCGAATGAACGCGCGGAAAGCGCCCCTATTTTACGGTTGGTGGATCGTCCTAGCGACCAGCTATATCTTATTGGTTGGCGCAGGTGTGGGCTTTTACGCGCAGTCTGTATTTTTGGATATGTTGGTTCGAACACAACACCATAGCGTTACAGATATTTCGATCGGCAACACTATATTCATGGGGATATCGGGGTTAATCGGCATACTGGTCGGAACCCTCATAGAGCGGTTTGATATTCGTTGGATATTATGTGCCGGCGCCATAATGATGACGGCGGCTCTATACGCTTTGCCGCATGCCGAAACTATAACAGAAATATATGGCTTCTATGCCCTGCTCGGCATCGCTTACTCCTTTATAGCTTTGATCCCTTGCACCACGCTTATCACCCGTTGGTTTGAGCGAAAAAGAGCTACAGCCCTAGCGCTAGCCCAGTCCGGCTTATCCCTAGGCGGAGTTTTGGTTACACCTATATTAACGCAAAACCTTTCCCTGCAAGGCGCGATCGGCGCACAAGCACCCTTGATCGTGGGTCTATGCCTAATGGTTATTCCGGTTTGCATATTATTTGTGCGGCCTTATCCCGCCGATAAAGGCTTACTACCCGATGGCCGAACAAGCGAAGACGTTACCGCGCAAGGACCATCAACATCATCGGCTTCCGTTACATTAGAGTTTAAGGATATTGTCTGGTCTCGGTTTTTTATCCTCATGACGGCCGCATCGTTTTTTGCACTGCTTAGTCAGATAGGCGTGATGTCGCATATATTTAGATGGGCCGCGGAGCGTGCCGATCCTGACGTAACCCTAAAAGTAATTCCAATAATGGCCGTAGCGAGTTTCTCCATGCGGCTGATATGCGGATACTTTCTAGACCGCATATCTGTTTATAAATTTTCCTTGGCTCTATATGCTATACAGGGCATCTCAATTTTATTTGTTAGCTATAGTTTCGGAAACATCTATGTGATGCTCAGCACCGCTATATTCGGGTGCAGTGTCGGCCTCATTTTAATGGTGCAGCCTTTATTATTAGCAAATGCATTCGGGTTGGCGAATTTCTCTCGGCTACTTGGTGTGAACCAATTGATCATGAGCTTCGGGGTGGCGCTGGGGCCGCTAATTGTTGGCGCTGCTTATGACTTGCTAGGCGGCTATTCGATGAGCTTTCCGATTGTTTCGGGTACGAGTTTACTGGCACTGGTTCTACTCCGGTTGGCAGGGCGGCCAGAGACAGCCATGCAAAGGGCTACTCTTAAGACGTAATATTTGCGCTTTGGCGAGAAGACATTTACCTTATCCAAAAGCGAACTGATTCATTAGAAATTCAGGCACAGGGCTGAAGTTGGGAACTAAACGGATAATGCGTTTTCTAAGAAAAAATAAGACAGCGGCGAAGCTCCCCCCCCTCAACTTGCAGGTAGAGGGGTTTGCTGTTGAGGTCCACTTTAAGCCCATGCGCAATATGTATATTCGTCTAAAGCCAGGACATGAAACTGTTTTCGTTTCCGCACCCTTGCGAACATCGCAACGCGTTATCCGAGAATTTGTTACCAGTAAAACGAGCTGGTTGCACGATCACTTTCGTGAACTCGGTGAAAAACCAGATCGCAATCTAGAGCCCAGCTTTGTCGAGGGCGAAATACATTTTATCTGGGGGCGTCCGCTTCGCCTGACTTTCTTCGCTCCAAGCAAAGCCAGTAGTGCATGCCACTTCGATGACACCAAACTCTATATGCCACTACCAATGGGCAAGGCTGATTTGCCAACGAACAGCCTTAAAAAACTAAGGCAGTTACATCGCCAAGAGCTGGAGCGCCATATCGCCGACATTCTGCCCGGATGGCAACAGCAAACCAGAACCCAAGTGGATAAAATGAGCTATCAAGCCATGCGGTCGCGTTGGGGCACGTGTCATGTAGCCAATCGCCATATCCGCCTGAACACAGATTTAGCGCGCCATGCCGCCGAGCTGACCGAATATGTACTGGTGCATGAGTTGGTACATTTTTATGAACACGGACATAATAAGCGCTTCTATGGCTTTATGGACAAGTTTTTGCCAGACTGGAAAGCTCGCCGTAAACAGCTCAATCGGGGCTTGCAGGCGCCACCAGAAAGCGATCTAGAGGTCGATCTAGAGGTCGCTCTAGACGTCGGTCTGGAGGTTACTTCAAACACCACCTCAAATAATAGTAGAGATAGTAATAGTGAACCCTGTGACGTTGCACCACTAAGCCCAGCAGAGCCGACCATCGGTTACATTCAATTGGATATGCGCTTCTAGAGCACGATGGTAAACTGGCGCTTATCCGGCACCGTCTGGCAGGCAATCTTCATAAATTATAGGGGAAGCTGAGATTACGTCTTAAAAATGGTACAGCCTCCCTGGTTTGAACAGGGGACCTCTAGATCCACAATCTAGCGCTCTAACCAACTGAGCTAAGGCTGCACACGTAATTAAATTCGTCTCTTTAATTGGCTCGGAAGTTACTTGCCTTTTAACAAAAACTCAAGTGTTGCTTTATTTAACTGCTCTCTTTTGTTAGTTCGGTTATACTGTTTCGTGAAATCGAATATTAGGAGTATTTATGGGAATCGACACACCATCTGACATATCAGCTGAATTGCGTATTGGGCCAACAGAATTAGGTATGGTGCGAATATTTGTTGCGAGTGACAGCCTCGAAATCCCAATGGACTTTGACCCCGAAGAAGCCGAAGAAATCGCTCGTGAGCTGATGGCCGCGGCTGAACAATGCCGAAAAAACAAATCAAAATAGGCGCTTAGGAAAAACTGTCCGCTAGCTTAAATTCTGGCCGCGGCAATTTGCACAGCTACAGAAGTCTAATTTGGTCGGTTTCGCGTTGACCCGTTGGTCTAAACTAGCTAATCAATACTTGCGAATGATTTTCAATTGCAAGAAATGAAGAAGCTAGATGACCCAAATTAGCCGATCCGCTCCAGCATACCGCATGCCTTTTTTGGGCTCGGGAAAGCTCGACCCATGGCGAATAGCCGGGATTGGCATTTGTGGTCTCGTTATCTTGCCGATATTGGCCTTGGTTTACCTCGCCGCTTTGCCGAGTGAAAATATTTGGCCCCACCTAATCAACACTGTATTACCACACCAGACCCTAACCACTTTGGCATTGATGGCTGGTGTCGCTTGCTTAACCGGCAGTATGGGAACCTTAAGTGCATGGCTGGTTACATTTTTTGAATTTCCTGGGCGCCGACTATTAACTTGGGCCATGCTATTGCCATTGGCCCTACCCACCTATCTAGCCGCTTACGCTTATAGCGACCTACTGGATTATGCGGGGCCGATCTATGGGCTTTGGAGAGATTATTTTCCCAATATTCAACCGCCGGCATTTCACTCATTGGGCGGCGGGATTATTTTACTTAGTCTGGTTCTTTACCCTTATGTGTATATTTCTGCCCGCGCTTCATTCTTGCAACAGTCGTCTGGACTTATGGAGAATGCTCGCATGCTTGGCGTATCGCCACGCCAGAGCTTTTGGCGCATCGGATTGCCAGTCGCTAGACCAGCTATAGCACTCGGCGTTTTACTTGCCTTGATGGAATGCCTGAATGATATCGGGGCGGTAGAACACCTTGGCATCGAAACCCTAACCATCGGCGTTTACAATACATGGATTGTTCGCGGCAATCTAAGTGGCGCAGCACAAATGGCAATCAGCCTTTTAGTTTTTATGGCGCTGCTACTATATCTCGAACGCTTGCAACGCAAATCGCGCCATTATCAATCAAGCCGACTTCGCAACCGCCCTGTTTATCGTTTTGCATTATCATCACGCCAAGCTTTTGCCGCAACAGCAGCGTGTTCGCTGCCTGTAATCTTGGGCTTTATTATTCCCGTAGTTTTATTGTTGCAGCAAGTCGGACCCGATGCGTTTAACCAGCAACTTCTAAGCGCTGCACAAAACAGTGTTAGCCTCGCGGTCATTGCCGGCCTTTTAACGTGTGGCGTCGCCCTGTTCATTGCCTATGCGCATCGCTCATCCATACCAACCAGCCGTGGCAGTCTCGCTCGTTTTGCGGCTTTAGGTTATGCCATACCCGGCACTGTTTTAGGCATTGGGTTGATGATCTTGCTTGGCTTTATAACCGAGCTAACACAGGGCGCCATATTACTTACAGGTAGTATTGCAGGACTAGTTTATGCGTATTTAGTTAGGTTCTTGTCACTAGCCTATGGCACGCTCAATGATGGCTTTGAGAGATTACCCCGCAACCTAGATATGTCGGCGCGGTCCTTGGGTAAATCGCGTAGCTCTATCTTATGGTTCATCCATCGCCATCTTATGCGAGCGCCTATAATTGCCGCCTTCTTGATGGTCTTTGTCGATGCCATGAAAGAGCTACCCGCCACTTTGATTTTACGGCCATTTAATTTTGAGACCTTATCGACCCAAGTATATGGTTACGCGTCTTTAGGTCAGATAGAAGATGCGGCGATGCCCGCTCTTATCATCATTGCCATTGGACTTATTCCAATCATAATAATGATGCGCTTCATGGACAGACTACGCGAACAATAAAAGCGTCCGACGACGAGGCGAAAGAGACGGAAGAGACGGAAGAGACGGAAGAGACGGAAGATAATTATG